>Ga0182024_10017772_pt1 | contig 13310 bp, 9 predicted proteins | sample P32metaG_FD_120480 | JGI IMG/M metagenome (GOLD analysis project Ga0182024, IMG submission 120480) | Permafrost microbial communities from Stordalen Mire, Sweden - P3-2 metaG (Illumina Assembly) | ecosystem: Environmental > Terrestrial > Soil > Wetlands > Permafrost | place: Sweden: Stordalen...
CCCAGCATCATCCCCGTCTTGGTGACGAAGCCCTGCGTTTTGGCGATCTGAAGCAGCTCGAGCGATCGGCGGTACTTGGCCTGCGGCCGCACTTGCTTGTAGAGGCGCGGGACCGACTCGATGTTGTGATTGAGGATGTCGGGCTGTTGGTCGAGGACTTTTTGCAGGGCGTCCCAGTCGCCGCAGAAGTCGGGGATGAGGACTTCGATGCTGGTGCCGGGGGACTGCAGGCGGACCTGCCGGATCGTCTCGGCCCAGACGGCGGCGCCGCCATCGGGAAGCTCGTCGCGATTGACGCTGGTGATGACGGTGTGCTTGAGGCCCATGGTCGCGACGGCTTTGCCGACGCGGACCGGTTCGTCCAAATCGAGCGTGGGCGGCCGGCCGGTTGCGATGTGGCAGAAGCCGCAGGAGCGGGTGCAGACATCGCCCAGGATCATCAATGTGGCCGTGCCGGCGGCCCAGCACTCGCCCATGTTCGGGCAGCGGGCCGACTGGCAGACGGTGTGCAGCCGCTGATCGTTGACCAGGTTGAGAAGCTTCAAATACTCCTCTCCCGACGGCATCTTCATCTTCAGCCAGGAGGGCTTGCGCCCCAATCCGGGCGTGCTAGCGGCGGAGTCGGTCTTCAACACCAGATGATTGAGGGAAACGGCCATAGGGCGTGCGATTTCGGGTCGCGCGGGTGAATCTTAGGGCGTATGGACCAAAATCCGAAATTCGAAGTACGACTTTTTCGCAATAACGCTGTTTCTGCTTTCAATGCGAAAACGCACATGCTAGCATCTGTGAGCCGAGTCACGGGCGGCTCGGTTCACCATTCTGCCGGACTGGAAACGTTACCGAAATTTGGGTCTCCCTGAAAGAGGGTTTAGGCGTATGGTCTGTGTCTCTGCCGCCAGTGCGCAAGGGTTGAAGCATCTAATCAAGACCGTCTCGGCGGCCAATGGTGATCCATCGACTGCGCGGGAGGCAATTCGCGCCCTGCAGAGTGAACTCGGCGAGTTGGAGCAAATGGCCGAGCAACTGGCGCGCACGGAAGAGAATCTGGTCCAGTTCCGCAGGATTTTTGAGCAGGGACCGATCGGCATGGCGGTGCTCGGCACCGACGGGCATTTGCTCGCGACCAATCCCGCCCTGTGCAATTTGCTCGGATATGGCGCGGACCAACTTTCAAAATTGAGCCTTGAAGAGCTTACGCATGCAGAGGATCGCGCGATCGATCTGAGCCAGGCCAAGCGGCTCTGGGCGGGGGAATGCTCAAGTTATAAGGTTCAGAAACGCTATCTCCGCAAAGACGGTCAGATCGTCTTCGCCCGGCTGACCGCATCGGTCCTGCGCGACGAGGCGGGCGAGCCGCTCTACGGGCTGGCGATGCTGGAAGACAACGTCGTCCGAATGGTCGGCCTGCATACGGACATCACCGCGCGCATGCAGCAACAGGAAGCAGCGGCCCCTCCGCGCTTGACCTCGGGCTCTGTCGATCTGCCACACTCGTCGGCTCACTGCAAAACCTGCAAGAGCGATTTGCTGGTTGCCTCCCGCTGGCGGTTATGGGAATGGCCGATGCTGCTGCTGCTGTTGCAGCGGCCTGTCCGTTGCTGCTCGTGTGGGCGCAGGGGGCTCAAGCCGCTCTGGGCGCGAGTGCCCGGCCGGGTCGAGGCATAATCCTTCCTCCGTTCCTATCTTGTCAGACTTTCACATTTCTTGTCGTCTAGACAGTTGATCATCATGCTGCGCCTGTCATCCAGTTCGCCGTTACTTCTGTCACTCAGCCCTCTGAGTGAGCGGGGTTCTGTCGCATCCGGATGACCAGCGCGAGCTTATCACCGATGTACACGAACCCCGGCCGGTGGCTGGGGTTTTTTGTTGGCCTGAATTCACCCGTGTAGCCCAACGGCAGAGGCGTCCGCCTCAAGAGCGGAGAGTTGTGGGTTCGACTCCCACCGCGGGTAGGAATGCGAGAGGAGACGCGGGGACGCGGAGACGGGGAGACGGGGGGACAAGGTGAAAGAGCGCAGGGTTCGGGGTTCAGGGTTTAGGGGCGCCGGCGGCACTGATTCCGACCTGAACCCCGAACCCTCCTTGACCCTGTCACCCCCTCACCTTGTCACCCCCTCATCCCCACATGCGGGCGTAGCCCAACCGGCAGGAGGCACGACGTTGAGGTCGTCGGCAGTGCGAGTTCGAATCTCGCCGTCCGCATACAGAAAGTCGTGATTCGGATGCGATTCTTCCTCTCTTCCTCCGCCACCGTGTGCGAAGCACTCGTATTGATTAGCCGTCCCCGCTCGCGGGGCGCGACCAGACGCGCCCCGCGAGCGGGGACGGCTAATCAAGAGGAACCGCTACGCGGCGATAGAGATATTCGTTGGCATTCGGAGAGTAACCCCGCGAGGTGCGGGCACGGTTTGCTAAACCGATGGGACGCCTTGGGTGTCTGTGGGTCGGGTCCACTGCTCTCCGCTTTACATCGTGGTCGGTAGGCAGGCGGGATAATGGTTTGCCCCACGACGCCGGAAACGTCGGCCCCGGCTTGCCGGGGTGAGCGTTCGATTCGCTCGCCTACCGCGTCATCCGCGCAATCCGTGGTTCAATTACCCGAGCCTTCGACTCGCGGCGCTCGGCATCGTGAGCGTGCTTTCGGGGGCGATGTGGGAGATGAACTCCGGGTAGCCGGGGGCGCCCATTTCGGGGATGTCGAGGCCGGAGATTTCGACGTCGGGGTTGACGCGGTTGCTGCCGAGGACTCGGTCGAGAACGGCGAAGGCCAGGCCGCCGACGAGGAGCGTCCAGATGATGCACGCGCCGACGGCGATGAGCTGGCAGAGGAGTTGTGATGCTCCGCCGCCGTAGAGGAAGCCGCGAACGGTGCCGGCCACGCCGTTGTAGCCGTTGCCGAAGGTTCCATCGGCAAACAGCCCGACGGCCAGCGTTCCCCAGACGCCCGCAAACCCGTGGACGCCCGTCGCGCCGACGGGATCGTCCAGCCCCCGGCGCTCGCAGATGAGCACGCCCCAGACCGCAATCACCCCGCCGAGCATTCCGATGATTAGCGCGGCCCAGGGGGCGACAAACGCGCAGCCCGCGCAGATGGAGACGAGTCCGGCCATCAGCCCGTTGCAGGTAAGGGTGGGATCGGGGCGGCCATAAAGCATCCACATATAGAGCGACGCGGCGACCGCGCCGCCGGAACCGGCGAGCAGCGTATTGACTGCGATCAGCGGCGCGCGACCATCGTTGGCCAGAAACGAGCGGCCGGTGGTGAAGCCGAACCAGCCGAAGGCGAGGATCAGCGTCCCGAGCATCACCATCGGCGCGTGATGGGCGAGGATCGGACGGGGATTCTCGTTCTCATCGTATTTGCCGATGCGCGGGCGGATGTACCAGCTCGTGAGCAGCGCCAGCGTTCCCCCGGTCACGTGAACGACACACGACCCGGCATAATCGATCGCACCATGCCCCAGGTGCGCTTTGATTCCGAGCTGCGCCAGCCAGCCCATGCCCCACACCCAGCAGCCAAAGTAGGGGAAGATCACCGCCCCGATAATCAAAGCGAAAATGAAAAAACTTTTCAGCGTCCAGCGCTCGGCCAGCGCCCCGGTCGGGATGGCGGCGGTGACGCCGGCATACCCGGCCAGCAGCAGGAAGAGCGTGAGCGATTCCGGCCGCATCGTGTCCGAAACCAGCAGGTAGCCGTGCGCGTGGTGAAAGCGCCAATGCCCACCGAGGACGGTCGCGGACCCGTCGCCGATCAGCGCGAAGCCGACGATGAAAAATCCGAGCAGCGCGATGGCGAACACCAGCAGGTGCATCGCCATCGTGTGGGCGGCGTTCTTGGCGCGACATAAGCCGGTGGCGAAGAGCCCGAAGCCGGCCTGCATGATGAAGATCAAAAACGCGGCGAAGAGAGTTGGGGCCATGGGATTCCGTACGGTGGCGGCGCGTCTTGTACCGGCGCTCGTTCTACCAAAAAGAGGGTGTAACGCCAGATTGTGGCGGTTCCCCTGGTGGGGCGGACAGGAATGTCTACCCCACCAAGTCGCCACAAGCACGAGTTCGCCCCACAAAGATGCCGCCGATGCGCAGAAGCGGACGGCCACCAAAGTGGCCGTCCGCGTTCCTGCGAATTTGCGAGCCTCGTTCAGTTAGACGCCGGCCGTCATCGGAGCCGACTGAGTGAGAATGACGGGCTTGCCGGTCTTCTTGCTTCTCCTGGTGAAGTAGACGGCGCCATAGATGCCCCAGAGCGCTGCGAATCCGAGCGCGAAGTAGGGCTCATGCCAGCTCATGCCGGCGACCGAGAAGGGGCCGATCAGGTAGAAGAGCATGCACCCCAGATTGGCCAACAGCCCGAACACGGGGATGACCATGTGCTTGATGCCGTTGAACATGTGGTGCTCGCGGAAGGCCACGATCGCCACGATGCAGGTCATCATGTAGAGAAGGAACGTGCCGAAGTTGCTGACCAGCGTAACGATCAACATGCTGGCCGGGAGTTTCGCGGCCAGTGCGTTGTGGAACAGCCCGAACTTGTACCAGAAGTTCTGAGGAAGTCCGGCGATGGTCGCATCGGTCTGTGCGGCAGGGCCGCAGAAGTTGAAGTAGATCGCGAAGATTCCGATGACCGAAGAGATGGCGGCCAGTGTCCAGATGGCACGGTGTGGCGTGAGGTTCTTGCCGTGGAGCATGCCGAAGTGATTCGGCACCTCTTCGTCGCGGCCCATGGCGTAGGTGACGCGGGCACCGGTGTTCATGCAGGATAGGGTGGTGCCGATGAGAGCCAGGAAGACGGTGACGGCCTGGATCATCATGAACCACCAGCCGGCGTTGGCGGTACCGAAAGCCCAGGCGCCGACGAGTTGCATCATGTCGCCGATTGGGGCGGATGAGGACGCCGCGTTGGCCTGAATCCCGTATGCGCTGCTGACGAAGAAATTGGCGGCAAAGTATTCAAACAGGTAGCAGAAGCCGCCTTGGATCAGCAGGGAGAGAATGACGGCCTTGGGGATGTCCCTCTTGGCGTTCTTGGCTTCTTCACCCATCGACGTGACGGATTCAAATCCGACCAGGATGAGAATGGCCACGCAGGCCTGAATGAACACGTAATTGAACTTGTGCGGAGCAACGACCGACTTGGCAGACTCGTGGTAGTTCGCCGCGGTCACCACGCCCTTGTCGTCCAAGAGGATGCCGCCCTTGTAACTGATGTAGAACGGCTGCGGGATAACCTTGGCAACGCCCGGCGGAAGTGTGGCGGGGAGCTTGCCGTCCTTGTCGGTAGGAATCACGATTGGCGTGCCGTCGGCATTGGTGATGAGCTTGCCTGCCGCGTCGATCGGCTGACCCTGGGCATTGGCGACCACCATAGCCCATACCGGAGCACCGCTGGAATCCACCTTCGGAACAGTCGCGTTGGGATCCTGGATTGTTTTCGTCGGATCAGTAGGGAACTTCGGATCTTGAATCGTCTTGGTCGTATCCGGCATCGTATCCTGCGTCAATTGCGTCGGGGTGCCGGTTGAGTCCATCGTCCATGCCGGATCGCCTTCCTTCACATGAAAGCGGTGGGTGATGGCCATGCAAGAGAAGATAATCAACGCCGTGATCTGAATGGCGTTAATGGCAGCGTTAACGCCGGTGGCGCCGGCAACGCCCCGGAAGGCGATGTAGGAGACGCCGAAGGCGAAGACGACGCAAAAGAGGATCATGAATAAGGGGCTGGGAACGCCCGGGTTGAGGTGAGTGCCGCCCCAGAAGTGAGCGTCAAGCTGGCCCACCATGTAACCGGCGACCAAGGCGGTTACGCCTACCATCACGCCGGGATATACCCAGTAGTAGAGATGGCTGGCCCACCCAACCATGAACTTTGCCAGGCGAGCCCACTTGAAGGCTTGTTTCTTGGAGAGAAACGCCTGCTCGGCAAAGAAGTACGAGGACCCTGCGCCTGGGTAGAGCTTGGAGAGCTCTGCATAAGACACGGCGGTAGCCAAACACAGGAATAAAGCGAGCACGATGCCGAACCACATCGACATGCCTGCCGCCGGCTGGCCATAGCCAGCTTGCATCGCGTAGGTCAGCCATAGAAATGCGCCTGGCGCGATCAGCGCCATGGCGTTGGACGTCAGGCCGGTCAGCCCGAGCGTCGGTTTTGGCGCGGTAGTAACGGTGTCAGCTACAGGTCTCTCCTTTTTGTGCTTGGGGCGGTCGAGTCACAACGCGGATTAGTCCCGGCAAACTTCCGACTCGCGCCCGGGATGCGGGGCGGAAGCGTGCTTCGAGTTTGGTTCCCGTTTCTGGTTGTGCTAATCGTCTGCCCGAACGCTTAGATGCGGTGGTTGATTGGTCCCAGAACAAAGGTTGTGCCAAGCAGAAACCCGCAATCGCGTTCGCTTGGCGATCCCGCAAACCGGCCGAATATTGAGGAAATCTTGAGGCTCCGGTGCATTTCTTCCGGCTTGCGCCAGCTTTGCGTCATTGCTCAGAAACTGCGCAGCGTCCGGGGAAAGTCACGTCGCGCGCCACATCGTTGAGCATGCGCTAAGCAACCGCTCGAATTCGCAGCCGCTTCATCTGGGAATCGGTCACAAGACCTGCGGAGGGAAATCGGCAAAGGGCGCGTTCAGGTCGATGCTGATCTATCGTGAGGCCAATGGCTTATGGTCCGAAATGGGCTCGTCATGGAGGGTGATCCCGATGCAAATATCTTCACGGTCGCGGGGACTGTGCATATTGTAAGCATCCCGCATGGCGTTTGCTTCGCGGGGGTCTGTGCGGAACTTTGAAACCGGGGGAACACTCGACGAACGGGTTACGAAACGAGAGACTGGCCGGGGTGGAGGCGGTATGGAGTTGATCTATGCGGGCCGGAGTTCTCCCGGACCCGTGCGCGCCAATAACGAAGACTCGCTGGACTTCTGGCAGCCCACCGTGCCGGACGAGTGGCGCACGCGCGGCGCCGTCGCAATCCTGGCCGATGGAGTCGGAGGGCACGGCAATGGCGAGATCGCCAGCCGGATGGCTTGCGAGCAGTCTCGCAACGTGTTCACTGACTCGAAAGCCGGTCTCTCCTCCAGCCAACTTCTTTGGCAGATGTTCAATGCCGCGAACCTGGCCATCTACGACGCCGGCATGGACGGCGATCGTGACGAGCGGCGGATGCTCACGACGCTCACCATCAGCATCTTCCGAAACAACGAAGTGACCATCGGCCATGTCGGCGACTGCCGCGTTTATGCAATCCAGCAGGGCCGCATTCGGCGCGTCACCAGCGATCACTCGTATGCCGGCGTGCAGCTCAAGCTCGGCATCGTCACTGTCGAGGAAGCCGCGTCGAGCCAACTCCGCTCCGTCCTCACCCGATCGGTGGGCCAGGACCCGATGGTCCGCCTCGATTATCAAACCGTCGTCGTGAATCGCGGCGACAAGATCGTCCAATGCACCGACGGCCTCTGGTGCTTCGTCACCGAACAGGAGATCTACGACACTGTTTCCAAGAATTCCCCCGAAGACGCGTGCGCCCGCCTGATCGAACTGGCGGAGAAGCGCGGCGGGGACGATAACCTCACCATCCAGGTGGTACACATCGAAGGGGTCGAACGCCTCAGTTATTACCGAGGCGTGCCCATGTACCAGAAGGTCAACAACAACCTCATGGGCACCGAACCCGAAGTGGGACAACTATTGGACAACCGCTACGAGCTGACCGATCTGATCAGCCGCAGCGGGATGGCTTCGATCTACAAGGCAACCGACATCAAGGAAAAGCGGACCGTCGCGCTCAAAGTTCCGTTCATGCAGTTCGAGAGCGATCCCGGCTTCTTCACGCGCTTCCGCCGCGAGCAGGAAATCGGCACCTCCCTCAATCATCCATACATCATGCGCGTCGATCCCGATGAGGGAGATCGCAGCCGGCCTTACCTGGTGATGGAATATCTCGAGGGCCAGACGCTCGGCCACCTGATGCGCAGCGTCCGCCCGATGCCGACCAACGATGCGCTGAAGATTGCCAGCCGAATCTCCGAAGCGCTGCATTACATGCACGACCACGAGATCGTCCATCGCGACATGAAGCCGGAAAACATCATGATCCTCAACGACGGCAGCATCCGCATCATGGACTTCGGCATCGCCAAGGTGGAAAACCAGCGGCGCCTCACCTTCGGCGGATTCACTCCGGCGATGGGCACGCCGGACTACATGGCCCCCGAGCAGGTGAAGGGCAAGCGCGGCGACCGCCGCACCGACATCTACAGCCTCGGCGCGATCCTCTACGAAATGGTGACCGGCTCCGTCCCCTTCGAGGGCGCCAATCCGTTCCTGATCATGAACGCGCGCCTGAGCGGCGACCCGATCGCCCCGCGCCAAAAAAACGCCGAGCTTTCACCCCAGGTCGAGGAGATCATCCTCCACGCCATGGCCCGCAACCCGCAGGACCGCTACCAAACCGCCATGGAGATGAAGGCCGAGCTGGATCATCCCGACAAGGTTCACGTGACCGGTCGAGCGTCGCGCCTCGAAGCGCCCGCCGTCTGGAAGAGCCGCTGGCGCGGCATGCGGATGGTGCTGCTGGCGGTGGGAATTCCGCTGCTGATCGTTTTGGTTGTTCTCGCCTTGAGGCACATCGAGTTTCACATCAAGTGAAGGACGCCTCGCCGCTTCCTCGTTTAGCCGGAGCCGCCAGGCCCGTCTTCGTCTCTACGCGAAAAGACACCGCGTGGCCGCGGTGGCTAAACGGGGAGGCGCGACGATAAATTCGTCGCACCCCTAGCGAGCCCAACAATTGCCGGAAGGCTCAAGAAACCTTCAAGTGCCGTAGCCCCTTGGGCGGATGAAGCTATAATGCCCCCGCAAATCGTTCTCTGGACGATGGACGACTGACCCAGGAAATTGCCAGGCACAGCCGGTTTCATGGAGGTTCTGCCGCATTTTCCACCGCGATAGGCCCGAGAGAATGCATACTGACTTTTTCGCCTGGCTCGAGCAGCACCAGGGACGCCAATACGACCTTCACGCCAAGCACATCAATCCATCGTTCGTGAAGATGCTTCGAACGATCGGCTTCGACAAGAAATACGTTCGCGGCGAAGGCCCATATCTATGGGATGCCGACGGGACCAAATATCTCGACCTGCTCACCGGCTGGGGTGTGTTCGCGCTGGGCCGGAATCATCCGAAGGTGCGGGCGATCCTGCAGCAGCTCATGGCCAAGGATCTGCCGAACCTGGTTCGGATGGATTGCAGCCTGCTCAGCGGCCTGGTCGCCGAGGCGCTAACCAAGCACACGCCGGACTCGCTCTCGCGCGTGTTCTTCACCAACAGCGGGACGGAAACGGTCGAGACCGCGATGAAGTTCGCCCGCTGCGCCACGGGCCGCAGCGGCATCGTCTATTGCGATCACGCCTTCCACGGCCTAACGACAGGCTCGCTTGCCGTCAACGGCTCCAACTTCTTCCGCGATCGCTTCGGCGAACTGATGCCCGGCACCACAATGGTCCCCTTCAACGACCTGCCCGCGCTCGAACAGGCGCTTTCGAGCAAGAAGGCGGCTGCGTTCATCGTCGAGCCAGTCCAGGGCAAAACCTGCGAAGTGGTTGCCGATGGGTATCTGGCTGAGGCACAGCGTCTCTGCCGCAAGTACGGGTCGATGCTAATCGTCGATGAAGTCCAGTGCGGCTTGGGCCGCACGGGTAAATGGTTCGCCTTTCAGCATTGGCCGGACGTCGAGCCCGACATCATCTGCACGGCCAAGGCGCTCTCGGGCGGATATGTCCCCGTCGGCGCCGTCATCACGCGTCCGCGCATCATGGACTGCGTCTTCGATTCGATGGAGCGCTGTGTCGTTCACTCCAACACCTACGGCCAGAACGACATGGCCATGGCCGCCGCCCTGGCCAGTTTGTATGTGATCGAGGAAGACAAGCTGGTCGAGAACGCCGCAGAAGTCGGAAACTATGTTTTCGAAAAGCTCAAGCCCATCGCCGAAAGCTGTCCGTTCGTCTCGGCGGTCCGCGGCAAGGGCCTCATGTTCGCCCTCGATTTCGCCCGGCCCAAAACGTCTTTCAAACTCAAGATGGCTTGGGACATGATCCACAAGCTCAATTACAGCGTCTTCGGCCAGATGGTCGTCATCCCCCTGATGCAAAAGCACCACATCCTCTCTCAGGTGGCCGGCTACCACATCGAAGTGATCAAGTTCCTCCCCGCAATGGTGGTGACCAAACAGGACATGGACTGGTTCCTCACCGGCATCGCGGATGTGCTTGCCGAAACCAAGCGATTCCCCGGCTCCGCCTGGGAAACCGTCACCGGCCTGGCCAAGCGCACCGCCGTGGCGCAAATGCAGACCGCTGGGTAAGCCAGCCTGCTAAGAAACGGTTTCATATCTGGTCGGGAGCCGAGCGGCTCCGCCGCCGGACGCTCGAACCGACGGGTTGTGAAATCAGTTCTAAAACCACAGGGACTCTCGATGGCCATTTACGTCGGTCGGCAGTTCGATGCAGCGCAGGTTGCCTCCGTCGTCCGGCAAGTCCATTGCGAGCAGTGCGGGTGCGACTACAGGCGTGCATCGACTGCCTCGGCCCCTTCAGAATGATGAGTGAATTCCGGATTGCCGGGCGACGGGACACGTATTTCGCGGCGAGCGACTGGCAGCGTAATCTCAACGACGAACTGGCCGCCGAGCGAGGACCGCACACGAATCTGGCCGCGCATCAAAGCGACTAATTCCCGAACGATGGACAGGCCCAGGCCGCAATGAGCGCCGGTTTCGGTGCGGGCCGCGTCGCCGCGCCAGAATCGTTCACAGGCGCGATCTGCCTCATCCTGCGTGAGGCGACTGCCGGTGTTTGAGAAAGTCATCGAAATCGCCTCGTCAGTAGCGGACGCGGAGAGCTCGATTTGCCCGCCGTCGTCGGCATAGCTGACGGCATTATCGAACAAGTTGTGTAGCACCTGCCGAAGCTTCTCGCGATCCGTGCAGATTTGGCCGGCCAACGCCCCCGTCGGCACGAACCTGAGATTTCGCCGTGCGGCGCGCTGGGCGAACGATTGCCAGCTTTCCTCAACCAGCGCCTCCAGACCGAATGACTTGCTCGATACGGCCAAGCTGCCCGCATCCGCGCGGGCGAGCACCAGCAGCGAATCGACCATTACGTGCATGCTTCGCGTCACGCCCAGGCACTGGCCAACCACCTTTTGATACTCCTCGGGACGGCGCATCCGGGATGCGCAGACCTCGAGCGAAGTCTCAAGCCCTGCCAGCGGAGTCCGAAGTTCATGCGCGACGTCGGCGGTGAAGGCGCGCTCCCGGTTGAATGCCGATTCCAGCCGCGACAACATTTCGTTCAGTCGCTCCACAATCGGCAACAGTTCGCGCGGCACCTGCGACAGCTCCAATCGATCGGAGAGGCTGGCACGGCCGACGCCCGCGATTCGCATGGCAATCGCGTCAACCGGGGCAAGCCCCCGGCGAATAATCCACGCCAGCAACGCCAGGCCGATTAGCAGCGCCGCGCCGCATGCGGCGACCAGCAGCCACTTTAACTGCATGAGCGCCAATGAAAGCTGTGCGGTGTTTCGCGCCACGACCAGCGTCAACGACGCCCGAAGCGGGCCGGGCGTCGCGCTCTCTTCGCCGTCCTCGGGGTCGCGCCGCAGCTCGAAGGTCGTTGCGATCTCCCGGCCGCCAGCGCCATCGGGAAGGCCGTCAAAGCGGAATTCACTCCGTCCCGGCGGTGGGGCGGTGACGGGGAGATCGCGTGAGCTGAGCGAGGGCGATCTCGCTACGACTCGCCCGGCTTCCCACAACTCGAAGTATTGCGCGTTCGGCCCGCCTACGAACTGGGCGGGTTGTTGGCCGTCGAAATCGATTCGAACCTTGCCGTGATGAAACTCGGTGGCGGCCTTGAGCGATTCCGCCTGTGCGACCAGCCCCCGGTCAAACTCGGCCACCAGCCAGGTCCGTACGGAGACGTAGAGGATGGCCGCCAGCGCCGCGAAGATCGCGGTGATCGCGACTGCCGCGCCCAAGAGCAAATGTCTTCGGATCGATCGCATCAGCCGCGCTCCCCCAGCACGTAGCCGTGCCCGCGTCGAGTATGGATTAGCCGCGGCCGGCCTGGCTCTTCAATCTTCTTTCGCAGATGCGCGATGAAGACTTCCACCACGTTGCTGTCGGTTTCGGAATTGAAGTCGTAAAGATGGTCCCAGATGTCGGAACGAGTGACGACCGTCTCCGCCCGAGCCGCGAGGAATTCCAGGAAAACGTATTCGCGCGGGCTCAAATCAATGTTGCGCCCCGCGCGGCGAACCAGCCTGGCGGATGTGTCCACCTCCAGGTCCGCGACGCGAATCACTGGCGCTTTGACCTGATACTTCCTTCGCACCAGCGCCCGCACCCGGGCCAGCAGCTCGGCAAAGACAAACGGCTTTACAAGATAATCGTCCGCGCCCAAGTCCAAGCCGCGAACGCGGTCGTCCGGCGCATCCCGTGCGGTGAGGATCAAAACATGTGTCTGGGCGTTCTTTTCGCGGAGCTTGCGCAGGAGAGAAAGCCCATCCAACTTTGGCAACATCAAGTCGAGTATCAGAACGTCGTACGGATTCGACTGCGCATACCAGAGCCCTTCCTCCCCATCGGCCGCCGCGTCGACGGCATAGCCCGCTTCCCGCAACCCCTGCGAGAGCGATTCGCGCAGCAATTGAAAATCTTCGACCAGCAACACTCGCATGAAGCTTCTCACGAACGCCCGCGATTGAACCGTTCAAAAAGAATTCGCTTCCCCGTTTAGCGGGCGAGCTTGCTCGCCCGCTAAACGAGGAAACGACTAAAACCTACTCCTTCTCCTTCTTGTCCTTGTCCTTCTTCTCGTCCTCTTCCTTGTCCACGATCTTGTGGATCAGCTTACCGTCCGGGGCGACCTGGATCTCGTAGTTGGTCCCGTCGATCTTCACGTCCGCCTCGTAGACGATCTTGCCGTCCTTGTGCGTCTCCTTGTCCAATGTTTTGATTTTCACGCCCTTGGCCTCTTCCGTGAGCGTCTTCTGAACCGCTTCAGGCGCCTCGCTAAACTTGATCTTGACCTCCTTGCCTTCGTCCTCTTCCTCGGCGGCACGCACTAAAAAGCCGCTCGCGCCCACCACGCCCGCCATCATCAACAACGCCAAAAACCAACGTCTACGCATGAGAGTTCCTCTCGAGAAAGATGCCAAACCTTCGTCCGGCCAATCCGGCACGACGGGGCGAACAATAGCGGGATGGAAATGAATGGTTGGTGAATCTCATTTTAATTTCGCGATCCCCCGATTGC
>Ga0182024_10017773_pt1 | contig 13310 bp, 8 predicted proteins | sample P32metaG_FD_120480 | JGI IMG/M metagenome (GOLD analysis project Ga0182024, IMG submission 120480) | Permafrost microbial communities from Stordalen Mire, Sweden - P3-2 metaG (Illumina Assembly) | ecosystem: Environmental > Terrestrial > Soil > Wetlands > Permafrost | place: Sweden: Stordalen...
AGGCTGAGCGAGACCACGGAATTTGGGCGGTTGCGGATCGCAAGGCGCCGAGCCTCCTCGGCGGGACTTTTGGCAAAGGAACTGCGCTTGGAGTTGGGCGACATTGTTGCCAAGGCGCTTGAGCGCGATCCGGAGCAGCGCATCGGATCGATGCCAAAGCTGATGGACCATGTCCACGAGTATCTCGATGGGCAGCCCTCGTCGCTCCGGCCACGCACTTGGAGCTACGTCACGCAAAAATTCTTGCGAAGACACGCTAAGCCTGTTGCTGCGGTGACGGTAATTGTGGTGACGCTCCTCGCGGCTACCGTCTTTAGCGGTTGGTCGGCCAAGAAAGCGCTGAACGCGCAATCGAGGGCGGAGGAAATGGTCCGGGAGGCGAGCAAATCCGATTTTTTGACGGGCCAGTCCAGGCTTGCCGAAAACCAGTGGAGCCAAGCCATTGCTTACTTCGCCCGGGCTATTCGATATGATCCGACCAACAAAAATGCCCTGCAGGCCTTCTTTACCTCTCTTTTGTATGAACGGCATCAAACCGGGGTGTTTTCGCTAGCGGACCTCCCTCCTAGTGAAAGCAGCTTTCGCTACACATTCAGCCCGGATGGGCTACGGCTAGTAGGGGTATGCCCACTTTCATGGATTGACAGCCGCGGTTCCGTAGGCGTTTGGTCCGCCACGGACGGGTCGTCCTTGGGCATTCCATTTTATTGCGATCCGAAGAGTTCGGTCGACGGTAGCACCGACGATTCTGATGGGCACGTCGGCATCGCCGACTATTGTTCGAGCAGGGATGGCCGGTTCATTCTCGTTGCCGCAGGAACCGACGCGATTCTTATAAGTGCCATCAATAGCGCTGTGTTACATACGATGAAGTGTCGGCGAAATGTAAAGAGCGTCGCATTCAGCTCAGATGGAAAATATGCCGTGACGGGGGCCGATGACGGAACCGTTCGCTGGTGGTCCGTCGCAGACGGAACCCAAGCGCGGCCACCGCTGGTCCTTCCATCGCCAATCACGAAACTATGTTTCGCTCCGGCGGGGAAGCTCCTGCTAATCGTTGAAGAATCCGGAACTGCGAGCTTGTGGACATTTACCCGCGCCTCTCCAGAGAGGAAGGCTGTCGCATTTAACGGCGTGAAGAGCGCCTTGTTCAGTTCAGATCGATCACGATTTGTGGTGTACAGCGACAGCCTTGCCCAATTGTTCGACTCCGATACGGCGGAAAGCGTCGGATCGCCCTTCGCGATCAACAGCTTCGAGGACGAGGGAATTCCACCGCAGTTCAATCCGGACGGCGATCTTCTATTCTCCGTCGAAAACGATTCCATCGTGGTGAGGAATACGGTGGATGGAAAGGAGCTAAGAAGGGCGAAATCGAAGGCAAAAATTACTCTTGCTGCGTTCAGTCCCGACGGAACCCGCGCGGTGGTTGCCTCGGACGGCGCTACGAGCGTGCAGTTGCTGGACTTGTATCATGTCGAAAACGGGGAACCAACTTACCTGGAAAGCGATGGGGAAATCTACGAGCTCCTTTTCAGTCCCGAGGGGCGTCGCGTCCTGACGGTATCGAGAAAAACCATCCAGGAATGGGATGCGGAAAGCGAGTCGCTTCTCACATCCATCGCTCTCGACGATCCGCCGGACTATGCGTGGACAGACGTCAGTTACAGTCCTGACGGCACCCGTCTTTTCGCTTTACGCTGTCGGCAGCGCTGGGATCCGGCCTACGGAAGTATCTTTAATTCGGCGCTGGGACCCTGTGAGGCGGAACTAAAATTCGATGCAAAGCCAGGCGTCAATCAAACCGGCCCACAGCCAGAAACTCCTCAGGACGAGGTCGAGATTCCTCACACTGATGATGAAGCCGTGCGGACAGAAAGCCGCAGCGCGGACGGTAGCATATCCGCGACCCTATCGAAAATGCGGCAACTTGATCAAGACACCGCCGTTTTTTCACTTCAATTTGACAATTACAAGAACGGCAGAACATCCAAACCCATTGAGATTAAAGGCTCCTCGCCGGCAATTCTGTTGAGTCCAGACGGAAAATTGGCGTTGGTTTTGAATTCAGATATTCGGATCTGGGATGTTGAGACGAAAAATGAGTTGCCTCGCCTGGCGCATCAATATTCTTCCTTTGATAGCGCGTCGTTCAGCCGAGATGGAGATTCGGTATTAACAACATTCGACGAGGTGGAGATTGGAGATGAGCAAATTGAAATGTGGGATTCACGAACTGGGCAGCCAAGATGGCCTGCCATTGAGATCCATCCCCTCCGCGGCGTTGGCGCGAATGTAACATATTTCGGCAAACGCGACCAGATCTTGACGGAGATGTACTCGTTAAGTCCCGAAGATGTTGAGGGCATGTTTCATGCATGGCGGTTTTTCGATGCCCAAACCGGCGTGCAAATAGGCCCGGCCTTAAAATTGTGGGCTTATAATCTCGGATTGAGCGGAACAAATGATTGGAACACCACGCTCACGCCCGACACAATGACCATAGCCCTCCAAACATCCGACGACTCGGGACCAAGCCCCATCGTGCGGGCGTGGAGACTTCTGCCAGGGGAACCCATCGATGGGTCCGTTGCCGAGAATCTTGCCGCGCTGGCTGGCGGCGTGACACTGGATCGTCAGACGGGCGTCCCGCACACGCTTTCCCGGACGGAACGGTTGGCGCTTTTGCCATCGTTGGAACAGGCATTGCCCGCTGATAGCGCGTGGCGCGATGCGCTGACGCGTGCGCATCCTTGGAACGAGCACACGATATGGTTGACGCAAGAAAACGTTACATTGCGGGATTATATATCCAACGGGCTCGAAAAGGGCGACGAATCCAGCATTGCGGAGGCGTTGACACTTGACCCCGGCAATCCGCTCCTTCCATTCGCGCTTGCCGAAGTAGAGGAAAAAGCTGCCGCAGTTCCAGATGAAAGCGGTGAAGACCCCAATGAAAGCGCGGAGCACCTAAAGCGAGCCGCTTTCCTATGCGAATTCGGGCTGAAGTACTTGCCGAAGCAGGCGGAAATCGCCGTGCGGGCCGCAAAGTTGCTCGACGAGGAACAGGATGAAGACGTGATTGATCGCATTTACGAGCGGGCTGTGGAAGTTGAACCGCGAGCAAACGACGCCGAGGGTTGGCGCGCCTATATTGCAGCGTTGGCCGAGGTCGGCACGGCGGATGAATGGCTTGCCGCTAGAAACAAGTTCCTCGCGCTGCCATCGGCGGCCCCACAGGATTTTATGGTTGCTTCCGCGCAGGCGCAGGATGCTGGTGATACAGAGATGGCAAGGTCGATTTTGGAATCGGCGGTAAAGCGCTTTCCGAATGACACGGAAGCGAGGAATGCACTAGCCAAGATTGAGCGATAGCGACCCGAGTGACTGGAGTCACAACTGCACAGAATTCTTCGAATCGAGCCGTTTTGCTCGGCATTCCTTTGCGGTCTCAATCCATAACCCGGGCTTCGGAAGATTTACGCGCTGCGGTTTGGCGGAAGCACCCGAGGTGGAAGAGGTGAAGTCAACAGCAATTCGCTGACGCAGGACGACCGTTCCATGGCTGGCGCGTCAGGCGAGGGCATCCGGCGATCTCCGAGCCCAAATCGAAAAAATCTCGTAAGATTCCCCCATTTTGCAGCCATTTGCTTTTGTGCGGAGAGAAAAATCTCTGCCGGAACTAAACCAATTGAAAGTAAAAACTATGATCAAATATCTGAAAAATGCAGTCATCGTGAAGATTCTCGTCGTCGCTATTCTCGGATTGCTTGCCGCCGCACCGGGCGCGCTGGCTGACTCCGTTGTCGATAGCAATGCGAACGTGCAGCTGTGCTACAGGCCCGGGGTGGGTTATGACGTGGTTCTGACGCAGCCGTTCGGTCGCGGACCGGCTATCATCACGGTTTACGTGGGAGCCAATATTGTGGTGCAAGGACCCGGTATTTCCTTCCAGCGGACCCCGGTTATCCTCCGGAACGTCCAAGGCGACTCAAACGCAGTCAATTTTGGAGGTCCCCTCGCATCGACTCCGCAAATCGCGGGTGTCGCAGTATTGCCCGGTCGTTAGCCCAACCTTAGGCCGGTTACCTTGAGAATCTCTCCAACCTTGGGTCCCTCCTGCGCACCTCTCATGGTACGCAGGGGGAAACCATGATCAAGTTTATGGACTCTAGTCTAAAGCGCCTCGACTGTTTCCGTATACTCGCCGGCGTGGCCTTACTGACTCTATCGTGTTTAGATCCGGTAAACGCGGAAGCGATATCCACTTTACCGCAACGGGGTCGGATTCTCGACATCAACGACAAATCCCTGGTGGAAAACGCCGTTGTGAATACTGTGGTAGCGGACGGCTCCGCTCTGACCAATCGGGACGAGGCAGTGGCGATACTCGCGGAGCCGCTGGGGCTGGATGCCGGCGCCCTAAAAGTGAAGCTGTCATCGGCCCGGAAATACATCGTGCTTAAGAAATATCTGTCCGAAGCCATGGCGACGGAGATTGAGAGCCGGCTTAAGGAGCACTCGATCCATGGGATCACATTCGAGCAGAAATCCGAGCGAATTTACCCGAACGGCCCGCTGGCTTGCCACGTCGTCGGTTTCGTGAATGGTGCCGGCGAGGGCGTCCAGGGAATTGAGCGACAGGAGGAGCAGTACCTACGCGGGAGCGAGGGCGTTCGCTCAGCAGATAATCACGGGCAGTCACCTGAGGGTGGTTACAATGTGCGGCTAACCCTTGACGTGAATCTTCAGAAAATTGTGGAGACCGAATTGGATGCGGCGTGCGCACAGTTTAAGCCGAAAAAGGCGATTGTGATCCTGATGCGGCCCCAAACCGGGGAGATTCTGGCGATGGCCAATCGTCCAAACTTCAATCCGAACGACCTGCACGAGAAGCCGACGACCGAGATTCAAGAGCACTACGGGGATATGAAAAATTGCGCCATCACGGACCAGATGGAACCAGGCTCGATTTTCATGATCGTGCCAGCGGCGGGCGCCCTGAATGAGCATTTAGTCCAACCAGACTCGACCATCTTTTGTGAGAATGGGGCGTTTCGCTATGGCGGACACTATCTGCACGATTCGCGTCCCTGGGGAGACCTGACAACGGAAGAGATACTGGAAAAGTCCAGCCAGATCGGTGCGGCTAAGCTGGCGATGCAATTAGGCGAGGACCGATTGTACAAGTATATTCAGGCGTTCGGGTTTGGCGAGCGCACCGGGGTGGCGCTAACGGGAGAAATTCGCGGGACTGTCTTCGCGCCGCGCTGCTGGGCCAAGGTTTCGATAACCCGCATCCCAATAGGATACGCGTTAGCTGTAACGCCAATCCAAATGATCACTGCCATGTGTGCGATTGCGAACGGTGGACATCTAATGATGCCGCAGATCGTGCATGATATTACTGATCAAAAGGGCGTCGTCGTGAGAACCTTTCCGCCGGTTGAAGTCAGACAAGTGGTCAGCGGCGAGACGGCCCGAGAAGTAACCGATGCTCTCAAATCCGTGGCGAGCCGGCATGGCACAGCACCACTGGCGACGATCCCAGGATTTACGGTCGCAGGAAAGACGGGCACGGCGGAAAAAGCTGACGGGAAGGGCGGTTACATGCCCGAACGATATGTCGTTTCGTTTTGTGGATACCTTCCTGCCGACAAGCCGGCCTTTGTGTGCCTGGTGATCCTGGATGACGCCCGGACCAAGCCTGAACAAAATTATGGCGGCATCGTTGCGGCACCCGTCTTTGCGCGTATCGCTGAAAGAGTGGCCAATTATATGGGACTCACGCCCGATTCGCCGCGTCAACCCCTACCCTAGCGGCAGACGACGTTGACAACGGCATGCAACCATTTCACGCTAAACGAATATGAACCGTTGCCCAAACTGCGGCCAACTCGGTGCTCACCGTTCGACGTGCCCTGACAACGGAAAATCGTTGGCCGAGGACGCCGAGACGGAGCCTCGGCTTCGATCGCCTGCGTCTGCCTGCATCGTCAGTGGCGAAAATCCTGGTTCTGAAAAAGGGTCGCTTTCCGAGATAGCACGCAAGCTGCGGGAAAGACGCGAAGGGGAGCAGGCTGATGTTTCGGGATCCCGCCCCTCGGCTCCACAAGCATCGTGGTCGAACTCGCTGAAGGCATTCCCTGGCTGTCTCTTCCTGTGGCTGGGGTTGGCCGTTTGTATGACTTGGTATCCACTGGATTTCTCGTTTGTTCGGGCCTGTACTTGGAGCGCGGGCGTGTGGCTCATATTGACACTGATAGGTTGGGTCCGAGAGATACTGTCGCCCTCTGATTCCCGACGTGCACGCGCTTGGTATTCGATTTCTTTCTGCTCCTTCGGCCTGCTGTGGGTCATTTTTACCCTTGCTGGGGCTGGGGAGAGGAGAGAAGCGAGACTGGAACAAGAGGATTGGGAATCCAAGCAAACCGCGCAAGCAGCCGCTCTCAGCGCCCAGGAAGCGACGGCGGCGGACGAGAGCGCATATCAAACTTGGAAGAAAGCGGTCCAGACGGACGCCGGCCTGTTCCCGGAGGCAAACAAAAAATGGCAGGTGCGGTACTGTCTTGAGCAACGCATGGGTTTGGAGGGAGAGGCGTGGTTGCAAGGTAAGATGTCCTCGGTAAAAGGGCTCAGCACCAAGGTAGGCATCCAAAATACACAATTGGAGGCCGATGCGAAACGCCTGTGCGGTTTTGAGGATATTATGCTCGCCGGGAACGAAGACTACAAACAGTGGCTCAAGGATTACCCCATAAGTCGTTTGAATTCCCGATATACCGCTGAGCAACAAAGTCTATTCCAGACATACCTGGATGACCACAACTACGAACAGAGCATTGGCCGATTGACCCCGCCTGGTAGCGGCGTGCGAGACGGTGTGAAAGAAGAGCCCTGAATCTCATGGATATTCCTTTTTTTTATCCTTTAGTCATTGTTATTGGCATCATCGGACTGATCATCTTGATAGCTGGGGTAAGACGATTTCGCGCGCACTACGGATACAGGGCGCGGTTCGATGATGTGGTACTTTGTTTTTGGGGGATCATGTTTATTATTTTTTCCTTGGCACTAATCCGTGACCCCATCTCGCTTGATCAGTCAGACGAAGACCGTAAATTGCATAATGCGCAGGAAGCCGCGGACGAGCTTTTGCGAGGCCCCAACGCGGCGCGCGACTATTTGCAGGCGCATGGCTTGGAATCCTCGCCAACTCCGGTCTTTGAGCCGCTCGTACCACATAATGGTCTTGTCCCTCCCAAACCTTGGAAACCGAGTTTCCTGACCGGGACTACTAATCATTGAAAACCGAGTTTCGAGAGCCAATGAAAAAATGCCCAAAATGCTCAAAGCCGGTCGACCCAGGTACTTGGCTATGTGTTTGTGGTCATGAGTTTTCTCGAGGCGATGCGGGATCGGAGTCTACGCCAAGTGACTTAAGAGCGGCGCAGGAAAGCCTCAAGCTGAAATTGAGAGCGGCACAGGAAGGTCGCAAGCTGAAAGAGAGACGAGGGGCGTACGGCCTCGTAGGCGTCGGCTATATCCTCCTTGTCATCGCGCTGGTTATCGCGGGCATGGTGATTTTTCGTCACGACCGACCGGAACCATCGTTGGATGAAAAGCTACTGGCCTTAAGAGAGAAGTACGAGAATGACGTGGTTATGCATGATGTATTAAGTCGAATTGACGCGGAGCAACGCCAAAGCCCCATCAATACACCGTCCCCGTCGAATCCGGTTTGGATTTCGCCGTCGCGGGATTCCACTTTGGGGCAGCGAAGATCGGATAACGATCGACTTGCCTTGTCGCTGTCTAGCCCGTCCGCCCCAACTGGAACATCGGCATTCTTCAAGCCGGCCGCAGAGGATATGGAAATTAATGATTTGCAGGCCTTGGACGGGACGGATCTGGCAGGCACCTATCACCTCACGTCTGAATCGATCAAATATTTGCAAAGCATAGGTGTGTCGCATGCCCATGCCAGCATTAAGCTGGACTGGGATAGCCTTACGGGTGGTACTTACATGCTGACGGCGATTCCGCTAATGGAGCCCTATTCTTTCGGACAACCGCCCAAGACCAGAGACTTCACGGGCCATTGGACTGTGCTGCCGCTTGGCGTATCGGGTAGGAAAATCTATCTGCATGAAGCGCCCCAAGTAAGGATTATCGTCAAAGAGGGCGAAGGCCCGCGTCAGATCGAGGTGTTCGCAGTCGCAAATTCGAGTTGGTTTGATCGCTCAAGAATCGGAGTCAGCTTGCCGCCGATCCCTTCATTGGTATTTCAGCGGTAGTTCGCATCCGATTGGCGCCTCTCTGGAAAAAATGGATTGGGCGCATGAGAAATCCGCCCTTATTTGGTGTTTACTTGATCAAGGGAATATCGGTTTACATCCGGCGTATGGTTGTTGAGATTTTCCTCATGCCTTTATGAAACACCCTTGACTGGCGTGACAATGATCTCGACGATGAATGGCTCTGAATTACGAAGGTTCGCATAGCGGACATCAAAGGCGCGAATGATGGCGATCCTCGCGTCTCGGAAGAGCAGGAGGAGGTGTTGTAAGCGCCAGCCGAGTGCGACCACATCATGGCTGGAAAACCCCAGGGTCAGGCGTTCCGCCGGCGCGTCACGATTGCGACCAAGATCGGGATTGGCGTCTAGGACGTAATTGATGAGTTGGGAGTATGGGAACCCGTAAACGCGCTTGTCGCCAGTGAAAAAGTCAATCGTCATCGACGAAGAGTCGTGTAGTTCGAAGCACTTGGCTTCTTCGCGGTGAAGGGATGATCCGGAGTGTTTGATGGGCATAGCTTAAATCGAGATACGGTTGGATTTTCTTTGGGTGCCAGGGTTTTGGTGGAGGCCGGGCCGAAGGTCCGGGCGGATCGCCTGCGCGGGGGTATGGAAGATCTTATGGGAGACATGGCGGGCAAATTTCAGGTGAGCGGTCCACGCGATGACCGCCTGGGCGATGCGGTTGAGCCTGGAGAAACGGGTAGGTCGAAGCGCGCGAGTTGCGCGGATGGGACGCAGGTTGTGGAGTGCGCGGTGAATGGCCAGCGGCGAAGCCGATAGCGTCAGGGCCTTTTTCCGCGCCATCAGTTTTGGCGCGAAACCCTCCCTCACCAGGGCGGCTTCCAGGCCGGCCAGTTCAAGGGCGGCTTTGCGGGAGGAAGAACGGACGATTCGGTCCCGCAGCAGGAGCTTGTCGTCGGTGAAGATGCGGCAGCGTTGCCGTCCGCGTGAAATGGAAACGTAGAACTGCTCCCTGTTGACTGCGCCAAGGGAGCGCGAGGAGGCGAGCACGACGACTTCATCGACCGTCTTGCTCTGGGAGGCGTGGGAAGTGACGGCGTAGCCGTGACAAAAGATGCGATAATCGGGCGGGAGGATGCGGCCATCGGTGAGCGTGATGGCGCCGGTGGCGTCTTCTACATTCTTTACCTCCACAATCTGGCCGTTGATGAGCCGCGCTTCGCGACGATTGGCTTGAAGCAGGAGTTTGTCGCCAGGAGCTACCTGGAGTGGTCGGCGCTGGCACACGTCAAACGCAGCCTTGTGTGTCGTTTTCTCACTCGCCGGGCAGTAGGAAACCGTCTCTCCATCCGCGCGGCGGAGCCGGAGCCAATCGCCTCGCACGCCGAGGATCGTGGCCGCTTCATTTCGGGCAAACGGGCCGCTCTTTTGATGAAAGACCACGACCTGTCCGGGCTGGTATTGCTGAGGGCTGCGCTTTTGGGCATCGGTCCACGAGAGCGAATCGAGGACATCACAGGTTATTTCCTGTTTGCCGATGACACCCTGACAATTCAACGCTTCGCGCACACGGTCGGTAACGGCGTCGATTTCCGCCCATGTTGGCGAGACAATCAACGCCATACTGCCGCCCATGCCACCCTTGGCTGCGTCGAGATAGGCGGCAGCGGCGCTTTCGTAGAGCCCGGTGGTCTGCTCGATCACTTCGCCCGCCGCGTCGAGGCGGTCAAAGGCTTCGGCGGGTTGCCTCCCGGCGGCGAGAGCGACGGCCTCCAGATAATCCGCCTTTTGCTGGCGTCGAATCGTAGAGAGCCGACCGGAGGAAAGCCGGGAATGATCTTCGAGAATCCGGAGGGCGTCGCCGCGGGAAACGCTCCCGTGCTGGCCGGTATCGCCGCAAAGGACCACGCGGGCGTTACGATCGAGGGCCAGGGAAAAAAGCTGTCGCATTTCCTCAATACCCACCGCCCCGGCCTCATCGAGAACGACCACGCTTCGCGCGTCCAGTGTGTCCTGCAACTTTCCATCGACAAGCAGGCGCTGGAGAGTCGTCGCGTCAAAGCCCTCATTGCGGAGCACTTCGGCGGCGGAGGCAGTCGGGGCGCAGCAGAGCACGCCCTTGCAGCCGGCTTCCTCGATGCCGCGAGCGACTTCGGGTAGCGCGGTGCTTTTGCCCGCGCCGGCCAGTCCCCGAACGCCAGTGAAGCGGTCACAGCTTTGGAGAACGAATTCGACCGCGCTTCGCTGATCCTCGCCAAGGCTGTGCGAAGGAATGAAAGTGCGGTTGATTGGGAAGAGCGAATCCTTGCCCTCGTTCACCGTGCGAATCAAAGCCAGTTCGCCCTCCAGAATTTCCCTCGTGGAAACCTCCCTGCCCACCCGAATAAATTCCGGCCTGGTTTCGAGCCTTTCCTTTAGCTGTTGAAGATCGACCTGGCCGCGTCCGTGGACCAAAGCGGCTTCGAGCAAATCTTCCCGCGAAACGACCGAGCGGCGTTCGAAAACATGGCGGGTTGCGTGGTCGAGCGACTCCTCTTCACAGGCCCGTTGTGCGAACGGCTGGGGCGAGCCGTCGGCAGCGCGATGCACGGCCTGTAAGGCGGCGATTTCCGGGCGGGTTAATTGAGCAAGCTGGCGGCGGCGGACCTCCTCCGTGGTAATCCCTTTGAGCTTCCGGGAGCGGGTCTGGTGGACGGCATGGGAGATTTCGTTATTGGACAGCTTCCGGCCAAGTTCGCGTTCCATTCGGGCAACCATTGCATCGCGTTCATCGGCGCGTTTGGAAAAGCGCTGGCATACTCCCGGGGACACGCCCATGATCTCGAACGAATCCCCTGACCGGTTCGAAGTGCGCACCGTCTCGTAACCGAGCGCATGAAGCCGGGCGGCCAGATCGTTGCGGTAAACCTCCGTGGCGTAATGAACGGCAGCAAACATCTGGCCGGTTTGAAGCGCCTTCCAACGCTTCTCCGTGACATCGAAAGTGCAATTGAAAAGAGTGAAATGCGTATGCAACTGCGGATCGAGAGCGCGGGAACTGTTGTGCAGGAACTCCCCCGCTATGACGTTCCCGGTTTCGCGGTCCTGCTGGCTGCCGCCGATGCGGATGCGCGCGGCGGCGAAGCGCTCCAGTTCCTTGAGCGCGAAGCGGGCGGCAAGCCGGTGTGCCTCGACGACCCGGGCATCCCCCATCGTCACCCCCATAACGGAAACCGATTTCGGAGCAGAACAGGTGAAATCGAAAAATATACGCCGGTTTCCATCCGAGTTCAGACGCTGCGTGAGCCGCGTTCCGGTCAGCGGGTTCAGGTTGTCGCACAGATCCATGAACGCCTCGCGTTCCACGGCCTGGCCTTCCATGAGGCCGAGCCGTTGCGCACCTTCTCCAATCCAGCGCCCAATTTCGACCTCCCCCTGCGTGTAGTAGTCGTTATGGGACAGGTGTTCGTCGAAGTAAACCTTCGCGACAGCTTTGTTCTTTTGCGAGATGCCGGTGAACATTGGACGCCAATTTTAACCGGCTTCATTTGCAAAGAGGTTCCCAGGCGGGAGCCTCTTGCGGCGAAAACGATGCGAGGATCGAACAACCATGATTCGAATTGCGTTCGAAGATCATTCGGACAAATTCAAAGTCGCCGGGAAGACCCCATTGCCGGGCTTCGAACAACCTCGAATAAAATCGAATGGCAATCACGAATGGAGGGCAGTTCCGAAGGATTCTGGAACGGCTGGGGGAATGGAAAAGAGGGATGACACCAACCCCTTGCCCACAAGGAAATCGAATCCGCAGAAAAATCGTTGCGAGAACAGTAAACATTCATGCTATACTATATATACCATGAAAGAAAAATGCAACTGGAATGAAATCGAAGCCCGGCTGGACTTTGAAAGCGTCCGCCAAAAGCTGCTGAATCTTTCAGCCAGCGGAAAACTGAAATGCCGCAAAAGCGCCAGCGACCTGCTCGACAAAGTGAAGGACGCATTGCTCAAGGCGCGTGGGGATGGCGTGAGCATTACCGCACTCGCCGCTTTCCTGACCGAGAACGGTTTGCCAGTCAGCGAGCCGACGCTCCGAAACTACCTCCATGCTCAAGCGGTAGCCAAGAAACAGCCGCGCCGGAAAAGTGTCACTACGTCCAAGCCCGGCGTACAAAAACCGCAACCCAAGCCGCAGCCAGAAGCGCAGCCGGAGCCAAAGGCCGAAACGAGGACCATTCAAACTCTCATTGACCAGCCTCGCGCGGAGGCCACGTTATCAGAGCTAGGGACATTCGAGAGGCGATCCCGTGGCCCGCGCATCGCCGATCCGAAAAATCTGTAACGGGGCTGCTGTCGCCCTCAACTCAACCGAATACGTGATACCGGCGCAACCGGTATGATGCATCGGCCGCTTCCGCATTGATACCACCACGAGACGGCATCGAGTTGCCGTTCCGTCGCTAGCTCGCGCGGGCGCTCGGCTTCCGCTCCGTCACGTCAACTCCATGCTGTCTCCCCATTAAAGAGTGACGCGCCGGTGCTCCGTGTTACTCCGCACCCGCGCGTGCCTGGTTGACAATACCCATTTGCGGCAATCGGCGAATCGCGAATTATTCCGCCCTGAATCCGCAACTCCCGCGTTGTCCACTCGCTGAACCCACAGCCTGTGTGTGGGCCGTTCGCCCCCGCTGGCGGATGCGTCATCCTGCTTGCGCTGGGATCACGCACCACCGCCCCAAGAGTGCCGCTCCATTCCGCAGACGGAATCGAGCGTGGGTCTGTGGAGACTCCGTGCCGCCGGCCTCAGCCAAAAAGTCAGGCCGGCAAAAGCCGTCCCGCTTTTTGCTTCTACCACTCCGCCGAAGAAATGTTCAGCGGCTCGCAAGGCAGGAATGCCAAAGGAGAGCCTCTGCGCGCCGCTGAAGTTGGAAGATGAGAGAGGAGGCGAGAGGAGATCAAGTGAGAGATGGGGGCTCGGAGGGAAGGAAAAAATGTGCAGAACTTCGATTCAGCCCACTCGTTTGGCACCGCGCTGGGGTCTCCCCGAAGCCTCTTCAATCGCGGAGCG
>Ga0182024_10017774_pt1 | contig 13309 bp, 14 predicted proteins | sample P32metaG_FD_120480 | JGI IMG/M metagenome (GOLD analysis project Ga0182024, IMG submission 120480) | Permafrost microbial communities from Stordalen Mire, Sweden - P3-2 metaG (Illumina Assembly) | ecosystem: Environmental > Terrestrial > Soil > Wetlands > Permafrost | place: Sweden: Stordalen...
ATTTCGAGTGCGGTGCTTTCAACCACTCAGCCACCTCTCCGGGAGGGCAACAGCCTGAGCGTCGCGGCGCACTATTAGCGGCGGCGCGCCAGCGAAACAAGGGCGGGCCCGCTTACAGTTCCCGGCCGATCTTGCGATCCAGCGAGTAAGGACCGCCGCCGCGCAGCGCGATGGCAAACGCGACCAATCCCCACAGCAGCACATATTCGTAGCCGCGCTTCATCCAACCGAAGCCATTGCCCCAATAGAGCGAGAAGATGACAAGCATCTCAATCGCGACCGCCGCCGCGAAAAAGCGAGTGAATAGGCCAAGAATAAGCGAAATACCGCCGAGCGTTTCGGTAAGTGTAGAAAGCCAGAACCAGACTTCCGGCGGACTAAAGCCCATATCGGCATAGCCCTTCACAAAAGCCGGCGTCGCGCCCAACAGGATCTTGCTGTAGCCATGCACGAACAGGTTCCAGCCCACCGCAACGCGGATGACCAGCCACGATAGCGGCAGCATCGCGTCGTAGAACGGCTTCAGCGATGGGATAAGCAGTTTCGTTTCGGCTTGTCCGTCAGCCATGGTTTCCTCCCGGCGAAAAGTCATTGTTCAGCGGAAAAACACCGCGCGCGACACCTTATTTCGGCGCCATCACCAGCGAGTAACGCTCGTCCGCCGCCAGGCATTCGGCCAGAGGCAAGCCGTGCTCCTTGCGCACGATGTTGGTGCCGAGCACCAGCGAAACGATCTTATAGAAGGCGTGGCGGCGGCTCATGCCCTCGCGGCCCATGCCGCAATCGGTCGAGATCACCAGGCGCTCGGGCGGAATGTATTTGAGCGCGGCGCGGATTTTTTCCGCCACTTCGTCGGGACTCTCGACTTGCAGCGTGTGGTGGTCGATGACGCCGATGGCGATCTTCTTGTCGGTGATGGTCTTGCCGATGGCTTCGAGGTCGATGCCGCCGGAACTTGAAGACTCAAACGTAATCACGTCGGCGTCGACCGTGTTGTAGGTCTCGAGCGCCGGCTTGTAGCTCTGCACGGACGCGAACATGCGCTGCTGGGAAGGGTTGCCCCAGCAGGAATGTGCCCACACTTCGGTCTTGGCGCGCAGGCCCTTCACGGTGCGATTGAACACCTCGACCATCAATTGCGGCGTGATCACCCTGTCCTGGATCTTGCGCACCGCGATGAGGTGGATTTGCGGCTCCTCGATCTGGATCACCGGGCAGCCGGCGTCGGCCAGCTCGTGATATTCCTCGTTGAACGCATCGGCGATCGCGAACATGCGGTCGGGCACGCTCTTGTAGTGGCGGTCCTGCAGCGCGAAGGCGACGATCTCCGCCGACACCGCGCCGAACTTGACCGGCTTCTCGGTAAAGCGCTGCGCCGCCTTCCACATCGACGCGTATTGCAGATTGCCACGCCCGATCGGGCCGGTGATGACCGGCATGACGCGCGATTCCAGGTAATCGTGGAGGATGTGGCCGCGCGCAAACAGGATGCCGCCGCGGCCGGCCGGCGTCGGCTCGGGATGCGCTGCATCGAGCCCGCTCATGTGGTTCGGCGGATAGGCGGTCCAGCTCTGGCCGCCGACATCGTCGTCAAAGCGGCAGTCGCCGTCGGTGACGATGTCGAGGCCGGCGAGCTCCTGATCGCGCAGATAGCATGTTAGCGCGTCTTCGTACTGCTCGCGGAAGCGGCGGCTGACCATCGCTTCCAGAAAATGACGGGTTCCGAGATTTTCCGTGTACCAGCTCGGCCGCGGCAGCGAGCCGGTGATCGTGGTCGGCAATGTGATGTCTTTGGTGCCCCGGTACATTCTTGGACGCTCCCCCATGATCCGGAGCGGGTGATCCCGCTCGCTGGCTTTGACGCCTAGCTTAGCAAGCCGCGCCGCCCGTTGATAAGCAGGTTGCTCATGTCATTAGGGTGCCCACGGAGAAGCGATGGGCAAAGGTGGGCAAAGCAAGCGCGAAGCGTGTTGCGCCGATGCGCTCAGGTGCCGGTGAACACCGGCTTGCGCTTCTCCATAAACGCCGTGCGGCCTTCGGTATAATCGCGGCTGGCAAAGCACGCCTCGACCAGTTCGGCCGAGCGCGCCAGGTTGCGCTTCGAATCCTCTTTGACGACCTCACCGACCGTGACCTTCACCGCCTTGATGGTGAGCGGCGCGTTAGCGCTGATCATGTCGGTGATGCTTTTGACGGAAGATTCAAGCTCGGCCGACGGCACCACGCGGTTCACCAGCCCCATGATCCGCGCTTCCTCGGCATCGAACTGGCGCGCGGTGTAGAAAATTTCCTTGGCAAAAGCCGGTCCGACGATATCGACCAGCCGCTTGAGCCCGGTATAGCCGTAGCCGAGGCCGAGCTTGGCCGCCGGCACGGCGAAGCGCGAATTGTCGGAAGCGATGCGCAGGTCGCAGCAGGTGGCGAGCCCCAGTCCGCCGCCGATGCAATAGCCGCGGATCATGGCGATGGTCGGCTTCGGAAAATCGGCGATGCTGGCATAGGTCGCATCGGTTTTCGTGTTATAGGACCGCACCGCTTCGATCGTGGCGCGCTCGCTGCCGAATTTCGAGATGTCGGCGCCGGACACGAAGGCCTTGCCGCCGGCGCCGGTCAGCACCACGACGCGGATGTCGTTGTCGGCCGCGAAGCCGTTGAGGATTTCGGTGGTCGCTTCCCACATTTCCAGCGACACGGCGTTGTGCCGTTCCGGATTGTTGAAGGTCACGATGCCGACGCCGCCTTCTTTGCGCGAGAGCATCTTGTCGGTCTGCGTCATGGCGTACTCCTGATCCTCTTAATTCGTCATGGCCGGGCTTGTCCCGGCCATCTACGTCTTGTCACTCTAAGTCGTGGATGCCCGGCACAAGGCCGGGCATGACGACGGTGAAATTCACACCGCATTGGCCTTGTGCAGCGCGGCGATGTCGCGCTTGGAAAAGCCGAATTCCTTGAGCACCGCATCGGTGTTTTCGCCGAGCTCCGGCGGCCGCACCGCGAGCCGCGACGGTGTACGCGACAGCTTCATCGGCTGGGCGACCAGCCGCATCTTGCTCTTGTCCTTCATGGTGACGCTCTGCGCCATGCCGAGATGCTCGACCTGCGGGTCGGCGAACACCTGGTCGATCGAATAGATCGGCCCGCACGGCACGCTGGCCTTGTTCAAGCGCTCGATCCATTCGGCGCTGGTGCGGCCGGCCATATAAGTGTCGATCTCGGCATTGAGCGCATCGCGGTTTTTCGAGCGCGCGGCGCCGGTCTGATAATTCGGATTTTGCAAGAGCGCCGGCGCCTCGGCGGCCTCGCAGAACCGTTCCCAGATTTTCTGCCCGGTGGCCGCAATGTTGATGTGGCCGTCCTTGGTCTTGAATACGCCGGTCGGGATGCTGGTCGGATGATTGTTGCCGGCTTGCTTGGCCACTTCGCCGCTGACCAGATAGCGCGCGGCCTGGAAGTCGAGCATGAAGATCTGTGCCTGCAGCAGCGAGGTCTCGATGTGCTGGCCTTTGTGCGACTTCTCGCGTTCGAGCAACGCGACCATGATGCCGAGCGCGGCAAACAGCCCGGCGCTCAGGTCGGCGATCGGAATGCCGACGCGTACCGGCCCTTGTCCCGGCAGGCCGGTAATCGACATCAGCCCGCCCATGCCTTGCGCGATCTGATCGAAGCCGGGCCGGTTGGCATAGGGCCCGTCCTGGCCGAAGCCGGAAATGCTGGCATAGACCAGGCGGGGATTGATCTTGGCGAGGGTCTTATAGTCGATGCCGAGCCGCTTCTTCACGTCGGGGCGGAAATTCTCCACCACGACGTCCGCCTTCTTGACCATGCGCTTGAACGCGGCCAGTCCGGCCGGCGACTTCAGGTTAAGCGTCATGCTGCGCTTGTTGCGGTGCAGATTCTGAAAATCCGAGCCCTCGCGCGGCCCGCCCATCGGCTCTTCCGGTCCGGGCGGCGATTCGATCTTGATGACATTGGCGCCCCAATCGGCGAGCTGGCGCACGCAGGTCGGCCCCGATCGTACCCGGGTGAGATCGAGCACCGTGAAACGGGCAAGAGCCTTCGAAGCGCGGGGAAAGGGCATTGCTGGCGTCTCCGCTGCCGGTCTAAGCCGGCTTCACTATGCCGGGCGCGCAAACTGACGTTGGGCCGGCCGGAAGGGGCCGAACTTCCCCGATCTCATCGGCGTTGTCCACCGGCTCGATGGGCCATGAAGAGCCATTCGTTCCGGCCCGATAGAGCGATAGAGTAGCGCGCCAACGGCCATCTTTCCGGCACTTTCGAGAGGCGATCATGAACGAGGAAGCTCTCAATGTCAGTGTACGCAAGTTTTTGAAAAAAGTCGGCATCACTTCGCAGCGCGAAATCGAGCAGGCGATCCGCACGGCCATCGCCGGCGGCCGGCTGAAAGGCAATGAGGCCTTGCCGGCCAAGGTATTGCTCACCGTCGAAGGCCTCGGGTTGTCGATCGAGATCGAGGGCGCCGTCGAGCTTGAATGAAGAAGTGCGCCAGTTACGCGAAATTCCGGGATGACAATCATGATTGAGTTGCCATGTTAGACCTGCGCCGGCCGCTTATTGCGTTCATGCTGGTTGCTGCCGCTGCGGCAACGGCGCTGGCACAGGAGCATCCCGGCCACGGCGGCGCCGCGCGCTCGGACCGCCAGGGCGAGAGCCAACAGGAGAGTCAGCAGAGCGGCCCCGGCGTGCTTGCGCTGTTGCCGGGCGACTCCGTCACCGAGCACTCCATCGACGTTAAATCCGGCAAGCTTGCCTATACGGCGACTGCCGGAACATTTCCGCTGTTCGATCAGTCAGGCTCACGGTCGGCGCAGATTTTTTACACCGCTTACACCGTCAAGACCGACAATCCATCGGCACGGCCGGTCACTTTTGTCTTCAATGGCGGCCCGGGCGCGGCATCGGCGTTCCTCAATCTCGGACTGGTCGGGCCGCGCATTGCCGAGTTCGGCGCGAACGGCCGGGATGGTTCGCATGTGCGGCTCGTCGATAATCCCGAGACCTGGCTCGCCTTCACCGATCTGGTCTTGATCGATCCGGTCGGCACCGGCTGGAGCCGGGCGGCCAAGCCCGACGACGGCCGTTTTTTTTGGAGCGTGCATGGCGACGCCGAGTCGATGGCCAAAGTCATCGCGCTCTATGTCGCAAAAAACAGCCGGGCCAGTTCGCCGAAATTCATTCTCGGCGAAAGCTACGGCGGCTTTCGCGCGGCCAAAGTCGCCCGCGCGTTGCAGAACGATCAAGGCATCGTCGTTTCGGGACTCCTGATGGTATCGCCGCTGCTCGAGGGACAGTTCCAATTCGGCGGCGACCGCTTTGCGCTCGGCGCCGCGCTGCAACTGCCGTCGCTGGCGGCGGCCGAGCTCGAACGCAAGAACGCGTTCAGCACCGATGCGCTGGCGCAGGCCGAGCATTTTGCGCTGACCGATTATCTCACTACGCTCGCCGGCCCGCCGCCGCAGGGCGACGCCGCCAAGAGCTTTTATGCGCGCGTCGCCAAGATCACAGGCCTATCCGTCGACGCGCTCACACAGTCGCGCGGCTTCATCGGTGACGACTACGTCAAGAATTTCGCGGCCGACCACAAGATCGTCAGCCACTATGACGCGACGTTTGCCTCCGACGATCCGTACCCGGAAACGCCGGTGGCGCATGGCCCGGATCCGATCCTCGACGGCATGATCCGCGCCTACGGCAGCGCCTTCGTCGGCTATGCGCGCGACGAGCTCGGCTTCAAGACCGAGATGACCTACAATCTGCTCGACGGCAGCATTTCGAGCAAATGGGATTGGGAGCGCGACCACGGCCAGCCGAGCGTCACCGACGATTTGCGCGTGCTGCTCGCTCTGTCGCCGTCATTCCGGCTCATGATCGCGCACGGCTATAGCGACATGGTCACGCCTTATGCGGTGACGCGTTATCTGTTGCAGCATCTGCCGCCGTTCCAAGGCGAAGAGCGCACCGAGCTCAAGCTCTACCGCGGCGGCCACATGTTTTATCTCGATCCGGATTCGCGCAAGGCGTTTTCCGCCGACGCCCGGTTGATGTACGTCTCGCCATGATGGTTGCCGAAGACAACTAATACCCCGACCAAAAAGCCAACAAAAGCTCCAAGCGCGCGTCACCAGTCCTGCCGTAAGCTACCGTTTGGTCGGCGTCCCTTTTTGAACAGCGTGCCCATTTGCACATGTCGGGGGAGCGGCGCTTTGTCTCACCAACTCCCGGGGCCAACCTCCGCCGGTGTTGTAATCGGCGAAGATTCTCTTTTGCGAAGAGGCTCGCCGCGCCACCAATGACTAAAAAATGGGCTTTGTCTCCGGGGCGGCGTCGGCGACCGCGGCTAATTCGCATTGCCTTCCATGCCGTTATGCGACATTCGTTTGAACGAACAAGCCGGCCGTTTCGACCTAAATGGCGTGAATTCACAAGTGATCCAAAAAACAGCCTTAGGGAGGGAAGTAATGTCCAAGGACCTCGTCGGCATCTCCGTTAAGCGGCGGACGATACTCAAAGCCGGCCTTGCGCTTGGCGCAATGCAAGTGGCGAGCCCGTTCGTGGTGAAGTCGCTCGCCGACGAGCCGGTCAAGATCGGTCTCGACAATCCGCTCACCGGCACTTTCGCGGCGCTCGGTAAGAACGAACTGATCGGCGCGCAGCTCGCGGTCGAGCAGATCAATGCCCAGAACGGAATTCTCGGCCGCAAGGTTGAGATGGTGGTTGAGGACTCGACCAGCGGCGATACCTCGACCGCCGTGCAGAAGGCGCTCAAGCTGATCGACCGCGACAAAGTCGACTTCCTGCTCGGTAACATCAATTCGGCGCTGGCCCAGGCGATGGCCAATACCAGTTTCCAGAAAGGCGTGTTCCACATCGTGCCCGGCGGCCACACCGATTCGGTCACCGGCACGCAATGCCATTGGAACGTCTTCCGAGTCTGCAATACGACGCGCATGGAAACAAATTCGGTATCGAAGCTGTTGTTGGATAAGTACGGCAAGAAGTGGTACTTCATAACCACCGATTACGCATTCGGTCACGCGCTGCAACAGGGCTTCGAGGCAAGCCTGAAAACCGCGAACGGCACCGAGCTCGGCGCCGATTTCACCCCGCTGGGCACCAGCGATTTCTCAGCCAATCTGATCAAGGCGCAATCGACCAATCCCGACGCGATCATCCTGTTGCTCGCGGGCGACGATATGATCAATTGCCTCAAGCAGTCGGTGCAGTTCGGCCTCGACAAGAAGACCCATATCGCCGGTGCGCAGCAGGAGCTCGAAGTGAATAAGGGCTTGCCGCCGGAGGCTCTGTTCGGCGACTGGGTGTTCGAATGGTACTGGAAGCAGCCCGGCGTGCCGCATGTGGAAGAGTTCGTCGCCGACGTCCGCAAGCGAAACGGCGGCAACGTGCCGACGGCGCGCACTTGGTTCGGTTACGCGGCGGTCCACACCTGCAAGCTCGCCGCCGAGAAGGCGAAGTCGCTCGAGGCGGTCAAGATGGCGCAGGCGATGCAGGGCCTCGTGCTGCCGCCGGAAGTGGCGCTGATGCCGAACAATCCGTACTACCGCCAGGGGGATAATCAGCTGATGCCGACACTGTTTGTCGGTCATTCGCAGCCCGCGCCGAAGGGTGGCGATCCGGAAGATCTGTTCGCGGTAACGCAGTTGGTCAAAGGCGACGAAGCCGCACTGCCGGTCGATCAGACAGGCTGCAAGATAGTGTGGCCATCGTAGCGAGGTTTTCGACCGGGGACCGCAGCGTTGCAGTCCCCGGTTTGTTTTAGTACGGAGGGGAAGCTTGCACGCCCGTCTATAACTGGGACCGGTCAGGCCCGCCCGATCGCGTGAGGCGGGCCGATTCTTGCCGGGTGTCGCGGTGGGGGATTTGCAATCGTCGCATGGCGCAGCTGTTACTGTTCAACGTCTTCAACGGACTGATCATCGGTGCATTCTATGCACTGATGGCGCTCGGTCTGTCGCTCATTCTCAATCTGTCCGGCGTGATCAATTTCGCGCACGGCGGTTTCCTGGCGATCGGCGGCTACGTCGCCTACACGCTTTTGCCGTATCTCGGATTTTGGGGCGCCCTGGTGGCGTCACCCTTCGTCGTCGCCTTCATCGGCATCTTAGTGGAGCGCGTATTGGTGCGCCGGCTCTACGGCCGCGACCCGCTCTACAGCCTACTCCTAACTTTTGGCCTCGCCTTCATGATCGAGGATGGCACGCGCTTCATCTGGGGTGCGCAAAGCCTGCCTTACCAGATTCCGAGCTGGCTCGCGGCGCCCCTGAGCAACGAGTACTTCTTCCTCACCGGCTACCGCCTGTTCATGGTCACGCTGGTCGCGGCCGCTGTCATCGGTCTGTTTCTGATCCTCAATTATACGCGCTTGGGTCTGCGTATCCGTGCCGGGACGCTCGATCTTGAAACCGTGTCGGTGCTCGGCGTCAATGTGCGCGTGCTGCGCAATCTCAATTTCGGCCTCGGCATTTATCTTGCCGGCCTGGCGGGCGTGCTCGCGGTTGGCATGCTGGGACTGCAGCCAACGGTCGGCGACAATCTCATTATGCCGAGCTTCATCGCCATCATCGTCGGCGGGCTGGGCAGCCTGCCCGGTACGCTGGTCGGCGGCTTGCTGATCGGCGTCGCCTCCGGCGTCACCAGCGTTTACTTCCCCTCGGCGAGCGAGGCCGTGATGTATGTGATGATGGCGGCGGTCTTGATCGTGCGGCCGCGCGGACTGTTCGGCGAAGAGGGGCGCTTCTGATGCCGAGGTTCGACAAGCGCGCCGGCGATGTTCTGATCTGGACTCTGCTCTTGACCGCGCCGTTCTGGATGTCGGCGGTCGGCAGCTATATTGAGCTCGGCAGCCATGTGGTGGTCTTTGCGCTGGCGGCGATGGCGCTGAATTTCCTGCTCGGCTACACCGGCGTGCTGTCGTTCGGCCACGCCGCCTATTTCGGTCTCGGTGCCTACGGCACCGCAATGACGATCAAGTATCTGTATCCCAGCACGCCGCTCGGCATGCTGGTCGGGACCGTCGTCGGCACCGCCGCGGCGGCGATCATAGGACCGCTGATCGTGCGGCTGCGCGGCGTCTATTTCGCGATGTGCAGCATCGCCTTCGGCCAGGTGTTCTATTACATCGCGTTCCAGTGGCGTTCCGCGACCGGCGGCGACGATGGGGTGAGCGCCTGGACCCGCGTGCCGCTCGATCTCGGCTTCGCCAAGCTCGACATCCTCAACGATCCGCAGGCGTTCTATTACTTCGTGGTGGCCGTATTCGCCGCCTGTGCAGCAGCGATGGCGTTTCTGCTGCGTTCGCCATTCGGCCGCACCCTTTTGGCGATCCGCGAGAACGAGCGGCGCGCTCGCTTTCTCGGCATTCCGGTCGACCGGCACATCTGGATGTCGTGGGTGATTTCCTGCTTTTTCGTCAGCATCGCCGGCACGCTGTTCGCGCTCATGAACAACTTCGTCGATCCCCGCGCCATCCGCTGGGATCAGTCCGGTAACTTCGTTATCATGGCCGTGCTGGGCGGCATGCGTTCGTTCTGGGGACCGTTGATTGGCGCGGCGATCTTCCTGGTGCTGCAGGACTACATTTCCAGCCATACCGAGAACTGGATGTCCTTCATCGGCCTGTTCTTCGTGCTGATCGTGCTGTTCTTCCCGCGCGGCGTTCTTGGCATCATTCGGCGAAAGGTGACATCGTGACCCTGTTGCGTGTTGAAAAAGTCTCGAAGCATTTCGGCAGTCTGGTCGCCGTCAACGACGTATCGATGATGGTCGAGCCGGGCGAGCTGCGCGCCGTGATCGGCCCCAACGGCGCCGGCAAGACCACGTTCTTCAACCTGATCAGCGGGTTCCTCACGCCGAGCAGCGGCCGTATCGTTTTCGACGGCGACGACGTGACGCATCTCTTGCCGGCACGGCGGGTGTGGCGCGGTATCGCGCGGACCTTCCAGATCACCGAGGTATTTCCGGAGCTCACCATCCGGGAAAATCTGCGCATCGCGGTCGAGGTCGCCAGCGGCTATCGGTTGCGGTTTTGGCAGTCGCAGGATACTGACGGCGAGGTCAAGGCGCGCGTCATTGATTTGCTGGAAATGAGCGGCTTGACCGAAAAGGCCGACCGGCTGGTCGGCGAGCTGGCCCATGGCGACCAGCGCGCCACCGAGATCATGATGGCGTTGGCGCTCAAGCCGCGGCTCTTGCTGCTCGACGAGCCGACCGCCGGCATGGGCGACCAGGAAACCTACGACATCACCCAATTGATCCGTAAGCTGCATCGCGAGCAGAAACTTACGATCGTGCTGATCGAGCACGATATGCGCGTCGTCTTCCATCTTGCCGACCGCATCATGGTGCTCGACCAGGGCAAATTTCTCGCCGAAGGCACGCCGCCGGAGATTGCCGCCAACGAGGCGGTGCAGGCGGCGTATTTGGGGAAGGTAGCAGCGTGAGCGCCATCGTCCTCGAGGCCGAGGGCCTCCACACCTATTACGGCAAGAGCCACATCCTGCACGGCGTCGGGCTGGAAGTGCGGGAGGGCGAGATTGTCGCGCTGCTCGGCCGCAACGGCGCAGGCAAAACCACGACGCTGCGCAGCCTGGTCGGTCTCACCCATGCGCGCGACGGCGCGGTGCGAATTTTCGGTCATGCCACCACGGATTGGCCGCCGTACCGGGTCGCAAATCTCGGCGTCGGCTACGTGCCGGAGGGACGCCGCATATTTCCCAATTTGACGGTCGAAGAAAATCTCAAGGTGCCGATCGAGCGGCCGGGGCCATGGACGATCGCGCGCATCTACGAGCTGTTTCCGCGGCTCGCCGAACGCAAGAACAATAAAGGCCGGCAGCTGTCCGGCGGCGAACAGGAAATGCTGGCGATCGCGCGGGCGCTGCTGTTGAACCCGAAGCTGCTGCTGCTTGACGAGCCGAGCCAGGGCCTTGCGCCGATGATCGTGCAGGACGTGTTCAAGGTCGTCACCTCGGCGCGTGCGCAAGGGATTTCGGTGCTGCTGGTTGAGCAGAACGTGCGCGCCGCCGTCGAGGTTGCCGACCGTGCCTATGTGCTCGACGACGGTCACGTGGTCTATTCCGGTCCCGCCGCCGAGTTCGCCAAGGATGAAGAGCGGGTGCGCTCGCTCGCCGGCGCCAGCGCCGAGGAATGGACGCCGCAGGCGTAGCTCGTCGGCCCGCTTGCCGCGCGGCTCTTGCTCAGCTCGACTTGTTGGGATCGAGACCGTATTTCGCGCACATCGTCGCCACGATGGATCTGTCTTTGCCGCCGGCGATGAGACCCATGACGGCGGATTTCACTCTGTTGCCCGCCATCTGCGCTTCAACGATATAGAACTGCTCGCCGTTGTAGGCGGGGTAGGGGCTTTGGGCGTCGACTATGCCGCAATAATTCACGGACTGGTCGTTCACGATCGACGGAAACTTTGCCCAACGGTATTTTGCGGAAGCGGGGTTGCGCAATGAGTCGGCAACCGACGCCATAATGGCTTTCTTCTCCGCCGGGGTCAGATCGCGCATGGCGACGCTGGCAGACGCGCTGGCGCTGGCGTCGGCAACGTTGCTGCCGCCGGCTGCCGCCGTTCCCTGAGTCGCAGTCGTTGCGCAGCCGGAAAGCCCAAGGCCTGCCGCCAACGCGGCTATCACGCTCAATCTCGCTATTTGCACGTTTTATCCGTCGCTAAAGAGGCTTGGAGGGCGGCCTAGTTTCCGTTTTGGCTCGACATCCGGACTTGGCCGATCGTGACGTGCGGGGCCGACGCGGGCGCAGCACGCGCCACCTTCGACTCGGGTTCGCCATTCGGGCCGATGGTATAGACATGATTGTTGATCATCGCCCTGCCGTCGCGCGTCGGGCTGTTCATTTCCTTGACGTTGTCGCTGACCAGCGTCTCCGCCGCATCCGGATGGCCGGTATTCAACAGGCGCAGATGCGTCACGAACACCTTGGGATAGATCAGCGACGAAGCCGGCACCTTAAGTCCCATGAACGTCGCCACGTCGCCGACGAAGGCGTTGCAGTTATAGAGCTCCGCGCTCCACACATGCGAGCGATCTTGCAATCCCTTGATGTAACCGAGGACGCGGTCGTATTCGTCCTTATTCATCAGCACGCGATAGCGTGCGGTGACGTATTTGTTCTCGAGGTCGCCGTCGGTCCATCCGGTTTCTGCGGGTACCGGAACGTAATGGCCGACCACCCAGGCGGTCGCGTCATCGCCGACCGGAGAAAGGCCCGCGACGTCGGCCTTGGTTGGCGCCACGCCGACGCGACCGTGCACGAGATAGGTATGGCCATAGTCCCAAGCGTAGCGCGCGCGAAACTCGATGTAATAGTCGCCGGAGCCGGTGGTCACGACCGAAGTCGTCGGATTGCCGGTGCGCAGGATGGTCTTTGAATTTTGCGCGTTGGCGGCCGAAAGGCCGAGACTCACGACCGCGGTTAAAACGAATGCGACCCCGAGCCAGGCAGGGCGAATAAGGTCACTCAGTCTATGCTGCATGATACCCTCCGTGAGCGTGGCCGAACTGACCCTAACCAGCCATCGAGGTAACCGGCCAGCGACTTGAACTTCTGCAATCGCATGTACTTAGGCGATTTGGCTTCGGTTCGCCGCGTCCAGGTCCAGAATGGTACCAATAATTGGCCTTCGCCCGGTGGCAAATGTTCGGCAGCGTTTGTGGATTTTTGTCAGTGCGCCATATTTGCAACGCTGCGGCGTCGGCCTGACGGATGTGGATAATTCGGCCGCTAGCACCTCGCTTTCGTTTTTCCTACGGGGATTTTCTGACCGTTTGCTAGGCCAATGGGCCACTTTGGCCACGCTTTCCCGGGCGAGCGGGAAAGATGGCGAATGGAACCGAAAATACGGTGCAATCAGATCATGACTGTGTCTTTTCAGCACTAGAGGACTGGGGGGCCCCTCTGTATGGTTAACCCTGTCATGACAAGGGGGAGTTCCCTATGAAGAAGATCGCTATTGCAACAGCCGCGGTGCTCGCTCTCTTGAGCATTGCCGGCTGCGCTCAGACCGGTAAGGGTAAGGCCCCGCCGCCGGTAGTTACCAAGGGGTAATGCCTAACGGCATTGTATGGGGGAAGGGCCGGCTTCGTGCCGGCCCTCTTCTTTTTGGGACATAGCCGGACAGAGCGTCCCAAAAGCTACCTAAACCCCTGATTTTCCGGCACTTACTGAACATTCACTATGCGGACAGACGGTCCTTGTACCAGACGGTGCGGGACCGTAGTTGTGTGTCACTGTGTGTGTCACCAACGGG
>Ga0182024_10017775_pt1 | contig 13309 bp, 19 predicted proteins | sample P32metaG_FD_120480 | JGI IMG/M metagenome (GOLD analysis project Ga0182024, IMG submission 120480) | Permafrost microbial communities from Stordalen Mire, Sweden - P3-2 metaG (Illumina Assembly) | ecosystem: Environmental > Terrestrial > Soil > Wetlands > Permafrost | place: Sweden: Stordalen...
AGCGTGCATGATCTTCATGTACTGAGCGGAGGATGCGGCTTGCTGGGCCGGAGTCAGCTTGGGGTTGGTCTGGTCAGCGGTGTAGTGCTGATTCATGCTGGCGAGCTGCTCGGGGGAGTAGTCGGTGACCTTACGCTTGTCGATGTTGTTGGCATCGTATGAGTTGGGATCTTTCTTGTTGACGGGGGCGAATGCTCCCATGCCACCCACGACCTTGGTTTGCTGGACGTGGGTGAGTTCGTGAGCGAGGGTCTGAGGTCCGGCACCTGGAGCCATGTAGGCAGCGACGTTGTGGACGCGGATGACGTTGGGGTTCTTGGTGTCGATGCTGGCGATGGCGTTGTCGCCGGTGTTGTCTGGCGCCTGGATCACCTTGAGCTTCGAGAGGTCTACCCCGCGCAGAATCCACGGCGGGACTTTGGTCAGATACTGCCGTGTTGCCGCCGTCAATTGATCGTCTGCCATGGTGCTCCCTTACTGAGCTGGAACCCAGCGAGTCTCGCCGGTTGTCTTGTTGCGCTGCTGCTTCATCCCGGCGTGCCCCTGAGAGGTTCCTGAGGTTGGCTGCTGAGTAGCTTTCGGCAGCGGGTTACCTTTGAGATCCTTGGTTGGGTCCATTGGTTGCGGGCGCCCGAGCTGATTCAGGTGCGTAAGACTAGCCCTGGCCGCGCTCATTGAGCCGGTCACTGCATCAGGGCCGTTCTTGAAGCTATTGAGCAGGGCTTCCTTGGCATCAGCACGTGCAGCTTCGGAACGAATGCCGTGTGCTCCTGTAGCAGCGAGGCCGTAGTTGTCGAGGGCGTTCTTGATTGCGCCCAGTTCAGGGTCATTGGTACCGACCTTGAGTTCTCCGCCTGTGATGCGACCTTGGATTTTACCTATTAGGGTAGGATCTTTTTGCAGGGCCGATTGAATGACATCGAGGTTTTGTAGAGCACTGCCGGAGAGATTCTTTAGACGTCGGTCAGAGCCGGTGAGGATCACTGAAGACTGATCTAGGTTTGGATAGGTCTTCGAGAGGTAGGCTTGAACGGCTGGCTTAGCTTTCGCGAATCCGGGAATGGCATCTTCGGTGAGGCCGGAGTGGACGATCCCTTCGCCGAGTGTAGCTGCAGGGCTATCAGCTCCTGTGCCCCCCGATGCTGCGTTGGTGGCGGCTTCCTTCATCTTCTCCAGGCCGAATTCACGCGCGCTGGTTTGGGCGTTGTTCTGTGCGGAGAGCTGCTGTTGCTGCTTGAATTTGAGTTGCTCCATGTTGTCAGCGTGGTGCTGATCAGCCATCTTCGAGGACTCTGCGGAGTAGAGGTGGTTCGCGTCGGATACCTTCATTGAGCCCGGACCGAGCTGACGGCCGGAACCAATAGAGGTGAGGCGTGCTTGTGTGGTGGCGTTGTCGACCTGGGCGTTCGGGTCGCCGTTCATGACGTGGACTTCAGTGGTGCCGTCAGCGTCCTTGCTGAACGTGAGGTGCGTGTTCGGGTCAGACATGACGCCCGGGTGAGCCTGGACGTATGCGGCACCGGCATCGTGAATGGATTGGCCGGGCGCGGCTTTGACGTGGTCGACTTCCTTGCCACCACCGTCGATGACCGACTGCATGTATTGAGATTGACCTGCGTAGTATTTGTCCTGGGTCTCTTGGTCCTGTTGCTGGATGTTCTGCTCCATGTGGATAGATGCCAGCTTGGCTTGAGTGGCCTGAACCTGTTGCATCTTCTGCTGTTGGGCTAGCTGGAACTGCTTCGATTGGTTTTCGAATTGCTGCTGTGACTGGGCGTTCGCGTCTACCTGCTGCTGGCGTACGGCTTGGTCTTGCTTGTCCTGGAGCTGCTGGGCGTATACTCCACCGTTGCCGCCGGGTGTGAAGCCGCGGGTTCCTGCGCCGGCGATGTTCTCTTGACCTTGACGGAGTCCGCCGGAGAGGCCATTGAGGGCGCCTTGAAGGATGCGGCCGAAATAACCGCCCGGCTGCGGAGCGGGCGCGACTGGAGCAGGAGCCGAGGGAGGTGCCGGAGCGGCTTCACCACCAGCTAGGGCGGATTGAGCTGCACCAGCGAATGTGGGTGGTACTTGATCGTCTGCCATTTATCTCTCCAGGAAGAACGTGAGTTCGGTGGTGGCCTTGACTTCGATGCCGAGGGCCTTGGTGATGAATTTTGCGATGCGCTGTCCGACCAGGGCGCCGTGATGGCCGTAGGACTTCATGAGGTCGGTTATGTTTGCGTTAGGCGGGAGCTTAGCGAAAGACTCACCGGCAGCCTTGAGCCGGAGATCATATAGGAGCGCCTGGTAGCCATCAATGAAGGCATTGAACAGACGCGCGCCGTGCTCGTCTCGGCTGTGTTTCAGGGAGATGGCGCGAAGGAGTCCAGGGTTGCGGTTTTGATAGGCTGCGGAGGTAGGTTCGTGGGCGAGGTTGTAGGAAGCTATGCTATCCGCTAAAGCTTCTAGGCGGTTGAGGATCATTTAGATTGTCCTGGCCGGCGGGGTCTTGAGATACGCTGCGGCTGCTCTTAATGCTTTCTTGTTATCCTTGAACACTCCGAGTCCGTGATTACAGGCTCTGCACAGCAACCCGCGCACTTCTTCGGTAGCGTGATCGTGGTCAATGTGCAGATCATGAAGCGGCAATTGAATGCGGCAGATTGCACAGCGTTGTTCTTGGGCGCGGTACAGCAACGCCCATTGACGAAACGAGAGCCCATACTTTCTGAGCCTGATAAGGGTTTTTTCGGCAGTCTGACAAGAGAGACAGACACGAGGCATTCCGGTGAAGGGATAGAGCAATCCGCAGATATCGCAAGTCTCGGCGTCGAGCGGGTCGCTTTCGAGCAGGGCGTCGCTGTAAGTTGTTGATTCCATTAAGTTCGACCTCAGAGGGTCGGTCCTTTATTTTCAATGAGTTACGGGTTTGACGTTCGTTTTAAGGCGTTCCGTGTGTAACAGCGAAGTGAAATTCTATCGACGCGTCCTGGGGCATCCTGGCGTTTTTAGGCCCCAATTACATGGGAGGGGGGTAGGTGATATTCAAACCCCCTTTTCTGTGTAATGACGTGGTTTAAGAGAACCCGCCGCCCTCACCGCCAGTTCCTGCATTTGAGCCGCCGTTGAACAACGACTTGACGCCGGCTAGGGCTCCCATGGGGTTGCCAGTGATGGCGCCAATACCACCTTGGAGGGCCGTGTTCGCCAGTCCGCTCCAGAAGGTCGAGGGCTGATTAGCTTGGGTTTCCTCGCCGAACGACTGGCCGGACGCACCGACTGAGTTGCCCGTGAGGGAGTCAGCTTGACCTGTCTCTTGGCCAGAGAGTCCAGAGAGTCCGGTGAGACCTTCCCGCATATTGGCTTGGGCGAGCGCTGTGTTCTGGTTGGTTATTCCGCGCTGGGAGGCCGCGTTTTGCGCTGCCATTGCATTCGTTGTAGCCTCGTCTCCAGAGGCAACGGCACCCGAGGTCGCTGCGCCGCCTTGTTCTCCTCCAGCATTCTGCTGATTCCGTGCGGCTTCAGCTTGGACGTTGGCCTGTGCGGCATTCTCATCCGAGCTGCTGCGGAGATTAGCCTCTTGACCGCCCGTGAAACCTTGGCCGGCCATCCCTTGCTGGGTGATGCGCTGGAGTTGGGCATTCAAACCTCCCTGAATATTTTGACTATTCTGGAACGAGGTGTTCATGTTGTTAGAGATCGTGTTGCTGAGGTTCGTGGAGGCGGTGGCGGCATCCTTCTCTTGCTGGCTAGCTTTATTCTGTAGTCTCAAGATCGGCGATCCGGCAGCGGAAGCTACGGCCCATCTCTTGGAACTTGTGGCCCAGAGCGAAAGAAGCGATGGCGGGGTCAGTTGTGTTGAAGTAAATCTCATTGATATCTTTCTCCCGGGCGATGAAGACGGCTGCTTTGAAGAGGTGTGCGAGCGCCGCAGCCTTCTGTAGATCAGAAGCACCGGGCGGGTAAGCGAATGTTTCTAGGGTCATCGTCAACTGTATGGGGAGAGCACCGACTGGCTTCTCCTTGTGAGCGATGTAGACTTGGGTGTTCTTGTAACCGAAGACTGCGGGATCGATGTCGGCTGCGAAGGGACTGTTCTGTAGCCAATGGGCAAGCAGCGGAATGTCACGCTGTTCTGCTTTGCGTACGTAGATGTCGCTCATGCGTCCTTAGATGGTGACGGGTGTTGAAGGTGAGGAGGAGAGAGGCAACAGCGAACCATCCTTGCCCACCGACTGAACGGTCAGGGACACCTTCTCTCCAGTGTTCGGGAGTATCATGGTATGAGGGCTCGCTGTTGACGAGGAAAGAAGTTGGGGGTTCGGATTTCCTCCGAGCCCGGTAACCCAAACGTTCGCGTGATGGAATGTCTGATCAGAGGATGATATTTTATGGTTGATCTGGACCGTCGTCATCGTCGCCCCGCCAATTTTCGATTGGAAGGACGAGGCTTTGAGTTGGGTTACGGGCTGGGGAATGCCGGCTTCACTTGCACCGAGGGATGCTACACCTGCGGCTTTGTTTGCGCGGCCACTGGCCAGACGGGAGTCAGTCTGCCAGCTCTCCAACGTCGGCATCGAGGTGTTGCGCGAGTTGGAGGATACGGAAGACGTTGCTGACATTATAGGTTGTCTCTCAAGAAGACGCCGATCACTTCATTCTTCACCGTGTCTGTCGACGAGAAGACAACCTTGACTTGCGCCAGGTTGATTAAGCGGAGACCGGTGGGGAATGGTGTGAGGGTTTGTTGGGTGTACCAGCGCTTGGCCCACAGGGACTGTGACCCAGGAGCGTCAGGCGGATCATTGACAGGCTGCAAGAGTTGGGTGAATGGCACGAAGTTCGAATTGATTTCGTTGAACAGTACCCACAGTTGTGGGAGTGTGCCGAGGGCCTGAGCTTGCATAGCTATGTTGTTCAACATCGCTTGCTGACCTTGCGGGGCAAGTTGAATGACACCGATGGTGAAGAACGCCGCGTAGGGTGATCCGTTGTCTGTGAAGGTGCTTAGCGATCTTTGCCATACTCCGCCCGTGGTGCTATTAAGGAGAGTGTTGACACCGGTCGATGTCTCCAACGACTTAACGCGTCCAGCACTGACCGAAGGAGCCTGCTTAGGCGACCATGCTTTGCGCCCAGCACCCCAGCGTAGAATGGTATTAGATCCATTCGATATGTAGAGCGCGGTGTCGAGAGCGGATCCGCGATGGAAGGTGACCGACGTAGTTGTTGCAGGGTAGGAGGCGAGTAGGATGTCCCCAACGTCGAATCCGATTTCTGATTCTTCACCAGGGAAGATGGCTTGGAGCTGTTGCTTGCTGGTATAGACATAGAGGCCGTCACCGTCCTTTACCCATGCATTTTTGTTTGAGATGCCGTACCCTGCGAGCCAAGGCTTGGCATAGTAGGATGAGGAATCCGCACCAGTAATGACGTGGAGATCGTCGCCAAGCGCCACGATGAGCCCAGACGCTAGTGACTTGATGTCGGTGCATGCGCCCGGGAATGCGAAGTAGTTGCCCGGAGGCCAAGCTTCATCGCCGTTTCCGTTGGTCGTATCAGGACCGCCAGAATAATAAACTCTATTAGCAACAATGCCAAACAGGCGCCCAGTGTGAGCAACAATGTTTGTGAGTCCAATGGGTGGGGGGTCAGCTTGTTCGTTGATGGGTCCGACCAATTGTTCATTCAAACCTGCATCAGTGATGAGAAATGTGGTGGTGTAGTTGGTCAGGTTCTGGTAGGCCATGATCTGCTCATACAGATATGAGGAGCCTCCGTCTACCGTGCGATACACTTCGATGTTTTGGTTGCCTGCCTCAGGAGCGGGGAGGGCAGGGTTATACACTCCGTAAGGAAGCGAAAGAGATACACCCCAACGCGCTGGATAGATCTGCGGTCCGACTGTAACAGCGGGCGACAGATTTGATAGACCTCCACTGAATACGTCTCTGATTGCATAGGCTATTTGTATCCCTTGCTGTGGCAATTGAGCCCAATCGTTGGATTCGAGGAAGGTCCAGCTCTGGAAGTTGAGGTTCGTGTCTGCGAGGTCAACCATGCTATTGAGGGTCATGCAGATCACAGAGTCCTGTGTGGTTGAGGGCGTAGAGGCTTGGAAGTTGCGGACTATGAGGTAACAGGTGGTGCCTGTCTGGACGTAGATGGGGTTCCATGAAGCGGACCGCATGGTGACCGCCATCTGCTCCAGAGTCTGCGCAGTAAACGTGAAGATGTTGGATGATGTGCCGGAGCCATTAACTATGGACATCTCTATTTGGCCGGTGAAGGTGTCAGTGACGTTGACTGCGGGCGAAACGTACTGATAGAGACGAGGTGCTGACCCGATGCTGGCTTCGAGTGACATCTGCGGATTGGTTACGTCGAAGAGGCCAGAGGTGAATTGGACGGTTTGTCCGGCACCGAGACCGTAGTTGTAGTAGCCGCCGTAGGTCATGTTCAGCGCATTACCAGTTTGCAGGATGAAGGGAGGCTGACCTGGCTGGTGGTAGAGCCCAGCGACGATGGTGGTCGAGGTGAAGAGGTTGAGGAAGTTTGCTGCAGAGGCAGGGACGTTGACAGCGAGTCCGGCCCAGTTGACTGCGGCCTGGGTGTTGATGATTGCGCTGAGTCCCGAGAGAGTGAGGCTCGATGCGGCAACGTCGAAGTCTAGAGTCGACACGCCGGTATTGGAGAAGAACTGCATGATGCCGTTCTCAGTACCCGCGCTGGTCAGAAGGTCGATGTAGCCCGTGACTGTGGTGATGACGTTGACGTCGGTCTGGTTTGGTGCAGTGCCCGTCTGGGTCTGGACGTTGGTCGTCTTGTAGCTGTTGTTCTGAGAGATCTGGTTGCCGGTGTAGGTGACGTTGAAGTGGACCGTGGTCGCATTCTGCGTGACGGTCATCGTCCGCTGGTTGGACGGGTCGGTGATGGTGATCGAACCGCCGATGACGTCCGCGGTCGGGATGAAACCCGTGACGGCGTTGAAGTAACCCAGCGAACTAAAGGTGAGGGTTGGAGTTGTTGCTGGAGTGTTCGAGCCCCATTGATACGTAGTGCCCAGAGCTGAGCCTGTGTCATCGACTCTGATTGTGTCCTTGCCGTTTGTTCCGTATATGAAGTTGCCTCGGCCGACGACGCTCCAAGCTCCAGCTCCCGCGGAGTTGGTCTTGAGTGTGGTTGCAGCCTGCTTAAGTGAGGTTCCTGTGTCACGGAGGATAAAGATGTTACCATTGAGATCCTTGTATTGGAAGGCATCGACTGTGGTGCCAGCAAGAAATGAAGTCCAACCCGGGCGACGTTGAATGGTGTCATAGGCGCTGAGTTCGGTATTGAGGCCATCGATCAGCACATCGTAGTGCGTGACCATGTGACCGCCACCGATGTTCGAGAAGGGCGAGTCGACAGGGTTCCTGTTGGTCACGAGGCCCGCGAGGAACCTAGTGATCGAGGGTAGCTTGGATTGCGCGTTCGGCATCAGGAACCTCTCTGGGGCAGTTGGAGTACGTGTATGGCGCTATCATCGGAGTCGCGGTGGCAGAGCTGGTCGGAGTTGTGGTAATGTTGGTCCATGCGACATTTTCCTTGGCCGGTGTCAGCGAGGGAGCCGAGGACGACCTGAGGAGGCACGTAGGTTGCGAGGATGAGTACGAGCAGTGCAACCATGGTGCCCCCAAGAGGTTCGTGAAGCTATCGGAAGAGCAGGAACAGGATGACGATCAGGATTATAAGCCCGATACCACCACCACCGTAATACCCAAAGCCAGGGCCAGCATAATAGCCGCCGCCCAAACTAAAGAGGAGGATAACAACGAGAATGATGAGCAACATTTATCGTCTCCCCTCGTGTCCGCCGGGACGTCCGGAGCCTTGATGGCCCCCGTTTGACTGTCGACCCGCGTCAGGTTTCTGACGGTTGCCGGAGTCTCTATCGTGACCGCGGTGGTCGTCGTTCTGCCCCCACGCTTGGCGCGGATGATATCGACCGCCGACGAAAAACTCTGGGCCGTAGTATCCGTACGGAGCGCAAGAATAAGGAGCGTAGTCATAGTAGCCATAGGAACAAACAGGTTCAGGCGTCCCGAAAGTGATGCCGATCTGTGCAAAAACAGGTGTAGCGAATAGTACCACCGCAAGCAGTAGTTTCTGAGCATTTCTCACTTGGTGAACCCGCCTTCAACTTCGACGGGAGCATCAAAGAAACCCGCGTAGTAGTTGGCGCATTCTTGGTAAGTGAGCTGTGCTGTTTTTGCAGCTTTAGTGTTGCAGAGGATTCGCGCTGCGGCTAATTTGTTGCCGAGTGCTGCGAAGGATCGCGCTGTTTCACGCATGTCGCATTGGTCGTCTAACTTCGAGGAGCCGAATGAGAACCCTGCAACTGGCCCAGATGCGCCGATGCCAGAGGTGACGCGGCAAGGAGCGGAGGGCATAGGGTTTGACATGAAAACGTCAGGTGCCTGTCGTGCTGTGGTCGAGCTGACGTTGGTGTTCGTGTTCGATGATGCGCCGCGGCTGGACGATGATCCGCCCTGAGCTGAGGAGTTGGAGGCAGACTTGCCCCCTTGAGCGGATGCGGAACCGCCCTGTGATAGCGACGTGGATGATCCGCCTTGCCCGCCAGAACCGCCTTGACCGCCATTACCGGCAGCTCCACCAGATTGAATGGTGACGTTGTCGTTGTTGGTTGCGGTTGCCGTTCCGGTTGCTGTGGAAGTCGTAGTCTGCGCCATACCCATGAAGCTAAAACAGGCGAGCGCGGTTAACGTGATGAATTTGTTGATGTGAATCTAATTTCCGAAAGTAGCGGTGGTGCATTAAATACAGACCGTCGAAGTTGCGCGGTCGACGTCCCTCCCTCACCCTTCGTGTGGGATGTAGGACTAGCCGATGAATAGGCCCTGATCAGGTTGGAAGCCTTCGGCATTTCCCTCTGAGTCCTCAAAGCTGCCGAACTGTTGAATGGCGGCTCTGAACACCTTGTCAGCTTCAGCAAAGCGGGCGTCATTTGCATGGCGGTACGCTTCGGCCATGAAGCCGAGGTTGATGACCCAGGACATCTCATCAGGGAATGGCGCCCAGGATTCTGAGAGCCCGGCCTTGATGGGAACTTTTTTCTGGTACGTGAAACCGATCTGCCATTGCTTGCTGATAGACGGCATGGGCCACAGGCGGATTGTGCCGCCCGAGTCGGTCTCGTACATGAATGCCAACTTCTCGGGGTTACCCACGATGGAAGTCGGACGCAAAACTCTAACAGCTTCGATGTTATCGAGAGGCTGCGGAACTGAGGTGTTGAGTGTGTCAATGCGCCAGGCAGCTTCAACCCAGGCGATGTCAGTCGCAGTGACGGGATAGTCGAAGATGGGAATGCAGGGAGTGCCGGAGCATGGAGACGGGCAAGTCGGTGTTGGGTTGGGGCAGGGATTGGAACCGATCCCTTGGGACGCTACCGTGAAGAAGGTGGCAGCGTCCGTCGAGTTGAATTTCCAGTTGTAGGGTTTGCTGATGATCTGCTGGATCACGTTGTTGCAGATGGTGAGCGCCGGCTCTTCGCCGAAGCCCGCAACGCCGATGATCGGGGTGAGCTGTGTGAATGTCTGAGCCCAGAATACGGTTTGCTGCAACGTACGCGTGGATGCCATCTTAGACCTTCTTTTTCTTGAGCGGCTTTAGGCCAGATTTTTTGAGCTGTTTAGCAAACTCTTTGGGAGAAAGTCGAATGGTCGCCATTAGCTGATTATCCCTACCTTACCTGTGGGTACCTTGAGCATCGCGACGTAATCGCGGACGCCTGGGTGATAGTGCTTGTTGCACATCTGGCAGAATCCCTCTTGGATATAGAGCTTCTGCTTGCGGTTGAATGGTTCATGCCACGCGATACGACTGGTGCCGTCCTCGCGCAGATGCGAACATTGGTCTTGAATTGCGTCAAGATCGAGTTTCGATTGAGCGAGCTGAGCGCGCATACGAATTTTGACTGCTTCGTTACGCGCTACCAGTTCGATATCGACGTGGGGCTTCTTCATCTCCGCGACGAGTGCGGAAAGCATTTCTTTGAGTGCACCCATCGTTAATGTGATGGGCGCGTCCATTTCGTCTTTTTGCTGATTGGCCATGATTTTTCCTTACAGAAGTTCTACTGAGAATTCCAGCGGAGTGAACACGAAGGTCGTGTCAGTCTGCGCCAGGGTGATGGCGAATTCAAAGTACTGGTTTTCGTCGAGACCTTCCGCAGCTCCCACGCCAGTGATGCTGGAGGCGGTGAAGACAGGCTGGTTGGACAGGACGGCTGAGGTGACGAGAGCCTGGGTCGTGGTCGAAGAGACCGTGACGCCAGAGATCACTCCGCCGCGCTTGATGACAGTGGCTGCCCCGCCTATCGCGGGCTCAAGCCACTCGGCCTGCAGGTACAGGTACTGCGTGATTGCTCCACCGAGGCCAGCGCAGGTTACGGCGCCGGTCGTCGCAACGATTGCGGTTGCGGGAGTCGCGGCGTTGTTCACGGCGTTGATGGTGACGGTCAAAGCCTGCGAACCGACAGTAGCTCCGAAGACCGAGTAGTACAGCTTTACGCGGACTACTCTGTTCTGGGCCTTGTACTGTCCGGGGATCGGGAGCTGCACGTTGCCGGCAGTCGCGCCGTTGTTCTGACCGGTCGTCGAGATCTGCCCGTAGGTGATTGTGGCGGCGGTGGGGTTCGTGATCGGCGTCATCTGTGCAGCCGTAAAGCGCTGATCTGTGTTTGTGTTAGACATGAAGTCTCCTTAGACTTGAAACAGGATCACTTGCTGAGCGGCGGGCGTCAGTGAGCCGGAGGTGGAATTGTACAGCGTGATGTTCGCCGTGTATACTGCAGGGGTTGCACCCGAAGTCGGGTCGTTACCGGTTACTGTGATAGGTCCTACGAACACACCCGCCGGCAAGCCGGTTGTGAATATCGCGAACGTCTGACGGAAAGGCGAGAACTGACGGGGCACGTTGATCGTGACCGTGTTTGTATTCAGCGTGGTGATCGCGCTGAAGGTGGTAACCGCCGAGGGATTGAAGATGGCTGCCGTGGCGAGGACAGATTTGAAAAAGGTACGGGCCATGAAGGCTCCTTACTTAGCGCTAAACTCGCGCGAATTTGCACTCCAGCGATCAGCGGCGGCATTATCTCTGCCGTCTCCGAAGCCGTAGACTACCTGTGGCCAGGTAATGACCTTCATCTGCATTAGACGAGTCAAAACAGTGCGCCATCCGCGCTTCTCTTTTATTGGCAGATCGCGGTCGTCGGTGAGGATGTGCGAGAACTCAGGCAGTGGGCCTTTGTCGAACGCACCCAGGAACTTCTTCACTCCCTCGTGCTGAGTGTAGAAGCCACAGACGGCTTTGTCATGAATTGAATCTTCTGCCCAGACCCTTTTGTGGGTGATCTTCTCGATGCGACGTATCAGGTCAGTGTGGTATAACATCTGGCCTGTGCGCTTCTCGGAATTCTTTAGCTCGACGTGATCAGATAGGCGGTATTGTTCGCCGGCCTGGTAGTTCTCGGCTTTGATCTTGACGAGCGCTTCTTTAGCTGAAATTCTTTTGAGTTGCGGGGTGGTAGTTGTGAGCATATAGAAAGGTGAGATGAATTGGACTCGGTGGGGATCGAACCCACGACTCAATGAAGCGCACGGAGTGTGCGGCGTTTTGACCATCTAAACTACGAGTCCAAGCTTGGGTTACGAGATGCTGGCTTCCGAGCGCACGCGCCGGAAAGTCGGTACCGCGTTCGGACGGGCGAGCGCAGCATACTTGAAGTTGTATGCAACGGACGCGCCAACCACGCCGGCTGGATCACTGGAGCTGGGCTCCCAATTGCGGGTGATCAGACGGAAGTTGTTCTCGGTCGGTACGCCGGTCGCTCCGAGTGAAACGGAGAACACGGCATCCTTGCCGATCACGTAGGTCGCGTAGCCGGTCTTGCCGGACGACGGGAAGCCGGTGTAGGAAGGAACAGTCGTGGTCTCGATGTAGCGGACGCCGGACAGTTCGATCACACGATAGCCTTGCACGCCCTTGGTCAGCTCAGTCACGCCAGACTGCACGTGCTTGAGGATGTCGATGACGCCGCCCGCGGTGTTGTCGTTGAGCAGATCATAGGATACGAATGGGTGGATGATTATTTGTGTTTAGGATATCTCAGTCACCTGAGTATCACTCTCATAGTCGCCTATGAGATCAGACTCTCTCTTCTCTGATTGTGAGTCAGAGTTCAACATATTAGTCGTTACAGTTTCTGGACCTTTACGATTGAGTTCACGCGACTGGAGATAAAGAATCTCACGTGTCGCATTGTCTTTCGTATAATGCAGCTCTAGATAAAGAAGGGCTAACTTTGCTTGCTCTGCCTTGAGTAACATATAAGGCAGGACACCAAGCAACAGCAGTTTGCGATTTTTCGCTCCTGTCGGACGCCAAGCCATCGCTGGTTTGTGTCTAGGATCGCGAGAGGGACGAGTGTAGTATTGTCCGCCGAAGTTCTTGATTAGAAAGTCCATCAAGCGCTTGTCAGTGTTTACCACCGTCATTTCGACCGCATAAGACTGGTTAACACCAGCACGGCCAGGTTTGTTGTGTTTGTTAATCGCAATGGTGCCTTCACCATCAATAATTGCGGCCAGATACGACCAATGAGCTTTATTATTTGTCACAGTCTTACCTCGGTATTGTCTGCGGAAAGCAGAGTTTCACCGATATAGTTGAATTTTGTTACGGCATCATCCGCTTACGCTGCGAGCGCAAGTTGATTTTGTTTACCGTAAAACATGCCGTCAGCTTTGGGTTTCGCGTTCTGTCCACGCAGGCTCATTACGGCCTGACGCGCGATGGAGGCGGTGAAGAACTCGTTGTCGACCAGATCGATCTCGGTCGAGGCCGTGTTGGCCGCTTCGAACGCCGAGCTGGTGAGGGAGTTGACCGTCAGAGCTGCACGGTAACCCATCTCGCCTGCGGAGTTCTCGACAATAGGATCGATGGCAGTCTCGATGAGCAGGTCCGAGAAGGACATGTAATCGAAGTACTGCAGAACCGCGGTCTTGTTAGTCGCCGTGGTTGGGGTGATGCCGGTTCCAGGCTGGCCTTCAGCACCGGGGTTGGTGTTGGCGCCCATTACCTGGTATCCAAACATCTGGATGGTTTTGCCGGAGCGCTCAGGAAGCACGCGTCTCTCGGTTGCAGCCTGAAAGGGCAAGTTCAGTTTGTTATTGACGCCTCTGTCACCAGAGGATCATTCTCATTGTCGCCAATGAGTTCAGGCTCTATCTTCTCGGAGAGTGGCTCCGAGTCCAGCATATTA
>Ga0182024_10017777_pt1 | contig 13309 bp, 9 predicted proteins | sample P32metaG_FD_120480 | JGI IMG/M metagenome (GOLD analysis project Ga0182024, IMG submission 120480) | Permafrost microbial communities from Stordalen Mire, Sweden - P3-2 metaG (Illumina Assembly) | ecosystem: Environmental > Terrestrial > Soil > Wetlands > Permafrost | place: Sweden: Stordalen...
AAGGTCAGATACTCGGGAAGCAGCGTCTCGTTAAACTTGGGCGAGATGGCGGGGTGCTCGAACAGCGCCTTGATTTCCGAGGCGAACGCGAACAGCTTTCCGTCCCAGTAATAGTAGAATGGCTTCTTGCCCAGGCGGTCGCGCGCGCAAAACAGAGTGCGATTCCGCCGGTCCCAGATGGCGAATGCGAACATGCCGCGGAGCTTCTGCACGCAGTCCGCCCCATATTCCTCATAAGCGTGAACAATGGTCTCGGTGTCGCTGTGGGTGGAGTACCGGTGGCCCTTCCGCTCAAGGTCGGGCCGCAGATCCGTGTGGTTGAAAATCTCTCCGTTGAATGCGATAAAGACTTCGTGGCTCTCGTTGGCAAGAGGCTGGTGTCCCAGGGCAAGGTCGATGATGCTGAGGCGCTGGTGTCCCAAGGATGCGTATTCGTCCCGGTACGATCCGCAGTCGTCGGGGCCGCGGTGACGGATCGCGTCCATCATCCGTTCCAGCAACGCTGGCGAGCTAGGGCCGGGTTCAATTGTGGCGAAGCCCGCTATTCCACACATTCCGCTTCAAATTTAGCACGTGGCAAAGGTCAGGCATGGCTTCAGTTGGTTCATGTCAGTGTGTTAACTAACTAACTTGCCACTGCACGCTGAGTATGTGCCCCACTCATGCGGGCTTCCGCAGCGCGGCGAATAGCGACTGTCCAAACGGGGGCGGAACGGCCGTCTCAACGCGAGACAAAACGGGAACTACGAAGCGGTCAAAGAACTCGATCTGTTTGGGCGATTGGGACTCCCTGCGAAACAAGTGTGAGTTAGCCCACCATCCGAAGAATCCAGCCACGTTCATATAGCGTGCGGTCTTCACTTCGAGACCCACGGCTGCGGCGAGATCGGCCATCGTTCGACGCGTGTACCTGCGGTAATGGCCGAGGTTGTGATCGAGGGGGCCGTACAGGGCTTCAAATGCGGGAACCAGCAACACAATCGCTCCCCCCGGCTCCAGAATGGACGCCATGGCCGCCAATGCTCCGCGGTCGTCGTCGATATGTTCCAGCGCGTTGAGGCAGACACATGAGTCCGGACGGAAGCGGCCCAGATCGGCGAAAGCGGCGCTGCCGGCGTCACAGCAACTCGCATACAGGTTGGGGCGATTGGGGTAGCGGGCTTGAAGCCGCTCCACACAGTGCGGCTCGATGTCGAGCGAGATCACCATTTCGCGGTCTAACAACATGCCGGTGAAATTGCCGATCCCGCAACCCACCTCGACAACCCTCCGGCCCAGTTCCGGCATAACCAGGCGCCCCTGCCAGGCGAAGTAGTTCCGCGCCCTGGCCATCCGCGCCTGGTCCTCCAGGATGAAGGAAACCGACGGGTGTAGCGATGTTCTGGGGAATCTGCCGCGCGCGGTCGTCTCCATGAATATCCGTGATTTTAGCGGCGCCGCCAATGAGCCACAACCTTGCCGCGCGTATTCCATAGAGCGCCCCGCGCTCGGCCTCCGATAGAGCGCCCCGCGCTCGGCTTCCGATAGAGCGCCCGGCGCTCGGCCTCCGATAGAGCACCCCGCGCTCGGCCTTACCCCGCCGGCCGCCGGAGTGCATGGTTCACGCCCGGGAATCTCGCCTGGTTTAGCTAAGCTGGCTCGGAAGCGACCCGCCAGTTCAATTCAATCAGGCGTTCAAGTACTTGTGAAGCGGCGCCCAATAATTTACCGGCCAGCCTTCACTCAAACCTTCCCGTTTGTCCTCGGGAAACCCGGCGTGATCCAAAACGATTCGGGTTCCGGATGCGCGTGCAACCAATTCAAATCGCACAATCGACTAAACGCCGGCAGGCCACGACGCGGGACGCCACGCCTGCACGATCCTTTGATTCGGCGACAGTTCCACGTTGCGGCCTTCGATGCGCCCGCCGAACAGCTTGAATGCCGCGCCTGGCTGGGGTTCGATCTCGGCCGCGTCCTTGGTGAAGGCGCTGAATTGTTTAGCGTCGAGCAGCGTTGCATAGATGCGTGCAGGCGCCGTTTTGAAGTCGATTTCCTGGTGAATGGCCATTTCGGCCTGCTTGGATTGAGCGTGAGCCGGGACGGCCGCGAGACTGCCGAGAATCAAGCTTATCCGGCGCCGCGATACTTTTTCGTCCATCGGTTGCATTGAACCATCATCGCAAAATACGATCGAGATAATATTTAGAAGATGGCCGATGCCGCTCTCGATCCGGGCTCCGGACGCCAGCCGGTGCGGGCCGCGGAGGCCGCCAGGAATGTCAACCAATGAACTTTCGGCGATGCAAGAGGTTGTACAACGCATCCGACAGTTTTTAAACTTCCGGCGCGCCGAGATCGGCGGGCTCTTGAAAGAGACAGTCAACGCCTGGATCGACGACAACGCACCGCGCCTCGGCGCCTCCCTGGCGTTTTACACGATGCTGTCCCTCGCCCCTCTCCTTATCGTCGTGGTTGCCGTCGCCGCGCTGGTGTTTGGCCAAAAGGCGGCCCAAGGCCAGCTGATTTGGGAAATCCAGGACCTGGTCGGAACGGAGGGGGCGCGGGCAATCCAGAGTTTGATTCAGTCCGCTTACAAGCCCGCAAACGGCGCGACGGTGACTGTACTCGGCGTCCTCACACTGGTTTTGGGAGCGTCCGCGGCGGTGGCGGAGCTGCGCGACGCGCTGAACACAATTTGGCATGTTCCGGCGGCGGGGAGCTTTTCCAGCCTTCGCAGCTTTCTTCGTCTGGTAAGGGAGCGGTTCTACTTGTTTGGATTTATCCTGGGCGTGGGCTTCCTGTTGTTGGTGTCATTAGCGCTGAATGCCGCCATTGCCGCCTTAGGCTTCCGGTTTGGCTCACTGCTACCGGCTTCCGAACCCATATTGCGCGTAGCCATATTTTTGATTTCGTTCCTGGTGATCACATTCTTGTTCGCAGCCATTTACAAGTTCTTACCGGATGTTCAGTTGAAATGGAGTGACGTCGTCGTTGGAGCGTGTTTTACCTCCTTACTGTTTACAATAGGGAAGCAACTCATCGGACTCTATCTCGGTAAGGCGAGTTTTGGCTCGACTTACGGGGCGGCGGGCTCTCTTGTCATCGTGCTAGTATGGGTGTATTACTCAGCCCAACTGTTCTTCTTTGGCGCTGAGTTCACAAAAATCTATACGGAAACATTTGGCTCTCGCCTGGACGATAGACTTAAAGTGCATCCTCCGAAGCCTGCAAGCGTAATTGTAGATCCCACTACCGGATTACCTGCGGGAAAAGGCAACCAGGAGGCTCCGGTCAGGTTGACATGACCCATGGCCTGCTCGAACCTATCAGGCGAGGCTACTGCCGTGGAATGCTATGGAGGGGGTGTAGCGATGTGGAGGAAGGAGACAGGGCGGGGGGCCTGTCTTACGGTTACCGCCTGACCGGTAAGGGAAGCGGTGAGATAGCAGACCCATGAACGGGTCGGCTTGCCCGCTGAATTGGCAGTACCGGGCGTAGTCAAGGCGCTCGCCGGCCGGCCGAAGGTGTGAGGATGGGCTGGAAGTCGATCGGCAACCCAAAGCGTTCGCCGCAATTTGGCAATGGCGTTCCCGGCCAACGCTGCCTTCTTTAGTTTCTCGGTATCCACCAGACCGCAAAGAGGCGCGGGGATACATCGCGAGGCGCTCCTTGGGATTTCAAGGGCGCACCCTTGGCTATACTTTGAATGAGGGTTGCCCGAGAATCGACGCTGGCGTATATTCAAGAACTTGGAGAATCGCCGATATGAGGCGCGGCCGAGCCCTGGAAGATTATGTTTTTCTCCGCTGCGAAGCACTGGAAATATTGGGTAGCGCCTCTATTCGCCATCGCTTTGCTCACGCTGTACCTCTGGCGCCAAACCCCCGGCCACGACTGGTATGACGGCGATTGCGCCATGTACCTCATGCACGCGCGGGACCTCGCCGAGGGGCTCCCCTATGCACAGACCGCCTATGTTCCCCAGCCGGAAACTTTTCGCATAGGCCCATCCACATACCCGGCCGGATACCCTTTGTTACTGGCTCCCCTCTACGCCCTCTACGGTTATGATTTTCTCGCCTTCAAGACCCTTACCAACGCGCTGTTGGCGCTTTCCACCTTGCTGATTTATTTGTATGTGCGCCGCTCTACCGGGGACGTGGTGGCGTGGCTGATCATGTTCGCCGTCGGCCTGTCGAACTTTTATTTCTCGGTCTGGAACGTTTTGGGCTCGGACGCTGCGTTCCTTACCGAGCTTTTCCTGGTCCTCCTGCTTCAGGATGTGGCGGAGCAGCGCGGGGACCTCGATCGCCGCCCGGTTTTATGGGGCGTCATCCTGGGCGCGGGCGCCTGGTACACTTACACGACCAGGTCGCTTGGAGCCGCTTTGTTTATCGGACTAATCCTGCGGGAAGTGTGGCGAAGCTGGCCTCGCAGGGGCAGTTTGCGAACATGGCTGTACCTGGCCGCGCTAATGGCGGCATTCGTTCCCCTGACTTTGGCCTCAAGCCATTTCTGGCACAGCGACTCCACTTATGGAGGCCAGTTTGTCTTGTCGCCAAAGATATGGTTGAGTCACCTGATCAAATGCCTGGAACTGTTCTCTTACATTTGGATTAATGGCTTCAGTAACGCGCTCCGGGTCGCGGTTTGGGCTGTTAGTCTGCCGCTGGCCTTATGGGGGCTCTTACAGCGTCTGCGGAGCGGACCGAAACTAAGCGAGACCTTCTTCATCTGTTACATGGCTGTTCTAATACCCTATTGGCACCCGGTCGACCGGTATCTTGGGCCGCTGTTTCCGCTCTACCTGATGTACGCATGGGAAGGGACGAACGACGCCCTCTTGCGCTTCACCCGCAGCGGCATGGCGACAAGCCTGCGTTATGCGGCCGCGGCGCTTGTCCTGGCTATCGGGCTGAGCAATTTGAGGCCATCCAATCTTCAAGCGCCGGACCCCGACGTGGCCAGCCCGGCGGCCTCCGATGTCTTCGCCTACATACGGAAGAGTACGCCAACAGACGCATTGATCGTGGCCCACGAGCCGCGCTGGGTGGGGTTGTTTACCGGGCGGCGCTCGTCCATTCTGCCGTACGACTCGCGGTTCTCCGGGGTGGTGGATCGAGTGGACGCGCGGTATGTGTTGCTTTTCAAGCGCGACCCGGACGACGCTGCGCGCCTGGCGCCGCTGCTGGCGCAGGAGCCGCGGCGATATGTCCGCATCTATGAGAACGGTGAGTTTGAGGTGTATGAGGTGCGGCCGGTGGCGGCGCACGCGAGCTACCTTCCTACGGCATGGAATCTTTGACCGAGCTGCGGGCCTTTCTGGAGACGTTTCCGTCGAACCGTTTGCTGGTTTTGGGGGACGTCATTCTCGACCGCTACTGGTGGGGTGAGTGCGACCGTCTCTCGCCGGAAGCGCCTGTGCCCATCGTGCGCAAACAGCGCTCCACCGTGCGGCCGGGAGGCGCGGCGAACACGGCCGCGAACCTGGTGGCCCTGGGCGCGGTGGTCGCCGTCGCCGGAGTGGTGGGCGCCGATGGTCCGGCCGCCGAACTGCGGAATGAGATCAAGGCATCGGGCATTTCCGCATTCCTGGTGGAAGATCCGGCGCGGCCCACCACCAGTAAGACTCGCATCATGGCGCTGCATCAACAGGTTGCGCGAGTGGACGAAGAAGAGACCGCGGCTTTGCCGGACGCGTTAGCCGCGGCGGTGCTCGAGTGGGTCGCCGGAGAATTGCCGGGCTGCCAGGGCGTGGTGATTTCGGACTACAGCAAGGGGTTCCTTACGCCGGGCCTGCTGGCAAGAGTGATCGCGCTGGCGAACGAGAAGGGCTGCCGCACGTTCGTGGACCCCAAGGGGGCCGGCTACAAAAGGTATTCCGGTTGCTTCCTGCTAAAGCCGAACCGGTTGGAATTGGGACTCCTCACGAGCATGCCGGTCCGCAATCGGGAGGAGACTCTGATAGCGGGGCGCACGCTGGCTTCGTGGATGCCCGGCACGACGGTCCTGGTTACCGAAGGAGCCGACGGCATGACTTTCTTTTCTCCCGACGGACGGGAAGAGCATGTCTCCTCGATTCGCAGACAGGTCTTCGATGTGACCGGTGCGGGTGATACTGTGCTCGCGACGGTTTCTTTGGCAATTTGCGCCGGAGCTACGCTTCGCCATGCGGTGGAGCTGGCTTCCCGCGCCGCCGCAATTGCCGTAAGCGGTATGGGAACGGTGGTAGTGACGCGCGAGCAGTTGGCCGGCGCGCTCGAAGCTGCGCGCAGCGAGACGGGTTGATTTGGCGTGTCCCGGCGGGCAACGAGGCCACTGGTAGCGAAGCGGGCAGTCAGATCGTGGGGCGGGTGACTGCCGAAGCGTTACGGACCCTTATCCGGCTAATCATAATGCGCAATCACGCCCTCACCAGCGGAGATACCACCGCCCACCGGCCCGTGTACCATGACGCGGCGGCGGACGGCGTGAGATGGGTTCGACAAACGCCACCTATATCCATTGATACAACGCGCCTCCGTGGTGGCTGTGCGCGATAGCCCCGCCGCTTCAAGGCTACGGCCGCTCGACCGCTATCGTGGTCTGGTTGCTCTGTCTGCCGAAACCACGCGCTCCGGGCGCCTGAGGAGGTCCGAGCCGTTGCAGCGACTGGTCGGACGGTATGACCACCACGACGGGAACGGCGTCCCCCGCCTGTGTGCTCAAGGGCACCTCCGCCGTGATGTCGTAAGCGCCGGCTACTCCGGATACGGCTTGCACCGATTGCACCTGAGCATAGACATCCCCGATCCTCACCATCGGCAAGGCGCCATTCAGCGCGGCGATGCCGGTGGCCCGCATGGTGATTGAACTGCCCGGTTCCGCCGGCTGCCCCAGCGCCAGATAGTCGCGGCTGGCCGCCAGCTGGGACGTACCGGAAAGCGTAATCAGCCCTTGGCCGGCTCCCGTGCCATCAACGGAGTAGAGTCCGGGCGCCGTCCGATACATGGTGGTGGACTGCGGACCGCTGATACCGGCTCCGTTTTCCGCCGAAACCATCAGAGCCGTGCCTGCATCCGTCCCCGGGCACACAAAGTCGACCCTGGTGGCGGAGGCATACAGTACCGAAGCGTACTCGCCGTTCACCTTCACCTGCGTTCCAGCCAGTTCGGTGACCGCGCCGGAAGGGTCCGACACAGGGCTGCCGCTCGCAGCGAGCCAGCGGCCAGTCATGCTGGCGGCCGATCCCGGACTACAGGCCGGCTGCGTCATGCCGGCCGCGTTCTGAATCCCGGTGATCACCGGTTTGCCCGCATCCACCACCATCGTCAGATAGCCCGTGGAAGAGGCCTTGGCGGAGTTCGTCGCCATCAGCGCGAGGCGATAGACGCCTTGCTGAGAGGGCCCCGGCGTCCATGCGAACCGGCCCGTTCCAGCGTCGAAGGTGGCGCCGTCGGGAAGACCGGACGCCGCCAGAACGACCGGGGAACCGGCCGGATCTACGGCCGAGAAGCTAAAGCTCGCCGGCTTCCCGAAAACCGCATCCACGTCTCCGGGGATATTCAGGACCGGGCCGCCGGCCGGCGTAACCGATACGGAGGCGCTGACGGCGGTCGCGCCGATTTGCACCGTTATGGCCGAGATCCCCGAGGTTGCGCCACGATCGGCGTACACCCGGAACCCGAGCCGCGTCTGTCCGGCTTGGCTCGTCATCACGGCGGGAACCTTCAGGTCCGGATTGAGACTGGAAGGAACCAAGGTGGCTGCCGAGGGAATGTCAGGCGAGTTCAATTGAACTTCACAGTCGAACCAGCTCCCCGCCCGAATTGCTCCTGCCGGACACGTGAGGGCTATGGGCCGCATTCCGCCGACGATCGCGGGAGACGCCGCTGGCGCCCCTCCCTGAATCGGCCGGCTCAGCGCCATCGCTGCCGGCAGCGCCAGGCTAGTCACAGCCGAAGTCACTGCCGGCGCCGGAGCGGAAACCGCCGCGAACGTCGCCATCTGCATCACCCAAGGCCCGGAACCGTTCAATGTCGCCTTGGCACTGTTGCTCCCGGCCGTGGTCACGATCTTGTCTTCCGCCAGATCGCTGTCCGGCGAGGTGATGATGCGCGCGGTGAACCCGCTCCCCGCCCCCCCATTCTGCGTCGATACCGTGTTGGCCCCAAAGATCAGCTCGTTCGCACTCGTGGTGGTCGCCGCGCCGCTGCTTGCGGCCGTACTGTTCCCGCTGGCGCCGGCCGTCACATCGAGAGCCGTCACTCCGCGATACTCCAGAATGCGTATATCCGGATACGCCGCCGCCTTGCTGAACGTCACCGTGACGGTGTTGGTCCCGCCCAAGATGTTCGGCGCGTAGTAGATCGACTGCCGCAACGCAGTCCCGCTCGTCGGCCCGATCGCCAGAAGATAGGCATTCCCTTTGCTGTCCTTCACCGACTGCACGGTCGCGGCGGTATCGTTCCACCCCACCACCGCCACGTTCATGTCTCCCGCCGTCTGTGCTCGCGAGTAACTCACCGCGACCGCCGCCGCCGGCGATTGCGGGGTGGCTGATGCCACCTGGACGAAACTGATCGCTACCGCCGCGTTGTAAGTGAAGCCATTGCTCAGGCTAACACTCTGCCCGGTCGGGTCAACAGTCACTGTAACTACGCCCGCGATCTCCGCTGGAGTCGACGCCGTAATCGTGGTGCTGCTCACAACGGCCACGTTGGTCGCCGCAGTCCCTCCAAACATCACGCTCGCTCCCGTCACAAAGTTCGTGCCCGTGATGGTTACCACCGTTCCGCCCGACACCGGACCGTTATTCGGCGACACACTGCTTATGGTCGGCGCCCCCACGGCCACCAGGCTGATGGTCGCATTGGCGGAGCTGCCGTTGTAGGTGGCAGTGAGAGTCGCGCTCTGATTGCTGGCGATGGCCACGGTGGTGGCCTTAAAGGTAGCCGTCATGGCTGCCGCGGCAACCGTAACGGATGCCGGGGCGGTGAGGGTCGTATTGGTGTTAGTCAACGTGACCGGGGCGCCGCCGGTGGGCGCTGCCTGGGTCAGGGTGACAGTGCAGGTGGTGGAGGAGTTGGGTCCGAGACTGGTGGGATTGCAAGCCAGCGAGGAGACCAGCACGGTGACCATGCTAATAGTCGCGTTGGCGGAGCTGCTGTTGTAGGCGGCGGTAAGAGTCGCGGTCTGATTGCTGGCGAGGGCCGCGGTGGTGGCGTTAAAGGTAGCCGAAGTAGCCGCGGCGGCGACAGTGACCGATGCCGGGGCGGTGAGAGTCGCATTGGTGTTGGTCAGAGTGACGGCGGCGCCGCCGGTGGGCGCTGCATGGGTCAGGGTGACAGTGCAGGTGGTGGAGGAGTTGGGTCCGAGGCTGGTGGGATTGCAGGCCAGCGAGGAGACCAGCACGGCTAGCATGCTAACGGTCGCTGTGGCGGAGCTGCTGTTGTAAGCGGCGGTGAGAGTCGCGGTCTGATTGCTGGCGAGGGCCGCGGTGGTGGCGTTAAAAGTAGCCGTCATAGCCGCGGCGGCGACCGTGACCGAAGCCGGGGCCGTGAGAGTCGCGTTGGTATTGGTCAGAGTGACGAGGGCGCCGCCGGTGGGCGCTGCCTGGGTCAGAGTAACGGTACAGGTGCTGGAAGCGTTTGGTCCGAGACTGGCGGGGCTACAGGCCAGCGAGGAGACCAGCACGGAAGCCGACAGAGTGATGGTGGCGTTGGCGGAGCTGGCGTCGTAGGTGGCCGTGAGGGTCGCACTCTGATTGCTGCCGATGGCCACGGTAGTAGCGTTAAAGGTAGCCGACTTGGTGGTTGCGGGAACCATGACCGAAGCCGGGGCGGTGAGGGTGGCCGCGTTGGTGTTGGTGAGGGCGACGGCGGCGCCGCCCGTGGGCGCTGCCTGGCTCAGGGTGACGGTGCAGGTGCTGGAAGAGTTGGGTCCCAGACTTGTGGGATTGCAGGCCAGCGAAGTGACGAGCCCTGAAGCCACCAGGCTGATGGTCGCAGTGGCGGAGCTGCCGTTGTAAGCGGCAGTGAGGGTTGCGCTCTGATTGCTGGCGATGGCCACCGTAGTGACGTTGAAGTTCGCCGACATGGCGGCTGCGGCCACCGTGACCGAAGCCGGGGCGGTGAGGGTCGTATTGGTGTTGGTCAACGTGACAGGGGCGCCGCCGGTGGGCGCTGCCTGGGTCAGAGTGACAGTGCAGGTGCTGGAAGAGTTGGGTCCAAGACTCGCGGGATTGCAAGTCAGCGAGGAGACCAGCACGGCGACCATGCTAATGGTCGCATTGGCGGAGCTGCTGTTGTAAGCCGCGGTGAGAGTCGCGGTCTGATTGCTGGCGAGGGCCGCGGTGGTGGCGTTAAAGGTAGCCGTCAGGGCCGCAGCAGCCACTGTGACCGATGCCGGGGCGGTGAGCGTCGCGTTGGTGTTGGTCAGGGTGACCACGGCGCCGCCGGTGGGCGCTGCATGGGTCAGGGTGACAGTGCAGGTGCTGGAGGCGTTCGGTCCCAGAGTAGTGGGATTGCAGGCCAGCGAGGAGACCAGCACGGCCACCATGCTAATGGTCGCAGAGGCGGAGGTGCTGTTGTAAGTGGCTTTGAGGGTCGCACTCTGATTGCTGGCCAATGCTGCGGTGGTGGCGTTAAAGGTAGCCGTGGTGGCGGCAGCGGCGACTGTTACCGATGCCGGGGCGGTAAGGGCCGTATTGGTGTTGGTCAGAGTGACGAGGGCGCCGCCTGTTGGCGCGGCCTGCGTCAGGGTAACGGTGCAGGTTGAACTGCTGTTGCTACTCAGGGTCGCTGGTAGGCAGGCCAGGGAACTGACAGTCGGCAAAACGGCTCCGCCCGTCACGGTTCCACCCGTGGATAAGACTACGATGCCGCTTCCGGTGGGCGAGGACTCCGCGCTATTGCCGATCCCGATGGCAGTGGTGGTCAGCCCCGCAGCCATGGTCAGATTCACAACGGCGACGGAGCCATTCGAAATGATACCGGCGTTCTCCGCGGAAGCTTCGCAGGTATACGCTCCGGAGGCTCCGTTGCAGCTCAATGTCTTGCCAGCGGCGGTAAGCGCCGCGCCGGCGGTCACCGAAATCCCGACAACATTGGCGGGAGGATAGGTGACCGTCCATTGAATGGCCGATGGTTGGCTGCCGGAGGGCGAGGTCAAAGCCAGGTTGAGGGATACGCTGCCATTCGCGGCGGCCGTTCCGGATGAAAGGGCTAGCGAGTCGGGGCCTGTCTGCCCAAAAGAGACGCGCGCGGAAAGCAGGGAGGCAATTGCAAAAATCAATGCATTCTGGCCTCGTGTAGCGGTTTTTGTCATGGAAGTTCCTGTGAGTAACCAAGCCTTAGGGGTTCGAGCGTACTGAGAGTACTAGTACTACTAAACTGAGAGTCGAATTTTACCAGTTTCAGCAAGGGGTGGCCATCTTTCAAAAGGTTAGGAAGATTGTTTGGCCAAAAGATAGCATTGCCAAGGAGTTAGCTCCTCTGCCGGGCGCTCGAAAGCGGTATTGCAGGCCCGCGAGAAGACCGTCATGGTCGCTACCCGGCGGATGCCTGCATCGGGGGAACTACTATAGTGGGCGGCAGTGGGGGCCGCTCCGAAGGTAGCAGCTGGAGTTGAGGCTACCGCGACCCTGACCGATGCCGGGGCGAGCGCCGTGCTGGTCAGGTTGACGGCGCAGGTTGCTCGGCCGGAGCCGATCGGGGTGGCTTGGCGGTTGGACAGGGAAGCGACAGCCGGCAAAAAGGCCCCGCGCTTCACGGTTCCACCCGTTGCAAGAAGTGCAATGGCATTTCCTGCCGGTGTAGATTCCGGGCCGTGGCCGGCTCCGACCGTAGTGGTGGCCAGAGCCGCCGCCAAAATCAGGTTCACAATCGCGACGGAGCCATGCGAAACGGCGCCGGCGCCTATTGCGGAAGCCACACAGCTATCTGTATTGGGGGCGCCGCCGCTCAATGTCTTGGCGGCATGAGCGCCGGCGACTAAGGCGCTCGCGGAAATTGATACGACATTGGCGAAGGAATAGGTTAACGTCCAACAATTAACGGCCGATGCTCCGCTACCGGTCAAAGCCTGGCTCAACGTCGCGCTGCCATTCGCGGCGGCGATTCCGGATGACCGCGCCAGCGTGTCTCGTGCACAGATGGGGTTGCCCGATAAGACCAGTAGCGTAACAACGAAGATCCCCTGAACCAGCCGGTTAAGCGTATGGCCGCAGCTATCCCTATACATGAAGCGTACCTTTCCTATCAGGCACTCTGGAAACCTCCCGATGCCCGGCGACCGCTCAGCGCCTAGCGCTTAGCGCTTACTACTCTGAAAGCAAATATGGAGTTAGAACTTAATGACTCAGCGCTTCACAACTGCTTTACGGCAGTTATCAGAATATCTAAGTCAGGATCCCTGTAAACACTGACCGGGCTGATATGGAACTAATCGAATCGGAACCCCGGCTTCCGATGCTCGTCTCCCACGGGTATCGCTCGCGGGAATTTCACTCAAAACCTGTTTTTGTTGGCGAACTCATACAGCGTTCCCTCCCTTGCCAATCATCAGACTTCTAAGCATCTTTCTGGCCGTTCTATTGAGTAAGGGTAATATCTGAATGATTCCAAACGATTTGTACGTCTATAATTAGTCAATAATATATATGACATACCATGAATTGGAGCGCATAATGTGTTGATGACCGACAATGCGGCCCTACGAAGTGCAATCCGGTACTCCGCTTCTATTGGGTAAGGGTAATACCTGAATGACTCCAAACGATTTGTACGTTTATAATTAGTCAATAATATATATGACATACCATGAATTGGAGCGCATAATGTGTTGATGACCGACAATGCGGTCCTACGAAGCGCAATCCGGTACTTCGCTGAATTCGAGCACGGCCGCCAGCTCATGGTCGACCTTCGCTGGCCAGAAGGTAAGGTTTCCTGTCCCGTGTGTGGTTCTGAGAAAGTCACCTATCTTACGCAACCGCGCGTATGGAAGTGCTATGCCAGACACTCCAAGCCGCGCTTTTCTCTGAAAACCGGGACTATCTTTGAGGATTCCCCGATCGCCCTGGAAAAGTGGCTTCCGGCGGTCTGGATGCTCCTGAACTGTAAGAACGGAGTTTCCTCGTGGGAACTCCACCGCGCGCTCAGCGTCACTCAGAAAACGGCATGGTTCATGCTCCACCGTATTCGGCTGGCGGCGCAGAGCAAAAGCTTCCGCAAGCTCGCTGGCGACGTCGAGGCCGATGAAATCTTCATCCGCGGAAAGGGTGCGCTATATGCCAGCCGGTAAAAGAGAAAATCGGCTATTCGACGCGGCCACATGGGAAAGCCAT
>Ga0182024_10017778_pt1 | contig 13308 bp, 10 predicted proteins | sample P32metaG_FD_120480 | JGI IMG/M metagenome (GOLD analysis project Ga0182024, IMG submission 120480) | Permafrost microbial communities from Stordalen Mire, Sweden - P3-2 metaG (Illumina Assembly) | ecosystem: Environmental > Terrestrial > Soil > Wetlands > Permafrost | place: Sweden: Stordalen...
CACGGCGCCGAAGAATTGGATGTGGCGGCCCGCCTGCGTGCCAATGGCTGGACTTTGGCGAGGATCAACCGTCGGGCAGTCGACCATCACGGCCATACCGAGAACGCCTACTACCTCTTGTTGCGGCGCATGGCGACCCGAAACGCTTGTGCCACCGGCGAGATATTCAGAGCGGCAATGGGCCGACCCCATTTCTGGTACGTGGTCGGGGAGGATAACAACTCCCTCTTGTGCCTCCTCGTCGCCGCCTGGTGGGTGACGATCACGCTCGTTCCGTTCGTCCTGAGCGGCGTCTTCGCGGCAGCGGCGATCGCCGGCCTCGTTCTGCTTCCCTTTGTAACGATGTCGCTGCGCTGGCGCTCGGTTCGCCTAAGTCTGTACTCGGTGGCGGCGTGGAACGTGTACGCGCTTTGCTTCCTGCCCGGCTTCATCCGGCCTCGAGTTGCTCCGACGCGCTGGATCGACAGCACCATCCTCCAGCAAGGCGCGCCGACGATTCAACGCGGCGCGCGCGACGCGCAGCGCACCGCGACAAGTGCGGGGGTCCACTGAATGCGCGCGCTCGCAATACCGACAGCCGCAGATTGTCGCCGCCAATGACCGCGTCGACGTTCGATTCATCGACCCCTCAGTCACTTTCCGCCGTCGGGAGCGACCGTCTCACGCGCGACGTGCTCTTCCTCACGACATTTCTGCTGATCTGGCTGACGGCCTCGCCATTTCCCGATTTGTCGGATCCGAAGCTGCTCGAGCCGAATGGCGAGGGAAACCTCGTCGGTCAGTTTCTTGCAATCCTGGTGACGCTCGCCTTGGGCGCCTTCGTCTTCGTCAAAAGGGCTCATGTCGTTCTCAAGGCGTTGACGCCGATACTCGTCCTGACGTTCCTGTGGTTCGCTTGCTCGGCGGCCCTTTCGTTATATCCGGGACTGGCCGTGCGCCGACTGGTTCTTGCAGCCCTCACGGTGTTTCAGGCGGCGGTATTTTTGCTGGTACCGCAAGATCGAGATCACTTCAGCCGGCTGTTGGCGGTCGGAGCCCTGATCGTTCTCTTGCTTTGCTACGCCGGGATCATATTCCTGCCCGAGCTTTCGATCCACCAGAGCACGGACCTGGCCGAGCCCGATCTCGCCGGCAATTGGCGAGGCTTCTTCACCCACAAGAACGGGGCTGGGGCCGGCATGGTGGTGCTCGTCTTCATCGGCATTTTCGTCGCACGGACGTCCAGCTCGCTTCTCGGAGCGCTGATCGTCGCGCTCGCGGCGATCTTCCTGGTGTTCACCGAAGCAAAATCTCCGATCAGGTTGTTGCCGGTGGTGTTGGGGCTCAGCGTCCTTCTCACGCGGTTGCGCAATCCAGCCGCCAAATTCATCGCCGCGATCAGCGTGCCGGCGATCATTGCCATCCTGACGATCGGTTCGGTCAGATTCGAGGCGATATACGCGCTGGTCGGCGGTTGGATTTCCGACCCGACCTTCACCGGTCGGGACGAGATTTGGAGCTTTGCGCTGGACCACATTGCGGAACGCCCGGTCGTCGGTTTCGGATTCCAGGCGTTCTGGGGAACGCCCGAGCTCCTATCCAATTGGACCTACCTCAAATCTTGGGGCTATCGCGCCAGCGATGCGCACAACGGATTTCTCAATATCGCCGTGATGACCGGTCTCGTCGGCCTAGCGGTTTCAATGATCTGGATATTCGTCCAGCCGCTTCTTGATCACATGCGTGCTCCTGCCGATCGCACCGATCCAGCATTGAGCATGCTGTTCCTCCAGATCTGGTTGTTCATCCTTTGCCTTTCCGGATTCGAGTCCGACATCTTCAGCGGAGGCAGCGTGCTTTGGTTCATGGCGGTCGTCTCGATCATCGGCCTGCGATATCAGGCGACCGCAGAGCTGGTCGCGGGTGACAGATGATGCAGTCACCATCCTGTCTGCTCTCGATCAACAACTATTTCTATCCGCGCGGCGGTGCCGAGGTGCTGTTCCTCGAGCAAAATCGCTTGTTCGAAGGCATCGGGTGGAAGGTCGTTCCCTTCGCGATGCGGCACGCGAAGAATCTGGCGAGCCCCTGGGCGGAATACTTTCCCGACGAGATCGAGCTCGGCGGCAGCTACGGCTTGGCGGGCAACTTCTTGCGTGCGCAGCGCGTGATCTTCTCGCTACAGGCACGACAAAGGATGCGCGCGCTGCTCGATCATGTGCGCCCGCGCGTCGCCCATGCGCACAACATCTATCATCATCTTTCACCCTCGATCCTTCCGGTGTTGCGAAAGCGCGGCATTCCGGTCGTCATGACGGTGCACGATCTGAAGCTCGCATGCCCGGCCTATACGATGATGGCCGACAACCAGCCATGCGAGCGCTGTCGTGGGGGCAAGATTCACAACGTAGCGGTCAATCGCTGCATCAAGGGATCGCTCGCGTTCAGCAGCCTGGTCATGCTCGAAACCTTCGTGCACCGGCTGCTGCGGCTTTATGAGGCCAATGTCAGCCGGTTCGTCGTGCCGAGCAGGTTCGTGCTGGAAACACTGGTGCAGTGGGGATGGGCGCGCGAGCGCTTCACTTACATCCCGAATTTCGTCGATATCGAAAGATTCCGGCCGAACCATGCGATCGGCGACCGATTCGTCTATTGCGGTCGCCTGCAGAGCCTCAAAGGCGTCGAGACCTTGGTGCGGGCGGCGGCGCTCGCCAACCAGCCCCTGACGATGGTCGGAAGCGGACCCGAGGAGACTCGGCTGCGCAAGCTCAGCGAAGACCTGGGCGCCGACGTCCTGTTCCTCGGACATCAGACCAAGGATGCACTCGTCGACGTCATCCAGTCGGCGCGCGCAATCGTGGTCCCGTCCGAGTGCAACGAGAACGCGCCGCTCGCGTTGCTCGAAGGCTATGCCGCGGGGCGGCCCGTCATCGGCTCGCGGATGGCCGGCATTCCAGAACTGGTGCGCGAAGGCGAAACCGGCGCCCTGTTCGCCGCCGGCCAGGTCGAAGAACTTGCGGCATCGCTCCAGCGATTTGCGCAGCTGCCCGACACCCGATTGGCGGAAATGGGCGCGGCCGGCCGGCGCTGGGTCGAGCAGGATTTCACGGCAGCCGTGTATCGCGATCGTCTTCTCGCGCTCTACGGCGCTCTGGGCAACCACGGTTGAGCAACCGGCGGGGAAATTCCGATGACCACCATCGAACGCTACTACGAGGAAGTTTCGCGGTCGGATTCGCGCCTCCGCGTCACGATGCTCGGGATACGCGGCTTTCCGAACGTGCAAGGCGGCGCGGAAAATCATGCGCAAAATCTGTCCGTCAATCTCTCCAAGCTCGGGTGCGAGGTGGAGGTGATCGTCCGCAGCCCCCACATTCCCAAGGGAAGCAGCCGGACTTTCGGCGGCATCGCGCTCGTTCGCGTGTGGTCACCGCACATGAAAGGTGTGGAGACCTTCGTGCACACCCTTCTCGGCGTATTGCGGGCCGCATGGACGCGGCCGGACATCTTGCACATCCACTCCGTCGGACCCGCGTTGTTCACCCCGCTGGCGCGCGCCTTCGGTCTGCGGGTCGTGGTGACGCACCATCTGCTGAACTACGAGAACGAGAAATGGGGACCGGTGGCGCGGGCGGTGCTGCGGCTCGGGGAGCGTGCAGGAATGATGTGCGCGAACGGCCGCATCGCGGTATCGGCGGCCCTGGCGGCGCGCATGGAGCGCACTTATCGGGTGCCCGTGCGCGTCATTCCGAACGGAATTTGCAGGCCGCAGAAGATGCAGTCTACCGCGGTCTTGGCGGCTTTCGACCTGAAGCGCAGCCGCTATGCATTGACGGTCGCCCGGGTTGACGAGCAGAAACGCCAGCTCGATCTCATCAAGGCCTTTGCGCGCGCAAGACGACATCCTTGGAAGCTCGCAATCGTGGGCGGCGCCGATTATTCGAGTGAATATGCCCGCGCGGTCGCGCAAGCCGCGGGCGAAACCGCCGGGGTCGTCCTGCTCGGGCATCAGACCGGCGAGGCGCTGGCCGAATTATTCACGCATGCCGGCGTGTTCGTGCTGCCCTCCAGCCATGAAGGTCAGCCGATCGCGGTGCTGGAAGCGATGAGCTACGGCTGCCCCACCATCTTGAGCGATATTCCGCCGCATCGCGAAATCGGCGCGTCGAATTCGGAATTCGTACGGGTCGGCGATATTGCGGCGCTTGCGGAGCGGCTCGACGCGACATTCTGCGCCGGGACCGAGCGCCGAATGGACGGCGTCGAACGCGAGGGGCTCATGCGAAATCATGATTGGGGGCAGATCGCCCGGCATACCCTCGAGGTCTATATCGCGGCTCTTCCGGAAGGCAGCGGCGCCGGTCACCTGCCCGGTGCAGCGTCTTCCGCGTCAGCACCGAGTCCGCTCCACTTCATCGCTGAAACGAAAAAATAGAGGCTGCCGGCGAGCAGAACGGCACATGTCGCGAAGCCGACGAGCGGAGACCCGACGATCGCATATGCGCAAAGCATGAGAGTTCCAGCTACAATGAGAACGAGATCGCGCCGGTGAATCGTCTGGATGGCGAACATGGTTTGCACGCGCGCCGCCACGATCGGATTGAGCACGAGTGCCGACACAATCGTCGCCACCGGAATCGACGCCAGACCTATCAGGGGAGCGGTGACGAACGGCATGGTCGTCAGCACAAGAAACGATGAGGCCGTGAGCAGGAGCGCGACGTTCGCCTGACCGGCTATGATGAGAAGCCGATCCGAGGTCGCGTAGAAAGATTGGACGAAGGTGGGAATAGCCAGCCAGATCAGAAAGGTCTGAGCACTCGCGTAATTGCCGAACAAGGGCAGCAGGAATGGGGCCACGCACAGGATTCCGCCGATCGTGAGCGTGCCGCAGCCGATCATCAGGTGCCGGCAAAGCTCCATTTCCTGCCGCAGCGTGCCGAGCTCGCCGGTCTCGATCAGGCAAGCCGCGCGCGGCGCAAATCGCTTCAGCATCGCAAGCTGAAAAAATCCGTACAAAGCCGCAATTCGCGTCGCAAGGGCGTAGTCGGCCACGACCCCCGAGGGGAACAGCACACCGGCAACCAGAATATCGACAGCGCCCAATTGATTGGCAAACAGCGTCGCGGCGACGAATTTTCCGCAGTAGCTGTAGTCCCAGCCGGTCCATGGTCTCAGCCCGCCCACAGACCGATCCCACAGGCGTCGCGCCGACCACAGCCAAGGGACGAGCACCGAAACGGTCAGCGCGTAGGCAACATATTCCGCCGGCAGGTTCAACCACGCGACCGCCGGCAATAGGACGATGCGCACCACGTTGGGGGCGACTTCCCCGAGCGCGATCGATTCGGAAATTCGGGAGCGTCCTTCGAGCGCACCGGTCGAGATGATGAGCAAGGTGCCGAAGATCGCGAATGGTGCGAGTTGCTGAAACCAGACTTCGAGCCCGGGTTTTCCGAGAGCGTGCGCGATCCAGCCGGCCGAGAAGAAGCCCGCGAGCGCGACCATCGTCGAGAGAGCGGCGCCCAGCAATGCCGTATAGCGATGCAGCTTGATTTCTGCATTTCTGTCGTCCGGCCGGCGCGAAACGTGAAAGAGGAGAACGAGCGAGCCGCCGACGCCGAGCGCAGTCGCCGTGAGTCTGTAGAAGCCGAAGGCGGTCATCAGATCGCCGAAATTGTCCTTGGACAAGATGCGGCTCAGGATGATCAACACCACGAATTGCGAGACGAGCCCGAACACGCGGGCTCCGGATCCCATCGCGAGAATCGTCAGATAGGCGCGAAAACGGCCATTCTGGCGCGCCGGCTGCAAACGACCTGCCAATGAATGCGCGAATTGCATGAGGGGATCACAATTGTGCTCGGGCCGGCAATCTAGTCTTTGATCGCGGCAAGCGGCACAGCGCGAAGCGAAATGCGCCGGATTCTTTGCATTTACCCTAACGGAAGCGGCCCGCCCGCTGACCCGCGCCCTAGAGTCTGAACAGAACGGCTTCGGTGTAGGCCAAATCCCCAAAACGCGGCCGGTCTGGTCCCTTGAAATATTTGGGCGCCGTGCCGTCGACGTATTTGCCCACGAGTCCCGGGATCGGCCCGTTGGAATCGATGATCACCAAGGGCCGCCCACGGACGGCCAGATAACGGCCGATCGGTCGCGCCAGCCGGACAAAGTCGCGGATATCGCGGCAATAGATCAGCTGCGCGCAGGGGATGACGCCTTTCGCCAGCCGCGGCATGAAAACGAAGGGATGCGCGCGCTCCGCCGTCACGCCCCACAGGCTCAGACAGCCATGCTCCTTGTGAGCCGAGAGCAAATCCAGCTCCCAGCGCTCGAAACATGCGTCGGGGCGCATATCGACGTCGATCACCGTCGCCGCCCCGCCGGGGTCGCTCATGCTTAACGCGGGTGCCGCGAAGAATTGCCCGCGGCTGTAGCGCGCGAAGCCCTGCGCCTCGACAATGGGTCGGGTGTGCAATGCGGGCGAGATGTTCATGTAGGTGACGTTCTTGAATTTGGTCGCCTGCGAGATCAGCAGCGAAGCATGGCTTCTGAAGGCGGGCTCGACGTACCAGCTCGAGACGTTGCATCGCATTCTCGACGCGTCCCGGCCGGGAATCGACGAAAAAATGAGAAGAATGACGCCCACCACATCGCCGCCGCTTTCCAGGACGTAGCCGAATTGCGGCATTCCGGGCGGAGTCTGGTGCGAGGACAGCTTCTCGAGCGCACGCTGCCAATAGGCTCGGGTGCGCACGCGGAATCCCCGGGTCAGGAGGTCGACCACGCCGTCGATATCGGCGTCGTTGATTTGACGCGAGCGCACCTTCGGGTTGGGTGAGGGCCGCATGAGGAATTGACCATAATCGCCGGGCGAGCTTGACCATATTCGTCCGCCGCAGGTATGCGACAAGGGCGATGAAAAGAACAGCTAGCGGGCAATGTCGATCGGATTAACGATAACGCGGGAGATCGGGCAGGTTGCCGGGAGCAGGACGCTTGCAGCCGCTGCATGACTTGCTTTGCGCCGATGCGCTGTCCGGCCGTCATCTGTGGGCCGCCGGCAAGAGCGTCGCGCTCGAAGCGCTTGCGCGCGGCACGAGCTTGGGCGGCGCGCTGCCGGCGCTGCACGGACGCTCGGTCCTCGTCGCCATGGAGCATCAGCTCGCGACCGCATTGGCGCTCATCGAGCTCGATGGCGTCGCGGGCCGGCTCGTTCTGTGCCCGCCGGGCTTGTCCGCGGAGCATCGCTCTCATGTGATCGCCGGCGCCGGCGTCGATGCGATCGTATTCGACGGCGATGCGTCGCAATGGGCCGGGGGCGGCGCGCTCATGCGAGTCGCCGGCGGACCGGCGGTTCGGCCGGCCGAGGGACCGACGGTTCGCGACCGGCAGACCGAATGGATCATGCTGACGTCGGGAACGAGCGGCGCGCCAAAAATGGTGCGCCACAGCCTGGAGAGCCTGACCGGCGCGATCGAACGGCGCGGCGGGTGGCGCGGCCCGATCGTCTGGGGCACGTTCTACGACATCCGCCGCTTCGGCGGACTGCAGATTTTGCTGCGCAGCGTCCTCTGCGGCGGGTCACTCGTGCTCTCGGACGCCGCTGAATCGATGGGCCGCTATCTCGAGCGCGCCGGATCGCTCGGCGTAACCCATATCTCCGGGACGCCCTCGCAGTGGCGCAACGCGCTCGCCTTCTCGACGTCGGGCGCGATCTCGCCGCGCTGCATCCGTTTGTCGGGAGAGATCGCGGACCGGGCGATCCTGGAGGCTCTGCGGGCGCGCTATCCGCAGGCCGACGTGGTCCATGCCTATGCGTCGACGGAAGCGGGCGTCGGATTTGAGGTCGACGACGGGCTCGAAGGATTTCCCGCGCGCCTGATCGGCGGGGGCGGCGAGGTGGACATCAAGATGCTGGATGGATCGCTCCGGGTCCGGTCGGCGCGCGCCGCATCCTGCTACGTCGGCGCCGGCGCCCCGGCGCTCAAGGATGCGGACGGCTTTATCGACAGCGGCGATCTCGTGGAGCGACGCGGCGAGCGCTGCTATTTCGTCGGCCGGCGCGGCGGCATCATCAATGTCGGCGGCCTCAAGGTCCATCCCGAGGAGGTCGAGGCGGTCATCAATCGGCATCCGGACGTGCGGGCATCGCTGGTTCACTCGCGCCGAAACCTCATCACCGGATCGATCGTCATCGCGGACGTGGTTCTGCGAGCCGGCGCTGCCGATACGGCGGATCGCTCGACCGAGGTCAAACGCGAGATCCTGGCGGCCTGTCGCGAGGCCTTGGCGAACTACAAGATTCCGGCGGCCATTCGCTTCGTCGCCGCCTTGGACGTGGCGGCGACCGGAAAATCGGTGCGGCACCCCGTGCAACAGCCCGACGTGGTTTGGCGCGGGCTCGCGAGCAGACCCGTTTGATGCGGAACATCGTTCAGGCCCCAATCCTCGCCATGGCGGCCTGCGGGTTGCGCTTCAGCGCGCAGCTCGAAATCGGGAATTGATCCGGCCGCCCTGGTCGCGGCCCGCCTGCGCGCTCGGCCCGGGCTTAACCATTCAGCCCTGCGACCTCGCCGCCCTTATGCTCCGCTGCCTCGAGCTCCGCTGCTGGCATGCTTCTCGCTGCCGATGATCGTGGATGCAATCGGTTGTCTCGATCCCGCACACCGTTGTGCGCGCGGTCGGGCAACAATGGGCTCTCGATCGAAATCGGCCATGAATTTTCACCAGCCTCACGCTCTGACTTCCCGAATTGACACAAGCCAGCTTCTGCGGCGGCTGACGGCCATTACGCGAACGACCGTTTTGGGCGCGTTTCTGCTCGCCGATTTCGCGGTGATCGTCGTGCTGTCGTGGCTCACCGGGATTTCGTATCACTTGATCGTCTACCAGCACGCCGGCGAGTCCATTAACTATCTCAAGGTCGGGCTCTTGGCGGCGATCATCTTCGTGATCCCCAACGTGTTTCGCGGCGAGTACAGCTTGCCGAATTTCTTCGCCTTCAGGCCGCATCTGCGTCGCTCGATCCAGCTCTGGAACGTGACCTTCGTGTGCCTGCTGGGGCTCGGCTTCCTGGCGCAGGTCACCGTCATCTACTCGCGCGGCTGGGTTCTCCTGTTCTACGGGCTGACCATTTGCGCGCTGCTGGGGCTGCGCTACGCCTATGTCCGCATGACCGTGTTCGGCAGCAGGACCGGATTGATCTCGGCGCAGCGCATTTTTCTGGTGGGCACCGGCCGCAACGTCGAGGATTTTGTCACGCGTTATCATCCGCGGACGTTCGGAATCAACATCGTGGGCTGCCATTTCCTGACGCCGATCGAAGCGCAGGCCACGCAACCGGCGAAGGACCAGGCGCTGGCGCGCGATCTCGATCAGGTGATCGCCGGCGCTCGCGTGCTGCAGCCGGAGGCGATCCTGCTGGTGATGCCCTGGCACGACACCGACGTGATCGACCGCTGCGCCGAGACATTGCGCAAGCTTCCGGTCGAGGTTCATCTCGGGCCGGAGCACATCCTGGATCGCTTCGAGCAGGTGCAACTCCTGAGGATCGGCCCGATCTCGAGCCTGCAGCTGCGGCGTATGCCGCTGTCGCGCCTGGAATTGCTGGAGAAGCGGACACTCGATCTGCTGCTGGCGTCGGCGGCGCTGCTCATGCTCACGCCGATGCTCATCGCGGTCGCCATCCTCATCAAGCTGGACAGTCCGGGGCCGGTGCTCTTCCTGCAGCGCCGCTTCGGCTTCAACCAGAAGCCGTTCCAGATCATCAAGTTCCGGTCGATGCGGACCTGCGAGGACGGTCCCGTCATTCGCCAGGCCAGCAAGAGCGATCCGCGCGTCACCCGGATCGGGCGCTGGTTGCGCCGATGGAGCGTGGATGAGATTCCGCAGCTCTTCAATGTGATCAAAGGCGACATGTCGCTGGTGGGGCCGCGACCGCATGCGCTGGCGCATGATCGCGAGTTCGAGCGGCGCATCTCGACCTATGCGCGGCGGCACAACGTCAAGCCCGGCATCACCGGATGGGCCCAGATCCATGGGCTGCGGGGCGAAACCGACACCGACGACAAGATGCGCCAGCGGGTCGAGCACGACCTCTACTACATCGACAATTGGTCGATATGGCTGGATCTGCAGATTCTGGTCCGGACCGTGATCTCCCCGTCGACCTACCGGAATGCGTATTGAGCTGGACGGGGCGGCGGAGCCGCTCGGCGCCTTCAAAGGCCTCGATCTTCGCGGAATCGCGCCGGTTGCAGTGCGGTAAGACCATGGCGGTGACGAGGTTTTCAGCCCGGGATCGCGGCTGCGGACGCGCGCTGATTTTGCCCTGGTGAAACGCGTCGGAGTTCGGCCTACGCATCTCAAGGGCGGTTGTTGACATGAAGGTTTGAGACGGCCACCATTCATGCGCCATGCTGGATGGTGGCAGCAGTCGATGGGCGGCAGGCGGAGGCGGATTGTGGGACCTCCTGCCGCGATCGCGGGGCGAGGCGCAGGCTTGCGCTACGCATCTCTGGCTCGGGCTGCGCATCTCTTGCGCATCTGATCTTGCGCATCTGATCTTGCGCATCTGATCTTACGCATCTGAAAATGCGCGCCGCTCCAAAGAGCGCGCATCTCCAAGGAGCGAGATTGATTTTCCGATAGTTCCGAACGAGGTTCTGGAGGGAGATTGACGATGAAAACCCGGCGCCAAGTTCTCGTCGGCGCAGCCGCCGCAGGCGCTGCGCTGTTGGCCCGCATCCCGAACGGGCGCGCGGCGAGTTACGATCTGATCGTCAAGGGCGGGCGCGTCATCGATCCATCGGCCGGGATCGACGCGATCCGCGACGTGGCGATCGCCGACGGCCGCATCGCAGCCGTCAAGGCCGAGATTGCCGACAGCGCCGCGGAAACGATCGATGCACGCGGCAAGCTCGTCATCCCGGGCATGATCGACATCCATACCCACGCCGGCCGCGCCAAGGAATTGCCGGCGTTCTGCCTGGCGGACGGCGTGACCTCGTTCGTCGACGCCGGGTCGGCAGGAGCGGATCGCATCGACGACGTGGTCGCGGTCGCCAAGGCGGCACCGAACCGGGGCCGCGTCCTGATCAACATCTCGCGCGTCGGCGTCACTGCCGAGGGCGAGCTTATGGATATCAGCCACGCCGACGTGACGGCGGCGCGCGAGGCGATCGCGCGCCATCGCGACGTCATCATCGGCATCAAGGCGCGGCTGTCGAACAACGTGGCCGGCCCCAACGATCTCGAGGCGCTCAAGCGCGCCCAGGAGGCGGCTGCTCCGTTCAATCTCCCGGTGATGATCCATATGGGCCAGACGGTCTCACCGCTGCCCAGGATTCTCGATCTGCTCAAGCGCGGCGACATCGTCACTCATTTATATGCGCCGGCGCCGAACGGCATTCTCGATGACGGTGGCCAGCTCCTGCCGGACGTCTCCGTGGCGCGCCGCCGCGGCGTCTGGTTCGACTACGGCAACGGGCGCGCCGGCCACGTCACCTGGGAGGTGGCGGGGCGGGCGGTGCAACAGGGCTTCCTGCCCGATACCCTCTCCACCGATTGGACCCCCGAGGGGCGCGCCGCGCAGGTCATCGATCTTCCCAACGTCATGTCGAAATTCCTGCTGCTCGGCATGCCGCTCGACCAGGTGATCGCGCGCGTAACCGTCAATGCGGCGCGCGTCTTCGAGGCGTTCAAGGACCGTGGCACGCTCGCGGTCGGCGCGCCGGCCGATGTCGCGGTGCTCGAGTTGCGGGAAGGCATGTTCGAGTTCGTCGACAATTTTGAAGGCAAGCGAACCGGTCCGCAGCGGCTCTTCCCGATCGCGGCCGTGATCGGCGGCAAGCGGGTTCCGCCGCGCGCATAGTGCAAGTTGAAGGGGAAGACGGTCATGCAGATCAGACGGTTGCGAAATCTCATCGGGGCGATCGCGCTCGCCGCGACGCTGTCGGCCACGACCGGGAGGGTCCGGGCGTTCGACGACGGCAAATATCCGGATCTCAGCGGCGCTTGGGAGCGCACCGGCGGCGCCGCGCCCCGGTTCGACACCAGCAAGCCGCGCGGCCTCACCCAGGAGCCGCCGCTCACGCCGGAATATATGGCGCTCTACAAGGCCAGCCTGGCCGACCAGGCGGCCGGCGGGCAGGGCGACCACACCGTCTACAAGTGCCTGCCCTGGGGCATGCCGGCCATGATGAACGGGTACGCGCCGCTGCAGATCGTCATCCTGCCCGAGACCACCTACATGCTGATCGACGACGGCAACGACTCGTATCGACGAATTTTCACCGACGGGCGCAACTTCCCGACCGACGCCGAACCGGCCTTCACGGGTTACTCCATCGGGAAATGGATCGATACCACCGGCAGCGGCCGCTACGACACGCTCGAGGTCGAGACCCGCGACTTCAATGGGCCGCGGGTCTACGACAATACCGGCCTGATGCTGCATCCCGACAATCAGAGCGTCATCAAGGAGCGCATCTATCCGGACAAGAGCGATCCCGACAGCCTGCACGACCAGATCACGGTCGAGGACCACGCGCTGACCCGGCCGTGGACCGTGCTGAAAACCTACAAGCGCGATGCGAACCCCAAGCGCGTATGGCGCGAGGACGTGTGCGTCGAGAACAACCCGCATGTCGGCATCGGCGGCGACACCTACATGCTGAGCGCCGACGATTACCTCATGCCGGTGAAGAAGGACCAGAAGCCGCCGGATCTGCGCTATTTCGGGCAGGTGAAGAAATGAAGGCGGCGACCCGAATGCAGGCGGTACGGAAGGGGACCATCATGGCTTATCGCGGTTGGATCGCGACGATGACGCTGGCCGGGAGCTTGTGCGTGCTGGCGGTCGGCGCGCAGGCGTTCGACGATTCGAAATATCCGGACTGGAAGGGCAGGTGGCAAAGGCCGGACGGCGAGCGGCCGGTCTGGGTCCGCCCGGGCGACAAGGCGCCGCTGACCCCGGAGTATCAGGCGCTCTTCGAGTGGAACGTCGCCGACCAGAAGGCCGGCGGGGTGGGCACCGAGCCGTCGTGGAGGTGCCTGCCGCCCGGCATGCCGCGCATCATGAACGTGTTCGAATCGATGGAGGTCGTGATCACGCCGGCCACGGCCTTCTTCCTGCTCAGCCACATCCACGACAACCGGCGGGTCTATACCGACGGCCGCGATTGGCCGAGCGAGGTCGAGCCGACCTTCGCGGGCTATTCGATCGGAAGATGGATCGATACGCAGGGCGTCGGCCGCTATGACACGCTGGAGATCGAGACCCGCTACATGAAGGGTCCGCGCGCCTACGATACCAGCGGCTTGCCG
>Ga0182024_10017779_pt1 | contig 13307 bp, 11 predicted proteins | sample P32metaG_FD_120480 | JGI IMG/M metagenome (GOLD analysis project Ga0182024, IMG submission 120480) | Permafrost microbial communities from Stordalen Mire, Sweden - P3-2 metaG (Illumina Assembly) | ecosystem: Environmental > Terrestrial > Soil > Wetlands > Permafrost | place: Sweden: Stordalen...
AATAGTGCGCCGCGCTCAAAACGCCTGTTGCTGACTCGCCCGGCCAACGCCTCCATTTCCTTATCGGTCAGGCTTGCGAACAACGGGGTCTTTCGCAGTATCGTTTCTACGACCTCATTCACACCAGCACTCCGTCAGTAGCAATCGATGGTTAACCCGCACTTCGGACCACCCATTATCTCCCAACTACCGTTGCATGACCTAAGAGCACGCCTGCCTTGGGCGCGGACCGACCGACTCCAACGGCTCCATTCCCTACTTTGACTTCTCTGTGTTTTCAGTAATTTGGGGAATCTGCTTTTCGCTCAAAGCTAACCCCAATGGCATGAAAACATCGGATTCTGGCACGGTTTTTCCACAGGTCTGAGAGTGCCAATGAGAGGTGGGAAACGTATGTCAGAGAGAAGTCCAGCTTGGAGACGAAGATCGGCCTGCTAGACAGATTGACCGAGTTCTTCGGGCCGAGTGGCGCGGTGATGGGTCAAGCCTGCGGGCGGATGGGATCGTTCACCGAGAATTTGAATCGGCATCTCGCATTTTTCGGCTACATCTGCAATTTTGCACTCGAGCCGTTCGAGATCCATGTCAGTTCGTCGAAGGACAACCAATGCGGTCTGCCATTGAAGCACCTCTCTCAGTCGGAGCAGTTTCGATTTGGTGTGGCATTCCAAGTTGCTCTGGCACTGATAACGGGCTTGCGATTTGTTGTGATTGACCGTGCTGACCTACTGGACAAGGAGAGGCGGAAAATGCTAACGGGCTTGCTTGTCAACAGCGCGCTGGACCAAGCCATCGTGCTTGCAACCAGTGAGGAAGCACCGCCCTCGGTGGTGCAGCAAGGCGTGAAGTTCCTGAATCTCATCGAGGGAACAAAGACTAGCGTGGCACAAGAAGTGAAGTTTGTAAGCCTGGGGACGAAACCGTGCGAGGCTGCAGTATCCACGGCAGTGTAACCCGATTTGGATTGCGAGAAACGCCACGCATTGAATTTACCGAGAGTGATTTGGAGGCAGTGTTGCGGACAACGGTCGTCGGGCACAAAAACGGAACCTTCCTGCCCCTGCTTCGATTCTCACGCCTTTGAAGTTTGCCGATTCAAGTCTGGAAGGCAATTCTGCTGGATCGACAAGAACCATCGTGTCCCCGAAATGGAAGATCCACATCCGAAGGGACCATACACTATCCGTCCCAGCGAAGACTCCGCCCGGTTTGAGAACCCTGTAGACTTCGGCGAACAACCGATCCTGCAAAACGAATGAAGGTACATGGTCTCAATGCGTCTATGACAATCGGACAGCAGTCCGGTTGGGTCGGAAAAATTGTGAATTACTGCTCCAATCTGAACTGGCATACGTGAATGCTCCTCCTGGTAGAAGTCTTCAATGCAAGAGATACAGTCGACAAGGCAAAACCACGGCGGTTCGAACCGGGGTCACTATTCTTGAACATCACGATTGAGCTGATGCAAGCACATCCGGTTCTCGCAGTCCAACCAGAGAGATAGCACCAAGATGCTTTCCATACTTATGAAATACCCGCCGCATGGCACAAATCCGGTGACGAATCGTCCGATCCGTGGCTATCTTGAACGCGAATCGCAGACCGCCCCTCAATCCTTCATCCTGCAACACGCGCCATGGTTGCAGGAGATGCATCGGCGCCTCACTGCTCCAAGTCACTTTCAGTCCGTTCCGCTCGAACAATCTTACCCATTCGCTCGGGGACAGTGGTTGCACTCCCACATGGATATCTTTCGACATGGCCGCTTGGATTTCATGGCGGAGACGGTCCGGAATACTATCAGGCAAGAGACACAGCTCATGGATCCCGTATCGGCCCCCGGCCGCAAGAAGCCGCCGGGCTTCCGCAAAGATCCGATTTTTCTGTTCTTGGCTCTGCATACTCAGCATCGCTTCGCCATAGACCACGGTCGCGGAGGAATTGGGCAGCCCTGATTGTTCTGCCTGGGCCATCACGATCCTGGCAGGAGTCCCTGCTAACTGCTGTCGAAGATATTCGGCTGCCGCTGGCTCGCGCTCCACACCCCAATAAGCCAAAGGATGTCGCTGCAGAACCATTCGGGCTGTGGCACCGAGTCCCGGAGCGAACTCGACTATGCGATCCTTTGGCCCAATTGCCAGAGCGTCGAGCATACGCCGTGTTAGTTCAAGCCCGCCCGGCCGCAGGACTCGCTTGCCGGCGCGTGCCAAGATCCAATGCCCCTGCATCCTATCGAGATGCTGTCCTTCCCCAACGAATCCAGAACTAGCCAAAGATACTTCCGGTCCAACACTCTTTACATGATCATTTCTCATAATGATCGACCCCGATTACAGCATACCCTTGCAGGATTAATTGCATGTGACAAAAGTCACAGTTCCATCGCGAAGGGAGGTCTCGGACTAATTTTTGCTACAATAAATCCATGCGCCGACAGTACTACAGAGCCTGAGTGCGATTCTTCCTGTGAGTTGTGCGCGGAGTCTGGCGCACATTTACGCGACGGGCGCCGCTGGTGGGATGGGAGTTGCCACCGTGTTTTGCTGAATTGCGGCGGTTGATGGAAGCGCGACTGAACAAGGGCGGCCGTCGAGAGTATGTGCAGGTGCTGCGGCTTTTGGAGACCTTCCGGTTGGAAGAGGTCGCGCAAGCGATCCAGCAGGCTTTGCATCTGGGAACGATCTCCTTCGATGCGGTGAAGCATCTGCTGTTGTGCCGGATCGAGCAGCGTCCGCCGCGGCTGGACTTGGAGAACTATCCGCACCTACCGCTGGCGCAGGTTCGTACCACGCAGGCATCGGAGTACATGACGCTGCTGGGCGAGGTGAACGCGTGAGCGGCGCGGTGAACACAGCAACGGTGGACACACCGCAGGTGCTGCTGGAACATCACCTGAAGATGTTGCGGCTGCCTACTTTTCTGCGCGAGTACGACAAGGTGGCGCGGCAGTGCTCGGACGAGAGTGTGGATTACCCGCAAATGGCATTGGGGGATAGGCTCGTGTTGAGCCACTGCCCTCATCAAGAGTTTTGTGAGTTCTCTTGTTCAGTTATTTCATGTCCGGAGCATTACAATCACCCAGGAGGAAACTGTCATGAAAGGATCACCAAAAGTCATCGAAGAACTCAACAAGGCGCTTCGTGAAGAACTTACGGCCATTAATCAATATTTTCTGCACGCGGAGATGTGTGAAAACTGGGGTTACGAAAAGCTTTCCGAGTACATCAAGAAGCAGTCGATTGGCGAGATGAAACATGCCGAGGCGCTGATGGAGCGGATTCTGTTCCTCGATGGCTCGCCTTCCATGAAGCCACTTGAGCTCACGGTCGGTAAGAATGTCCAGGAGATACTGCAGAGCGATCTCGATCTTGAACTCGGTGCCGTGAAGGACTACAACGCAGCCATCCAGGTTGCTGTCGCAGAGAAAGACAATGGTTCGCGCGACCTCTTTGTCACGCTACTAAAAGACGAAGAAGGACATGTCGACTGGCTCGAAGCACAAATGCACCTAATCAAAGAACTTGGCTATGAGCGTTATCTCACCATGCAAATGGGTGAGGATGAAGAAGAATAACAGCTCTAAACGATATTGCGTTTGGACCACTACGTTGCTTGCCTTCTCGGTGCTAACTCGCTCTACGACCATTGAATCGCTTCCTCCTGTGGGCCAGAACGTTCGGGAAATCGACTGCCCCAAGACTTCATAACATCTTGAGAACAACTACGCCTAAATCCGCCTATTCTTGACCTTCCCGAAAGCAGGAAACCGCTTGAAACATTGAGTATTTAGCGCTTCGGGAGTCAATCAGCACGATTGCGCGGCAGCGCCGGGGGGCGAGCTCAGGGAGCGCGTGATCTTCGCGCAGCGCAAGTTTGCAAGTGCAAACGCTGACGATTCGAAGCTTGTAATCGGGACGATTCGAACTCCCCGAATCATCGCGCAATTCTGTTGATCTCTATCCTGCTGAGGCCGAGAAAATTTATTTCGTAGGAAGTCTTTGAAAAAGCAGACCCCCGGGGTGCCGGAGTGCGGGCCGCCCCAGCGCCGGTTGAGGCTCGACGTGCGTTCACCTGGTTTCGCTGTCTTTCCTACACCCAGGACAGTCCGCAAAAAGCCTACCCGGGTGGGAGTGCCAACGGGACATCACCAAATTGTTGGGTCCGTTTCACCTATCCCAGGGGGTTGCCGGATGGGCTGCCCATCCGGTCGTCTTCACTGATAGACATATCTACACCCGAGCCAGTTGCAGCGTTCCTTCGAAGAACGTTCCGGCTCCCTGAACGCAATTTTAAAGTATTTAGTGTGAATCGGTAATCAAGAGTCTCGCTGCGAGCCGATCGTGAACGAGTCCTCGGCGACCTTGGGATGTGTGACAGTCGCCAAGGTTTGCGCAAAAAGACAATAATAAAGGCCATTTATATGGCATTACCGGCTGGCGACGGGAGTGGGGAAGAAGATCAGATCCCCAAAGGCGAGGAATGCTATGAGAACGATCAGGATGAGCGACGAAACGTAATACACACACCACACGCGCAGAATGTGCGCTTCAATCTTCGTGAGGTAGAGCGCATAAACGAATCCGATACTGGCCGAGTAGACCGTGAGCACTCTGCGGCGCAGCAGCGCAAGCACTACCAGTAGCGCGTAACCCGCAATTCCGAGAACGGCCACAGGAACTCCATGGACCTCGGCATCAGGGCTCTGATTCACGTATGCGGAATTCCAGTTTGAGCCCGAGCGCAGGACGTCGACTTCCTGTACGGGCGCACCATAGTGCGCAGCCAGAGCAAGGAATGACACACCAATTCCAGCGATTCCGAGGACCGCGATGATGTAGCGCACCTTTCACCTCCACCGTGTTCGGTTCCGTAGTGCAACCGTTCCCCTGATCTCATCTGCGCGCCGTGTCTCACAACCTTATGCGACGGGCAATCCGCGTGGTTCAACGCGCCAGCTTCGCGTACTCCGCCTTGGCCTGTTTCAGGATGGGGATGTCGGGGTCGGCGTCTTTCCATAGTGCGAGGAAATCCTGATACGCGGCGCGGGCCTTGGCGGTGTCGCCTTGCATGGCATAGGCTCTGCCGATTTGGAGATGTGCGAGCGCGCCGATCGGTGCGTTGAGCACAATTCCGCGATGATCGAGGATTTTCTGGAACTCGGCCGCAGCTTCGCTGCCCTGATGAGCGGCTAGATAGGCTTCGCCTCGTACGTAGACAGTATAGAGACCGCCAGCTCCCAGTGCGTAGGGCACAGCAGCCTGAAGAGCCTCGATGGCTTTCGATGTATTTTTGTGGTCGAGCGAAAGCTGAGCGCGAATGGTCGGCAGATAGATGAATTGTACGAGCGTATCGTTCGGATACCGTTTAGCCAAATCATCCGCCAGAGATTGTGCTTTGGCCGAATCCCCTGCAGCGGCCAGAGCCTGCGTCGCCACACACTTCACATCCCGGTCTGTCGCAAGTGCCAGGGCCGCCACAGCCTGCCTCCGTGCCTCGGCAGTATTGCCGAATAAATCTTCGTGCACGGCAGCCTCGGCTTCATCACCCCCTGCCTTCTGGGCTAGCCCTCGCGCCTTCCCGAGCTGCCCGTGATAAGCAGCCGTATCAGCTTCGTTAGACAGCATCAAATCTTCTATTCCCGGCTTACCCGCAGGCCAGCTCACCTGGCGCGCCATCCCGGGTGCGTCGTCCTGCAAAAAGGCAATTTGATAGAGAATGAAGTGGAGGTTGGGCGAATCAAGATTTTTCGCCTGCGCCTCTTGCGCAGTGGTCTGGGCTTCGTGAAAGCGATTCAGAGTGAGGTAAGCACCGACGAGGTCGGCATAATTCCCTCCGCTAGCGCGAAGACGGAGGGCCTCTCGGAAATCCGCAAGAGCTTTGTCATACTGCCCGAGCAAACCGTGAATGCCACCAATGTCGCCCGCTGCGATGTCATCTCGTGGGTAGGTCTGCGCCCAGAGTTCGCCGGTCTGGCGCGCCTTCTCAAGGTCGCCGGTGACAAAGGAATAGTAGTGCAACTCGATGTAGAACCTCTCCCGTTCGCTCACCCGTTCGCGCAGCTCGAAGGCCCTCCGCGCGTTTGCCGCAGCCAACTCGGTATCACCGAGAAGGTCATAGCACGCCCCGAGCGATGCATACGCCATGACGAATTTCGCGTCGAGGCGGATGGCCCGCTGGAACAATGGGATAGCGGCGGCGGCGTCGCCGATTACCAGTTGGGTCTTCCACCCCAGACTGTAGGCCTGAAGAGCTTCCAGCGATGGCGTAGTTACTTCTTCGAGCGGTGTATTAAACTTATCGACAGTGCTGAGCGACTCGCCGAGTTTTGTACGCAATTTCGTCGTAAGTTGCGCGAGCGATTTTAAGACCTGTTCTTTGCTGTCAGCAGTCGTCTGTTCCTCGGCGAGGGAATCTCCGGTGTGGCAGTTCACCGCCTTAAGCCCCAAAACAAACTGACTCCCGAGGCTGGCGATTGAACCGTAGAGCACTGCGGTGCTCGATGTTCGCTGGCAGAGCCCCCTCGCAATCGCTGGGGTGAGTTTCGCATCGCTCGGTTGCCCCATCAGCCGTAGCGTGTCTTGCACACGGTCCTCGGAGATAACGCTCAGGAAGGGTGATTGTTCAAGCTGAACCGCAAGCCCCTGCCGGAGCGTGCCGTCAAATACCGGGTCGCCCGTCGCGTTCGTGAAATCAGCGAGCACGATGGTGTCTTTGTCAGTTAATTCGTGCTCCTTATGGAAAAACAACAACCAACTGCCCGCAGCCAGTCCGATGGCGAGTATTGTTGCACCCGTGACCAGCGCCGATCGAAACCGAGCGGATTTCGTGGCGGGCTTCGCCCAAACCTCGGCTCCTGCAAGAGCCGCTCGACCCGAATCTGAATCACGCCTCAGCCGCTGCAAATCCGTGCGAATGTCGGCGGCGTTCTGGTAGCGCAGCTTGCGGTCTTTCTCCAGCGCCTTGTTGATCACCTCTTCAAGTTTCGGAGAAATGTCCGGATTCAGTCGCACGGCTGCAACTGGCGTGCGATTCAGAATTGCTTCCGCAATCACGCCAGAGGTGTCGCCCCGGAAGGGCAGAACTCCCGTCACCATCTCGTAGAGCACTACGCCAAATGAAAACAAGTCCGTGCGTACATCTAGCTCTTCGCCCCGCACCTGTTCGGGTGACATGTGCGTGATGGTGCCCATCGCCGTGCCCAGTCGAGTGAGCTGTTCTAGCTCGCTGGCTGTGGGCATCGCCGAAAGATTCAGGGCGCCGCCCGCCGGTGCCAGCTTTGCCAGCCCAAAATCGAGAATCTTTGCGTGTCCGCGCTCGGTCACAAAAATATTGGCAGGTTTGATGTCGCGATGAACGATTCCCTTGCTGTGGGCCGCATCGAGTGCGTCGGCAATCTCAATCGCCAGCCCGAGCAGCGCATCGGCCTCGACAGGTTTGCCGCCGATGCGATGTTTCAGCGTCACACCGTCGAGATATTCCATGACGATGAACGGATGGCCATCCTGCTGGCCGATCTCGTGAATGGTGCAAATATTGGGATGGTTCAGTGCGGACGCCGCACGCGCCTCGCGACGAAATCGTTCCAGAGCCTGCGGGTCTTGCGCCAGTTCATCGGGCAGGAATTTCAGAGCGACAAATCGCCCGAGCTCGGTGTCTTCGGCCTTGTAGACCACGCCCATCCCGCCGCCGCCGAGTTTTTCTAGGATGCGATAGTGCGAGATGGTTTGGCCGATCACGAAGTAGAGACCGCCATTGGCGACGGATATTAGGCTGTGCTCACAATCAAGTCAACGCAGGGGCGCTCGGTGAATTCGGTTCTCACTCGAGCCAATTCAGCAATGTTAATAACTTCAACGTATTTCGATGCAGCTCAACTTGGGCGCAGGGTTGGTTGACTCGCGAACTAGTTCATCTGCGTCCGTTCGAGACTGGGTACTTGGAGACAACAGATTCTGAAATCGTAGCGGAACAGAACGAAGCCGCTTGCGCGTCAGACTATCCGTTGGTCGGCGAATCGCAAGTTTGCGACGGTTCCTCGGTTGCAGCGCGGGCAAGACCTCGAAACGATCTCGCGCGAATTTGGCCTGACCACTGCGGCACCTTTCAGGTGATGGGATCACAACGGATCTCCTAGGTCAGAAGTGGATTCGCAGACCGAACTCCATCGCGCGCGGTAAGCTCGTGGAGGCATATATTGCGCCGAAGTCTGCAGGGTCATTTATCGCATCAAACGGATCGGCGTACTGAACGTGGTTAAAGATGTTGGTGATTTGAACCGACAGCCGCAGCTCTAGTCTCTCGGTGAGGTTGAAGTCTTTTGCGAGGGTAAAGTCCAGGTTCCATGTCGGAAACCCCCTCAGCGCAAAAGAACCTGGGTTCGTGTCAATTCCGAGAACCGGTGCACGGAAGGAGTTGTAAACGGCAGCAGGGTCGGCGTACATGTTCAACCCATATCCGCCGTTTGCCGTGTTGCCGTTGGAGCCGACCAGGCCAGTGACGGTGACCGCGTGAAGGCTGTTGCCTGCTCCTCGCGCCGTATTCACGCCTGAGGCGCTGGCAAATACTGCGCCTTCGTCCGAGGAGAAAAAGTTACAGTCAGCTTCTCCGAATGACTGGCAATCCTCTCCTGCGCCCTGAACGATGTTGACTTCCAGAGGTTGGCCGCTGCGCGCACTGAACAACGGCGCGAAGTCCCAGCCACCCAGCAGCTGTCCCTTCCAGCCATGTTGGCCCTTATACCAAGTCGGCCGGTAGACCATCGTCAGGTTGTAAATGAACTTGATATCAAACGGCTGCGGGCCGTACCCATTGTGAAGATCCCACGGATCAGACACTGTGAATGCGCTGAAGGCCTGAGGCACGCTCTGCGTCCCAAGTGACCTACCCCATGTGAAGTTTGATCGCGCGGTCAATCCGTGCCAATCTGCAGACGTCAGCGAAGCAAATAGTCCATTGTAGTTGCCCCAGCCGAGGGCCGCGGAAATCTCAATGCCGTTCATCTGCTGGCACACCGGCACCGAGGCCGTCGAGCTGATGGAAGGAACCAATTGGTTGACGCAGTTCGGGCTGCTTGGCATGCTGCGACCGAAAGTGAAGTTCGGCGAAAGGTCCTGCCACATGTCATATACAGCCGGAGCGTTCCCGTACGACTGGTTGATGTTGAAGGTTTCTTTTGCCGCAACGGCTGCGGTGCAGCTCGAAAATCCGCTGCAGTACGGGGAGGAAGCACCACCGAGCGCCGATTCAAACCACGGTTGCGCCGCGACGGGTTGTCCGTTGTTCACCTCGGTGTATAGGGCCCCCCAGGCCTGAGCAAAACTCTGCCCGCCCAAGGTCAGCATCGTTGGGACGGCCGAGATGTCGATCGGCTGATACTCGTTGCGAAGTCTTCGGCCGATGTATCCAACTTCCATGATCCACTTTCCGGGCAGTTCTCGCTGAATCGTGAGATCAACTTCATCGGAGTGGTTGGGTTGGAAGTTCGGATCCAGGGCAATGCCGCTACCAGCGGACGGTTGCCCATTGACTCCCGGGAAGAATGGCTGCGGCAGATTGGTTGAAACCGATGGCAACGGAGCCGTAAAGCCAGAGAACCCGGACGACGTCGGACCGACGCGGAACGCATCCGCAGTCGTTGCACCGCCGCAGGTCCCTGCCGAGGGACCGTAGCCGATCGGACCTTGGCACACGACGGATTGCAGGAAGCCCGGCGCGAGCAGCGGCGCTAGAATCAAGTCCACCCCATTTAGCCGGCCGTAAATCCGGCTATAACCTGCGCGGATCACCGTCTTACCGTGACCGAAAAGTTTGCCTCCCAAGCCGGAATCGTAATTCGGATTCCACGCGAACGATATGTGCGGGCTCAAGCCCTTGTAGAACGGGTTGTACGGGTACTTCTCACCGCCCGAGGCTTTATTCCCCGCAACGTTCCCGACCGTCGCAAAACCGATGATGGGGTTGTAAATCTGTCCCTTGATGCCGGCTTGGTAGGTCTCGGACAGGTATTGCTGCACTGTGATGGGAACGTCGTTCTGGTCCACAAGAGTGATCTGCTCGCCATTGATTTCGTAAGGCGGCATCTCGATTTGGTAGCCTAGGCCGTACATCAGCGTGAACGTGGGTTTTGCGTGCCACGTATCGGTAAAATACACGTTGTACGTGGGCACGACACTCTGCGCGAGCGAAGGTGTCCCCAAAGGTGCCACTGTCAACTGCTTGCCAGCCCGAGTATACAAGTCTTGCGTCTGAGTGATCATTCCAGTCGCTTCAGCAAAGAAACTTTCGTAGCCACTGACATCCGTACCAGCCGCGATGCAACTCGTTTGGATCGATCCCCCGCACTGTTGCGGGATCGAGTTCGTGAAATCGATTGCGGTAGATGACGGAGTGTTCAGAATATAAACCGGGAAACGCGAACTCTGAATCGTGTTGCCGTTGTCATCGCGCTGATGCTGTAAGTAGTTGCGTTGGTACAGGCCACCAAACTGGAGCAAGTGGTTGCCGCGAAGGTCGGTAATGTCGTCACGCACCATCTTGTCCTGACCGTCCCAGAAACGCAGGCGTGTACTCTGGTTGTTCACGTTGTAAGGAATCTGCGCGCTCGAAGTCTCGCCGCCCGGCTCGAGGACTCCGCCCAGTTCACTAAACTGGGGAGGAATGCCGGAATCTACCCACTGCCAGAAGTCGCGCAAGTAGCTGACGTGGATGTCGTTCGTCACGTTGTTTGTCGCATTCCAAGTCAGTTCCGTCGAATAGAGGCTCGGCACCTGCGGCCGGTTGCTCTTGGCAGCTGCCTGCCCGAACGTATCTCCCGGGAAGAAACCGCCGATGTCCACCTGGCTGGGAGTGGCAAGATACAGGTGGTAGTAGTTGTAAACTGCGTTCCAGTGCCACTTGGAATTAAAGTCATGGTCCAGACGAATTACACCGAAATTGTCAGTTTCAGGCTCGTGGATCAGCGACAGATACCCTAGAGTGTTGATTTCATCGCCACCGGTAGTGAGATTTGGCAGCGGCATGTACGTCGACCAAATCTGGCTGATGACTGGATTGATTCCAAGCCCGAGTGGGTCACACTGCATTGTGCCTGTGGGCCCGCAGAAACTGGAGACCGGATACGTAGTTCCGTTCACCGTCACGGGTGAGCTGTTCAGGTTCACGTATTGAATTGCGTTGACTCCGTTCTGGACAGTCCGCACACCCACCACACCCGCCCGCAGCGTTGGCGTCGGTACGCTCGCCTCAAATGTTGACACTATGGGGAGCCGCCGTCCGTCGTATTCACCGAACAGGTACCACTTCCCGCCCATGAATTTCGAGCCGAGTGGACCTCCCGCGTTGCCGCCGAAGCGGCTGTAATGGCTCGACGGGTTAGGAATGCCCTTAGCATTATTGTCCCAACTGTTTGCGCCGCCGAAGGTGCTGTCTTCATAGTATTCGTAGGCGGTGCCGTGGAACGCATCGGTGCCCTTCTTGGTCACCATCATGATTTGGGCGCCGGCCCCGCCAACGAAGTCCGCGGTCTGGTTGTTGGTGTTGGTTCTGAACTCTTGAATGCTCTCGACCGGTGCCGGCATCACACCCGTTGGCACGCTGCCATTGGTATTCTGGGTCGCAGCCGCGCTCGACGTGGAGTAGCTAGGTGTATAGAGGTTCATCGTGCCGTCCATATCGTTGGTGTTGTTGGCGCCGTTCAACATGTACGAATTCTGGTCGTAGTTCGCGCCGGCAGTTTCACCTGAGGGATTCGTGGCAGGCTGCAGGGTGGCGAGCGTAGAAGCGTCGCGGCCGAAGTTCGGTAGCAGGACCAGCGACGTACCCGTGACCGTCTCCCCAACCGTCGCGTTCATCGTCTGCAACTGCGCGCCAACCGTTGTCGTCACGACGACGGTTTCGGACGCCGCGCCCACTTTCAGGTTGACGTTCAAGGTCAACTGCTGGCCGACTGTTACCTCTTGGTTCAGGATTTTTGTCTGCGAAAATCCTTCTTTGGCAACCGCTAGATCGTATTTCGCAGGAGGTACGTCCGGAAATACGAACCGTCCCGTATCCGTTGTAGTTGTTGCCCGCAGAGTGTTCGTCGCCTTGTCGATTAAGGTGACTGTTGCGCCTGGTACTGCGGCATTCTGCGGATCGAGAACTTGCCCCACCACGGTGCCGGTCGACACCGCTTGTCCCCAAGCCGGGTTGGAGCACAAGCTTAAGGCGAAACTGAAGCACACCACCAGTCCCGAGAGCATCGAGGACACGCCTAAGCTTAGAGAACGACATAGAATCATCCCTGTGCCCTCCACCCCAAAGTTTACGGAAAGTCTACTCTCCACTTTGCAAAGATGTCAACGCTGCGCGAGTGTGTACTGAATGACGTTGCGGTTCCAAATGAAGGCGACCAGCAAGATGATGACCGCTCCGTTTGCCCCAGTGCGGCCCTGCTTCAATGAAGTGCGGTGCGCTGTTCCCGGTTAGCGATGCAGCGTTGCACGGGAAGGTCAAGTCCACGGTGTTCGAAAAACCTACAAGATTGGGCTTCCCGAACTGATTCACTCCTCGGGAAATCCCAGGACGGTTTTCACGTTCAAAATACATCTGATTGTCGAACTACAATAGCTTCTGACTTCTGGCCTAATACTTGTGTTTGTGGGCAGAGCGAATTCCGAAATCCCGATCCACAGAATCAATGACTTGAAGGCGGATGGTCCTGCAACCTTTGTAGGTAAGCCCAACAGGCTGGTCAAGAAGGCTCCAGAAGCCCCCGGACCACCCGCCTGCGCCCACAGGTCAATCGCCGCCGTTCGAGCGTCCGTGCGGCTCTCTGGTGACGAGGTTCTTGAATGTTCACTTGCGCGGTCAACCCGGATTTCAGTCCGAAGCCTGCCTCGACTGCCGTCAAGTCAGTAGGAGCGTCCGCCATTCGCTGCCAGTTGGGATGTGCTCCATCGAGTATGCTATCCTCCACTCAAAACATTGGGGCGCGTAGGGTGAATAGCCGCTCGAAGACAGCCAGGTTCCTTGTCGGCTTTGGATGTGTCGTGCTTCTCGCAAGCGCGGTTCTGCACTCATTCGCCTACACAAAACTGTCGCCTACTGTGAGCCTGCGGAAATCCTTGCTGCCTAGACTTGAACGGTATGCGGACGCACTGGCTGATTTGAGAAAGAAATAAGTCCATTCCTATCTCTTCGCCGCTCGTCCGGGGGCGACAGTCGCTTCGGGCGTATGGTTCAACACCGTGGAGCAGGACAGACAGGCCTGCCTGCGAAGAAAAGGAGGTTAAAAGCGCATGCCTTTACTTCAAATACTGATAGTTCTA
>Ga0182024_10017780_pt1 | contig 13307 bp, 10 predicted proteins | sample P32metaG_FD_120480 | JGI IMG/M metagenome (GOLD analysis project Ga0182024, IMG submission 120480) | Permafrost microbial communities from Stordalen Mire, Sweden - P3-2 metaG (Illumina Assembly) | ecosystem: Environmental > Terrestrial > Soil > Wetlands > Permafrost | place: Sweden: Stordalen...
GCTACGGCACGGGGTTATGCCCGGCTTGCCGGCTTACCCTTCTCGGATGCGGGTGTAGCTCAGGGGTAGAGCACAACCTTGCCAAGGTTGGGGTCGAGGGTTCGAATCCCTTCGCCCGCTCCAGATTTTCCTTATTGAACAAAGCCTTTTGCGGCGAGCGCTGATTGTCCATTCGGCAACAATCGGCAGAACGAAACGCGATCTCCCCACCCTAATACGGGGAAAATCCGGGGACTTCGTTCCCCTGCCGTTCCTGGCGCCCCAATTACGGTTTTAAGTCCCGGACTACAAGCTCTACCGCAGCCAATGCCGATAATGCGGAACCGCGGTCGCATACCTGGCCAAGCCTCGCAGCTCGGCCGGGGTGAATGAGGTTTCTGAAATTTTTGCATAGGCGGCATTGGATCGCAGTGTCGTCAGTTACTAGCGTTAGGTGCCGTGCAACCTCGATCAGCTCAATGAAGTCCCACTGGTCTGGGTTAGGTTTGGGCCGCCGCGCCAAGATCGCGGCCGTGACCAGGGCGCCAACGGCTGCGGGTACAGTTCCGGCCGCTGCCCGCTCAGCTTCCTCGATGGCCCACAACAGTAGTGCCTCAGTGGCGGAGCCGGCGAGCACCGTAGCCCCTTTCCATTCTCCATTTTCCGCATCGCGATTGGCCGCGCTGATGTCTAATCGAATGCTCTCACGCAGCGCTGCGTCCGATATGAATAACAGAGCGGCCGTGGTTGGCGAGGGACTCTCATCGGGACATTTCGTCAGCACCTCCCGAACGATCGACACCGGACTCTTGGCCTTTATGCGGGCGGGTGGATCATCGCCGCCGCGTTGAAGCCACCGGTCTACAGCACTCGTGAGCCCTTCCAGCGCGCAAACGAGATCGCTGTAGTCCTCCGCCCCAACTGTGAGTAATTCTGCTGGAATCTCGTTCGTCAGACGCACAATAGCGGACAGCACCCCGGCCGACGCTGAATATATCGGGAAATCCGGCGTGTTCTGTGTGCCGGGAAAGCTCTGGCTAATGAGTAAGACGACTTGTGACGGTACCACGCGCGGCATGAACGCAGCCTCTGACTGAGTTTGTCCCCCCCGCAGGGTACTCGATTCGCAAGGCTTGGGTGCACACTCCGCGCCTGGCTCCACTCGCTTTCGCTCACCGAGCCGCATTGAAGACGGTCGGCCTCTCAGCAGCATGAAAGGCCGTGGACTTACGGTCCTAGTCTCAGTCGCGTATCGAGAGGCGTAGAAGGCACCATTTTTCCAAGTCGGTTCGCCACGAACCGTAACTGACTGTCGTCTGTGCCGTAGGCAAACCTGCGGGCTTGCAAGGTCACGCGATCGTTGACCTGCTGCATCAGTTCGCGCGGGTTCATATTTCTGATGATACTGTCGGACTCCTCAGTATTGGTAGCAACGAAGAGAGCGAGCGGCCCGATCGGGATAGCAAGATGATCGCGCGTCTTTACAAGACCGTTTGTCATGATGATCGGTCGGTCGGACGTAAGCAGCGTGTGTTTTGGGTTCTTAAAGGTGACCGTGCTCCAGCGCATCTGATTGAGATGACCGCCCATGCGCGGGCTGTCGATAATGGTCTGCATTGCAATGGCGCTCGCGCGTCCAGCCGGATGACCCGTTAGGGCCATGTACTCCTCGTACGTCTCAGGGTCTTCCGGCCGCCTAATTTGGCGGTACCGGTCGTTTAACTCGGTCGAGGTCGGATTGAAAAAATCAACGACTTCTGACGCCATCCGCGCGACGTACTCGGGATTCCGCAACATCAATGAAATGATGAAACGGGACCACGCGCTCCGATTGTCGCTGTTCCATTCGATCGCCTGCCCGGAGCGTAACATTGTCAGCACGACCGATGCGCTATTGTCCGTCACTTTGAAAAATTCGCGTTCGATATATTCCGCCACGCGGGGATCGTTGCGGGGGACGGTATAAAGGCCGCGGACGTAGCCGGTGCCGTCGGGATGGACGCGCTTCGGTTTCACTACATCGTGTGGACGGCTGTATTCGCACAAACGCCCGTCCGGCCCGGCCCATTCCTTTGAATAGAAGACCGGGATGTAATGATGCTTGTCACCTTTTCCTGCCGCCGCGCCTATCACTAGGTCGGCGGCGCTGATATGAAGCACAGCACGCCTTCCTGACGGGGAAACGTGCATACCCGCCGTGGACGAGTCTGTCCAGCTTAACCGCCGCCGATTTATCGCCGTCCACAAGCAGCTCCGTGGCGCGCCCTGCGGGACGGGCTCTATTCGCTTTGCTCACCGAGCCGCTTTTGAGATCCCGCATGCGGGATTGGCGTCTCGGCCATTCGGCAACGATCCCTCGCGCAAGTTATCGCACCCCTCGCCGGGGGCAGTCGGTCCCGCGTCCCGCTTTCAGCGGCGCTATGCTGACGCTCCTGCGGCTGCCCTGCTAACCGGTCTCGCGGCTGGCGAATTGGCTCCGCTTTCGCTCCGCCCGATACGCCCTATTAGATTTCGGTCCACCAATTTATTTCGCAGACACCTGTATCCAATCTTCTTGCCCTTTCTCACCCTTTAACTCGAACGTCTGCAACCGCACAACGCCAGCTGGAACGACTGTTGCAGCATATTGCAATTTCACATCAACCTCTCGACCGACGATGTAACCTCGGACAGCGGGACCTTTTTTCTGCTGTTCTGATTTTACGCAACCGATATATCGACAGATTTGTCCGAAGACCTTGTCCGCAGCTCGCCCCTTCTTGAGTTCCAGCACAACCAAATCGCCGTTTTTGGCTTTCGCGAACAGGTCTATTGGACCCACTTTCGTCGGATGTTGGCGTGCTATTAATTTCAGGCCACCTTCGATTTTATCCAGATGCTTCTCTAAGTGATCTTCCAGGTCCTTCTCAAGGAACTGACTTTTCTCGAATTCTTCGGGAGTTAAGTCACCTCGAACCTCCCTCGGCAGCTTTTTGTAAACCTTGACTGCATTAGCAATGTCAGAGACATCAATGTAATAATCAAGAGCTTCGATCTGCGTACCCTTGTGTTCTGGATCGCCGTAGAAGGCGATGCAGTCGGGCTCGTTCTCAAATTCAATGATTTCCGAAACGCCCCTCTGCTTTGCCAAACGGGCCTTTAGGGCGTCAATGTCGCCGGCCAGTACATACAACCCGCCGTGACCTCGTTGCAAAAGAAGATCGCAGTGATGAAATGCAAGCGAGTAAGTATGATCTCGCTCGATTATCGGATAATGGGTTGTTCTGAGCGCCGAGCGAACCTCTTGCCTTCGGGCAGCCGCCAAATCGCGCCAGCTCCTAATCCGATTAACCGTCTTCTTTAGGTCCTCGTGATTCCGAGCACGCGAGACAAATAAGACAAATTCCTCCCCAGATAATTCACCAGCGCATGCCAACAGCGCTTCTACCAAAAAGGCATGAGGGTGAAGCTCAATGCCAGCAGTAGTCGCTGTGCCATTTACCGGACTAGGGAGTTGATAGCGCCAGACCTGTTGATCGAGGGTGCGACTGCGGCCCGGTGGCTCCTCAAGATACGCCCGGCCCGCCGGCGTCACGCGGATTGGTTGGTAATCTGCGATCCAGCAAAGCCCCATGTTTTCGAAAACGCGCTTGATTTGCCTTGGCAACGCACTTCCGCCGCGCGACAACTTCTCTTCACGTAATTCGACGGCTATCCTACGCTGAAGATTGGGCGTCCACTTCTCCCCCTCAAACAAATCAAAGATTCGGAACTTCTCACGAAAATCGTCTGTGTCGGCGGTAGCGCCTTTTGGAAAGTACCAATACGCGTCAGAGGCGCCGTATTCATCGACAAATGTCTGCCACTCTGCGGAGATCGCCATCTTTGATCCCGGTTTCTATACGGCCGTAGCACCTATCTTCATCTCAAACTCGATGAGGTGAACCTTCGTGTCGTGCGCGTCGCGTGCCGCCTTCAGCTTGTCGTCGATCTGCCGCGCCACAATGACGCCGTGCACCTTGGCACCCTCAGCGGCGAGGTTCTTCCGCACCCAACCCATGTAGCGCGAGCACTGGCCGTACACTTTGTCGGCGCTGCGGCCCTTCTTCAATTCGATGATGACGTATTCGCTCGTCTTGGTGTCGACGGTCAGGAGGTCGATCGGGCCGACGGTCGTGCTGTACTGCCGCCCGCCCTCGACCAGTTTCAGGTTGCTGCCGATCTTCGAGCCCACGACATCGAGGTGGTTCTCCAGATAGTCTTCGACCGCCTTCTCGGACACGATCATGTCTTGGAATTCCGCCAGTTCCTTTGGCGTCTTGGCAGTCTTTTTCTTAACCGCGATGGCGGCCGCCACGTCGCCCTTGTTGACGTAGTATTCGAGCGCGGTATCAATCGTCGGTGACGCCTTCGGGTCTCCGAAATAGGCTATCCAGTCCTTTTCATTAGCGAACTCGATATATGCACCGTGGTGAGCATAGCCCGCGAGATAGGGCCGGTAGTCCTTCAGGGCGCCCTTCCGAATCGAGAGCCCGGTGTCGTCATTGAGTTCCATAAGTCGTGACAGCGCGAACATCTTCAGCGCGTACGACCTGTCGAGCTTGATGGTGTTGTACATGCTCGAACGTCGGATGCCCGGAAGCTTGTAGGAATCGCAAGTATCCACGAGCAGCTTCTGCATTTCGGGGTCGAGCTCGCGGAAGGCCTCGATGTGCTCGATCACATTGTCGACATCCTCGAAGGATTTGGCCCGCGCAACGAACAGCGTGTACTCGTCGCCGCTGATCGCCTGACCGTCGACGCTGCGGAGTACTTCGCCGATGAACGGGATCGGATGCAGCGCAACCGCCTTGTGGGCGGTCGACGCGACGCTTGGATTGGTAAACTGGTAACGCGACATCTGGTCGGAGAGCACGCCGTCGGGATCCTTGGACGATAAAAACTTGTCTCCCGCGGGCGTAATCTCGACGCGGTCGCCGGGGTCGACCCACGCCAAGCCGAGCATGACGAAAACCTGCTTGAGCATGCGCGCGAGCGGCGCACCACCTTCGCCCCATTCGGCGGCGGCTATGGAAATTTTTTCGTCATTGAGGCGCTTGACGTAATCGCGCTGGCAGTCCCGCCAAGCCTTTCCGCCCTCAAATTCCTTAAGTACCTTCAGTCTCGGCTTCAGCGAATCCGTGCTTACAGCAAGCCCCTTCGGAACGTACCAGTAAGCGCGGTCTGCTCCGTAGCGGTTTGCGAACTGACGCCATTCCTTCGGAAGGGACAGTTTCGCTTTGGGCATTCCCACGGCCCCCCGGCCGCCTTGTTAGACAAGCGTGAGTTGCTCGTCCTCCTTGATCTTTACCTTGCGTCCGTAAGTCTTCCTTTTGTGCTTCTTCTCGGCGTCTCTACCGTTAGTGCCAGCAGCGTCTTCGGCTGCCATGGCCGCGAGCTCGTCTTTTCCTGGATATTTAGCGCGCCCGACAAGCAACAGTGGCTCGAAACCAAGTGCATCGCGGACCCGCTCTTGCGCGATCTTCACGTACGCCGGATTAATGTCGATCCCGACGTACCGCCGCCCCATACTCTTAGCGACGGCACAGGTCGTCCCCGTACCCACAAAAGGATCCAACACAACCTCTCCCGGAAAGCGCGCCACAGCGGCATACGTGTACAATCGCATCAGTCTCGCCGGCAGTTTCCCGGGGAAAGGCGCCGGGTGATCCCCTTCGCGCTTTACGTCCTCCGGATACATGAACCAAACCTGCTGTGCCAGATCGAGCCATTCCGTGCGCGTAAGCGCATTACCGTCCTTCACTTCCTGGTCAAATTTTGGCGGCTTCCCTGGCTTTACGTAGACATTGATAAATTCAATTGTGTTGTTCTCGATGATGTTGCCTGGAAATGGATAGCTTCCAAACATCATCTTGGATGTCTGCTTTTGCCAAACAAAAAGACTGTAACGCTCAAGCTCGGTCTCTGTGAGAATTTTGTGCTCCATATCGAAAGCGATATTTTTCAAATGCCTGGTATGCTGTTCAATGACGGCTTTCGGGATCGGCATAATGGGCGCGTTTATGCACAGCTTCCCATTCGGCCTGAGCACCCGGGCGCACTGACCCCACACCGATTGCATATCTTGGAGGTAAGCCTCATACGAAGACCAAGGCCCCTCCCCTTGATCGTACTCCACAGCTGTCCAGTACGGAGGCGACGTGACTATCAAGTCCACTGACCCCGCGGGAAATTCCGCCATTACCTCGGCAGCGTGCCCGGTAAATAGCCGATCAACCATCTCAGCGGGGCTCATTTGAACTGTTTGCCCCTGTTTCGATTGCCGTTTTTTCTGCGTCGCCGTCATCCGAGCGCCCATTTCAACCGTGTCGACCGTATCTCACCTGGACCACAAGACCAACCGGTTAGAGTGATTCGCCACAAGATAATATGATTGTCGAATCTACGCGTTGCCACCCCATCTAGCAGCCCGTTTTCGGAACCAGCCCCCGACTGGGGATAACCGCCGAAGCGTGGAACGAGGCCGGTTATCATTGCACTTAATGACCGACGACCAGTCGCGACTTGTCGCGACAAGCCCCGACAGCGAATTCACCTTGACGATTGACGAGGCCCTAGAGCGTTACGCGCGCGCCGGACTCCCCCGCACGCCGCGCAGCGTGCAACGCTATTGCGCCAAAGGTCACTTGGACTGCCGACGAATCGAAACTGCGTTCGGCGAAAAGTACCTCATCTCGCCGGCATCGCTAGATAAGCATATCGCGTACGTTGAGGAGGTGCGACCTGTCGCGACTAGTCGCGACGTGCCGCGACATGTCGCGACACCTGTCGCCACGCAAGTGAGCCACGACGGGCCGAGACAGCCAGCAGCGACAACCCCCGACCTGTCGCGACCTGTCGCGACAGAGTACGTCCAGCAACTCGAAAAACGCTTGGACGAGAAGGACGGGGAGATCACTTTCCTTAGGACCGAGGTCGCCGTGAAAAACGATCAGATCAAGGACCTGACCGAGCGCGCGCGCGAAACGAACCACCTCATCGCCGGATTGCAGAAGATGCTTACTCCCTTGCTTGATCGCTCAGGTCCCCCCGCGCCTCTCGGAAACTAGGGCCCACCAATCAGCGAAAATAACGCTGCGACTAATCTACTTTGAAGGTGAATTTACCACTTTGATCAAAAGAGGGGGTGGCCGATCTTCCTGCCGCATTAGCAGTCTCATTCAGAAGGGGCCGCAGCTGCTTGGCAAATTCATAGCGGTCGTCCGGCACTTCATCGATCACTATTTCCGAAAAATGTATTTGGTCCCTATCGAGTACTCCTGCTTCGTCCTCAAAGAGTCCGCTGGTGGCGAATGAATATAAAACGCTCTTCACTCCGATAAGACTTACAAGAACGACAAATGGTGGCGCAAAACCAATCGACCCGAGTGAACTTAGATAGATGTGTGAATATTTCACAATCGCGGCTTCCGTCCACAAAGCCGTCAAGAGGAAAGGACTCTCCGGGGTCCCGGCGCCCCGAAGCATCGAGGAGTTTACAGTCTCAACAATACCAGAGTGAAAAAGCTGAAGATATCCTCGCCACGGTTTCTCGGGTCCCGGCGCGCCCGACACTGTTAGCAACCCATCGACATTGATCCGAAAATCGCTGGCATAGAGCGATCCTATCGGCGGGAATGCGATGTATAAATTGTCGCGCGGACCAAGCGGCAATTGACGGCGTGAGTTGAACGCCGACAGCGGGATTACGTGCAGAATGAGCGCGTGAGGGCTTGCCAGCCGTACAGGAATTTCGTTCGCCGCAATCTTCGCAATGCGATCAAATCGAAAGTCGCGGAGCCGACTAGCCAACTCCGGCGCGCGGTTAAAGAGTACTCTAAGCTCGTCTACACTCGGTTCATATTTGCCGGCGGATGATCGCGCGTAGAATCGATGATGGCCTGGTCCTTGTCGAATAATCCGATGCGGCTGATTATAGCTTCGCGGAATTCGCATAATTAAAATAACACCGCCGCCATTTATCCGCACCGCACGAATAGCGAGCCCAAAAATCCTCGGCTGAAGGCCAGAGCGTGCGATGTTTTCGAGTCTCAGTATCTCGGGATCCGGGTCGATCTGAATAGGCTCAAACTCTGTTGGCACGCCAGCCTCGGCGGCCATACCAATAACAATGTCACCGCCGACCGTATTTGCGAATGAGGAGATATCAGCCAAATACTCACCGCAGTCCCTGTCCGAATTTCCGTAGAGCTGCCGCTTGTACTCGATTTCCTGCGTTTCGGGTGCTCTGCCTTCAACGAGCCGCTGCAACTCGGCCTCATCGATTTGCTCTAGCGCGAGGTGTCGAAGTGCCACGAGCCTGATCTCCAATTCAGCATTCAGTAACGCTTGCAGCTTACTCGATTCCAGCAATCCAGGTTGAACTTATGTCGCGCTCTGTCGCGCCAGGTCGCGACAAGCGCCGACGATCAGAAAATTGGTTCGCAAGAACCGGCATCTGCATTTTCCACTCGCCAAACGGGGATAAGCAGGGGATAGCGGTTTGCGCGCCGCGTATAATGATCATGTATGGAGTACGCGCAAGGCCGTCACATCGGCGACATTCTTCGGGAGAGAAACATCGAAATCGTCGGTGCCGATCTCGCGACGCGTCATGGCTTCACGCAAGTTCCGAATTTCATCCTGACCAAAAGTGATATCTCAGTCGGCGCCAAGCTCGCTTACGCGATGCTCCTCAAATACGCATGGGGTGACGATGCTTGTTTTCCGGGCCAGACCAAGCTCGCGCAGGATATGGGATCGGGCGAGCGCAGCGTTCGGCGCTACCTCGAAGAGCTCGAAAAAGCCGCCCTATTGGAGATAGTCCAAAGGGGCCTTGGTAAGACCAATCTGTACCGCCTATTCCTCACCGTGCAGAAGAAACCATCCGCACGCGGCGGCCGGACCTGACCGGCCAAATTGGCCGGTCTGGATCGGCCATACTTGCCGGACTTGAACGGCCAAAACTGCCGTTCACTCAATAGAAGAATACCCATCTGAGAATACGCATATAAAAAATACCCAGTAGGGAAATGCATTTTTCAAATGGGAAACCGCACTCAAAATGCACCTAGAAAGGGCGACCCAATAGGGTCGTCATACAGAGACGCCGATCTGAGTTCCGGGCTATCGAACAGCGAGCCGTCCGATAGTCCTCACTCCAATGCCGATCGAGGGGTACAACAGGGGTACGCCTGACTTGTACCCTAGAGGAAGCGACAAGTACTTGTCGCACATCACAAGTTCGCCCCGGATTTGTCGGGCGTGTCGCCCGACCACCCGCCGCCACTTTGCCCACACAGCTATCGCCAAGCTGTGTGTAATGGCAAAGCGGCGGCTCCTTCGCTGTCCCTTCGGACTGCCAGGCTCGGCCTTGCCGGGCTCTGTCAGCCCTTCGGTCTGCTTCGGGCACCGGTCTGCGCGCGGCGGTCCTAAAGGCCGCCGTGCTCGACTGGCGGCGGGTGGTCGGCCGGCAGCGCCGGACGGTCGCACGCCCCATCTGGGGATGGGGTGCCCTCGGACGGGGTATCGAACACGCGTCCAATAGTCCTCGCAGGCTGCGGGCTATTGGACACGCGTCGCGATACCCGCCTCGGCGCGCTCCCTCCGACAAATCCGGGGCGGAGAACACGGGTGCGGTGGGACTCGCCGCAGGCAAGCGCAAGTGAGGGACCGGCAAGCCGGTCGGGATGCTCACGCGTCTTTGGAGCCGAAGACACGCCAGTGTCGCGCGCCGGATCAGCCGCCGGTAAAGGCGACCCCTTTCGGGGCAGCCGCTACGCGGCAGGCCTTGACCGCCGCTGGCGGCGCGCACGCATGAATGCGTCGGCTCCGGGGAGAATGCAGCCGCTGTCCCACCAGGGAGAATGAGCAAGATGTCTGAAACTCTTCGGTCTCCTCACCAAATAGGTTATTGTCACAGGCATGGCGTCACGGCATCTGATTAACGAGGACGGCAAGCCCTTCGCGGATGAAGAGCTCGCTAAACTGACGAAGGAACTCGACTCCTTGAACAAAGAGGGTCGCACGCAATTCCGTGACGCGAACGCCCACGCGGTTGCCCAGCACCCGGCCACAAAAATTCTCATAGTCGCAGGTCCCGGCACGGGCAAAAGCACGATTTTTAAACAGCGGGCTCTATTCTGGTTGGGCCGAGACCCTGAAGCCAAAATATTGGCATTAAGTTTTGTCAGGAAGCTCGTCGCAGACCTAAACAGTGACATCACAAACGACAAGACACTAACCGAGCAGCAAAAGAAACAGGTTGATGTGTTTACCCTTCACAAATACGCGCGCAGCGTCGTGGAGCAGAATCGCGGTACCCGCGAATGGAAATTCAGACCTCATTTTCGAATTATCGGCCAAAGCTGGGAAGCGATGGTTTGGCACGATGTTCTCCTGGTGGCGAATCAGAAAAACTCCGAGCTCTACTGTTGGGACGCATTCGAAAGACAGCTGCACAACGATGAATTCGATCAGTCTTCGGAATGGAAGGAGGTGAAAGATTCTTATTTTACTCTCTGCCAATTATATAACGCCGCCGGCTTCAGTGACCTCATTCTGCGCGGGAAGGACGCTCTTGCAGAAAATCCGGCTTTGAACCAACACCAACTTTTCATCGTTGACGAATATCAAGATTTCAATAATGCGGAGAAACATCTATTGGATCAAATCACTCATGTGACTATGGGATCACTAATTGTAGGAGATGACGATCAAGTCTTATATGAGACACTGAAGTCCGGTAAGCCATCGCTAATACGAGCACTCTACAAAGACACTGACATTGTCAACGCGATGCTTGCCTTTTGTGGGCGGTGTGATTTCCATATTACCGCCGCAGCTAGCCATTTCATCAAGAAGGCAGCGGACCCCGACAGTATCAAAAAAATCTATTTGCCAATTGGGGACGCGGATAAATCTCTGAAGGTTCGAATTGTCGGTTGCGCGCAGCCGTCAGCGGCGGTCGATTACATTCGCAAGTTTATCGAAGACCATAACGACAGCATTGAGAAACGTAGGGGGGAGCTAGCAAGCGGCGAAGCGAAGGACGCTTACCTTTTGATTTTATCCCCAACGCGAGCTGCGGATTTCTACAAGCTGCATGGCGCACGGGAGCAGCTGTTCGACTTGATTAAGCCCTACCGACAGGAGCATCGAGAATTTTCGGACGATTACTATAAGGTCTTGAATTTCTTTTCACTTGCTAACTACCCGTCGAATAATTTTACGTTTCGAAAAGTACTCGACTACGAACAGGTTGGTGATGCGGACGTACTCGATTTGCTAGAGACATCTATCGCGAAAGATACGCCACTTTCCACAATTGATAGCGATATTGTTAGAAAAGCATTGGCCAAGGCCAGCGCGGTTAAAAATATCATCGAATCGAAAACGACAATCGAGGAAAAAGTCGCCTCTCTGGCAAAGCAGATTTCGCTAGTGGACCCGAAGGCCCTATGCAGAGATTTAACGAAAGATGGAATAAGCAAAGAGCAGATCGACTCAATCGAACATCAAGAGGAAGAGGCTGCCGAACTGGAGGAAATTCAGGTTCAACAGATGGGTGCCGTGGAACTCATGACTATCGTAGGCTCTAAGGGTCTTTCGGCGGACCACGTGATGATAATTGGGTTCGATAATGTCAACATGGCCAAAGTGACGCGGAATGCATTCTTCGTTGCCATGACTCGCGCTCGGAAGTCATTACACGTCATCACGGCGCTTAAGTCAGGCGGGGCAACGAGCGTCCATGATTTTTTGACCAATTTACCAGACCAGAATTTAGAGTTCTCGAAATACACAAAGGGAAACAGAACCCAAAATGTATTGGCCGGCCGTGAGAGATTGATCAGCTTCCTGCAATATCTCAATACTCAGACTCAGCGCCACTGAAGATGATGTCTTTTGCTAGCGATGAATATTTGGAGCTGGGATATCCACACCAAATTCCACCATCGCAAAAACTTCATGCATTAGGCGCGGGAGTACACTGTAGGTTCCACGTCTCACGACGTGGCGCCGGTCTCTTGTAGTTCGCCGACCACACCTCACCATGGGTCGCTCGGCGTGCCGCGTTCATCCCGACCTCCACAAGTAGGGAAGTGCGCACGACGGCAAACGCGGGCTGCTTTGGCAGAGCGCGTTATCACCGGAGGCTGGCGCGACGTATGGAGCCGCAGATTTTTCCAATTGCAACAACCTCCCACGGCGCGGGTGTGATGTTTTCGCGCGAGGAGCGCGAACGCCATGTTTGGATCGTCGGCAAATCCGGCTCGGGCAAAAGCACTTTCTTATTCAACCTCGCAATGTCCGATATCGTCACCGGAGAGGGCGTTGCTGTTATCGATCCCCACGGCGATCTCGCCGAAGACATACTCGACGCCATCCCCCGTTCGCGCATCAATGACGTGTGTTACCTCGATGCCGGCGACACAGAGTATCCTGTCGGCTTCAATCCAGCGACCAAGATTGCGCCCGAGCGACGCGCGCTCGCCGCTTCGGGCATCGTCGCGGCGTTCAAGCACCTCTGGTCCGACAGCTGGGGACCGAGGCTAGAGCATTTCCTGTACCACGGCATCGCGGCGCTCATCTCGCGCGAACACGCGACCTTGATCGATCTTGCGCGGCTCTATACCGACGGTCGCTTTCGCGACCGCGTCGTCGCCCGCGTGAGCGACCCGGAAACATTGCGTTTCTGGCAGGATGAATTCCCTGGCTATAGCAAGCAGCTTCGCGCGGACGCTATTGCACCAATCTTGAACAAGGTCGGACAGATAGCCGCCTCGCGGCACCTGCGGCTCATCCTCGGACAGGTTGATCCGAGGTTCGATCTCGCGTTCGCGATGAACCACCAACGCATCCTGATCGCTAACCTGGCCAAGGGATCGATAGGGGAGCAGGCCGCAAATCTCCTTGGCTCGTTGCTCGTATCTCACCTGCAATTGATTGCGATGGAACGCGGCGCACTCCCGCCGCAACAGCGCGTGCCATTTTTCGCCCACGTCGATGAGTTCCAAACTTTCAGCTCGGATGCATTCGCATCCTTGCTTTCCGAGGCTCGTAAATTCGCACTTCATTTTGCGCTTGCAAATCAATTTACTGATCAGCTTTCCAATGCGGTTCGGGCCGCCGTAATAGGGAATGCGGGAACGCTGGTGGTGTTTAGAGTAGGAAGCCATGATGCGGAATTGCTTGCACCGGAATTTCGGCCGATGGATCCGGCCGGCCTCGCCGACCAAGAGCCTTTCACCGCGTGGCTGCGACGCGGCATCGGTCGAGATCGCATCTTCGCCGAACCGCAGCTTTAC
>Ga0182024_10017781_pt1 | contig 13307 bp, 10 predicted proteins | sample P32metaG_FD_120480 | JGI IMG/M metagenome (GOLD analysis project Ga0182024, IMG submission 120480) | Permafrost microbial communities from Stordalen Mire, Sweden - P3-2 metaG (Illumina Assembly) | ecosystem: Environmental > Terrestrial > Soil > Wetlands > Permafrost | place: Sweden: Stordalen...
ATCGATACCATCGCCATGATGAAGGCGAACATCGGCACTGAGAATTTTTTGTTGAGTTGGACTTGCAACGAGATAGTATCGAAGCCTTTGGTTTGCAGGTCGGCGATGTAGGTTTCGAGTTCCTCGAAATTCATCTGCCGCGATTGATGGGCTTCGCGCATGAAATAATCGGGGCCCTCTTCGAGCTCTTTGAAGGTGCGGATGCCGTCGGGGAAACTGTCGGAGGCGATGACGCGGGTGGCCTGGAAATCGGCGGACCAGCCGCTTTGGAATTCCCATTTATTGAGGGTCGGCTCCCAGCGGGCTCGTTTGGCGAAAATGTGGCGCTTGAGGCGAAATGGGCCGGGATCGATTTCATAAATGTTGACGCCGCTCATCACGCGGGCGACGGGATCGAAATACTCGTAGTAATAAATGCGATTGTGTTCGGTGTTGATCCACTTGCGCTCCGGGTGCAGGTAGGTCTGCGGAGCTTTGCCTTTAATGATGGAGCGGAGCTGATCCTGGCGGCGATCGGCTTCGGGAACCCAGAAGTAATCGAACGCGAAGAGCCCGGCGCTCAAGCCTAGGGACGCGACTAGAATCGGGATGGTCAGGCGGTGGGCGCTGATGCCGCAGGCCTTGAAGGCGGTAATTTCATTGTGCTTGCTGAGGAGGGCGAAGACCACCAGGATGGAGGCGAGCACACCGATCGGGGTGAAATCGTAGATGAGGCGCGGCGTCAGGAAAAAGTGATAAGAGAGGATGGTGCTGAGCCCGATGCCGTTGCGGATGATGTCGCTCAGAAGTTGAAAGAACTCGAAGATGTGAAAGATCGAGACGAACGTCACGACCAGCATCATGAAGTAGAACAGGAAACTCGAGAGCACGTAGCGGTCGATGATTTGTGGAACCAGGGGAAAGCGTCCCAGCATTACCTTTGCGCTCTGTCGATCGAGAGCGCGTTGGATGCGTTGCTGCGGCTGCGGCACGCGGCTGCGAAAGAAGCCGAGGATGCTACCGATCATGTCGCGGTCGCCTGGCTTTTCAAGGCGCGTCAGCATGCCGACGCCGAAGACGGCGAAGATCAGGTCGGGTAGCCAGACGGCGAGGGCGGGCGATATTTTACCTTGCCTCGACAGACTCACCAGCGTTCCGAGACCGATATAGTAAATCAGAGCGAGGGCCACGGTGAGCACGACGGCTCCGGATTTTCCCGCGCGGCGCGTGGTGATTCCCAGAGGAACGCCGGCCAGCGAAAGAAGGATGCAGGCGAGAGGCAACGCGAAACGGGTGTTGAGTTCTATCTGCGCGTCGAGCTTCGAGGTTTTGTCGAGGCTCGGGCTGCGGTAGGCCATGCGGTAGAGAGGGCGCGTGTCCATCTCGACGACGGGTCTTGAGACGGTCGCTTCCTTGGGCTTCTCGGCGTAGAGCGCCTGATCGCCCTGGCCGGAATATTGGCTGATGTGATAAACGCCGACGTCCTTACCGACTTCGTAGGTGCTGCCGTTCTTGAGCGTAAGTTGCAGGCGGTTGGCGGAGGGGTCTGGTACGGCGATCGCTTCGGGGGCGAGGGTGATGGAGGGATTGTCGCCGCGCTCGGATGCGGAGGGGGCGCGCTCTCCGGGCGGCGTCACGTCGGCGACGAAGATCTGCTGCCAGCGCGAAGGAGGGCCGACGATCACGTTGCCGACGTAGAGAACTTTGTTCGGGAACTGCTCTTCGAAAACGCGAGGCTGGACGTCGGCGGTCAGTTCGCTGGCGATTAGAATATTCTTGACGCGGATTTCTTCGCGGATCGACCAGGGCGTTAGCCAGAGGGATGCGGCGGCGGCGCAGCACATCGCTAGAAATCCGAACATGAGAATTGCGGGGACGACTCGGCGGCCGGGTACGCCGGCGGCACGCATGGCGGTGATTTCGCCGTCCGTCGACATGCGGCTTAGAGTCACAAGAGTGCCGATCAGGACGCCCAAGGGAATCGCGAAGGGGAGCATGACCGGGACTACCATTGCGAACAGGTAGGCGACGGTTTTGGGAGGGCCGGAGGTGCGGACCAGGAATTCGAAGAGGCGGCCGGCTTGTTGGAGGAAGAGGACGAAGGTGAAGAGAGCTGCGCCCAGCATCGCGGTTACGAAGATTTCGCGGAAGATGGTGCGGCTGATCAGACGCATGGGTTAAGTTGTCGATCGGGGGTAGGTTGGGAGGCTGCGTGGCGTGCTCCGAAACCGCTCCCTGTGGTCGCGGCTCGGTCAGAGCCGGACGTCGACACGAATGTCGACGCGGCACGCCTGGAGGCTTGCGCAACATCGGAACACAGACTAAAGTCTGTGCCACCCAGCCATTTCAGACAACGAGGTAGCACAGGCTTCAGCCTGTGGGTTGCAGTCAAGATGAGTTGGTGCGGCACGATGCTTTTAATTTGACGGGCCGGAGGTTGGGGGCGGTACAACCGGGAGTTTGGGTAGTTGCTCCTGCGGGACGTCGAATTCGATCTCTTCGAACAGGAGGCCGGGGGAGACGATTGAGGTGGGGGCCAGGAGGCCTCCGCCACCCAGGCTTGCCAGCGGCGCGCCGTTGTTGACGTAATCGAACAAGACCGTTTCCTGCGAGGCGGCGAGAACGTCGCGTAAGGAACGCGTTGAGACGCCTCGGAAACGAAGGCCTCGCACCAGTTCCTCACGGCCGTCGGGGTAGACGCGATAGACCAGCACCGGAGGACTGATGGGCCGCACGGAGCCGCCCGATTGGGCTCCACTCTGGGCCAGCGCCTGCAGCTCACCGCGGCCGGCGGAGAAGGGATAATCCAGCTTGCGGACCAGCATGCCGTAGGGCTTGTCACGTTCTTTGCACATGTCGATCAGTTTCTTCTTGAGCGCCGGGAGCGATTCGCTTTGGGACGTTTTGATGAAGAGATTGCTGATCGCGCCGGCGCGTGCGCCGTAACTGCCGGACAAGCGCGCATGGCCGTTCGATACGGCGGAGCTTTTCACCGGCTGGCGAGTGGTAAGAAAGCTTTTTAGTACTCCCTTTTCGACGACCGCCACGGGTTTGCCAGGTACACCTTCGAGGTCGAATTGGTAGAAGCCTACCAGAGGTTTGCCCTGCCATGTTGCTTGGGTCGGGTCGTCGACAATATCCATCCAATCGGGCAGAATGCGCGAGCCTATCTTAGTGTCGAGCTCGCTGGGAGTGAAATTGACGTTACGGCCGGGTTCGGCGAGAGGCTTTCTGGGCGCGCGGAGATTATCGCCGAGCAACTGGGCTAAAAGTTGCGCGGCGGCTTCGGGCTCAAACAAAGTGGGTCCGGAAAACGATTCGCCCACGGGAGCATGTGCCAAAACGCGAACATGTTCACCGACCGCGACGAGGCCCTGCCGCAGTTCCGCTTCCGAAGGGAACTTCGAAGAATCGAGCGACTGGAAGGACACGGCGTCCCGCACCACCATTCCGTCCGGCGTCTGGCCTTCGGCGCGCGCAAACAACCAGGTGAGGCTGTCGTCGTAGCGGATGGATGTGCCTTCGCTGGTCAGCAGGTAAGTGATTCCGTCGAGATTCTGAAAATCGAGGCCGGAGGCGATCACTTCGGGAAAGGCGCCAAACACGGACGAGAGCTTGGCCGCGCGCGCCGTCCAGGCGGATTCGTCGAACTTCCGGTGAGCTGCTTTCGCGATGCTTTTGACCGGTTCGACGCGGGAAAAATCGGGAAGCTTATCGGTTTGGGCGGCAGCGGCATTCAAGGCGGCGCGTTTGCGGGACATGGATTCGACCGCCGTTTTATAAGCGGTATCGGTCGAGAGCCATAAGGCGTCGCGGAGCGCCAGATAATCGTCATCGAGAGGGAAGGTGTTGTCGTAGCGGGCTCCGGAATAGCGGCCGCTGAAAAGGTGACCGGTATTGTCGAAATCGTAACTGCCGACGCGCACATCGATCTGCGGCGCGCGGAAATGAACATGGGATACCGAAATTGGCGATCCGAGCACGGCGGCCACTTGAAATTCGATGGTGTCGGTGAGGTCGTAGCTGAAAAAATACGGCGCATCGTCGCCGCCGCCAATAGCGCGAAGCTCACGGGAGCGATCGAGCTCGTCGCGCATGGCGCGCAGGATGGTGTCGTCATTCTCCTGTTTCTGAGGAAGGAGCAGAGTGGCGGAAGCGGCGAGGAGGCAGGAGACGGCGAGCGTGCGCGCGATCATTATCTCCGACCTTCTGCCGATGGGCGGGTGAGGAGCGGAGGACGGTCCTGGGAGCGCTCTTTGCGCTGAATTTCGATTTGCGAAACCAGCAGCGAGGGGGAGACGGCGGAGACCGGGACGCTGCCCGATTCGGCGCCGCAAATGCCATTGAAGACCTCCATCTTATCGGAGGTCGCGATGATTTTTTCGAAGCTGGCGAGGGGCGTACCGACGATATCGGCTCCGCGAATCAGCTCGTCAGGGCGGCCGTCGGCGAAGACGCGATAGACGATCAGAGGAATGACGGTGAAGGCCTGCAATCCGCGGCTGGCGGTGGTGGTGTAGCCTCCTGTGACCTGATCGAAATAGAGGCCGTAGGGTTTGCCCTGCTTCTTCACTTCCTCGATCAGCATTTTACGGAGCTCGGCGTCGCTGACCTTGTTGGTGGATTCGACGATGAGGTTGGATTGACGCGAGACGATTTCGTTGCCGGGCGAGCGGCGGCCGTGGCCGTTGGAATTGGGGAATCCGTTGATGGGAGAGCGCGACATCAGGAACGTTTTCAGAATGCCGTTTTCGACCGCGACGATCCGCTGGGCCTTCACACCCTCGTCGTCATAGGCGTAGGTTCCGTTGAGCGCGATGCCGTTGTATTCGGCGCGGGTGGGGTCGAAGACCACGGAAAGAAACGTGGGAAGCACGGGCTTGCCGACGCTCTTGGTAAAGGTCTGGCCCTCGGTCTCATCCTTTTGGCGATGGCCTTCAATGCGGTGGCCGAAAATTTCGTGAAAGAAGACGCCGGCGGCGCGTCCCGATAAGATCGCAGGCCCGACAAAAGGATCGGCGGGCGGCGCGTGCAACAGGTCGGTGAGATTTTTGCCGGCGCGTTCGACGGCTGCGAGAATCTGCGCGTCTTTGGGCAGCGTGGATGGATCGCCGGTCTCGAAGGTCTCCATCGAACCGAGATCCATGCCGTCGCTCGCCTTGCCGCGGGCGGTGATAATGAGGCGGGCGAACAGGCGGCCGGTTTCGACGCGCGTGCCTTCCGAGGTCACAAGCGTCGTCATGACGCGTTGCGACTCCACGCCGACATCGGAGTTGATGGCTCCAGGGTACTTCGACATTTCACCGGAGACTTTTCGCAGGCGCGCGGCCCATTCGGCGGCGTTGAACTTGAGCGTGGGCGGGGCGGAGAAGAATTTCTGGGGCTGCTCGACGGAGAAATCGTCGGAGCCGTCGGTGGCTGCGGCGCGAAGCTTTTCGTCGGATTGGATGCGGATCAGGCGCTGGGCGGCGCCGCGATAGACACGATCGGTGGTCAGCCAGACGGATTTGCGGATCGAATCGGCGTTGTCGTCGAGGGCAATCCTGGTGGGGAGGGTGAAGTGCACGCGGTCGTTCCCGACGCGGCGATAGTTATCGGACTTCGGGCTGCCCACGCGGACAGTGATATCCAGAATCCGGTTGCGGTTGTGGTTCTGTCCATCGATGGAACCACGGCTGGCGAGGATAACGTCCTCTTCCTGGTCGCTGACTTCGTATCCGAGGAAATAAGGCGCGGGGTCGGCCTTCCGGAGGGCGGTGAAATTCCGCTCCAGTTCGTCGGAAAGAATTTTTACAAGCGGCGATTGAGCATGGAGAGCCGAGCCGCAAAAGAGGGCGGCGAGAGAAAAGACAACTAGAGTGCGCACTTAACACAAGGATAACAGCCGTAAGGATAACAGGGGCGGGTTGGCAGTGCCTGAAATGTGTGTTGAAGAAAAAATCGCAGGCGTTGCTTTCCGATCCATCCCGCCGCATCGTTGAAGTATGGCATCTGATCGCGAGGTGGTCCAGTTATCGGACAGCCCATTCCGAAACCCATCTGCTCCTCGATTATCGAACGCCAGAATCTTACGATTCGCTTGTCCATGCGCCGCCTAACGCGCTTGACCAATGCGTTTTCCAAGAAGTAAGAAAATCTGTGGGCCGCGTACTGCCTGCACTTCGCCTACTACAATTTTTGCCGTATTCACAAAACCCTGCGCGTTACGCCTACGACGGAAGCGGGGATCGCCGATCACGTGTGGGATCTGGCGGAACTCCTGTCGTGACTTTAAGTCAGCCCTTGCGTCTCATGTTACGATTAGGGCAAGCGTTGTACCTAGGATTGCGTTGCTTTCCACGCGGGCTTACGCTAAAGGGACAAACTGTCGATAAGGTGAGCTAAGCCATGCAACTAATACGCGTTCAAGCCAACATCCAATGGAATATCACCGCGGCTCAGCATGGAGCCTGGATCGGAATTTGTGAGCCGCTCAAATTAACCGTACAGGCGGATACGTGGGCAGATCTAATGGAAGATATTGGACTAACGCTCAATGCGGTGATGCACGATCTGCTGAAGTCGGATGAACTTCCAAAATTCCTTCGCGACAAGGGTTGGCAATTAGTAGGGCCGATGCCTTCGTCTCCCGAGGACGTACGTTTCGACGTACCTTTCTTCCCGGCAATGATGGGAGCGAATGGTTCGCAGAGAGAGCTTCATCAATAAAATTCGCGCGCTAAAATACACCTACAAAGACCGACAGACTCTGGCGGAAGGTCGGTGGAACACACTACATTTCCGTTCCTCTATCGGACTTGCTCTCGGACGAATTTGTGCGAAGTTCTCTACGGCAATCAGGAGAGACTGCGGAGGATATCGAGCGCTTCCTAGCTTTGAACAAGCATTAGGTTTTCCGTCCGACGCAGATATCCGACACCACGGGCGGGTTGTTATGCCGGCCGGCTCTTAAGCAGGCATAGACACGAGGCCGCGGTCCCTTAATCCGCTGAGTGCGAGTCCGTAGCGGCCGCGGACGCCGGTTTTCTCAAAGATATGTTTGAGATGGATCTTGACGGTGCCGGGACGGATGCCGAGCTCGTTGGCGATTTCCTTATTTTTGCAGCCCTGTTCGACCAGTTCGAGCACCTGCTGCTCGCGCGCGGTCAAATCACTGCGGGGATAACGGTCGGCGCGGGCGGAATCGCGGAATACGCAATCCTCCATCCAACTGCGGCCCAGCGCGACGGATCGCAAGCAGGCGAGAACCACGGGTATTCCGGCAGTTTTCCGCAAAATGCCCTTTGCGCCGGCTTGCAGGAAACGAAGCGCTTCGGCCTCGGTGACGGAGACTCCCCAAACCACAATGGCGGTGGGTTTTTCTTCGTTGGGCTTGAGGTCGGCGAGCCAGTCGAGGATCGCTTGCATCCCGAACGCCTTATCGATCATCATAACGTCGGGAGCGGTGCGGTCCACCAGATCCTGGGCCTCTGCCAGGGAATCCGCGGTTTCGGCAAATCGCATATCCGAGCCGGAGAGTAAAGTCCTGACGCCTTCGGCGGTTACGGGCTGGGTGTCGCATACGCAGACTCTCTTGACGGGCGGAGACTGCGGCCCGGTCAGCGTCGACGTGTTGGTAAGCGGTGCGTTGATCTCAGTCAAGTTGGTCATATTAGTCTCTCTTTCCGGAATAATCCGCCGGAATAGTCCGTTATCTCGAAGCGGCGTAAACCTAATGGTCTAATCCGGTGATGTGCAGGTCTCATCGTCCGGTGGTATCACTTTGTTAGTAGAAGGAAGGGCAAATGGCTCTCATGTTATGATTGCTTCAAGCCGATTTACTACCTTGGAACAGATCCCAAAGTGGTCCGTCAGAAAACATGTCCAAAAGTGAGGCCCCTCTAAAAGGTTCAAAGCGGGCCGTGGTCATTAGTCCGAACATGCAGATGGCGGACGAGCTATCTCCGCTACTGATCACCCATTTACCCGGGGTGCCGTCGACGCATGTCCGAACTTATCCGTCGCCGAGAGATGTCGGCGGGGCGATGGGCGGCGGCGAGTTGCACGTGTGCTTCCTCGACGTGGTGTCGGATCCTGAGCAGGCTCTACAACTTCTGAGCGAAATGTCGCGGATGGGACCGCTGATTCAGGTGGTGGCGCTGTTGTCGGGCAACGATCCGGATGCGATGCTGCGGTGCCTGCGCGGCGGAGCAGCGGATTTCCTGATTCAGCCGTTTACCGCCGAGCAGATCGAGGGAGTGCTGGCCAAACTGGCACGCACGACGCAGACGGAGGGACAAGGCAAGGAACCGGCAAAAATCATGGTGGTGATGCCGGCCAAGGGCGCCTGCGGCGCGAGCACGATCGCCTGCAACCTGGCGTTCCAGTGGAAAAGGCATGGGGCGAAACGGATTTTGCTGGCCGATCTCGATCCGCTGACGGGGACGATGTCGTTCCTGCTGAAGATCAAGTCGATTTACAGTTTCGTCGATGTGCTGCTGCGGGGGCACGAGCTGGATCACGATTTGTGGAATTCGATGGTAACGCATGTCCAGGGGATCGACGTGCTGCTGGCGCCGGAGATTCTAGTGGAGGGCGCGAACGATCTGCGGGATCCTTCGCCGATTCTGGATTATGCGCGGCATAACTACGATGTAGTGGTAATCGATGCGGGCGGGGTTTACGGTGAGTGGAACCTGAACCAGGCGCGCATGGCGAATGAGCTGCTGCTGGTGACGACCAATGAGTTGCCGGCGCTGCAGGCGGCGCAACGAGCGCTGTCGTATCTCGATGCGAACCGGATCGGACGCTGGAAGATTCGGCTGGTCGTGAACCGGTACATGCGCGATGTCGGCCTGAGCCGCGAGGTGATCGCGACGGCGCTGCACACGGAAGTTTTCGATATTTTCCCGAGCGATTACGAAGCGGTGCAGAAATCGCTGATGGATGGAAAGCCCGCGCCATCGAGCACGACGTTCGGAAAGAGCATCATGCAACTGGCCGACAAGCTCAGCGGCGGGCGGGCGGAGGCGGCGAAAAAGAAGAGTTCGTCGCTTGGCGGGCTGCTGGGATTGTTCACGAAAACGTCGAAATAGATACGTATTTCGCGGCCTATTCGTTTCCTTTTTATTTACATTCCGCCCTGCAACTTTCCTCCGATCGTCCCGTCGAATAGACTGGAGGAACAAAAATGAAAAAGTTGCTGATGGCATCGGCGTTGACGGTTACAGCGGCGATGGCAACTCCTCCGACGTTGAGTCCGCTCGAAAATCATGTCCGGCATGAGCTGGTGATGTTGCCTTATCTCAACGTTTTCGATGACATTTCTTTTCGGGTCGATGGCAACACGGTGACGTTATTCGGTGAAGTGACGCGGCCGGTGTTGAAGAGCGACGCGGAAAATGTGGTGAAGCGCGTGGAAGGTGTTGCGCGCGTGGAGAATCAGATTGAAGTGCTGCCGCTTTCGAGCTTCGATGACGGAATACGTTTGCGGACGGCTCGCGCGATTTATGGGTACCCGGCGCTGCAACGATATAGAATGGGAACGCAGCCGTCGATTCACATCATTGTGAAAAATGGCAACGTAACGCTGGCGGGATTCGTCTCAACAGATATGGACAAACAGTTGGCCTTTATGCGGGCCAACGGTGTGCCAGGAGTGTTTGCCGTTAATAACCAACTCCAGATCAACAAGTAGTTCCTCCTTTCCTCGACCCCAAATATCGAGTTTGGATATCGAGTTTGGATAACCTGGACGCAGTCACCCTCCTTTGCTTGTGGGGTCCAGGTCGATCCAACGGCGGTCCGGCCCCCTCCGACCCGGACCGCCGATCTTTTTCAGCCGACTTCTGGTTCCACCATTCGGGATTTCAGTTGCACTTCTCGAAGGAAGGCGTTCAGCACTACTGCGCATGACATGATGATCGCGCCGACGACGAAGATTGCGTGGATGCCGTGGATCAGCGAAAGGCGCACGTTGCCCATCAGAAGCTTCAGAAGTTGCAGTCCGCCGGGGTAATGGCCGAATGCGGCTTCGAGCTGGGGACGGATCTGTGCCAACATCAGAGGATTGTTGAAGGGCCTTAGCGCAATGGAAGGTGTGCCGGTGGGCACTCCGTTGGCGAAGTCGTGTTTGTAAATCGTCAGCAGCACGCTGCCGAAGATCGAGACTCCCATGGTGCTGCCGATCGAGCGGAAAAATTGCGTCGAAGCAGTTGCCGCGCCCATGTGTTCACGCGGAGCGGCATTTTGTACTGCCAGCGTATAGACCGGCTGGATCAGCCCGATCCCTAACCCCACAATCACCATGCCGCGCACGACTTCTATGCGCAGCGTGTCGCCGTTCATGCGTGCGAACAGGATCATTCCCACTGCCAGCAGGAACGAACCGGTCAAGGCGAGGATTTTGTATCGTCCCGTTCGCGAGGTGAACTGACCGGCTGCGATGCTGCCAACCACCGCCGCCATCATCAAAGGTGTGAGCAGCGAGCCCGATTGGGTGGCGGACACTCCCATCACGCCTTGCATAAACAAAGGCAGATATATAATGATGCCGAACATCCCCATGCCGAGCACGAAGGAAGCGACCGCGCATATCGCGATGATCGGGTTGCGGAACAAAGCCAGGGGGATCACCGGCTCGGCCGCTCTTGTTTCGGCGAACAGAAAGGCGGCAAGCATGAGAATCGAAAATCCGATGAGCGATTCGACGCGCGTCGAGCCCCAGCCGTAATCGGTTACCCAGGTGAGCGCCAGCAGCAGAGGGACGAGGCAGGCGATTAGCGTCAGCACTCCGGCGAAGTCGACCTTTTTCTTCACGCCGTGTGGGCGGAACGAGGGGAACTCCAGCCAGATGGCGATGGCGGCGACCAAGCCCACGGGCAGGTTGACATAGAAGACGGCGCGCCAGGTGTAGCGATCGGTCAGGAAGCCGCCGAGAGTGGGTCCGAAGATCGAGGCGAGTCCCCACATGGCGGCGAAGATTCCCTGGTATTTACCGCGCTCGACCGGCGAAAAGATGTCGCCGACGATGGTGAAGGTCAGTCCGAACAGGATGCCGGCGCCGATGCCCTGAATGCCGCGGAACAGTATCAACTGATTCATGCCGTCGAGAGGGAGGGGAATTTGTCCTGAGGCTCCGCAGAAGGCGGAGGCGACGACGAAGATAATCAGTCCCGTCAGGAAAAACCATTTACGGCCGTAAATGTCGGAGAGCTTGGCGAAGATCGGGACGGAAACGGTCATCGAGAGCATGTAGGCGGTCGCGACCCAGGGGTAGCGGTCGAACCCGGAGAGGCTGGCGATGATACGCGGCTCGGCGGTCCCGACTACGGTTTGATCCAGCGCGGCGACTAGCAATGCGAGCAGCAATCCGCCGAGCGTACCGATGAGTTGGGGCCGCGTAAGCCGGACGAATCCGGAGGTGTGGTACGTGGTGTCGGCGGGGGCGGCCATTTATTGATTGTACGAGAGTGTTCTACGCGGCGAGTGGCCCCACGCTGACGCATGGGGCTAAGCGGCAGATTCCAAGCGGTGCTCGTAGGCTTCCTCGATCAGGCGTTCGCGGTTGCGGGCGCGGATGGCGTCGTCGATTTCGTCTTCTGAAAAAACGAAGCCATCCTCCGACGGGTCGTAGGTTTCTCCTTTGGACTCGTACATTTCCGTGATGTCGAGAAGGTCGCTCAGGTCGTGCTCTTCTTGTGCCTTGCGGGTTTTCTGGAGGTCGCGGAGCTGCACGACGGTCCTCTCGAATTGACGCGAGAGACGCTGGCTGTGCATGCTCAGGTTGGCCAACGCTTTCGACTGGCTTTCGAGCGCGGCAACAATGGACATGGCGTCCTGGACTTGTTGCGGGGAATCGGAGAAGGGATTTCCTGCGCTGGCGACGCCGAGGGTCAGGAGATTGGTTTCGAGAGATGCGACGCGGTTGAGGCGCCAGGAGGTGTCGGCCAGGGCTTGGACGAGATGGGCTTCGGTGGCGCCCTTGGGATTGTACTCGTCGGTGAAGGATTCCAGATGGGACTGATAAGCCTGGAGATCTTCGGTGGGCATGACTACTATTTGGCCGGTGAGTCCATGGCGGAGGGCGTTCAGGGAAGAGCGCTGCTTGCCTTCAGAAGTCTTGGGGCCAGTGGAGTGTTGGGCGTTGGCGCGGTTAATTTCGGCGCGATTAGGAGTAGACATATTAGTTCCTTCGGTCTTGGTATAGCAGCGGGGGGAGTTGAGGGTGCTCGGATGGAAGTGGGAGGTGGTTGAAGAGATGGGAGTTGGGGTTCGTGTTTATCACGGATTGTCGAGGCCTTTCGCGTCTGTCCGCATGCTTACGCATGGCGGTTCGGGTTCGGCACTGGGTTACGGCACGAGTCATTTGACCGCCCCACGCTTTGCGCCTACACTGAAAGCGGAATGCAGTCTAGCATGTCCTCGCGGCTATGAAAACCTATAACTTCAAAGTGGTGGTGGAGCCCGATGAGGATTTCGAGGGGAATCCAGCGGGGTGGCACGCCTACTGCCCGGCGCTGGAAAGTCTGGGCGGATCAACTTGGGGCGAGACGCGGGAAGAAGCGCTTAAGAATGTCAACCAAGTCGTCCACATGATCGTTGAAGAGTTCGTTGAGGAGGGCAGACCGCTCCCCGAAGGTCCTGCCGGGTCGGTTGAAGTTGCTGAGATCTCTCAGCAAGAGCCCCGTATCGCAATCACAGTTTAATGCATGGCCATCGATTACAGCGGTCTGCGTTTACTGACCGCCCGGGATGTGATCGCCGCACTCACGCGGGACGGTTTCTACTTCGTGCGGCAGGTCGGATCGCATCAGCGTTACCGGCATACCGACGGCCGGGGGTCACCGTCGCTCCGCACGGCAGAGGTGATACGTTCAAGCGGAAGACGCTCAAGAGCATGATCGAGTCGCAGGCTCGCTGGTCCATGGACGATCTCAAGCGTTTGAAGCTCTTGGCGTAAGCCGTATCGGAAGGGGACGGTCTCGTCAGTCGCTCAGCGCCGCCTAGATGTAAAATTGCCGACATGAAAACGGGTTGATCCCTTGGCCGTAAATGCGTCCGTCCCCTTTTAAGGTGGGGCGGACCCCCCTGGTCCGCGGCCGACGCCCTCGCCGGCCTAATCGTTGCAGCCGAACAGCCGGACCAGGGGGTCCGGCGCGGACGAGGGCGTCCGCCCCACTTTGCCGCTCAATTTGCGAGACCCCTACGCTAGATCATGCGCAGCGCGATTGGAAAGCTCGACTCGGTATTTCGCAGGCCGCGGGTCCGGCGGTACTCCTCGATGGTAATGGTGCGGCCGGCGCGAATGTCTTCGAGGCCTTCTTCGATGGCGGCTTCGGTTTCCGCGC
>Ga0182024_10017782_pt1 | contig 13306 bp, 16 predicted proteins | sample P32metaG_FD_120480 | JGI IMG/M metagenome (GOLD analysis project Ga0182024, IMG submission 120480) | Permafrost microbial communities from Stordalen Mire, Sweden - P3-2 metaG (Illumina Assembly) | ecosystem: Environmental > Terrestrial > Soil > Wetlands > Permafrost | place: Sweden: Stordalen...
CGTCAAAGTGCACCACCACGAATTTGCAAAAGAGCGCAAAGCTAGAAGCGAGCATTTGCATGCCCGCCCCTGTCACCTTCCCAAGTGACTGCCCCAAAATTATCGGATGCTGTACTCTAATGCTCAAAAGGCCAGGTCTGGTCTACGAGTGGTCGGTTCTCAGGCTTTTCGTGCTTGATGATTTTTGTTTGCGTACCGTGGCCGTTCTTGCCTTGACCATCGTAGGTTATGTTTTTGTGGAGCTGTTCAACGCCGTTAACGGAGAAAGATTGATCAGTGTTGAACTGTTGCCCGGGAGCATGAGCTCCGACGCTGTAAATATCAGACCGGTTATAACCGCTGTCGTCTTTATAACTTCTCGTTTCTTTATAGGCACCGTTTTGCCCATTCGTGTGGTCGACGGTCAGAGTTGGCTTGCCTGTAGTCGGATCTAATGTCTTATCAACATATCCAGTCTTGCTGGTGTCGCGAGTGTGGGTCACCTTTCCTTCTTTGTTGCGATTCTCGACAGAACTTGTACCATCGCCGTGATCAGTGGTCGAGACAGAACTGCCGTCGGCTGCCACATCTTTTGTTGTTGTGTAATGGGCGGTGAAGTCTTTGCTTATCTCTTTATGAGCACCTTTGGCGTCGCCCTGAATTTCCGTTGATGTGAGGGGGTTGCCGTCTGGTCCCAGAGTAGTTTCTGTTCTGGATGCTGGATGATCGCCAGATGCCGGTTTCGTTTCGATGGTCTTGGTTGGTTTGTCCTTGTCGAAATCTGTCTCTTTTGTGCTGCCGTCCTTATTCGTTTCGACTGTTTTCTGTTTGCCGCCCTTGGCACCATATGTGGTTTCACTTGAGTTGCCGTTGTGCTCTGTCTTTGTTGATACACTGCCATCGGGGTGGATGGCGAATTTTTCACCCTGGTTGAACGACTTTCTGCCAGTGGCATCCTCTACATGCTTTGCGGCTGCCTGCGCTTCATCATTGCTCATGCCCGATTTGACAAACGCCTGGTAAGGACCTTCTGCCTTGCCCAAATTACCTGTTCCTGAGTCTTTGACATCGACGACAGCCTTGTCACGGTTATAGAGTTGATCGCCACCCATTTTCACAGATGTTTGTCGACCTTCTGGCTCGGCTCCAAATTCCAGGTTGGGTAAGTGATCGGCGGCGGCTTCCTTCTTAAACGACGACCAGTAGGCCTGCTCATCCTTTGCTCCAGAGATGCCGGCCTTAGCGGCATGAGTTTGAATTTCAGACAAGGCGTGAGCGTGGCCTTCGCCGCTCTTATTTTCGCTCAATGCTTTTGCATCTGCTGTTGCTTGCTGTTCTGGTTTGAAGGTGTTGGCTGTCATTGGGGGAACCTCACGGGGGGTAAGAATCAGGGGGGAGAACGGTCAACTTTTCTTTGTGTGAGCATTAAACGGCCGTCCACGTCAAATCCGCGTCAAAGTTTCCACCAGGTCGGGTAAAATCCGCCTGGTGACTCTCGGCGGCTGGTAAACATGGATGGGGTGCATTAATCCAAGTGACAAAGTTCTGTTATCTCGCCTGTTGTATTTTTGCTTTGTGGGTGGCTCAAAGTAGCGCATGCAATCTCTGGGGTGCGGATACGAAAGCTTATCCCGAACAATGGAGCGGCGCACATCGGCAAGATCCGACAGGACCATTGATGTCCGATGCTAGTCGTGACGAGAAAGAGCTGTCTGCTCATCTGTCAATTGTTGGTCCCGCCGTGGTCAAGTCCATTACCCAGGTGAAGCTGACTGGTATAGTGACCAATACATCCAGTGCAGATGCGGCGTTGGATACATACACTCCTTCGGTTCCCGGGGTGGAGCTAAGAATCTCGAATTCATCTGGCACAGAAATAGGACCCCTTCCATGTGCTCTGCCACCGTCCGATGCGGATTGGTACGTGGAGATGCTCAAGCCGCATGATAACCGCGTCTTCAATTTCAGTCTTGAAGGTATTTTTGAACCAAGCAACTTCCCGCCGGGCCGCTACAGCATCAGAATGGTCTATCCGAAATCGAATGTGGTAAACATTACGATAAGAGGAGAAGACCGTGTGAAGAGGTCTCAAGTTCGCGCTCGCAATGGTGGACGTTCCAATTCATTCGATGGCGCCTTACAAATTTAGCTTCTCGGACGTCAAAATAGTGCTTGCCAGCTTGTCAAGTTAGTGGCATATTATCTCCATTACTAACCACCAGTTTCCTATGCTGCCTCACCGCGGTAGGAATAGCTCTTTAACTCCCTTTTTTGTGTTTGTGTGGTGTTCAGCCATGAATAGCAAAGTTTCTGCGTTTCTGTCCGTCCTTTGTTTGGTCAGTGTCACAAGCTCTCTGCCAGCTCAAGCTTCGCACGGTGAATCTTCCAGAGGCGAAGTTTCGCACGGCGGTGGTGGTAACGGCGGTGGTGGTAACGGCGGCGGCAGTGGCGGCGGAGGCGGTGGCAGCCACAACATGGGCGGCTGGGGCGGTTCGCCGGCTAAGGCTTCGAGCGGCGGTTTCTTCGGCTCCGGTGGTGGTGCTAATGTCAATCGCGGCATGAACAACAATTTCAACACGGGTTATCCTACTGCGACCGCCACGGGCGGTTTCAGACAGAACCCAGAGTCATTCGCACAGGTTCAAGCCGCCCAGAATCAACTCAATCAAAACCAGTTTCACCATAACCAGCTCAATCAAATGCAAGCCCAACAAAGCGCGCTCACTAGTACTGGCGCGGCTGTCGTACCTGCTGGCACGGTGCCTAATGGGGTTCCTGCCGTCACAAGCGTTCCCGTGACCACACCGGTGGCTAATGCTGCCACATTTCCAGTCGTGACAGGTGCTGCTTATCCATACGGCAATAACGGCTATCCATACGGCTATAACGGCTATAACAGTTATAACGGCTATAACCCGTACAACTTGAATGGCATGGCTCCTAATTTGAACTCAGTGCCTGTAGGAACGCTGATGCAGTGGAACAATAACCTTGTCGCGCAGCAGCAGTACTGGATAAACCAAATCAACTCTGGCATGTTGACGCCACAACAGCTCGCTTACGCTCAGAACATGCTCGTTCAACTGCAAGCGCAACAAAACAGCGTTGGCAGCACACTTAACCAAGACATGAACGGGAACTTACAGAGATCGATGGCCGCGAGCGCGATTGCTGGCGGTTTGGTTTCCGTTGTACGCGGACTGGGCGGGAACAGAACTCCTGCTCCTCAGGCCGCAGAGACTTCGGTTACTGGCTCGGTTACAGGAGTCAACAGTCAGGGTCAGATCATTCCGACTGGCAACTAGGCCATACACAAAGGCAGTCAAAACTCACCAGTAATGTTCACGGTGTTGCCAGACATTTTTCCGTGCTCAACCTTTCCTCTTCGTGCAAAAGATCTTCGCTTGATGAACTGGTAGAGTCCTCGCACGACCAAGGTTTGCCAGGAAGATAACTGAACTTGATGCTGCTGATCTCATTCGACTAATCCGCAAAAATGCCATTCTTCTGTAAGAAGCGGAAGTGAAAGCGCCGGGCATCGATGCGAACATGCGCGCCAACATCTTTCCAGGCTTCCAGCCAAGCGGCAATCCGTTTGTTCGAGGTTGATTGGTTTCTTGAACAGTTCGATCGAGCAATCAATGTCACCATATGCGGTTGCATCGGCAAATCGGAGAGATTAGCAGAGACGTCGTGAAAACGGTACGGTATTTTCAGCACCTCACACATTCGCTGTAAATTGCCCAGTTGTCTGGCGCAGCTGGAAATTCCGAAATTAACAGGATACTCTCTATAAGTGTGTGTTCGCTGACCAGACTAGGCAAGGAAGAATTAGAAGTATCATGCTGTGCCACGGTTGCGGAAAAGACATAAGCGGTCAATATATAGAGGCGCTCGGGCATCAATGGCACGAAGATCACTTTCGCTGCACCGTGTGCGCAGAGCAGTTCGGCGGCGGAAAATTTCTCGAGCACGACGGGAAGCCGTATTGCGAGCGCGATTACTACGAGAAATTTGGCCTTCGCTGCCATGGATGTGGGCAGCCGATTCGGGGAGAGTATATCAAAGCCATCGGTCAGCTCTGGCATCGCCAACATTTTGTCTGCGCGGTCTGTCGGCGCCCGTTTCCAGACGACCAGTTTGTAGAGAAAAACGGGCAAGCTTATTGCCAGCACGACTATTATGAGACGTTTGTCACTCGTTGCTGCATTTGCAATAAAGCGATGGATGGCGAGTATCTGACAAACTTTTGGAACGATTCTTTTTGCAAACAGCACAAGCAGGAACTGGATGAGTGCTTCGGCTGCAACAGGCTGATCTGTTCCAGTCTCACTGGCGGTGGCGTTCAATATCAAGATGGTCGCAAGGTTTGCAATATCTGCCGAAAAACGGCCATTGATGAGGTCGCAGATTTAAAGGAGCTTTTTGTGGAAGTGAGGAAGGTAATGGCCAGGCATGGAATCACTTTAGATAATAACGCTGACGTTCCTCTGCGACTGGGTTCTCTGGATGAAATCGACAAATTGGCGGGCGGAACGCCAGCAACCGAAGCTGGTATCACCTTGACGCAGGTCACCACCCTTGGTGGTAGCGAAACCGGGCGGAAGATAAAAGAGGTCGTGATTCTTTACGGTCTTCCACGTGAGAATGCAATGCAAGTAATGGCTCACGAGTTTGGGCATGTGTGGTGTTTCTATAATCGGATGCCAGAGCTGGTTCAAGAAACAAGTGAAGGATTGTGCGAACTGTTCGCATATCTCTGCCTCTCTGAGAGCAGCACTCCTGAGTCGAGGTATTACATGCGCGTAATGTCCGAGAACGAAGATGCAGTTTACGGCAACGGTTTCCGTCGAGCCAAAGAAGCGCTGGGCAGCAAGACACTTGCCCAGCTATTGGAGGAAGTGCGTAACGCCGGCAGACTATAAGCTGAGAAAACCGGACGTCTGCTTTGGGAACAAGCGCAGGCAAAATTACGCGGCAAATGGGAAACAATTAGTTTGATGGGATGTCGCCACTGAACAATGTTGCTTCTTTCTCTGCGCGCGTTTTAATAGCTAAAACCAATTTCGGCGAGTAACCCGTTGCCAACTCGCTCAAATCTCTAATCTGCCTGGCATACTCATGTTTCAATGGTGACATTTTAAACATTTCGGTTACGAAATCCGAACCTTGCAAGTTGGTTTTGCTTTTGCGCTTGCAATAAAACAATGCTGTGTCGATGGCTATCTTGGCACACTGATACGAAGAATAATTAGACGAACCCTCATAACGAGTCGAATATCCGGTGATACCTGGTAGCAACTTGAGAGTATATAGTACGGAAGCCGCGGCATCCGCCTTATAATAAACATAGCGACTGCGGAAGGGCGACGCTTTCTCGTTCGCCATAATCTTCTTTGTTTGGTCTAATAAGCGCTGCACCTCAGTTTTGTCAAAATCTTTCTTTGCTATTGCATCCCAAGCGAAAACCAATGCAGCTTGGAGTTGGCTCAAATTGTTTTCGATAGACTCCAAAGAACTCACTAGTTTGTACGAATTCACCATCCTTGTAGCACAAGCAGCGGCAAAGCACGCACGCCTATCGTTCGAGAGAGCGTAGAGTCGGCTCCTGTGTTCATCCCTTAAATCCATTCCAATCCTCAGACCGCACAAGTCCTCGCCACAGCAGTCTTGCAATTATACGGCGCCAACAAGCCGGTAATACAGGCGAGACGAACAGCGGGATTTTCACTGATCTTTAAAGCCTGCGAATATTCAACAATCGACGCGATGAACACAGCGGTAGCCGCCTGCCGAGCCTCGTCGCCGAGTGCCTAGTTGTTACGGGCAATCGCTATGTTGTCTCTGGCGAATTGATATTTGGGATCGAGCTTGAGTGGCGGCTTTAGGCTTACCGGAAGATTCGTTTGCGGCATAATGCAATTATGATGCAAAAACGAAAACCGACAAACACTCATGCCGCCGAGCTATTGGCCCGGTTAGACAGCCATTGCCAGGAATGGTTGCAGCTTCTTGCATCGAGTGCACCAATTGCAAGAAACGAAACAGCGCGTACGATATACGCATTGTACGAGCTCTGGGGCTTACCACGACCTGTCATTTTGTGGTGCCAGAGCCCATGGCAAATGGACATATATCCACTCCTAATTGGGATGACTGCGCGGTGTTCCAGCCGCCTGCATCAATCTTTGTCAAGGTTAGCGGGGCAAAGAGACTATCCCTCATTCTCATCAGTCTGGCACCAGCTCTCATTATTGAAGTGGACCAAGCTGGAATCAATGGACGAATCGATAGTCGCAGAGGCGGAAGTGGTTTTGAGGCAGAGCTTGTTGGACAGAATCACAAAAATGTTTCACGAGCGCATTAACGGCAGCTCTCTTGCACTGCACGATCGCTTCCAATCAGCTTTTCTAAATCGATTCAATGACGCTCCGAGGGTGCAGCTGGTTGCAGATCAGATGCAGATGGACGACCCGTTGTCGTTTGAGCCTCTATTTCGAAATGTTGTCAGGCAAGTGACTGGTGTCCGCAAGGAAGACGCCGAAGCAATCGAGCAGTGTTACCAGATCTTGGGATTTGACAGTAGACTAATGCTCATATTTGTAACAGAGCTGTTTGCACACCAACGTGATATCTGGTGGGGTGTGTACTCGACAAACTCACTTCCTCTCTATGAGTTCCTGATTGACCAGCAGAGCTCGCCTGATCCAACTTTGCTGAAGGAAATGCGCCATCTTTGCCGGTTAGCGCGAAGCGGTCTGGCGTTTTCCTTCTACAAGCATTTCTGTCTTGCCTGCGACCACCCACTCGAGAAACATCTGGATGCTAGCGGCAGATTGCACAACGAAACCGGCCCGGCAATCGTGTTTGCCGATGGCTACCGGCTCTTCTCATGGCACGGAAGAACAGTGCCCGGTTGGATAATCACATCGCCTGAACGAATTACCATACACCATATCGAGTCAGCGCCTAACATAGAAATTCGCACCGTGCTCTTGGAACGCTTCGGCATGGCAAGGTTCCTGGCAGAATCTGGAGCCTCGATTATCCATCAAGATCAGTGCGGCGTGCTCTACTCCATTGTGTTGCGGGATGAATTGGAACCTTTCGTCGTCGTAAAAGTAGTAAACAGCACTCCGGAGCCAGACGGCACTCGCAAGGAGTATTGCTTGCGGGTGCCACCAGAAATCACCACTGCTCATGCCGCGGTGGCTTGGACCTTTGGGTTGAGTGCGGAGGAATACAATCCGGTGATTGAGACCTGAAGGTACCTAGAACAGGCTGAGCTGATGCGGTGTATCGACCTGGCGTGACATCTGGGCAATAGCCTGAGAAAGCTTTTCCTTCCAGTCACCTTTGTGGATTATGAATTGAGCCCCGGTAAAGATTCGATCGTCTGAGGGCATTATCGAGCCTATTTCCATGAGCACCACAAGCTCACCATCACAAGCTGCACAGCCTACGAAGTCCTTACGGGCGTGCATAAGAACTTGCCTGACAAGCTCAGCACCTATGAAGATCGATCAATCCTGCTTGGTTTTGCATCTTATTCCATTCTGATAGTGTTGCCTGACGAAAAATGCCAACAGGGGCGTAAAATAAAGAAATGGAGACGTGAACATGAGCACAGCAGTTCGGAAGCAAAACCCTACCCCCCCTGACCGAGATGAGACTGAGACCGGTCTGATAGTTCGACTTGAGACTGCTACAGAGACGATGGCCGCTTACATCGGTTACTTGAATACCGAGAGAATGAAAGAGGAAGATCAGCCCAAGCCAAATCAGGCAAAGATAAACGCCTTGAAAGAGCAACAGCTTCAGGTGGTTCGAGAGCGCAAAGAGATAACGCCGGACAACGAGGAGTTGATAGCAAAGGCGCTATACATTTACGCACCGATTATGAAAGCTCTGTACGCGAGTCATGGACGATAGTTTCAAATTAAGCGACCGAGAGCATCAGCGGATCTATAAGGAAATTGAGTTTTTTGCCTTTCTGGCTACCAAGTCCGTCAAGCAGCCTGGGGTGATAATCACTGGTGGACAACCGGGTTCAGGCAAGAGCAGGTTACTAGAAGCAAGCAAGAAGGATTTTCCAGACGGCAATGTTGTTGTCATCAATGGCGACGAACTGCGAGAGTACCACCCAAGAGCAGCCGAGATTTTTGAGTTAGACGATAAACGCTTTGCTGAGCGCACCGACCCAGACAGCAGGCTTTGGACAAAGCGCCTCTTTGACGAGGCCATTGAGAGCAAGCGCAATATCATTTTCGAAAGCACCTTGAGGGAAGTAGGTCCGATTTCGGAAACAATGCGCAGACTCAGAGACAAAGGCTATCGCCTAACCGCCAAAGTAGTGGCTACTCACGAGCGGCTGAGCATGACAGGAATTTTTCTGCGTTACGAGGAGCAGAAGGCAAAGAAAGGTTATGGGCGCTGGAGCGAGGTTTCAAGCCACGATGCGGGGTATGTGGGAATGCCTAAAACTGTCGAATACGTTGAAACAAACATGCTGGTTGATCGCCTTGAGGTCTACAACCGAGCTGGCGAGTTGCTTCGTGGTAACGAGCTGAAGGGAAAAGACTGGGAGAAGACACCTAATTCGGTCATGTTCATCGAGGCTGAGCGGCAAAGAGAACCAACTGATAAAGAGATCGAGAACCTGCACTCTGATTGGCAGCGCATCATTGACCTGATGGAGAGACGTAAGGCCCGGTTGCGTGAAATTGAACAAGCTAGGTCAGTTTACCGGAGACTACAGCGCGGTTTGAGCAAAGGAAAGCGAGAATGAACTCGCTTGGACGAGCCGAGTATGAAAGTAGCTAGACACAAGAAGCTGAATTCCGGGAATGAATGCGCCTGACTGCGCCTGATTGCAAGGGCTCTCCCATCTCTGCAACAATATGCCTGAATACGAATTCAATCGAGCACATAGGTTGGGCAAGACCAGCGAATGGCAGAAAAGAGACCTAAAACATCCGTCAAGGACATGTCTCAGATAAAGCATGATTTGCTGCACCAGGCCCTTCAACAAGTGAAGGTCTTGAAAGCAAGGTTGGAATCGTCTGAGCAGGCTGACACCTCCAGGCTCTAACAACGCAGTCTGATACGCCCCTCACAGCCACACAACTAACAATCGACTTACTGCGTCCGGGGCTCAAAAACAAAGACATTACCAATAGCCAAGAAATATTGGTTAGTTCGAATGAGCTGTCTCCGCAAGAGAAAGTCGCTCTATTTGCCGACCTCTTCGCGTGGCGGCGAGATTTATATGCGGTGAGATGGGAAAACCCATCGACGGGCGAAAACGGTTACAAGCCTAAGCGCGAGCATGACTATTCGGCTCACCAATTTCAGGGAAAGAAGAGACCTTGCCCTGGCTCTCCAGCATGTCGCGACCTGCCGCTGACAAGCGAGGTTCTGAAGCATCATCTTCAGGGTAAGGAGACCGTTGGAGTCTATCCGACCCTGGACAATGATACTTGCCTGTTTCTAGCAATCGACTTGGATCAAAAGAACCAGAATAAAATTGCCAAATGTGCAAAAGGGGCTCAGCCCTGGTCAGCACAAGCACCTCCACCAAAGCGCGAGTTAGACAGACACTCAGAAAAGAGTAGCTCCGCTGTTCTCACGGATGAATCTTGGTCATGGCAAAACGATGCGCGGTCCCTAATGAATGCGGCGCGCAGTTTGAATGTTCCTGCTTATCTTGAGCGATCGCGCTCAGGTAACGGTGGACACGTGTGGGTCTTCTTTAATGAGCCGGTATCAGCGGCGGTGGCACGCCGCTCAGGTGAGGCCCTAATAACAAAAGCCCATCACGACACAGGACAACTAAGCCTTCGTTCCTACGATCGGATGTTTCCCAATCAGGATACTTTGCCCAAGAAGGGCTATGGAAATCTAATCGCGCTTCCGCTGCAAAAAGGTCCAAAGGCAAATGGCAACTCAGTCTTCCTTGATGAGACTATGGCTCCTTACTCTGACCAGTGGAAGTTAATTCAATCCGTAACGAAGATGAGAACAGAGGCGATAGAAGCGCTGGTTAGAGAGGCTACACGTCAAAATGCGCTCATGTCCGTTGATCGTCCAAGTGAAAACGAAGAGGACGATGAGAAGATCGATCCGTGGGCGCTTCCCCCTTCTGGGAAAAAAAGAGAAGAGACCAGTCTGAGCCATCCGTTGCCAGCGAACGTTACTATCACTCTGTGTAATTTCGCCTATGTTCCCAAAGACGGATTGACGAGAAGTCAACTGAACCGCATCGAAAGAATTGCCGCTTTTCAAAATCCAGAGTTCTACAAAAATCAGAATTTGAGGCTCTCAAACTATAAAACTCCAAGAATAATCTGTTGCGCTGAAGAATTTCCAGAACATCTGGCCTTGCCGCGTGGATGTGTGGATGCCCTCACCGAACTGCTCAACAAGAGCGGTGTCCAATACACAATTGATGACAAACGAGTGTGCGGTCGAAAGATTCGGGCGAAATTCAAAGGCAAATTGCGCGAAGACCAAAAGAAGGCAGCACAAGAATTGCTCATGTCCGAGATGGGCATACTTTCAGCAGTGCCAGGATTCGGTAAGACGGTTATCGCAGCTCACTGCATAGCAAAGCGCAAAGTGAGTACGCTGGTGTTGGTACATCGACAGCAACTAGTGCAGCAGTGGAAGGAGAGGCTCAGCTCATTCCTGGAGCTTCCGTCTGCTTCAATTGGGCAGATAAGTGGTGGCAAGAAAAAGCCCTCTGGAATAATCGACATTGCAACGGTACAGAGCTTGAATAAAAAGGGAGAGGTCGACGATCTCGTGGGGCAATATGGACAGGTCATTGTGGATGAATGTCACGGTGTCGGCTCTGTCGAGTTCGAGCAAGTGCTGCGGCAGGTAAAAGCGAAGTGGGTTTTTGGGTTAACTGCAACGCCGGTGCGCTATGATGGGCATCATCCGATAATAGTGATGCAGTGCGGCCCAATTCGGTATAGAGTGCGGCATTGCGACGTCGACAGCGGAATCACAGAGCACATTGTACAACCAAGATTTACGAAGGCGCGTTTGCCGGAGCATGCGCAGCATTACAACACGCAAGAAATTATCTCTGAATTAGTCAACAACGAAGAGCGAAATCAGATAATTATTGATGACGTGCTGCAAGCCATAGCGGAGAAAAGAACGCCGCTTGTCTTAACGAATCGGAAGGACCATTTGCAATTATTGCGCGAGAAGTTGGAAGGCAAAGTGAAGAACATCATTGTCTTTCACGGTGGTCTTTCGCTCACGAAATTGAAAGCTTTGACTAAACAACTGGAAGCGGTGCCCGCACAAGAAGAGCGTGTTGTGCTGGCGATCGGCCAGTGCATCGGAGAAGGCTTTGACGATTCGCGTTTGGATACGCTGTTTCTTGCTATGCCTATTTCATTCCGGGGAAGGCTTGAGCAGTATGTTGGCCGACTTCATCGAGCACATGAAGGAAAATCTGAGGTCAAGATCTACGACTACGTTGACGCACATATCGAAAAAATGTACCGCATGTTCAAGAAAAGACAAACGGGTTACAAACAGATCGGCTACAAACTTGAGATGCCACTGCAGAACAATACATGAGCGCCACGGCAAAGAATCTGCCCAAAGCTGAGAAAGCCGGACGTCTGCTTTGGGAACAAGCGCAGGCAACTCGCGGAATGTTCGGGTCAAACAAAACAGATGAATCAGGCTATATGGACATAACCAAAATACAGCCAGGAAAACTTTGGGTCACGCCCATCGGAGGCAAGGAGCTCGGACCAATTACCGTTTCCGAAAAAGTGACAGACCTTTTGGAAGTCGGTTGGGAAATCAATCTCGGACTTATGAGACGACGAGGGAAATTGGAAATTGCGGAGATCGGCTGTATATATCCGCACTGATGCAAGCGAACACTAATTATGGAAAACGATCGCAAAACGACAATTACCATTGCGCAGGCCACATCTTCTAAGAATCAACCAAAGACATTCGTCTTTGATCTGGTGGCACTCGGTCATGACTCAAGCCAGATGACTGTCGCTATCGATCAACACTTTCCCAAGGATGTTGCAGAAAAAGTCGCACGCACATTTCTGCACAGGCGCCTTCTGGCGCTGGCGCAACAAGCTGAATACGGAACGCTGTCAGACGAGGAATTACGCGCTTTATGGTCTCGATGTAAGCCTGCTCATTACCCGAAGTGACGTGCAATAAGTCGGACTGATCAATTGGCGAGCCCTTGACCGCGCAGCCACAGCTCGAGATCTGCAGGACTGGCAAAATCAAGAAGAGCGTCACTCAACTGCTCCAGTTGTTCGGGTTTGAACTGTTGCAACAACGTAAGGGTCGACTCCGATATTGGCCCAAGCCTGCGATTCAGAAGACGACTGACTAGCGTTAGCATGCCTTCTTGCAGACCTTCCTGCCGTCCTAGTTCGCGACCTTCCTGGCGGCCCAACTGGCGACCTTCTTTCGCCCAGCTCGTGTCCTTAAATATTTCCATTACTTACTGCTCGGATATGCCCATCGTTTGTAGCTCCCTATTGTAGTTCTCTGTCTCTGCTTTACTTAGCTGCAGATAGGTATCGACGAATCCGGCAATCAGGTCCTGCTGTGCTCGATTTAGCTTCAGAGTGACCAACAATCTCAGACATTCCAATTTTACATGAGGCCGGTCTTTTGCCGCAATCGACATCTTAGACATCAGTGCGGCAACTCACGCCACCTGAGCTTAAGCTGAATAACAGCGTAGTTGAACCGCAGCACTTCCCTATCAGGAAACTTCGCAAGGTACTCGTGCGGCTGTGGCACTTTCGGTTTGTCGTGTGAGAACCGTTTGCGTTTGAAGTATCTGCAATCCACTGATCCTTAAGTTTGTTGTGTACGCCTTCTTCACATTGTGAAGGTCGATTGGTATCGCGTTTGGGTTGTTGGGATCGACTTTGACTGCAAAGAATTGTCCTGTATTGGCCTGCTTTCTAAGAATGGTAGGCTGTGCGCTCTGCAAGACATCCAACAGAAACACAACATCTTTGTCTTTCGGCGCGACAGTTACACGTCGAAGTACATCAAGCCATTCAGGTTTCTCTTTAGGGAGGTCTGGTAGTACCAGGAAAATATTCGCGATCAAAGCAGCCTGATCTTGCAGGCTCGTTGCACTGGTCATGTTTCTGTGCGCACTGGCAACGAGCGTGATCGCGTGCGTGTGATTACGATGGTACCGATCAATTAGGCCACAGATCAGAGAAGTTAAGGTGGGATCTACCAACCAACTTTAATTGTTCAATGATACCACCTTTGGTGCGATTGTCAAATTGTATTTTCTTTA
>Ga0182024_10017783_pt1 | contig 13306 bp, 6 predicted proteins | sample P32metaG_FD_120480 | JGI IMG/M metagenome (GOLD analysis project Ga0182024, IMG submission 120480) | Permafrost microbial communities from Stordalen Mire, Sweden - P3-2 metaG (Illumina Assembly) | ecosystem: Environmental > Terrestrial > Soil > Wetlands > Permafrost | place: Sweden: Stordalen...
GCCTGGGGCACCAGCAGCGTCGTCACGATGCAGGGCCCCGCCGCCGACACCGTGACGTTGACCGTGCCCTCCACGCTGTCGCCGACCAATCTCAACGCCACGATCCAGGTCACGGCGGGGACGAACAATGCCCTGCCCACGACCGCGTATATTGACTATGCTCCGAGCACGAGCACGGTGTTTCAGCAGCTCACGTCCGTCAGCCTGAGCAGCATTGGCAAGGCGACCGTACCCATGACCGGACTGCCGGCGGGCACGTACAAGCTGCGAGCCCGCATCGTCGATCCGGCTGGCCACACCGACCTCAGCGCCACTCCCCTCATGACGGCGCCGGCGCCAACTGTGTCCATCACGGCAGCGCCCTTCGCCGTCGGTCAGACGCCGCAGGTCACCGTCACGGCCACCAGCATCAACCCCACGACCCAGGTAATCATTGACGTCGGGTTCGACGGCAGCTCCGCGTTCACCAATCCGAACGACCTGAATCAAACCGTGGAATCGATCGCGCTGGTGAACGGCCAGGCGACGGTGATCAATCTCAATCCGTTTCCCGAGCCGTATCTTTCGTCGTATTATGTGCGAGCCCGCGTGTTCGATAATGCCGGCAACACTGGAACCAGCAGCGTCGTCACGATGCGCGGGCCGCAGCCGAACACGGTCACGTTCTCGGCGCCAACGACCGTCACGGCGACCAACGCCATCGCCACGATCCAGGTCACGGCCGGCGTGGGTAACAGTTTCACGCCCACGGCTTACATCGACTACGCGACCGCCACGAATCCCACGTTCCAGCAATGGACATCGACGCCGCTCACGGTGGGCAAGGCGATCGTCTCGCTGCTCACCTTGCCCGCGGGCACCTACCAGATGCGGGCGCGCGATGTGGACGGATCCGGCAACACCGTCGTGAGTTCCACGGTGACGGTCACAATTCCCGCCCCGGTCGTCTCGATCACCGCCCCGGCCCTGACGGTCACCTCGGTGCCGCAGGTCGTGGTCACGGCCACCGGCGTCAATCCCATCGTTGAGGTGGCCATCGACGTCTCGCTCAGCGGCAGCTCGACCTTCTCCGGCCCGAACGATCTGAATCAAACCGTGCGCACGATCCGGCTCACCAACGGCGTCGCCACGCCCATCGCCCTCAATCCCTTGCTGATGCCGTACCTGTCGAGCTATTATGTGCGGGCGCGTGTGCTCGACAGCGCCGGCAACTGGGGCACCAGCAGCGTCATAACGATGCAAGGGCCCAAGCCGGACACCGTGACGCTGAGTGTGCCGGCCACGCTCACGGCGACGAACAACACGGCCACGGTGCAAGTCACGGCCGGGCAATATGACGCTTTGCCGGCTGGGGCCTACATTGACCTGGACGTCAACAACACGGGTTCCTTCGCGCAATTCACTTCGGCCACACTTAACAGCTCCGGCACGGCGACCATCCCGCTGATCGCGATGCCGTCCGGCACATACAAGATCCGCGCCCGCATCGTGGACCCTGCCGGCAATACCGACGTCAGCGCCAGCTTGTCGATCACCGTGCCGCCGCCGACCATCACGATCACGCCGCTGCCGTTCGCGATCGGCACCGTGCCCCAGGTCATCGTCACGGCATCCGATCTGAACGCGATCACGCAGATTTCCTTCGACGTCGCCCTCGACGGCAGCTCAACCTTCGCAGGTTCCGGCGACATGGGCCAGACCACGCAGAGCGTGACGCTCATCAACGGCCAGCCCACGACCATTTCGCTGAATGCGTTCCCCACGCCGTATCGCTCCACTTACCTGATCCGGGCGCACGTTTCGGACACGGCCGGGAACATCGGGACCAGCAGCATCGTGACCATGCAAGGGCCCCAGCCCGATACCGTTTTGCTGACCGTGCCTACCACGGCCCTGACTCCCAGTGCCAGCAATGTCAACGTGCAGGTGCTGACGGGGCTCAGCGATTCCCTGCCGTCGTCCGTGGCGATCGACCTCGATCTCAACGGCGTCTTCGAGCAATTCACGACTGCCAGCCTGAACTACGAGGGCTTCGCCAGCATTCCGCTGCAATACGAGCAGCTGCTGCCGGGCACCTACAGCATCCTCGCCCAGATCCTCGACCCGGCCGGCAATACCGATGTGAGCACGACGCAGACCATCACCGTTGCGGGCACCACGAACACCTCGCAGGCGCTGACGTTTGTTCCGAACGTGGGCCAGGTGACGTACGCTGCCAACGTGGTCAATCCGCCGAACGTCCAGTTCGTGGTGCCGATGAGCGATGGGTCCATGTTCCTCAGCCCGAATGAGCTGGATCTGTCGGCGATCACGACGGACAGTTCCGGCGACCAGACGCAAGACTTGCAGAGCATGATCCTGGTCAACGCCAGCCCCGTCGCCCAGGGAGTCGGCGAACAGCTGCAATCGAGCACGAGCAATTTCTTCGTCAATGGGCTGTCGCAAACCGGCGTGGCGAATTACGGCGAGGTCACGTTCCCGAACGTCTATCCGAACATCAACCTGAGCTACCTGGGCACTACCGGCACGCTGGAGTACATGTTCACGGTCAATCCCGGCGCCAGTCCGTCTTCGATCGTTTTGTCTTTCCCGAATGAAACGCCGAGTCTGGATGGCGGCGGCAACCTCGTCTTGACATTGCCCGACGGCTCCACGGTCACCGAGAGCCGGCCGGTCGTTTATCAGACGCTGGCGAGCGGCGCTCAGCAAACCGTACTGTCGAACTTCGTCATCAGCAACGGCCAGGTGTCGATCGCGATGGGGAGCTATGATCCGACGCTGCCGCTGATCATCGATCCGTACATCTTCACGAATTTCCTGTCGGCGACGGCGACGGTCGCGAGCGCGGGCGGCATGACGACGGATAGTCAGGGAAACATCTACACCATCTCCAATACGGCGGGGAACAACTTCGCCGACGCGGGCGGCGTGGGCACCGGTTCGCAAGATTGTGTGGTCACGAAGATGAGCTCGTCCGGCGCGGTGGTTTATACCACTTACATCGGCGCCGCCGGCGTGGTCACGGCCGGCCACGCTCTGGTGGTGAATGGCGCGGGCCTGGTGTACGTGACGGGCACGACGCATGTGCCGACGGCGCCCACGGTGTTTCCCGGCTTCGTGGGCACCTCGTTCACCGCGGCCGATTTCGGATTGGTCGCCACGAACCAGACGGGCTTCGTCACGATTCTTACCAACAAGGGCATCATTTCCCAATCGTCGTTCCTGGGCAACATCAACACCGCGCCCACCGCGATCGCACTCAATGGCTTCGGCGACGTCTTCGTGGCCGGCAACACCACGGCTTTTACCCCCCCCGCTCCCTACCTCGCCAACGTGCACGCGCTCACGGCAACTACCACCATGTTCCTGGCGAAATTCTCGCCGGGGAACATCACGACGACAGGCTTCCTGTATGCGGACCTGATGGGAGGCAGTGCCGGGTCCGCGGCTTCCGTGCTGGGCATGTCCATCGATGCGGTGAACCGGATCTACCTGGTGGGTCAAACCACTTCCAAAACCGCGCTCACGGTGGCGAATCCGTTTGGGCAAACCTTCGCCGTCCCCGCCGCGGCGCAGCAGTCCAAGCCGTACATTGCCGCCAATGCCGGCGGCAGCACCGTGGGCTTCGACGTGCAATTGCAGGAGAACACGTCGGCGGCCAAGCTTTACGCCATCCTCACCTACAGCACCTACATCGGCAGCGCGGGGTCCGTTTCCAACGTCAGCGGCATCGCCGTCACGACCCCCAATGCGCCGAACCAGGCCATCGCCAACATGTACCTGACCGGCACGACCAACGCCATCGACACGGGCACAGGCGGGGCCGGGAACTTTTTCCAGCTGCCAGCGCAGGGCCTGGTGCCAACTCACGTGGCGGGCGACACGAAGGCCTACATCCTGGAGCTCAGGATCACCGCCAATCCCGGCGCCGGCGCCGGTATCACGACGCAGGTCACCGGCACGTTCATCGGCAACGCCGGCCACAGTGAAGTCGGCGACTCCATCGCTCTCGACACCCAGGGCGACATCTACGTGGACGGCTCGGTCCCGGCGGGGGAAATCACGTCGGCCTTCTTCAATACCAATCCCGTGCAACCATTCCCGGCGGTCGTTGCCTTCACGAACAACACCTTCCTGGTCGAGTTCAACGCCACCGCCAAAACGATTTTGACGGGCACCCTGATCGGCGGCAACACGGCTGGGGAAATCGATCAATCGGCCGGCGTCGTGGGAGCGGTGAACGTGGGCTGCGTCAGCATGGTCGTGGCGTCGGTCGGCACCATCTTCATCAGCGGCTTGACCAACAACTACGCGAGTTTTCAGGGCGTGGTAAAGGCCAACGGCGGAACTTCGCTCCCCACTTTGCCCGTGCCAGGCGCGGGCTTCAATACCACGTTTGTCACCAAGCTCGGACCACGCAGCGCCCAGATATTTGGCCCCGATCAATTCGAACCCAATGACACGTCGAATGTGGCGGCGAGCCTGGGCAGCCCCAGCACCAACGCCCTTGGCCAATTGAGCTGGGGCCCCTTCCCCAATCTCAACACCTTCCGCCATGCCGACGGACTGTTTGACTATGACTGGTATCAGGTCGTCCCGCCCCAGGCCGGCTTGCTGACCGTGACCATCAGCAACATTGCCGTGGTCGCCTCCGGTCCCAATCCCGTCTACGGCGCCGCCGCCTCGGGAGATCTGGACCTTTACGTCTATCAAATGATCAACGGCTTCCTCTACTTGCTCGGCAGCAGCATCCTGGTCAATTCGCCCACCCAGACCGTGGCGGTGAACGTGGCCGCGGGGGCCGACATCCTGTTCGAGGTCAATCCGTACAACTACACGCAGGCGACGTATACGATGGGTGTCACGTTGCAGTAGTGTAGTCCTCACGCTCCGCGTGAGGAAAGGGCGCAGCCCTCAATAACCCGACTGCCGAGCCGATGGCAGAAGTGCTTGCAAGTGGCCGAGAACCTTGGCCAGCGACATGACGAATATTCCGATGCGGCGCCGCGGTTATTGAGGGCTGCGCCCTTTCCTCACGCGGAGCGTGAGGACTACACTACACATCCAGCTCTTCCTCCCCCACCTGCGGCGCCGATTCCATGATGAACCGATAGCGCGACGCCGGATCCTTGCCGAGCAGCTCATCAAACGTCTTGTCCGCCTCCAGGTTCGAGTCGATGCTCACGCGCAGCAGGGTGCGCTTCTTGATGTCGAGCGTGGTGGCCGCCAGATCGCGGGCCAGCATCTCGCCCAGCCCCTTGAAGCGCGTGATTTCCGGTTTGGCGTTGCTCTTGAGCCCGGCCAGGATCTCTTCCTTGTGCTGATCGTCGCGAGCGTAAACCGCCTCCTTGCCGGACACCACACGGTAGAGCGGCGGCTGGGCGATGAACAGATGGCCCTTGCGAATCAGCTCGGTCATGTGGCGAAAAAAGAAAGTCAGCATCAGCGTCGTGATGTGATGGCCGTCCGCGTCGGCGTCCATGAGCAGGATGATCTTGCCATAGCGCAGCCCGGCCAGGTTGAAGCTTTCGCCGGCGCCGGTGCCGATGGCGGTGACCAAATCCGCCAATTCCTGATTGGTTAATACCTTGGCGAGCCCGACGCCTTCGGAGTTGAGGATCTTGCCGCGCAACGGCAGCACGGCTTGCGTCAGGTTGTTGCGGCCTTGCTTGGCCGAGCCGCCGGCGGAGTCGCCTTCGACGATGAACAGTTCCGACTCCTCGAGGTCCGTCGATTTGCAATCGGCCAGTTTGCCGGGCAGGTTCAGCCGGCGCGAAGTCACGGATTTGCGCTTGATCTCCTGGGCCGCTTCGCGCGATGCTATCCGGGCTCGGGCCGATTGGATGATCTGGCCGACGATCCGATCCGCGGCCGTCATGTTGGCGTTCAGCCATGATTCCAGGGCCGGGCGCACAAAACCCTCCAGGGCCAGGTTCATCTCGGGATTGTTGAGCTTCTCCTTCGTCTGGCCCTGAAACATCGGCTCGCGCACGAAGATCGACAGGATGCCGACGATGCCTTCGCGAATGTCCTCGGCCGTGATCGCCAGGCCCTTCAGCTTGACCTCATGGGTTTCCATGAAGCTGCGAATCGCCCTGACGATGCCGCCCTTGAAGCCCGCTTCGTGGGTGCCGCCCATCGAGGTGCGGATGCCGTTGACGTAGGAACGGAAGCTCTCCTCGGTCGATTCGGTCCATTGCAGAGCGACTTCAATTTTGTCTGGGCCGCCTTCCACCGGTGCCTTGCCCGGCGGCGACACCGCATGCCAGAAAGCCTCGGTGATCGTCGGCTTTTGCCCGTCGGCAATCAGCTTCTTGAGGAACTCGGGAATGCCGCCGGGATGGGTGAGGTCGAAGCTTTCCTTGGTGGCTTCATTTTTGAAGGTGATCTTGAGCCCGCTGTGGATGTACGACATGTCCTCGAGGTGGGCCTTGATCCAGTCGGGATCGAAGTGCGTGCTCTTGAAGATGTCGGGGTCCGGCTCGAAGTAGATGGTGGTGCCGTGGCCGCGAAAGGGGCCGATCTTCTGCAGGTCGCCGGCCGCCTTGCCGCGGCGAAACGTCTGCTCCCATTCATGGCCGTCGCGGCGAATGTTGGCCACCAGCTTGCGCGACAGGGCGTTGACCACCGACGAGCCGACGCCGTGCAGGCCGCCGGAGTGAAGATAGTTTTCGCCTTCGCCAAACTTCGCCCCGGAATGCAGCGTGGTGAGCAGCAGCTCCAGGGCGGGCTTCTTGTACTTGGGATGCAGATCGACGGGAATGCCGCGGCCGTTATCGGTGATCGTGACCGCGTCGCCGCTCTTGTGCAGCTCGACGGTGACCGTGTCGGCATGGCCATTCAGGTATTCATCGACGGCGTTGTCGATGATCTCCCAGACGAGATGGTGCAGGCCCTTCTTGTCGGTATCGCCGATGTACATCGCGGGGCGTTTGCGAACCGGCTCCAGACCTTCGAGAACGGTGATGTCCTTGGCGGTGTAACTGGCGGTGGACATGGTTTCCTTTCCGAAAAACGTTCCTTTGTCGCGCAATCATTGTAACCGTTTAGCCGCTCGCCTCTGGCGAGCGCGGAGGCACCACCGCGCTCGCCAGAGGCGAGCGGCTAAACGGATGCGCGCGCCGTGCACACTTAGGGTATTGGGAATCGCATCCATGGAAATGGGACTATTCATCCACCGTCGGCGGCCCAATCATGGCGCGGGGCGGGGTTTCGCATCCCGTCAATCGCAGCTGCCAGCCGCCGCCCAGGGCCTTGTATACCTGAATCAGCCCCTGGCCGATCTCGCCCTGCACCTGGGCCAGCAGGTTCTGCTGATCGACCTGGTTTTGCAAAATCTGATTGACGCGCACGAAATCGACGATGCCCGCCTTGTATTGGGCCATGACGATTTTGGTCGATTTCTCCGCCGCATCGACGCTCTCGGCCTGAAAGCGAGCCCGCTCCTGGGCGCGCAAAAACGTGACCAGCCCGTTCTCCGCCTCCTGCTGGGCGTTCAGCACCGTCTTCTGGTAGGTCGCCACGAGCTCCTGGAACTTGGCGTCCTGCAAGCGGACATTGCTCAGAATCCGGCCAAAGTTGAGGATGTTCCACGTGAAAGAGGGGCCGATCGTGCCATTGAGTGCCTGAGTCTGGAACAGGCCCTTGAAGAACTCCGAGGAGTAGCCGAGCGTGCCGGTGATGGAGATGTGCGGATAGAAATCCGACTCGGCGACGCCGATCATGGCACACTGGGCGGCCGCTTGCCGTTCGGCCCTGCGAATGTCAGGCCGGCGCGTCAGCAGCTCGGCCGGGATGCCCAGCGCGACTTCCGGCGGCGCCGTCGGGATCGGCCCGCGTCCCAGTTCGACACGCAGGTCCTCGGGAGCGATGCCCATCAGGATGCACAGCTGGTTTTCGTACTTTCGCAGCTGGATTTTCAGCTCGGGAACCTGGGCCTGCGTTTGCACGAGGGTGCCGCGAGCCTGCTGCACATCCAGGTCGCTGACCGTCTTGGCGCTATAGCGAGCCTGGGTCAGCTTCAGCGTGCTGGTCAGCACCTCGACGTTGGCCTCGGTGTATTCGATTTGTTTCTCCGCGGTCCGCATGAGCACATAGTTCGTGGCCAGGTCGCTGAGCAAGGTGACGAGCACATCGTCGTAGCCCTCGACCGAGGCGTCGAGGCTGGCGGAATCGGCCTCGAAGGCCCGGCGAAATCGGCCCCAGAAGTCGAGCTCCCAGGCAAGGTTGAAGCCGAGGTCCCATTGGCCGAAATAGCGCTTCACGCCGGGGATGCCGAAATTGAGAAAGTTGTTGGCTGTCGATTTGGAGATTTGCTTGCGCGTGTAGTCGCCGGTCATCTGCTGCGTTTGCGGGAACAGCCCGCTGAAGCTGATGCCGAGCTGGGCTCGAGCTTGCAAGACGCGGAAGCCCGCTTCGCGCAGCGACAGGTTTTGTCGATAGGCGTCGCAGATCAGCCGATCGAGCACCGGATCGTTGAACACCTTCCACCACTGACTCAGATCGTCGGACTCCTGGCGCACGCGCTTGTCGGCGGCGTCGATCCAGTCGCTTTCGACGGGGGCCGGTGGTTTGCGAAAGTTGGGGCCGACCTTGAAGCCGTTGCGAATGTAGTCCATGGGCGTGGTGCAGCCAGACAGCAGCGAGGTGAGAACGAGCGCAACCCAGGCGGCGGCGAGCGGGGGGCGTAAGCCCCCTGACATTCGGTCCGGCGGCGTGGGTCGCGTTCGCATGAAGAGTCTCCTCATCGTATTTCGGTCATGTGAGTATGCCGGGTTTACCGAATATTCCGGTAATGACGATTGCGTCGTTTGGCGGCGACGCGCTCCGCTCCGAGTACGTCGCGTCGCGGCTCAACGGATAACTGGGTAATTTCGATGACCTGGATAGCCCTGAAAATGCTGATCGGCAACCGCGGACGCTACTACGGCATCGTCTTCGGCATCGCCTTCGCCTGCATGCTGATGGCCCAGCAAGCGGCCATCTTCCTCGGGCTCATGCGCAACACGACCAGCCAGATTCGCGATACCCAGGGTGCCGATATCTGGGTCATGAACAAGAGCGTCGAATTCGTCGATGACATCACGCCGATGTCGGACAACGATCTCTACCGGGTTCGCGGTGTGCCGGGCGTCCTCTGGGCGGTTCGGCTGTACAAGGGCACCGCCCGCGCCCAGTTTCCCGATGGCAATTTCAAGCAGTTCATCGTGCTCGGCCTCGACGATCAGACGTTCATGGGCGCTCCCCAGAAGTTTTTCATGGGATCGCTGGCCGACCTGCGCCAGCCCGACGCGGTCATCCTGGACGAAACCGGCTATCGCTACCTTTGGCCCGGACAACCCTTCCGCATTGGCCAAACGTTTGAGATGAACGACCACCGCGCCAAGGTCGTCGGCATCTGCAAGGCGTCGCCGACGTTTCAAACATTCCCGGTCATCTATACTCGCTACAGCCTGGCTCTGAACTTCGCCCCGCAGGAACGCCGGGTGCTTTCATTCGTCCTGGCGAAGGCGAATCCCGATGTCTCCACGGCGGCGGTATGCGAACGGATCGAAAAACAGCTGCCGGAGCTGACGGCCCTGTCGAATCAGGGTTTCGCATGGGTGACGATCAGTTATTACCTGCGTCGGACGGGCATCCCGATCAACTTCGGCACCACGGTCTTGCTCGGGTTCATCATCGGGGCGGCGATTGCCGGGCAGACGTTTTATTTGTTCACGAACAGCAACCTCAAGCAATTCGGCGCCTTGAAGGCGATGGGCGCGAACAACCTGCGCATCATCGGCATGGTGCTGATGCAGGGGCTGTTCGTCGGGCTGATCGGCTACGGCCTGGGCATGGGGGCCGCGGCGATTATCGAGGCGATCCTGGTCTGGCGGCTCAAGGACATTCCGCCCGCGTTCTTTATGGCCTGGCAGATCCCGGTCGGCACCGCCCTGGCCGTGGCCATCATTGTGTTTTGCACGACGTTGTTCAGTTTGCGGCGGGTCATTGCGCTGGAACCGGCGTCGGTGTTTCGTTAACGTGGGGACCGGTTTGTAACCGGTCCGATGCGTCGCGGACCGGTTACAAACCGGTCCCCACCTCGCTCGCCAAAGGCGAGCGGCTAAACGGGATCGACATGTACCGCATCGCGCTGAAAATGCTGATGGGCGACCGGGCCAAGTACCTCGGCAGCGTGGCCGGGATCACCTTCGCCGCCCTGCTGATCGCGCAGCAGACGTCGATCTTCTGCGGCCTGATGCTGCGCACGACCAGCCAGATTCAGGACATCGCCGACGCCGACATTTGGGTCATGGACAACCGTATCAGCTACGTCGATGAACTTCGGCCGATCAAGGAAGATCGTCTGTACGAGGTGCGCGGCGTCCCCGGCGTGGCCTGGGCGGTGCATTTCTACAAGGGCCAGGCACGGATGAAGATATTCAACGGCAAATACCAGCAGGCCATTGTGCTCGGCATCGACGACGCCTCGCTGGTCGGAGCCCCTCAAATGATCCTGGGCTCGCTCGCCGACCTGCGCCGGCCCGACGCGGTGATCATGGACGACAACGGCTATCACTATCTTTGGCCGGGCGAGCCGTACAAGATCGGCAGAACCTTCGAGATGAACGATCACCGGGCCGTGCTGGTCGGCATTTGCAAGGCGTCGCGGTCGTTTTCGACGTTTCCCGTCCTCTATACGCGCTACTTGCAAGCCTTGACCTTCAGCCCGCAGGAACGGCGCTGGATGCCGTTCGTGCTGGCCAAGGCGGAAGCTGGGGCCGATGTCAAGGACGTCTGTGCGGCCATCACGAAGCGCACCCGCTTGCAGGCTCTGACACGCAACGAGTTCTCCTGGAAGACGATGGGATATTATTTGCAGCGCACCAGCATTCCGCAGAACTTCGGCATCACCATCGCGCTGGGCTTCATCGTCGGCTGTGCCATCGCGGGGCAGACGTTTTACAGTTTCGTGCAGGAGAACCAGAACCAGTACGGAGCGCTCAAGGCGATGGGCGTCTCGAACCGGATCATCGTCAACATGGTGCTGCTGCAAGCGCTCGTGGTCGGGGCGATCGGCTATTGCCTGGGATTGGGTTTGGCTTGCATATTCGGCTGGGCGACGCACGATACGCAGATTTCGTTCTTCATGCCGTGGCACGTGCCGGTGCTGACGGCGGGGTCCATCGTCGTGATCGTGCTGCTGGCGACGGCGGTCAGCATTCGCCGGGTGCTGAAGCTGGAACCGGCGGTGGTTTTTCAAGGATAAATGGGCGAGCCGGTCGCGTAAGCGACCGGAGTAACGGAATCAAGATGAGTACACCATCCCCAACCCTGGCCGTGCGCAGCCGGCAGCTGAAGAAATCCTTCGGCACCGGCGAGGATCGCGTCTGGGCTTTGCGCGGCGTCGATCTGGAGGTTTACGCGGGCCAGATGACGTTGCTCGTCGGCCCCTCGGGATGCGGCAAAACGACGCTGATCTCGATCATCGCCGGGCTGCTCAATCCGACCGAGGGCGAAATCACGGTGCTCGGCCAGCAGGTCGATAAGATGTCGGGCCGGCAGCTGGTGCACTTTCGCGGCGAAAACATCGGCTTCGTCTTTCAGCAATATGTGCTGCTACCGGCCTTGACGGCCCTGGAAAACGCCGCGGTGCCGCTGACCATTGCCCGCAAGCCGCGCCGGCAGGCGGAGGCCCGGGCCGCGGAGGTGCTCAAGGCCGTCGGACTCGGCGATCGGCTCAACTCGCTGCCGAACGAACTGTCCGGCGGCATGCAGCAGCGGGTTGCCATCGCCCGCGCCTTGTCGCATGAGCCGCGGCTGCTCGTGTGCGATGAGCCGACGGCCGCCCTGGACGCCCAGACGGGCCGGACCGTGATGGATTTGCTGCGGCATGTGGCGGTGCAACCGAACCGAGCCGTGATCATCGTCACGCATGATAATCGCGTGTTCGATTTCGGCGACCGCATTTTGCACATGAACGATGGCCGCATTGAAAAAGTGGAATCCAAACAAGCCGCGGGGTGACGTAGTCCGAACCCCGCGGGTTACCCCGAGGTATCGATGAAAATCCGCATAGGCTCCATGATCCTGCCCACCTTGGCCGTGATCCTATTGGTGTTTTCGATCATCCAGGTCGTGCTGGCCCAGCAGAAGCCGCCGCAGCCGCAGCCGCCCATCGAGCCGGCCCAGACGATCTTCGGCAAGACCGTGGCGGGCTCCGGTATCGTCGAGGCGCGTACGGAGAACATCTCCATCGGCGCCGCCCTCCCCGGCATGGTCCTGGAAATCTATGTCCCGGTCGAAGCGGTCGGGCAATCGGTGAAGAAGGGACAGATGCTGTGCAAGGTTGACGACCGCCAGCTGCAGGCCCAGCTCAAATTGCAGATGGTGAACCTGGACGGGGCCCAGGCCCAGCTCAAGCTGCAGCAGGCCAACCTGGAAGCGGCTCGGGCCCAACTCGCCAAGCTGCGGGCCCAGCCGCGCAAGGAAGAGGTGCCGCCGCTCGAAGCCGCCCTCGACGCCGCCGAGTTCAGCTTCAAGGTTCAGGAGGATACGGCCAAGCGCAATAATGAGCTCTATCCGCAGAATGCCATCCCCGGCAAGGATTGGCTGCAAAGCCAGTATCTCGCCAAGTTGGCCCACCATCAACGGCTCCAGGCCAAGGCGAATCTCGAGCTGCTCAAGGCGGGGGCCTGGAAGTACGACCTCGACATCGCCCAGGCCAACGTCGAGGTCGCCGAGGCCCAGGTCGCCCTGGCCAAAAAGGCGAACATCGAGGTCGCCGAGGCCCAGGTAAATCAAACAAGGACCGATATCGAGCGGTCGATCATCCGGGCCACGATCGATGGCGAGGTGCTGCAGGTCAACATCCGCCCCGGCGAGTACGTCGGCGCCCCGCCGTCGCAGGCGGTTTATGTCCTCGGCAGCATCAAGCCCCTGAACATCCGCGTGGACATCGACGAGCACGATATTCCGCGGGCCTATCCCTGGTTCAAGAAAGGGGTCAAGGTCGTCTGCAATCCGCGCGGCGACACGAGCCAGAAAATCCCGCTCGTGTTTGACCGCGTCGAGCCGTACGTGATCCCGAAGAAATCGCTGACCGGCGACAACACGGAGCGAGTCGATACGCGCGTGTTGCAGGTCATTTATCGCGTGGATCGGGATGATCCTGCGCTTTATGTGGGCATGCAGGTGGATGTGTTTTTGGACGCGGAATAATTGGCCCCAAGCCCGCATGCGAGGTACTCCGAGCATGCGGGGTGAATCACCCCGCATGCTCGGAGTACCTCGCATGCGGGCTTGGGGAATAATTATTCATAGA
>Ga0182024_10017784_pt1 | contig 13306 bp, 9 predicted proteins | sample P32metaG_FD_120480 | JGI IMG/M metagenome (GOLD analysis project Ga0182024, IMG submission 120480) | Permafrost microbial communities from Stordalen Mire, Sweden - P3-2 metaG (Illumina Assembly) | ecosystem: Environmental > Terrestrial > Soil > Wetlands > Permafrost | place: Sweden: Stordalen...
GACGTCGCCGACTCACGGAACTGCCTGCCACCGGCGCCCGACCGTCAATTACCGCACGTAGTCGCGCCGCATTCTCCGATAGCTGTCGATAACTCACCAGCAGCGAATTGGGCGCGCCGGCCAGACGCTGCATGCCGGGACGTAGGCTTCCCCAGGTCGGTTAAGCACCCTTACCCGTTGGACCGACAGCTTTCCTGTTACTATTTCAGTTGATCTCAACCATGAAACAGGAATTGATTGCGGTCACCGGAGCGGGCGGCTTCATCGGTGGCGCTTTAGTCGCCGAGTTCCGCCGCCAAGGCTGCACCAAGCTTCGCGCCATCGACATTAAGCCGCTGGACGAGTGGTACCTCCGCTTCGACGATGTCGAAAATCTGTCCCTCGATCTGAACCTCAAGGAGAACTGCGACCGCGCTGCGGCCGGCGCCGGCCAGATCTATAACCTGGCCGCCAACATGGGCGGCATGGGCTTCATCGAGAGCAATAAGGCGCTCTGCATGTTGTCGGTACTCATCAATACCCACATGCTGCAAGCGGCGCGCCAGCAAGGCGTGCGGAGATTTTTCTACGCCTCCTCCGCCTGCGTCTACAACGGCGATAAGCAGCGCGACCCCAACAACCCCGGCCTCAAGGAAGAAGACGCGTATCCCGCGCTGGCCGAAGACGGCTACGGTTGGGAGAAGCTCTTTAGCGAGCGCATGTGCCGCCACTTCAGCGAAGACTACGGCATGTACACGCGCGTGGCCCGCTTCCACAACGTCTACGGACTGAATGGTACATGGGACGGCGGCCGCGAAAAAGCGCCGGCGGCGGTCTGCCGCAAGGTAATTGAGGCCAAGCTTGGCGGAAGACACGAGATCTCCATTTGGGGCACGGGCAACCAGACTCGCAGCTTCACGTATATCGACGATTGCACGAAGGGCATCCAGTTGATCATGGAATCGGGCATTCTCGAACCGATCAATCCTGGCTCGTCGGAAATGGTAACTATCAACCAGTTGGTGGACATTGTCGAAGACATCGCCGGCATCAAGCTCAAGCGCGCCTACGATCTTGTCGCCCCTAAAGGCCTTGGCGCCCCTAAAGGCGTAGCCGGCCGGAATAGCGACAATACGCTCATCAAGAAGTACCTGAACTGGGAACCGAGCCTGCCGTTGCGCACTGGGATGGAACGGACCTACGCGTGGATCTACGACCAGTACGTGGCCCGCGAGAAGGGCCTCGCCGCCGCCGGCGTTCGTTGATGCGGAATCTTCATCGATGCTGAATCCCCATCGCCGCTACAACCCGCTAACCCGCGAATGGGTTTTGGTCTCGCCGCACCGCACCCAGCGGCCCTGGCAGGGCCAGGTGGAGGATGCCGCAACCGTAGCTGCGCCCGGATACGATCCGGATTGCTACCTGTGCCCCGGCAACACCCGCGCCGGCGGCGTCTACAATCCGCCTTACACTTCGACGTTCGTCTTCACTAACGACTTCGCCGCTCTCAAGCCGGATACGCCCCATAGCCGCTCGCAGCGCGACGGCCTGCTGATCGCCGAATCCGAACCCGGCATCTGCCGCGTGGTCTGCTTTTCGCCGCGTCACAACCTTACCATCGCCAACATGGAGCTCGCCGACCTGCGAATGGTAGTGAATACCTGGACCGCGCAGTACGCCGACCTGGGCGCGCGCGATTTCATCAACTACGTGCAGATTTTCGAAAACCGCGGCGCCATGATGGGCGCCAGCAATCCACATCCGCACTGCCAGATCTGGGCGAGTTATTCGCTGCCGAACGAGGTAGCGAAAGAGCAGGCGAGTTTGCTGGCCTGGTGCGAAGCCTACGGGTCATGCCAGTTGTGCGAGTACGAGAAACTGGAGCGGAACTCCCGCGAGCGCGTGGTGGAAGAGAACGACGCCTTCCTCACAGTCGTCCCATTCTGGGCCGTCTGGCCGTTCGAAACCATGATTGTCTCGAAACGGCACGTGACCGCCATCGACGCTTTGTCGGCCGCGGAATGCGACGGCCTGGCGGATATTCTGAAACGCACCACTGCCCGCTACGACCGGCTGTTCAACGTCTCATTCCCCTACACTATGGGCTTGCACCAGCGCCCCACCGACGGACAACCGCACGACGAATGGCACCTGCATCTGCATTTCTACCCGCCGCTGCTGCGGTCGGCGACCGTGCGGAAATTCATGGTGGGGTATGAGATGCTCGGCACGCCGCAACGGGATATTACGCCGGAAGCGGCGGCGGAACGGCTGCGGGGGCTCTAGGAGGGCGTGCCAATTGCCCGCACAAATGGGAGTTCGGATATGGCATTGGCAATCTTTGCCGATCGTGGCATAACCCCTCTGAAAGAAGGCGAGCCGCCATGCCGACCCGCAATGTTAATTTGACCGGCGAACTCGACAGCTTCGTTCTGGCAAACGTCCAGAGCGGACGCTACGAGAACGCCAGCGAGGTGGTGCGTGCCGCGTTGATGACCTTCGAGCGGGAAGAACTCATGGTCCGGTTGACGCCGCACTCGACCAACTCGATCCAGGCGAGCGTGACGCCATCCGATTGGCGCTTGCGCACGGCGTCCAGACAGTGTTGATCGACGAAGCCGAAGGCCGCCGCGATGCTGGCCGGCGACGGCTCCAGGTTACCGGGACACGCGGCATACTCGAACTGGGCGCGGCTCGCGGCATACTCGATTTGTCCTCCACACTGGCGCAGTTACTAGCGACTAATTTCCGCGCACGGGACGACCTGATAAAAGGACATGGAACGAGACGCTGCTCGAAAGGGAAAACCGTGACGCGCCCTTCTTATCAGCCCTTCTTACCTTTGCTGGCGCTCTTCTACCTCCGAAATCCCACGCTCTCCCAGAGCCTTCCGCAGCCATACATCCGCCCATTCGCCACCACTCTCACTACCTTCCGGATATCGCTGATATTCGCCACCGGGTCTCCATCCACCAGAATCAAATCCGCGCGTTTACCCGCCTCCACCGTCCCTGAGTCGCCCTCGAGCTTCATCGCCCGCGCCGAGACAATCGTCGCCGATTGAATCGCTTCCATCGGCGTCATCCCCGCCTGAACATATAACTCTAATTCGCGGTCCAGCCCGTATCCCACTAACCCCGTGTCACTGCCGGGAACGATCGGAACTCCCGCTTTGAAAAGCGCTCCAATCACCGCGACCGTCTGCGCCGTCCTCGTCCGCATCTGCTCAGCGGTGGTGTTTCCACCCATGCCGCGGAACTTCGATTCCAGTTCAAACGGCGCCTTGGCGATGCCCGGCTCAAACGCCGCCACGTCCACTTCCTTCGAATGTCCGGCCATCTCGCCCCAGCCCGCCGTCGGATCGACCACCGTCCCGTGGTCTTTGAAGAACTGTATCGCCTTCCGCGCCGCTTCCGAGTTGACGTCAATCGCTCCCCGGCCGCCGCCCGCCGCGCTCGTCGTGCCCCGCATCATATTGCTCACGTAATTCAAATGGTTGATCTGGTCCATGCCCGCTTCCACGCCCTGGAATGCGTTGAGCGCCTGCGGCACGTGCCCGGTGACGCTCATCCCCAGGCGATGCGCTTCGGCGGCGATGGCTGAAATCACGTCCGGCGTCAGGAACGTATAGAGCTTCATCTGCTGGAATCCGGCCGCACGGTACCGGTCCACCACCGCGCGCCCTTCCTCCGGCGTCTCCGCCGTCACGTGCCCAAAGGCCTTCAATCCGCCCGCGTCCACCAACCCCGCCAGCAACATTCGCGGACCCAGCCCGTTGCGTTTCTCCACCGCATCCCGCTGCGCCACCAGGTAGTCGAATTCGCCGCCGCAATCGCGCGCCGTCGTGATCCCCGCGCCCAGCAGCGCCGGCCCGAACTCCACTCCCGAAAAGTGCGTGTGCATCTCCCACAGCCCTGGCAGCAGCGTCTGGCCCTTCGCGTCCACCACCGGCGTGGATCGCGGAATCGTCACCCGCGCGCGCGGCCCCGCCGCGACAATGCGCCCGTCCCGCACCACCACCGCGGAATCCGGGACCGGCGCGGCGCCCGTGGCATCCACCAGCACCGCCCCCACAATGGCGAAACTGCCGGTCCGCTCCGGCGGAACCTGCTTCTCGATCGCCGCCAGGTCCGCCATTTGCTGCGCCACGCCCGCGCGGAACAGTTGCGGCAGCGCGGCTGCATACTCGGTGCGCACCGCCTCCATCGGCAGGCCGCCCGCGAACGTCATCGCCGCCGCCATTTGCCCGTCGCGGTTCATCCACAGAATTTCGCGGCCGAACATCAGATTCGCCACGGTGTACCGATCGAGCGCGACCGCCTTGCCATCTACCGTAATGGAATCGCGCCCCGCCGCCTCAATCCGAATCGGATCGGCCGCCGCACTCGCGCGCAGCACCGGCAATTCCGCCGGCTTGCCGTGCGCCAGCCAATACCGCATCATCGCCATCTGCACCGCGAAGGGCGACGGGCCGAAGATGGTGAAGTACCGCGCCGGGGCCTCGACGCTGCGCTGGTTCCGATCCTCCTGCACGGCTGCCGTGACGCCCGCGACCGTCACCGTGCGCAGCGCGCCGCCCTTCACCTCCAGCCCTTCCGGCGTGTAGTCGCTCTTCATGCGCAGCGTCACGGCGGTGGAGCGCTTCATGCCCCGGTCGGAATATTCGCAGGTCGAATTCAGCGTCAGCCCGCCGTCGCCCGCCGCAATTTCGTAGCGCTCCTCGCCTATGGCGTGGAGAATCATATGGATCGTCAAGCTGCCGCTCTCCGCGTGCAGTGAAACCACCAGGGCGAACAGTAAGACGCTCCATCTCATGTGAATAGTCTCGCGCACATATCGTTCATCTTGCCGAAATTCGGCTACGGCGGGAAGCCGCGACCTCGGTGTCAAGATAGTGATACAGATGTTGCTGCACGCTCCGCAGCGCGTAATCATTCCGCTCCAGGCGGCTCATCATCAGCGCGCCTTCAAGTGGCGCAACGATCAATACCGCTACCGCCTTCGGATCGACGCCCGAGCGTATTTCACCGCGTTCCGCGGCCCGCTTGACGATCGATTCCAACCGCGCGATCCAAGCCCGCAGGGCCTTGCCGACGCGAGCTCGAAGCACGGAGTTTCCGTCATCGGCGTCGACGGCGGTGTTTAGAATCGGACAGCCACCGGCAACCGGTGACCTGTAATCGATGAAATTCCCAATGAACTGTTTGAGCTGTTCGATGCCGGTCGCGTTCTCGTCCACGTGAAGCATTCGGGCCTTCCAGGCCGCTTCCCAGGTGTAATCGAATGCCTCCGCCGCCAGCTCTTCCTTGCTGGAAAAGTGGCGATAGATTCCGCCCTTTTTCAATCCCGTCGCCGCCATCAGATCCGCGAGAGAACTGCCTTCGTACCCCTGCTGGTTGAAGATGGGGGCGGCAGCGGCCACGATCTTCCTCCGGGTTTGCTCGCCTTTAGTCATCCGCTCGCCTTTGGCCTCCACGTCCGGGACCGACTGGTCGCTTTCTAGCATAACACCTCTTGGATGCAGTTTGAGACCGATCGGGCGCATTTGCAAATCGGCAAAAAGTAAATGCGACCATTCGGTCTCTTCTGAATCCAACTCATTGAAACGATCGCGGGACCGAAATGAGCGCCGAAATGAGCCAGGAATCGCAATACCGCGCCGGCGGCGGCCGGCGGACACGGGTGGGGATCTTATTGATATGGACGGCCGCGGTGGCTTCCGGCCAGACGTTACCGGCCGATCCCCTTCGTTTTTCGGTAGCCACGCCGCGTCCCATCAACCCGGCCGAAAGCACCACCAACCCCAGCGCGCGCGCCACTCAGTCTCAGAACCCATATCTCGGCAGCGTGCCCTCGAAAGTCCCTGGAACAACCATTGGCACAACTATCGAGCTTTCGCTCCAGGGCGCCATCGAGCGCGGTCTGCGGTACAACCTTGGGCTGGTGGAATCGAGTCAAGCGAGCGCCGATGTGCGCGCCGGCCGTATGCGCGCCCTTGCCGCGCTATTGCCTCAACTCGAGGCGCGTGGCCGGCAGGGCTTCGACGACATCAGTTACAAGGAGATCGGCCTGAAGCTTCCGCCGATCCCCGGGCTCGCTGGTCTGCCTCCGACCACCGGCGGGTTTGGATACCAGGACGCCCGGATAAGCCTTTCGCAGTCTGTTTTTAATGCGCCCCTGCGCGAGCAATACCAGGCGCAAAAGAGCGCCGAGCAAGCGTCGGTCTTGAACATTAAGGATTCCCGCGATGTGGTGGCGCTCGCCGTGGGCGCGGCCTACCTCCAGGTGGCCGCCAGCGCCGCCCGGGTGGAGACGGCCAAGGCGCAGCTCGCTTCCGCGCAGGAGTTAGACCAGCAAACGGCCAATCGCGTGAAGTCGGAAGTCTCTCCCGAGATCGATTCATTGCGCGCGCAGGTGGAACGGCAATCGGCCGGGCAGCGGCTCACGAACGCGGCCAATCAATTTGAGAAAGACAAGCTGACGCTCGCTCGCATCACCGGCCTCGCCGTCGATCAGAAATTCGCGCTAACCGATTCTTTGGCTTACCGCCCCCTCGCCGGGGTCACGAACGAAACCGCAACCGCCGAGGCGTTGCGTTCCCGCGCCGATCTCGCGAGCGCGGCGGCGATCGTGCGCGCGGCCGAATCCACTCTGCGGGCCCAAACGGCGCAGCGTCTTCCGGTTGTCTCAGTGAATGCGGATTACGGCGCCGGCGGCGCGAACCTGGGCAACTTCAGTCAGGTCTACTCGGTGTCGGGCAATATCTCTGTACCGATCTATACCGGCGGACGTATCCGCGCCGATATCGAACAGGCCCGCGCCGATCTGGCGCGCAAGCAGGCCGAATACGAGGACTTGAAAGGCAGAATCGCCTATGACGTCCGCGTTGCATGGCTCGATCTAAGCGCATCCGAATCGAGCGTCAAGGTTGCGGAGGGCAACAAAGCGCTGGCGGAGCGGGCTCTTATACAGTCACAGGACCGGTTCGCGAACGGCGTGACCAATTATCTCGAAGTTGTCCAGGCGCAGGAGGCAGTTGCCGCATCTGGCGATAACTACATCGAAAGTCTGTATTCATTCAACGTGGCGGCTATCTCGCTCGCCCGCGCCATGGGCGGGGCCGATACCAAGATTGAGCAATATCTGGGAGCTAAGTAACATGACAACAGAGCAAGTAGAAACCGATCTTGTACGATCGCCGGAAGAAACCGGCAAAAGCGCTCAGGTAGACGCTCCGGGAGCGACTAACACGCGCGAACCGAAGAGCGCTCCTCCCACTAAGCGAAGTGTCACGCCCTGGGTCGCTCTTGTTATTCTCACTCTGATCGCTGCTGGAGCCGTGCGGTGGTGGCTCGATTCGCAAGCCTACGAATCCACCGACGACGCGGAAATTGAAGGACACCTGGATTCGATCAGTACGCGCATCAGTGGGACCGTGACCTACATCAATCCGAGCGTCGAGAACAATCGCTTCGTGGAGGCGGGAACTCTTCTGATGGACCTTGACCCTCGCGACTATGAGGCCGATCTGGAGCACGCGAAAGCGAATCTCGAAACCATGACGGCGGAGGCGCACTCGGCTCAGGTGACAGTTCCCATCGTGGACGCCAGCGCTTTCGGCCAGCTTCATGCCGCCGAAGCCGCTGAGAAAGAAGCCGGCGCCGCCGTGGATGCGGAACAGGCCGCCCTCGCCGCGGCGCAGCACAAGGTGCAGCAGGATGAGGCCATCCACGCACGCGCGGAGCGCGACCGCGTGCGATATCAGGCACTGGTGGAAAAGCGCGAAATCTCTCGCTCCGATTACGACGCTCGGGAAACGGAAGCCCTCGCGGCCGCTGAGACCGTGGAATCCGATCGCGCCACGGTGAGATCGATAGAGCAAAAGATTGCCGGGGCGCGCAATCTTGTTGAGCAGCGGGAGGCGCAGATACAGGCCGCTCGCACTGCCCCTCAGCAGGTCTCCGACGCCCGCGCCAAGTCGCAATCGGCCACTGGACACTTGGATCAGGCCAGGGCGGATTTGCACACGGCGCAGCTCAACCTAAGTTACACGAAAATCTACGCTCCTTTGAGCGGCGTGATTGGACGGAAGACCGTTGAGCTCGGTCAGCGCCTGCAGCCTGGTCAAGGGCTCATGGTGATAGTACCCCTCGACGATATCTGGGTCACGGCTAACTTCAAGGAGACGCAGCTCAAACGGATGCGACCCGGTCAGAGCGTCCGCATCCACGTCGATACGTTCGGTCGCGATTTCAACGGCAAAATCGAGAACCTTCCGGGCGCCGCGGGCCCGCTGTTTAGTATTTTTCCTCCGGAAAACGCAACCGGAAACTACGTAAAGGTGGTGCAGCGCTTCCCCGTACGAATCCGATTCAATCGCGACCAGGATCCGCAACGCCTGCTACGCCCCGGCATGTCAGTCGAACCAACCGTCACTGTTCACTAGTGACTGCTTGTGCTGTGCTGTGCTCTGCTTTGCTGTGCCGTGGCGCACGCACTCATGCGTGCAGCGTTCACACTCGTGTGAACGCACTTTTCTTACCAACCAACTCAAGAGAAACCTCCATGCCCACTAAGCCGAAAGAACTTCGGACTAAGCCAATCAATCCATGGTTCATCGCCATTACCGTGACGCTCGCAACCTTCATGGAGTTACTCGACACATCCATCGCCAACGTCTCGCTTCCCTACATCGGCGGCGGTCTCGGCCGAAGCTATGACGAAGTAACATGGATCCTCACAACCTATCTGGTCGCCAACGCGGTCGTCCTGCCGATGTCCGCATGGCTAAGCAGAGTCTTCGGCCGGAAGAACTACTATCTGGGCTGTGTTGCGCTTTTCACGCTGACATCGTTCTTTTGTGGCATCGCTCCTACGCTTGGGCTTATGCTTTCGAGCCGCGTATTGCAAGGCATCGCTGGCGGCGGCTTAGCTCCGGTGGCGCAGGCCATCCTGGTAGATACCTTTCCGCCCGCCAAGCGGGCATCCGCGTTCGCTCTCTATACGATTGTGATCGTGACGGCTCCCGCCATCGGACCGGTCTTAGGCGGTTGGATCACAGACAATTACAGTTGGCGCTGGATCTTCTTCATCAACATACCTATTGGCATGCTGGCCCTATTCCTGAGCGCGAAGATCCTCAAAGATCCGCCCGCCTTTGAATTGGAACGCGCAACTGTTCGGAAAGGCGGCAGGCTGAACATCGATGGCATTGGCATCACGCTCATCGCACTGGCGTCGGCGGCGCTTGAAGTCGCGCTTGATCGCGGCCAGATTGAAGACTGGTTCGGCAGTCCGTTCATCTGCTGGATGCTCGGCATTGGCGTGGTTGGATGGATAGCGACGCTGCTGTGGGAGCTGCGGATCAAAGAGCCGGTCATCGATTTTCGATTGCTGGCCAATCGCAACTTTGCCATCGCCAGCATTCTCTTCTTAGTCTTTGGATTCGGACTATTCGGAAGCACTACGCTCATTCCCCAAATGCTCCAGTCGCTTTACGGGTATCGGGCGATCGACGCCGGCCTGGTCCTGGGTCCGGGCGCATTGGTGATCACGCTATTGGCTCCGGTCGCCGCGCGCCTCATCCAGCGCCAGATTGTTCCGCCACGCATTTTGGTAGCGATCAGCCTTCTCACCGGCGCGGCGGCAATGTGGTATTACAGCACGTTTAACCTTGCCACGGACTATCGGCACTATGCCCTTGCCAGAGCGCTGCAGGGACTCGGATATGGCTTCTTCTTCGTACCCGTCAACGTCATTGCCTATTCGCAGTTGAGGCCGGACCAGAATAACAAAGCATCCAGTCTCACCAACCTCTTCCGGAATTGGGGAGGCAGCTTTGGGATTGCCTTCATCACCACCGCGGCCGAACGCCGGCATGAGTTTCATCAAACCAATTTCGCCGCGGCGATCGGGTCTACATCCCAACAGTTGAGTGAGAGAGCGAGCGCGCTCACGAGCTACCTGGTTCAGAAGGGATACTCGGGCCCGGATGCCGCAACCGCGGCGTACGAACATCTTTACCAGCAACTGCAGCACCAAGTCAGTCTATTAGCCTTCATGGACTGCTTCCGTGTCATCGGATGGCTGACGCTGGCTGCTGTTCCGCTGATGTTGTTGGTCCGGCGCTTCAAGGCGGCCGGCAAACCGCCCGCGGCTCATTGACTGAGCGTCTGGCCACGGCACTCCTGGGGTGTAATGTTTTGGGTGTAATGCTTCATGACCGGTCCGGAGTATTCGCCGGGGTTGACAGACTAAACCAGCATGGCCCGGGGCGAGGCCGCCTGTGAGGATGAAAAGCGGGGCCGAGTGCGGAGGGCCACTTTAGAAGTGCTGCGTTTGCGCCAGGATCACCTTCAATAGCCGCTGCGCCTTTTCATATTGCGGATCGTTGGGTGGAATCGCTTCCAGAATTCTTCGCGCTTCCGTCAGATCGCTCTTCTCCGCATACGCCCCGGCCAGCAGATACTGCGCTTCGATCGCTGGATCGAGCTTTAAACTGGCGCGGAATGCCGCGATCGCCCGGTCTGGTTCGGCCGATAAAAAGTAAAACTTTCCGGCGGCCATCTGTTGTCCGGCATCGTCGGCATTCAGCGCCGCGCGGGCATCGTATAGGATACGTGCGCTCTTCAAGCGCTCGCCGTCTTCGCCGGGAAGCTCGCGGAATCCCAAGCCGATCAGCGACACCAGCGCGCTCATCCGCACCGTCGCCGCGGGATCGGCGAGCGACCGTGCCAGCGCCGCTACCGCACCCGGACGCGCAACCGGGCCCGGGGCAATCCATTGCGCCGCAATCGCCCGCACCAGCGGTTCCGTATCGGCCAGCGCGCTTTTCAGCGCGGGAAATACTCGCGGATCGGAGGCGAAGCGGCCCAAATAACCCGCGGCATTGGCGCGCGTGAGCGGCCCTTCGGCCGGCTCGGCCAGGATGGCTAACAAGTCCGGAACGGAGCCCGCGTCGTTCTTGCGCGCGGCGGCGAAAGCATCGGCGCGGCGGATGAGTTTCTGGCGCGAATGCGGACTGTACCACTCGTTCATGCGCGCCAGCGTCCACTGAGCGCTGCGATCCTTGTGACATTGGTTGCAGGCGTTGGGGATGTTGTGGCGGATGGTATTTTCGGGAACCGGAATCGACATGGAATGGTCGCGGATTTCCGCTTTAATGCTATATACGGTGCGCGGCATGTGGCATTCCACGCAAGCGCTGCCCGCACTGGCTGGCGCGTGGTGCGTGTGCGCCGGAAGAGCGTTGCCGATGCCCTCATGACAGCGCGTGCACAGCGCGTTGGCGTCGGGACGAAGTTGCGGATTGCGCTCGATTTCCGTTTCGTGCGCGTTGACGTGGCAACCCACGCAGGTGACGCCGCCCTTGAGGTAACACTCGCTTTGCCACAATCCGAACGCGTCGTTGGAGAAGCGCCGTGTGCGGCCGTCCGGCCAGTAGGCGGGGTCGCCGGCATCCGTCAGGCTGTATTCGAGCACCGGCATGAAATAGTCGTAGTAGCCGGCGCCCGCCGCATACCCTTGCACGTAGATATCGCGGAAAGAGTGACACTGCGCGCAAACCATGGTGTTGCGGGCCGCGTCCAGCCGTGTCTGTAAGACGATATCGCGGGCCGGCCCTTTGGGTGGCGCGGCCGAGGAGTAATGCGCCACGTGCTCGCTGCCAGGCCCGTGGCAGCGCTCGCAATTCGTGCCGAAGTCGAGCCATGTTGTCTTGTAGGCTCTTTTCTCGATGTCGAAATTCTTTTCCTGCCGGCTCACGTGGCACGAGTAGCACGACTTGTTCCAGATCTGAATTAGCACGCCGGGCTCCTCTTCCGGGTCGTCGATATCGAGGTTGTGGAACCACTCCTTGCGTAAGATGTCCCAACTCGGCGGCAGCACGATAATGCGTCCATCCGCCAGCGTGGCCAGGTAGAGCTGGATGCGGCGGTTGCCCAGCGTATATTCGACGCGATGTTCCAGCGGCTTGCCGGTGAGATACGACTCGGTGATGTAGAAGGCGCCATTGCGCTGCCGTAGCAGGTACGGCTCGCCGCGCAGTTGCACCACGCCGCGATTGAAATCGCCCTGGACGCTTGCTGCCGTGGCCGGCTGCACCATTTTGCTATGGCGCGAATGGGACCATTGGCCATGAATCGCAGCGTGGCACTTGGCGCAGGCAGCCTCGCCAACGTAGGCCGGACCGGTAGCGGCATGAGCGGCTACCGCTGCCAGGATGAATAAGCCCGCGCGCCAAGCCATACAAAGCTTATAGCGCAGCGCGGCACTGAGAATCTAGCCTGTGGCAAGACGACGGCTTCTGGGCTAAGGGCGCAGTTAGCGTTCTGCGCCTCGCTTTCCGCCGTCCAACGCTCAGAAACTCAACCGTAAGGCTAACTCGAACAAGCGCTGGTCTATGCCTTCCCGGCCGTTGCCGGTTGTCGAGGTGATCACGGTGAACCCGCCCAGGTTGTTGACGGTTCCGTTCGGGTTCAATACCAGGCTGCTGGCGCCGGAGGCGGGATTGGCGAAGTGCGGGGTGTTGGCAACGTTAAAACACTGGGCGCGGAACTGTGCATGAAAGCGCTCAGTCACCCGGAAAGTCCGGAACAGTGCGGCATCCAGATCGATCTGGCCAGGCCCTCGCAGTGTTTCAAAGCCGGAGGTGCCGAAACGAACCTGAGTGACGTTCGCATACGCGAGCGGATTGAACCAGGATTGGCCGGGACCGACGCCGCCGATGGTCGCCACGTTTGGCAATATCTGGTCCGCGTTCTGCGAGTTTCCTGGAGCGTTCAGCGAAGTGCTCGATCCCGAAACTGTAAACGGCAGCCCGGTGTAGGAGTTGAATAAGCCGTTGAGCTGCCAGCCGGAAACAATCGCCGTGACAAAACCACCGCCGCTCAACCATTTCTTGCCGCGGCCCAATGGCACTTCCGCGATTCCGGTGAAGGCGAAGATCTGCTTCCGGTCGTACGGGTTGACGGCCCGGTTCAGCAGTTGGTCGCCCGGGATCGGAATCTGGGGTCCGGCGTCCTCCGAATCGGCGCAACAAAGGCTGATCGCCTTAGACCACGAATAGTTCGCGGAGATTTGATAGCCGCCCTTGAAACGCCGGACCAAGGTGGCCTGAAGCGCATCATAGTGGGCGTGCCCGAACGGTTCAAAGAAGTTGGTGGTGGCGGTTCTGCCGAATTCGCGATTCAACGCCTCGCCCGCCGTCCCCGCTCCCAGGACATTCCCGTTGTTGATGTTGATTTCGTACTGCTGATGCACCTGCCGCGTCCCCACATATCCGGCTTGAGCCACGAACCCATACTTGAGTTGCTTCTGCAGCATGAAA
>Ga0182024_10017785_pt1 | contig 13305 bp, 13 predicted proteins | sample P32metaG_FD_120480 | JGI IMG/M metagenome (GOLD analysis project Ga0182024, IMG submission 120480) | Permafrost microbial communities from Stordalen Mire, Sweden - P3-2 metaG (Illumina Assembly) | ecosystem: Environmental > Terrestrial > Soil > Wetlands > Permafrost | place: Sweden: Stordalen...
AGCATCACGAGCCTTGAAAAAGTGCCCATTTTACAGGTGTTCGAAGCATTCGACACCCAATCGGAGTTACTCGATAACTCTAACCAGCTAATTCTGTTCGGCTTATAACCGGACAGTAGTGACTGCAAATAAAGGAAGGCGATCCGCTCTAATCGCTACAGATCGCGACCCTGTCGCCGCCGGTCTCTCTCGAAGACAGCGCCGAGTTATCGTTCGTTCACAACTGCATCCGGAAATTCGCGGATTTTTCATTCCCAGCGAAATCGGTTGGAAGTGTACCCCATTCACAGCACCGAGTTATGATGGGTGTTTGAGACGACGCGCCACAATCCTCGTGAGTATCGCACTGCTGATTCTCGTTGCGGGGTGCGGCGAGCCTGCTCTGAAAACCGACGGCGAGCTGGGCTTGAACGCGCAGCAGGTCAGCGGGCGTCGCATTTTCGAGCACGATTGCGCCGCCTGCCACAGTGCGTATTCCTCTTCGGCCAGCAAGGGCCCGAGCCTGAGGCGATTGTTCAGGAAACAATATCTACCGAGCGGATTGCCCGCCAATGACAGATTTGTCGAGCAAACCATCGTTGTCGGCCGCGGGATGATGTCAGGGCTGGGCGATTCAATTACCGACCAACAACAGCTCGATGATCTGGTCGCGTACCTGCACACGCTATAAAGGCCCATTCCCGGCCAGCGTCTAGCCGAAAAAAGATTTCCTGGGAGAAACAGGCCGCCGCATATTTGATGGAGGTGGAACTCTCCCGCACGACCCACAAGCAGATACCCGATTGCCAGACTGAGCGTGCCCCAGAGCAGGTTGACCGTTGGCGAAGATTGTCCTTTGCCGGGCGGGGACCCGAATGGCGTTTTCCCCCCTTTGTAACACGATTGGGCAAACAACGCCGGAGCGACGGCGGGATAATAGTACCTGGTCGGGGTCGGATGAGAACGCGCCGACCGACGTACCATGTGACCTGTTATTGAGGACGGACATAGGTTCAATTAAGAGGTTCGACGAAAAGCGGTTTTAGTCCCTATGCGACACCACTGCAATGACTTAGGATTTTCGACTTCTCGGTTCGGTACCAGGAGATCGAAGGTTCAAATCCTTCGTAGATGCCCGCTCCTTTTTCCGAGCGTGTTATTGGAGTCCGCATTGCGGCCATTCCCCATCGCCGGCATCGCGGGCATGAACAAGGTCACCGTGACTTCTGCGCCGGAAATAGCCACGCCATTTGTAGCGGGTGACCTTCACGCGGAAGGCGTTCCTGCCCCTGCGCGGCGGACTTGGATCGGATGTCAGTGCCACGTTCGATTGGGGAGCATTCATCGTGGAGGCCGCGGGCCAGAAATCGAGTCGAGCGAGCACCACGGTTCATGATGAACGCGCGCTTATAGACCTGTGACCGTTGTTGAGGGGAAGGCCAGCTACTCCGAGGCAGCCAAGAAGCTACTCTTGTTCTTTTGTTCCCCTTCCTCCGCCGCTTTGGAACGTAGGACCAGGACCGGGCATTCCGCTTCCTTCACGACTTTTTCGGCCACCGAGCCGAATGCGATCCGACGCCAGCCGGTCATACCGTGCGTGGCTATGATTATCATATCGACGTGATTGTGCTCAGCGATTCGCACCAGTTCCATGCCAATATCGTTCGCGGTTCCGACTTCGGTGCGTATTCTAATGTTCTTATGCCCGAGTGCGGCAGCGAGCCCGGAGAGCTGCTGCGCCGCTGAATCACCCAGACTTTTGTCGTACTCCGCTTCCTTAAAGATGGATACGTCCTCAGGTAGGTCCGGGATGGCCGGAACTACATGGACCAGCAGCAACTCCGCCCCGAAGCGCGACGACATGTCAGCGGCGACATCCAGCGCCGCACGCGAAGAGTCGCTGAAATCAATAGGGGCGAGAATCAGTTTGGGCGGAAGCATCGTGCTGTCTCCTTGGCCATCCAGGGAAAGAAGCAAGGCGCCATCCTATCAGACGAAATGTCGGCAAGATTACGCGCCTGTTTCATTCTCGTTAATGTTGTGCATTTTCGTTTTTCACTTTCCAGTTCAGAGCCCTTTATCTTTCAGCGAGCCTTCGGTGACACAGATTCAAGAAGTCTCGGGTCGAATCGACCGCGATTTGTCGCGCTGCTGCAAGTTTTAAGCCGCCAAAATCCGGGAGCCGCGAATCGTTCATCTCAATCAGATAAAAACCCGGTTTGGCAGGGTTCTGGGTGTCGGACACCGTATTCTCGCTGGTCCCGCAGAAGGCTTTCCGAACTGCGTTGGCCACCCGATACCACATTGCCTGGAAATCGGGTTGCGGGCCTATGGCGATGCAGCGCTCGTTAACGGCAAGATTGATCCTGGTGCGAGCGAATCACTTCGACCGAACAGTGAGCGTACATCGCCACGGCCTCAGACACGCTGCCGAGCAAGAGACGATCAAACCCGCGCCGGCCATGCGAACCAACCACGATCAAATCAGAGTGCCAATTTGTTGCTTCGTCTAGAATTACGGTCTTGGGGCCGTTGCTATCGTTTGGAATTAGGTTTTGCGTCTCCAGGTGCGACTTGTGGAGGATTTTCGAGGTCGCGGCCAGTGCTTCTTTGACTTCAGATATTTGTATTTCGCGCAGGGTCTCGCACACCTCGGGACTTGGCGCCTGGTTGCCGACCAAAGGTGCGGAAAAGTCGCGCACGCAGACCACTCGAACTTGGGTTTCCTTGGGCCAGGGCCGTTCGGCGACGGATCTGGCGGCGAGTTCGGAACACTTGGAGCCATCGGTCGCTAGGAGAATTCGAAAAGGCTTAGGGTTTGTATGTTCTTGAAGATTGGCAGGCGGGCGAACGATTTCGACCGAGCAGGGAGCGTTTCTGGTCACCGCAAGAGCGGTGCTACCCAGCAAGAAGCGGGTAATAGGGGAATTGCCGTGGGACCCCACGAAGACAAGGTCTGCCCCGAAATTGGTAGCCTCAGCCACAATGCAAGTTGCCGGATACCCATGCATGACTGCGCCACAGACGGCAAATCCGGTCGCTCGAAGCCGCTCGGTAACAGCTTCGACGGTGCCGCGAGCAGCGGCAGTGGCCTCCGCCGCTATCCCGGGTATTTTGGCATTTACAAATGGATCGACCGCCGAAATCACCAACAGCTCCGAGCCTTGAGCCCAGGGCCGTAGGGCCACTGCCCGTATGACGGACTGCGAACTATGGCTACCATCGATCGCTACCAGGATCTTCACGTTCCCCCCAGACCAGTTGAGCAACTCGTTTCAAGCTCTCCCGGCACGGTGATCTGGTGATCACCATGCAGTCATGGCGGCTTTATCTACCCATCGCCCCACGACCAGTAGCATGCTCCTGGGGGCATTCGCCTACGGTGATGAGGATTACGTCGGGTAGTGACGTTGGTCACATCGGATTTTAGGTTCAAAAGGCATGCTGGGTACAGGAGATGGATCATGAAAACCGCCGAAGCTCGAACACGAATGCCACTGAATAACATTCTTTACCTGACCGACTTTTCGGAACGGTCGGAAACAGCGCTACCTTTTGCCACATCGATCGCCCGGGAATATGAGAGCAAGATATACGCGCTGCATGTGCTGGTTCCAGCGATATATCCTTATACCCCGCCGGAGTTATTCAATAGTGCCGCGGCGGCCCAAGAGGAATGCGCCGAGAATAGCATGCAGCGATTGACCGCACAGCTCACCGGCTTGCCGCACGAGACAATCGTCGAGAGGGGTGGGGACGTTTGGGAAGCCCTGGAGCGAGAGCTGAAGGAACATGACATCGACCTCATCGTGTTAGGTACGCACGGACGCACCGGCGCGGCGAAACTCCTTCTGGGTTCGGTTGCCGAAGAGGTATTCCGGCGGTCAAGCGTGCCGGTCCTCACCATCGGCCCTTGGGCGCACGACAAAAGCCACAATGGTGCAGGGTTCCAGCGAGTTCTGTTCGCGACGGATTTCTCGCGCGAGGCGCAGGCCGCGGCACGCTTCGCGATATCGCTCGCGCAGGAACATCAAGCGCGGTTGATCCTCATGCATGTAATCCCCGAACACCCAAGCGATATCGACCGTCAGCGGAACGCCGACAATGTGGCCAACGCGATGTACGAACTCGGCGAACTGATTCCCAAGGAAGCGGAGTGGTGGTGCCAACCAGACACAGTCGTCGAATACGGCAATCCGGCCCAGAAGATTCTGGAGGTTGCCAAACAGCGTAACGCCGATGTGATCGTTCTTGGCATTCGGGATGCCAGCAAACACATGGGGGCCGCCGTTCATTTGGAGCGAAGCACCGCTCACCAGGTAGTCGCGCACGCAAAGTGCCCGGTTTTAACGGTTCGAGGTTGAGCGTATTCGACCAGGAAAATCCCGAGTTCCAGGAGGATTACGATGCTCGTCAGTGAAATGCAACCGCGAGAATGCTACGAATTTCTTGCCCGGGTTGGATTCGGGCGCCTCGCGTGTGTTCGTGAAAATCAGCCATACATCGTTCCGGTCTATTTTGCCTACGAACCTCACCGGCTCTATGGCTTCGCAACGCTTGGCCAAAAGGTCGACTGGATGCGCTCGAATCCGCGGGTAGCGGTAGAAGCGGACGAGGTCAAGAGCCATATCGAGTGGACCAGCGTCGTGGTTCAGGGACGTTACGAGGAATTTCCGGACGTGCCAGAGTACGCCAGCATTCGACAACAGGCTCAATCGCTACTGGAGAAAAGATCCTTGTGGTGGCAGACCGGTCTTGCGGCGGCTCAGACGCGCGGGCGCTTCAACCGCGACATCCCCATTTTTTATTGTGTTCAGATTGACGAGATCAGCGGCCATCGCGCTGTGGCGGATCCGGTGGAGGCCTCTTTCATGGTCGGATCACAGAAAGCTGTGACACCTGCGAAGTGAAGTTGAATAGCGCAGCCACGTTTGTCCGGTGGCGAGCGGCGAGGGGAAGTTCGATGTTCAGCGCCGCCGCTACCCCGGGAGACCCATCCGGAGCCAATACTCCGGCCCAGAACCTACATGCCGGATGCTCTTAATGATATGCGAGACACATGGCGCCACCCTTCCACACCGCTCTGAACACTCTTCGGTTCTTTGGAAGGGCAATGCCGCGAATCCTGGATAGCCAAGCCGCCCGCACCGAAAATCAAATGGTGGGCGAGCCTGGTATCCGATGTTGGCCTTCATTTAGATCTAGCGCGGCCATTTCCAGTCACGGATTTCTTCCTTGTCGATACCTTCAGCGTGCGCGTAGTTTAGGCTGTCGATGATTTGTCCCTTCAGCCACTCCTTTACATGGGCACCCTTCATCTGTAGCTTGGGCACGCGATCGATCACATCGATGCAAAGATTGAAACGGTCGACCTGGTTGATGATGGCGAGTTCGAATGGCGTATTGATGTTGCCTTTCTCTTTATAGCCGCGCACGTGAATATTGGCATGGTTCAATCGGCGATAGCTCAGCTTATGGATGAGCGAGGCGTAGCTGTGAAAGTTGAAAATAACTGGCTTGTCTTTAGTGAATAAAGAATCGAAGTCGCGATCCGACAAGCCGTGTGGATGTTCCGTCTCCGGCATCAGACGGAACAGATCGACGACGTTCACGAATCTGATTTTGAGGTCCGTGAACTTTTCGGCCAAGATCGAAACGGCCGCCAAGGCCTCCATCGTGGCCACGTCGCCGGCACAAGCCATCACTACATCCGGCTCGCCGCCTTCATCGGTGCTCGCCCAGTCCCAGATTCCGATACCCTTACTGCAATGCCTCACCGCGGAATCCATATCGAGAAAGAGTAAGTGAGGCTGTTTGTCTGACACGATGACGTTGACATAGTCGCGAGAACGTAAACAATGATCCGCAACGCTGAGAAGACAATTTGCATCGGGCGGAAGATAGATCCGCACAACGTCCGGGCTCTTGTTGGTGACAACATCGAGGAAGCCCGGATCCTGGTGCGTGAATCCGTTGTGGTCCTGGCGCCAGACAAGCGATGTGATGAGCAAATTGATCGACGGTATGGGAACGCGCCAGCTGAGGTCACACTTGGATTTCTCCAACCATTTCGCGTGCTGATTAAACATTGAGTCAATAACGTGCACGAAGGCTTCGTAGGTGGAAAACAGACCATGGCGCCCCGTAAGAACGTAACCCTCGAACCAGCCCTCAAGGGTATGCTCGCTGAGCATTTCCATCACGCGCCCGTCGACGGCGATCTCGGTGCCGTCGGTGTCCTCCGGCTTATATTCCGCCAGCCAAGTCTTCTTGGAAGCTTCATAAATTCCGTTGAGCCTGTTGGATGCCGTCTCGTCCGGGCCAAAAACGCGGAAGCTGGTCATGTTACGCTTCATCACGTCCCGCAGGAACACCGCTAGAACTTCAGTCGGCGACCGGAACGCCTTCGCCGGGGAGGGAACCTTCACGCTGTAGTCCTGGAATGTAGGGAGGTCGAGCGATCTCAGCAGCAATCCACCATTTGCATGTGGATTCGCACTGATGCGACGCTTGCCGGTAGGAGCCATTTCCATCAGCTCAGGAACGAGCCTGCCGGATGGATCGAAGAGCTCCTCTGGTTTGTAGCTGCGCATCCAGTCTTCGACGATTTTGAGGCTAGTCTTGTTCGTGACCGGATCCAGCACAGGCACCTGGTGCGCGCGCCAGAAGTTTTCGACTTTGTGACCGTCGACCTCCTTCGGGCCGGTCCACCCTTTAGGCGACCGAAGGACGATCATTGGCCAAAGCGGGCGCTCCGCCACACCGGTGCTGCGGGCCTTCTGCTGAATCGACCGAATCTCCTGGACGCAGTGCTCGAGCGTAGCCGCCATCTCTTGGTGCATGGCCGGCGGATCATCGCCTTCGACGAAGTAGGGCGTATAGCCATAGCCGCGGAAAAGGCATTCGAGTTCATGGTGCGAGATTCGAGCGAGAATCGTCGGATTGGCGATCTTGTATCCATTTAAATGAAGGATAGGCAGGACAGCGCCGTCGCGGATAGGGTTAAGGAACTTATTTGAATGCCACGAGGTTGCGAGTGGTCCGGTCTCGGCTTCACCGTCGCCCACCACGACGGTCACTATGAGATCGGGATTATCAAAGGCTGCGCCGAATCCATGGGAGAGGCTATAACCGAGTTCCCCGCCCTCATGAATGGAGCCCGGCGTCTCCGGCGTACAATGGCTGCCGATACCGCCGGGGAAGGAAAACTGCCGGAAGAACTTCAGCATTCCGGCCTCATCCTGGCTACGGTCTGGATAGATCTCCGAATAGTGGCCTTCCAGATAACAGTTGGCGAGTGTCGCGGGCGCTCCGTGTCCCGGGCCCGACACGAAGATCACGTTGAGATCATATTTCTTGATTAGCCGATTTAGGTGAACCCAGACCAACGATTGCCCAGGATCTGAACCCCAGTGTCCGAGGAGGCGTTTTTTGATGTGCTCAGCCTCGAGTGGCGTTCGGAGCAATGGATTTGCTCGCAAGTAGATCATTCCGACGGAGAGGTAATTGCACGCTCTCCAATAGCCGTCCATCTTGCGCAACTCTTCGGGGTTAAGCGGTGCATCGTTGCCTGGAGCTAACGTCATCGCGTGGCCTCCTCGAACCTGTACCCACATCAGCTTGCAGCCGAAATCTGCATTCTAATGTGACATACTTCACATCAACGAGTGACAACAATCACCGCATGTCGACACCCGTTTGTCGCAGAGTATTCCACGCGAGGTCACCATGGAAGGCGTTTCAACCAGGACCGGGCCTACCCTGAAGAACATTCTGTTTCTGACAGATTTTTCCGATTGGAGCGAATGCGGAATTGCGTTCGCAATCGCCTTTGCGCGCCGACATGACTCCAACCTTCATGTATTGCACGTTTTGACTTCTGCCTTGTCGGAGCATTCAAGTCCGCCAGAGTCCGTTGCGGCTGCGGTCGACGCCGCGGAGCAAGACGCACTTGGGGAAATGCGCCGACTGAGCTCTCGGTTCGCCGCTGTACCTCACGAAATGGGTATTGTTCGGGACAAATCCGTCTGGTTGGGCGTCAAGAAAATACTGGAAAGTCGCGCGATTGAACTGATGATCCTGGGCGCGCGCGGGCACGCGGGAACGATCGAGCCTTCGCCGGGATGCGCTGCCGACGGAATCTTGCAAAGGGCAGGTATTTCGGTGCTTACCATTGGCCCGTTGGTGAAAGGCCGGCACGGTGTGGGTCGGTTTCATCGCGTGCTTTTCGCGACGGACCTCAGTCCGGAATCCAAAGCGGCGGTACGGCAAGCAGTTTCCATGGTGCAGGAGAGCGAATCGCGACTGCTCTTCCTGCACGTCATGCCAGACCCGAACCCTGGCGGAAGGACTACCCAGGATTCCGTGGCCAATGTAATGCATCAACTCCACGAGCTTGTGTCCTACGGCGGAAATCTGCTGTATCCGCCCAGAACGATAGTCCAATATGGAAGTACAGAGGAGCGAATTCTCGAAGTTGCCCAAGAATATGGCGCGGATCTGATTGTGTTAGGAGTCCGCGCGGCACCAGATCTCGACGCCGTCACTCACCCTGAACGAATCACGGCGCGCAACGTTCTGTTACGTACATCCTGCCCGGTTCTGACCGTTCCGCTTGGCGAAGGTCGGGACTCAACCCAACCCAAGCCGCACGAAGACGCAAAGGAGGTCGGAGGCGCTCCTCAGCAAATGGATCGAGGGTATATCATGTGATCGGCCTCACATCATTCTGCAGCGGAGATATTGCACATCGACGCCGGGCCCCAGGGCCATTTCGCGAATGGCGTGGCTCGATCATCCCAAGGATGGTCGGGAGCAAGAATATCGAATTGGTGAGGGAGTTCCGATGGACGACGCACTAGACGTAGATCGCCTGCATTTCGCGTTCACCGTCACGTTTCATTACATCTTTCCCCAACTAACCATGGGCCTGGCCCTGTTACTCGTATACCTGAAGACCAAGGCGTTACGCACGGGAGATGATCACTACAATCGCGCCGCCCAATTCTGGGCTCGCATCTTTGGAATCAATTTCGCTGTCGGCGTGGTGACCGGAATCCCAATGGAGTTTCAGTTCGGGACGAATTGGGCTGAGTTCTCGAGGACCGCCGGTGGCGTCATTGGACAGACTCTAGCGATGGAAGGACTTTTCTCATTTTTCCTGGAGTCGAGCTTTCTCGGACTATTTTTGTTCGGGGAGAAAAAACTGGGTCGCATCGGGCATTGGTGGGCCGGCTTCTTGGTCTTCCTGGGCTCATGGCTATCGGGCTATTTGATCGTTGCCACTGACGCATGGATGCAACATCCCACCGGATATGCGATTGGCCCGACTGGAGAGATTCTTCTGACCAGCTTTTGGGGGCTGTTACTGAACCCATGGGCGCTCTGGCAATACGCGCACACCATGCTGGGAGCGGTACAAACAGGCTGCTTCGTCATGGCTGCGGTTGGCGCGTTCTATCTACTCAGTAGCAGGGACGAAAGATACGGCAGGATGTTTGTGCGGACGGGCGTGATCGTCGGTGTGGTTGCGGCATGCCTGCAGCTTTTCCCCTCGGGAGATATGCAAGGCAAACAAATCGCGCAGAGCCAGCCTGTTACACTCGCGGCAATGGAAGGCCTGTTTGAGACGCAACAGGGCGCTCCGCTCGCGATATTAGGCCAGCCGGACGTGCAGAAGAGACGACTGGACAACCCCCTGGTGGTGCCCGACATGTTGAGTTTTTTGACCTATAGGAAATGGACCGCGAACGTAAGGGGATTAGACAGCTTTTCAGAGGATATCCGACCCGACATGATTCCACTGCTTTACTACAGCTATCACGTAATGGTGGGACTGGGGACAATTTTCATCGCCGTAATGATAGTCGCAGCGCTTCTATTGTGGCGCGGAAAGCTGTATCGCGCACGATGGATGCTGTGGTTGCTGATGATCTGCGTTCCGCTTCCATACATAGCGAATACGGCGGGGTGGATCACAGCGGAAGTCGGGCGGCAACCATGGCTGATCTATGGGCTGATGCGCACGGCGCACGGAACCTCACCGCTGGTCGGCGCGGGGAATGTATGGTTCACGCTGATCGGCTTTATGGGCATGTATACCCTGCTGGCGATTTTGTTCTTATTCCTGGTGCTGCGGGAGATCGGCTTAGGCCCCGAACCGCGTGTAGCGCACAGCTGAAAAATTCGCTACGGCTGCACAGGATCAGGAGGAAAAGATGGAGACGATCTGGTTCTGTCTTGTGGCGCTGATGATCGCGCTGTACGTAGTGCTCGATGGCTTCGATCTCGGTGCCGGTGCGATTCATCTGCTGGTTGCCAGGAGCGATGAAGAGCGGCGCCAGGTGCTGGCGAGTATCGGCCCGGTATGGGACGGCAATGAGGTGTGGCTACTCGCGGCCGGGGGGGCCCTGTATTTTGCATTCCCCGCGCTCTACGCCAGCGGCTTCAGCGGATTCTATCTGCCACTGATGATGGTGTTGTGGCTGCTGATTCTGCGAGGAATATCGATCGCATTTCGAGGTCACATCCAGAGCGCGATATGGGATCGGCTGTGGGATTTTGTATTTTGCGCATCGAGTCTGCTGCTCGCCATCTTCTACGGTGCAGCGCTGGGAAACGTGGTGCGCGGAGTGCCCCTCGATGGCAGCGGATATTTCTTCGAGCCGTTGTGGACGAATTTCCGGTTGGGGCAAGACACCGGAATTTTGGACTGGTACACGATTCTAGTCGGAGTGCTGGCACTTGCGGCGCTGGTGATGCATGGCGCGCTCTGGGTGCAAATGAAAACCAGCGGTCGAGTATCGGAAAGAGCCACGAGGATAGCCGGGATTGCCTGGTGGGTGGTGGTGATGCTTACGCTGCTGGTAACAGCGGTGACGTTTACCGTGCAACCTCAGGTGAAGCAGAATTTCAGCACGTGGCCCTGGGGAGTTGTGTTCCCACTTCTCGCGGTCACCGGAGCTGGCGTGGTGAAATTCGCACTGGGGAAGAAGGATGAGCCTAAGGCATTCCTTGCTTCCGCTGCCTATCTCATCGGCATGCTGACGAGCGTGGTCTTTGGCGTCTATCCGATGGTGTTGCCGGCTCGGAATCCGTTGTACTCGCTGACTGCGGCGAACGCCAAAGCGGGGGCGTACGGATTGAAGGTTGGCCTGGTCTGGTGGACCCTCGGGATGATATTGGCGGCTGGATACTTCACGTTCTTATACCGATCGTTTGCTGGTAAGGTAACCGCCGAGACGATTCCTCACGCGAGCGGTGATTCTGCTGGTTCTGTGTAGCGACTGAATCGTGATCACATAATGCTGGATCAATTGAGAAACCGACCACATCGCGAGCTGACCAGATGGATCGAAACTCCAATGTTTGTAATCCTCCTTGGCAGTGTGCTCGCCAGTGGGTCGCTCCCGCTTGCCTTAGCCACGCCTGCACCGACGTGGACGGGCGGCACCGAGCGGTTTGCTGCGCAAACCTCCGCGCAAGAAAGTCCCGTAACTCCCCAGCCGCATCGCACCAAGGTTGCGGAGGGCGAATATGCCGTGATCGAGGAGGCCAACTCCGGCGCCGTCGGGCCATTTGGAGAAGAGGTGTATGACTTCCACGAATTGTGGACTATGTGGCGCGCCGAGGCTGGTGGGTATGAAGTTGAAGGGCAACGTCGTTTTGAATCCCCCAGGAATACGCCTCATGACGACAGCTTTTCGGTCCGTCTTTCGCGCGATCTGACGGTAATCGATATGACGGAGTTTGCTAAACTGAGGTGGAATGAGGATTCCGGTCCCCTGTTGTGCCGGTTCCTGGCGACGGAACTTAGGTGTTCCTCGGGCGGCAGTCCGAAGAACCATGTCGAACGGCAGATTCCGATGAAGCGCCCTTTCGGACTGTTATGGCCGGTTTCGGCTTTTTCTCTCAGCGGTATTACTCGAGAAGCGGACGTCGATCCAAATCGTGGAACGGACGTTGAGCTTGCATCCATCGAACAACCGAGCAAAGAAAATCCGGTCGAGGTCACGATTCTAAGCGGCAAATTGCGATATCTCGGCGCGGAACCCCTGGAGTTAGCGGGGGAGAAATGGCGGGCCCGCAAGTTTTCTCTCAAAGTGCCACTTCATCCAGAATTCCTGATTTGGGGCTCATCGCAGGGGCTCTTGCTTTCTGTGGCGGTCGAGCATGGTCACCAGAATTGGCCGGAAGAAGGAATGAAGCTGGTACGTTTTCACAAGTTTGCCGATTTCTAGCGTTTGAGCACGTGCTCCGCTGTGAGGCAGTGTTGGGTCCGCGCAAGGTCCGCGCAAGATCCGGCGGGGGATGGATTAGGGCGAATCGAGCACCGCGTAGGCGGGCATCGCTGCACCTCCTGTACCCGGGGCAGTGAAGCAAGAGCCGAGGATTAATCGCATATACCTTCCCTTGGTAGCTCCCGGCTCGCAGATTCGCGACGACCGTCCGATCCACGCTGCCATCGCGGTCGGTTGCTCCAATGATAGCGACCGAGGCGGGAAAAGCGAAAGACGCGAGTAGCCACCGATCGCTTGAGCGGGCCATTGAACTCATGAGAAATCGCTTTCGGTGTTGCGCAGCGCAACCCAGCATCGTTCTGGTCCACACTTGAACAAGGCCCACTTTCCAATCATGGCATTTTCGCTGAGATGATATTTATTTGGAAACATTCCGATGTGATGGGGCGCACAGCCATATAGATCGTCCGCTGCTAAAAAGAGGATGTGAGGTGGAACATGGATAGCTTCAAACCAATTAGAAGAGTTGTTTTGCTGCTGCTGGTCCTTGGGTTCGGCCATTCCGGTGCTGCCCGCAACCAGGATGATGCCCAGTCTCCCAACGTCAATCACAAAGTCGACACGACTCACTTGCCGCCCACATATGTTCCGCCTGGTAAGCAGTTATACAGGGAGCATTGCGCCTCGTGCCATGGATCCGACGGAAAAGGTGGCGGCCCGGTAGCATCATCACTCAGCACGCGCCCGCCGGATCTCACCACACTTGCCAAGAGACATGTCGGCGCCTTTCCCGAACAGTACGTCACAACCGTTCTCCGTTTTGGTACGGACATCTCGGCTCACGGCTCGTCCGAGATGCCAGTATGGGGACCGATCTTCGAATTTCTTGAGCATTACAATGAGGAGGCGGTGCGCCGGCGCATCGAGAACCTCTGTGGCTATCTCAAGTCGATCCAAGAGAAATAGCCCAGCCCCGGGATATGTTTACGGAGGCCCTGGGTAGCCAGTCGGATGGGACACGCTTCGAGCAGCGCGGTTCGTTATTGGCGACAGGCTCTACGGGGCTATCTCCCTATTGTTCCCAAGC
>Ga0182024_10017786_pt1 | contig 13305 bp, 14 predicted proteins | sample P32metaG_FD_120480 | JGI IMG/M metagenome (GOLD analysis project Ga0182024, IMG submission 120480) | Permafrost microbial communities from Stordalen Mire, Sweden - P3-2 metaG (Illumina Assembly) | ecosystem: Environmental > Terrestrial > Soil > Wetlands > Permafrost | place: Sweden: Stordalen...
CAGGAATGCGAGGAGACGATCAGCAACTGCAAACGGGGATGTTCAGTTATGTGGCGTTGGAAGATCGGATACCAGCGGATCATCCGCTGCGCGGAGTGAGGGCGCTGGTGGATGCGGTCTTGGGGGAGATGTCCAAGGATTTCGATGGGCTGTACTCGCAGGTGGGACGGCCCTCGATTGCCCCGGAACGGTTACTGCGGGCGTTGCTGGCGCGGCACGGCAGGCCAGTATGCCGTTTGCTCCGGCAATACGAGGCGATTTGCGAGGCTCAGGAGGCCGGGGCAGGGCCAAAAGGGCGGGTGTAGGTGTCCGCGTGGCTCCTGTGCCAAGGAAACGGTCCTAGCGAAGGGATTACGAAGGTCTAGGCAGCAGCCAAACCCGTATCTGGGATGAGCCGGGAAATTCCTGAGGGTCTCGCCATGGGTAGGGCTGGGGATCGCTGGGCGGTTGGCTAAGGGTTTCCCCATGGGATCGCCGTATGTAAACCCACGCGAATGCTAGACATACGCCCCGGCTTGCAGATAGAAGGCTCATTTCAGGGGGTCGCCCCGGCATAGATTTCCCCAGAGGGACCCGTGGCCGTCCCGTCCGAATGACCACAGCGAAAGTAAAGCAAACAGCCTAGCTTTGGAGTTCGGTGGTGACCATCGCAGATCGCAAGGCGTTAGCTTAACGTTTGCCCAGTGTTTTAGGACAGGAGGGTGACCCTCCGCAAGCCCATGGTATGGCTGGGGTAATGCCTTGGGGGATTGCCATGGGGTATTCTGTCCTCTTACGGCCCGATGGAGAGGTCTCAGGGTGGCTGGGCAAACGTACGCTGTGCAGGACCCAGCGCACCGGGAGACAAAGGGCTGCCGACAGAGGACAGGCGCAGCGCAGCACCGGGGGACAGGGCCTTGCGTTGACCAGTGCATAGCTAGTTAACAAAGGCAGGGCGAATGCCTAGCGAATGTCCCGCTAACGCATTGATCCTGCCACACTTACACCAGCACTAGACAAACTAAACAGATTGACTAGCCCTAACCTGTGCAATTCCTACGCGGTTTGCTGTGCGGTCGGCTGGGCTTCAGGGCTTGGCACTGGTCCGGCACGAGTGCTACGCGGTCGGCTGGGCGAATGAGCTACGGACAGGGCCACGCATACGCTTTGGGATCACAACGCCTGTTCGCGGGGGCTGGGAGAACGCAAAGCGAAAGGCTTAGGAATGTGCTTGGGGACGGCTAAGTGATTGACTTGTTAGGTAGATACATAGGAAGGCTGCTAGGCAATGGCATGGTATGAGCAAAAGGCTGACCATGTGTCACGGTACGACATGTCGTTAGGCGACATATTGTAGCTCTCTACTATGCTCATTCTATTGAGGTTGCATCTTACGTGTAATCAAGAGGCTAGCTGCTAGGCCGATAGCTTGGCGAAAGGCTTGGCCGATCCCGTGATTCCCTGCCGTGTGTCCTGAACCCGGCAAAGCATGGCCCTGTCCCTCGCGGTGATCCTGTCCTCTACTCCCTTAACAGTCACTCCCGGTCATGGCGCGGGTTCTGTACGTCCGCGTCTACGCGCTAGGCAGTCCCGTGGAAGCCTGAACCGGGCAGACTGCTAGGCGGTCGGCTGTGGGTAAGGGCTTGGGGCTTTTCGCTTGTCCTGCTTCCCTGCTATCAGGCTCCTAGGTCTTCGGGCGTGGAGTGATCCGCACAGCGTGCGCCATGGGTTACCCATAAATGACTTTGGTGCGTTTCTTTTCCCTTGACACCCGTCAGGAGTAATTATATCCTTACATATGTCAGGAGATAAAACTTCTGACAAACAATTCGACTAGGAGAAAAGACGCCATGTCAACCATGAAACGCATCCGCAAAGTGTTTCCCACTTCAGAGATTCCGCACCTCTGGTTTCATCAAACTCAGTCCGACGCCCGGAGTCAAGGGAATGTCTTTTTTGACGGAGATACGGTCTATTCTTACGGTACTCACTTCCCGATTGCTCGCCATGTTCAGAGCAAGAGCGGACAGCGTGCCGTTCTATTCACAATTGCACATTACAGCGTGACCACTACCGGGCATTGCTCTGCTGTTCGCTCTGCAATTCCTAGCGGTACGTTGGTCTTCGATGTTCCCAGCCTAGGAACACATTACGCCAGTGGAACTCCCAACCATAACGACAACCTCAGATACTTCGTCAATCAAATTAACGAGCGCGTCACCAAGGCTTCTAGGGCGAGAAGCACGTGGGCAGTCACATCCCATTTAGGACAGGCTAACGGTCTGGTGGAATCCGCACGGGCTTATGGAAAGTTCTTTCGTGTGCGAGTTCCTAAACTCCCTGTAGTACCTGAGGCAGACAGTGACAAACTTGCGGCAATCGGAAAACGTGAGCGAGAAGAGTCCGCACGCAAAGCACGCGAGCAACGGGAAGAGAACGACCGACGCAAGCAACGTTTAGAGCAAGAGAGAAAGCAGTGGGAAGAGAAACTCCCCACACTCTGCGATGAATGGCGCAACGGGGCAAACGTCAGCATCTCACGTCCGAATTACACGTGGTACGACTACGACAAGGTTCCCAGCATTCCTACCATGCTGCGAATCAATGGTAATGAGGTTGAAACATCCCTAGGTGCTCGCGTTCCCGTCTCACACGCGAAACGCGGTTTAGCTTTTGTCCGTCGCGTTGTGTCGAGTGGTCAAGAGTATGTCCGCAATGGTCACACGCTGCATTTGGGGCATTACGCGATTGACCGGATTGAGACGGACGGCACATTGCATGCCGGATGTCACGTCATCAAGTTTTCAGAGATTGAGAACCTCGCTCCAGCATTGGACGCTGTGACTGTCTCAGCGTCAGAGAGTGAGGCTTCCAATGTCTAACCTCATGCAACGTCAAATCACGGGATTGGAAAACTGGATCAAGGTAGAGACCACGTACGGTACAGAGTTTATCCGTGTGGCGGATGTCTCGCTGTTCGTGCGGGACTCCCAGACTGTCACGCACCCGATGTCAGACGAGGACAGGGACGCGACGATTGAGAAGATTCGCCCGTACGTCGAAGGCAAGCCTCAATCGTGGGAAAACATCAAGGGCTATGGCGCTAGGTTGTCTGCTCCGGGCTATTTGGATTGCACAGAGTGGACTGTCTTCGACACTGAAGACGAAGCACGGGAATACCTCGAAGAGATGTATCCCGACGATGAGGAAGACGAACCCGAGCAAGACTAGGGAACGTGCACAGCATCCGACCGCATCCGGGTGCTGTGCGAGTCAACCTAGACTCACTTGGTACGCGGACCTAAACCGCAAAGGAAAAAGACGCGCTATGAAAAACAGCAAACGCATTGCAAAAATCACGATCAAACAGATGATGGACAGTGATCCCGACACTTCTTACCTAGGCGAATACTCCGACCGGGCGAAGTCCGATTACGCAATTGACCGCAAACACTCGCTCGATTGCCAGACTAACAACGTCCCGACTGAGGGACTAGAGATATTGTCCCGAGTCATGCACTATCTGACTGCTGTGACTTATGAGCCTTGCCCATTCAGTGAAGACGGCATCTGGCACGACGTTTCCGACGCACAAGACTTGCTCATTGAAAAGCAGGACGAATTGCAAGAATGCGACTGTGGCGAACGTGGTGACGCTGAACGCGGGGAGTACCGATACTTTAATGGCGTAGTCGAGAATTACAAAGGAGAAACGCCTGAGAAGATTCGGGAGTACGTCCTCCGCGATTACGAGCGGATGGAACGTTTGCAGCGTGGTGACTGGTGCTACATCGGCATCAGGGCAGAAGCAGAAGTTCTCATCCCGTCAAGCAGTGAGGGTGCCAGCATCGTGCAAGAGATTACGTCAGGAGGACTCTGGGGCATTGAGTCGGACTCTGACGCATCTTACCTGAAAGAGGTTGAGGGTGAGGAATTGTCGGAACTACGCAAGCAACTTTATGCCGTGGGCTTCAGCAAGCGAGCGATTGCGACAGCAGTAAAGAACGTCACGCACGAAGACGCCTAGGCCGAAACGGGCAGCAATGCCCGTCTGTCCGTTACGCGGACACTGAAGAGGCTACGATACAATGTGCGTTTGGGAGATGATGCACACGTGTCCGATAAATGGATTCGCAAGATCACAGTTAAGCAAACCTCTACAGAAGCAGAAGTCACACTGTCAGGGGACATCGTACAGACGATTACATCTGCGGGACTGGCAGAGATGCGTAAGAAGCTATACGCCATGGGCTTCAGCAAGCGAGCAATTGCCACGGCTGTGAAGGACGTACAACGAGAGAATGCATAGACAGATGCCAAGCACTCCAAAACAGCAACGGAAAGAACGCGAGCACGGCGAGACGTGGGAGCGTGCCAGACGCCTGTATCTGAAATATCCGCTTTTACCTGCCGCAGACATTGCCCGTTTGCTTGGCGTGTCTCGACAGACGATAGATGAATACGTCACAGGACTGAAGGAAGAACGCGGCAAACGTCGGGAGGAAGCCTTCCACAACCTACGACGGAAAGAGGGACTGTGAGAATAGACTGTCTGCACCGGGACTTCTCGCGTGCATCCGCGCAGGCTCTACATACGCCGCGTGCCGCGCACAGGTATGTCACCTAGCGTCACATCGCATGACGCCGCACATCGTCGCAAGTCAGGTCACACCATGCATTTCCGATTGTTACTTCAAATGAGGCATACACAGGCGGACATTCTTCTCCCGCCACTCGCACATCGAATTTGAAACGGTCCAATGGAGCGACCTTTAACCTTGGGTGAAATCGCGTACATATCACCACATCCCTGTGGGTGTTCTCAACCCAGAACACATTCAATTGCCGAGGGGCACCATGCTCCAAACTAATAACAGTTTGTGGATCGTTTACAAACGACCACTCTAAATCAAGAGTCTCATTGATATGAGTTGCGTACCATTCACCCGCGCCCTCAGCCCATTTGGAAATATTAAGGAGTTGCCCTCTGCAATCCTTAATCGGGCCTTCTGTCTCGCACTTAACAAGCACCTGAACGTATCGCCTCTTTTTATCGGGATGCTCACGACCTACGCCACTGTATTTCATAGTGATGTCGCCTATGCCCAACTTCGGCACTAGTCGAACATGATCTGCACGCCAAATAAAATATCCTGCAACGAGGATAGCCCAAGCGACGGCCCAAGGTAGGTAGACTCTCGCGGGAGCGTAGTAAAGCGTATAGACGGTGAAGATTATTCCGGGCACGCCAGACCCCCAGAAAATTTCCCATGCGTGCTCCCTAACAGCTTTCCAGTAATCCCGGATAAGCCGCCAATCGAATCCCTCCACAAATGCTCGGAAACCCCGCGAAAAACCGTACATGGCAAGAATGCTACGCCCCACAAATGGCCGAGGCAAGTATGTTCGTGCCCACACAATGCACACCTGTCCGCTACGTTACCAAGGTAATGACTGTCTGTTCTTATAGATATCTATTGACATCACTATGCATCGTCTGCTATCGTACAAATAGAGGGAATGAGAGCCGACCGGACGAAATCCTCAGGGAAGCCAAGGAACCAAAGAGGCAACCCGACTCAGCCGAAGCCAGAGAGCCTCCACAAGCGAGGACGGTGCTAAGGAAAAGGAAGGCGAGAACGGCCAACCCCGAGGGACCAAGAAGGGCAGAGACCCGAGTATCCGCACCGCAGGGACAAAGCAACTGCGAAGCTGAAAGTGAAGAGAGGATGCACAGCAGTGGTAAGCAGAGTCAAGGACAAGTGAGACGGCTAGAACGATCACCCAACACAGTAGCTCTGGCAGCAACCACAGCACAAAGCAGAATCAAACACACATGCTGAAGTCGTGATGCTCAAACGTTAACTGGGCACGAACGTGAAAAGCGAACCCAACGAATTAAGCGTTGGCGAGGAACCTACACGTGGAGACAAAATGAATTTTGAAATGATTCAGAGCATAGAGTAGTCCTGAGAAACACACCGCTCTGTGCTCTGAAATGATTTTGAAATTTAGCAAACCCCAAGGAGATGCGAATGAAAAAGAAAAAGAGCACCCCCACACCCCGCATAGCTCTATATCTGCGGCCAGACCAAGTGAAGTCTCTCACTGAACTCCATGATGAAACAGGGGCACCAGTAAGCGAGTTGATTCGTCGCGCTATTGACGCTTATCTCAAAGAACGTGGGAAGTAAGGAGCCATCACCATGCACTACTTTGAACCTAATGAATTGACCGCATTGCTGACTGCTGCGTACAACCGCAACAGGCTGCACCATCTTGTGATGCTGGCCAGCGTGTGTCACGGCCTTCGTGTCTCTGATTCAATTGCACTAGAGAGCAGTGATGTGCAGGGCACCTCTCTGCTGGTCAATCGGAATCGGCTGAAGGACAACGGCCCACAACTACAGCCCCTACACTTCTCAGACAATCCCATCTTCGATGAGCGCAGCCTCGTGGTCCACGCTGGGCATATCGCTGGGAACTCTGCACTGAAAGACAAGCGTTTGTTCCATCTGTGCAGACAGAGATGTGATCAACTCATCCGTCGCTACGGGAAGGAAGCCAACATTCCCATGGCGAAACTGCACTGGCACTCTCTACGCCATTCAACGGCAATGCTCACGTGGAGTGAGAGTCACTCTTTGAGCCAAGTACAGCGCGTACTCGGGCACAAGAACCAATCTACGTCCCTTGTATATCTGCACGAATCTGATAGGGCAAAGGGTCTGCTTTCTTTGCGCCGTGGTCTCGAAGCGGTTGCAGACTGCACCGTAGTACATCTGGACAACCGAAGAGCCTTGCCGGAGCCTGCCGCGCTCTGACTGTGATGCCTTGAGCGGAGCCACAGCTTAACCGCTTCAAGCACAAACCACGTACACAAAGGAGATCACAATGAGCACATTATTTATCATCTTAGAAATACTGGCGGGTTTGTGTGGGCTTGTAGCCCTGCTTTATTACTCAACAACCGCACTGAGCAGAGGAGCAGAGAGCATTCGAGATAGGCTGTCAGACGACAGTAAAGCCAAAATACAGAAAACCACTGCATCAATTGTTGTCATTCCTCTGCTGTTTGTTAGCGTCGTGTGGTTGGCGGCAATTTGTGCTCCTCATATTTTCCCAGAGAGCGAATGGGCTTATGTGGGGCGTTATTCCACGTCCGCTAAGTACGTGATGATAGAGAAAGAACCACACACTTGCGAATGGAGCAAAGCACCACTTGGTAACAAATACTGCCACTTTGACAAGGTGGTCACTGTTGATGGGGATGCCAGCATAAAAATGGCTTGGCCCGTGGGAGTGCTGATCGAACACAACAGTCCGCGAGTGTACGTGACTTGGGAAAAAATAGAAGAATAATTCTACCGCTCTAGCTTCGCGGGAGGCCGCATGGTTATGGTCCCGGTTTCGTAGGGTTTTATAGGCCATTTGCCGAGATTCTTCATTTTCAAAATCATCTCCAAACCAGTGGTACAACTGCCGGAAGAAACCCTAGGAAACCCTAAGTGAGGTCGGCAGACAATTCCCAGAACATGCAAGTTATGCCCGATTATCGCTTGTCTTGAGTTTGGGCACATGCAGAATCGTCAGTATTCATGCGGTCATTCTCTGTTTCAACACTTTGCAAAGGTGCTGATCTTCGAGGTCAGCCCCAGCAAAGACGCAGGTGAAACAGCATTTTCATAATTATTACAAAACACCAAAGGGCCTATCCATGCGGGTTCCCACGTTTCAGACTTTGAGCAGATCGGTGGGAAATCTTGAAAAGAGCCTCGCTTAACCCTACGCCGTTTGCTCCGTACATCGAAGGTTTCGCCACGAAGGGCCTGCAAAGTGGAGTGAACAAAAGGCTTATACAGTCACATAATAAAGTAGCAAAGTAAAGACGATTTCGCTTGCATTTATGACTTTTCCATGAGATGATGGAGTTAGGTAGAGTTACGCAGAGAACAGCACCACCTCACCAGTAGCACAATCCAAAGGCACACAACAAGGCGCAACACGCACAGGGATAATGGTGGGAGAGAAACACAGCACTCGATAGGTGATCGCTTACAGGCGGTCGTTGTACCGAATTAGCCGAGTGCGTGACAACTCCCTTCAATGGAAAGGCCATCCGAGACCCCAGCGTGGTACTGAAGCGTGCAACAGCCGTGGCTGAGTAGACGAACTCGGTGCCGTGAGGCCGATAGCAAGGCTTCATCAAAGCGTGTGCTGCGTCTTTGTAGAACTAATAACGCGCCGGGGAAACTGGGACGGCAAAGGAAACACCATGAAGAAACCAAAGAAAGAAGGAAGACCTTCGCAAGCTGAAGCAGATGCTACGCGATACGCAGTTGTAAAAATGCTACGACACTATCCACTGCTATCGTATGCGGACGCAGCAATCGCTGCACAGATCAGCCAACAGAGGCTTGGGCAGATCGCACGGGAGGAGCCGGGGCTTGAGCAGTACCGAGAAGAGCAGAAGGCAAAGCAGATCGCTAAGATTGGAAAAGGTTACCCGGTGATCAAACTGCCGAAGGAGTAAACGAGTAAATCCCACTACAACTTCACCGCGTCTTGCACGGCAGATTGCCGCGCAGTCGCATAGCCTCGTCCACTGGGCGAGCAGCACCACCAAATTGAACTACAAAGGAACATTGAAATGGTAAGTACCACAGTTATACGCGATGCAGTTCGCATCGTAGATGTTTTGGAATCAGCAAAAGTTTGGCTTTGCGCCGAACAGTTTCAGTTAGGGTTGGGTTCGCGCAGGATGTACAAGGCACTTCGCTTTTTGCAAGAGCAAGGGCTAGTAGTCAGCAGAATCACTGGCGAAGGCTCAGGGCGATACAAAGAGTACAACTTGGCACAGCCCGGATTGAAGCCCATCGTCATTCAAGGTGACGTGACTATCGAAGGAAAGGAGGCACATGACGTACGCTGAATTAATGGAACTGCGCCGCGTAGCAATCGCCGCGTCGGATGCATCGCTGAAACGTGGCAAGCCCGTGGCTGCTCCTGTGCCTGCCTACTTCGACTCCGGTGAGATGCGCTTTCATGGGGAAGTGCTGTATGCGAAGCAAGAACCACAGAAGATCAACAGGTACGCTGGTGGAATACCGGGACGTGGCGTTGGAACACTTCCAATGTTTGACCTCAGCGGAAATCAAGTCGGTGGGGCACCCCTGTACAAAAAAGCAGGCCGCAGAACTAGCACACGCACTCCGAATAACCCATGGGGAGGCGTACCGTCTGATGAGCGCAAGGCAGATGCCGAACTGTTCTTGCGGCAAGAGTGCAAGACTCATGGCACCCGTGACAAGAAGGGTGAAGTGGTGCCATGCAAGCGCAGTGAACTTCCGGCAGCGTGCTTGAAGACGGCTGAGAACTTGCGTGCAATGAAGAACGCTCCTGAGGCACAAACGTTGCACGCACAGAAGTGCAGTTGCAACGGCACAGTAGGCGATCCTTGCTCTGCTGGTTGCAGCTTCCCTTGTACGTGGGATGAAGTCTCGATCACTGCTGGCATATCTTCTGATCGGTCTGTTTGGGAGAAAACCAAGCAGGGTGTCCTTGGAAAAGGTTTTGCAACCCGTTCTAGTGACTCCGTGTATCCAGAACCTCGGCACCTGTCCATCCTCGGACCTTGGTTGTCTGCACAGGAAACTAAAGAACGTTTGGTGCAGCACTACTACCACGACGTAAACAAGAGAGGTGATTATGCGTTCGTCGCACAACTTTGGCAGTGCAACCTGCCGAACGTTCAGCGACGGAAGGAAGCAAAGCTACCGCTGATTGGTGGTGATCCAATGTGGGTTGAGAAGTGGCCTGCTGGTTCATACACAGGTGGACGCAGACCACGTGGCAAACTCTACGAGGCTGCGTTGGCTGCTCTGCCTCATCACACCGTGGATGGTAAGGCTAAGATTCTCGATAGCACATACGCGAGCCTTGCCCAAAGCGATGTCGCGGAGTGGTGCAGGCTTAATGCAGTACAAGTGGCACTGCTACCACCTCACAAAGCTGTGCGTGATATGCGCGATGGGGTCCGTAAGGAACAGCAACAGTCTTTCGAGAACGTCACTAAGGAACTACTGTGCGTTTCCAAAGCTGGGAAGTTGTACTCAGTGAAATCGAGGACTGGGTACAAACTGGTTGACCGTACCTCTAAACCCAAAGTAGATGCCTACGAGTATGTCAACTATAAACCTGCACTCATTCTGAGCAAGGACTTGGTTGAGAACGATGCTGACTACCATGCGTCGGCAGAGAAGGCCACAGAGATTCGGTCACAACTGAATCCCTCACGGCTCCGGCTCATTGATGGAGACTTCTCGCACATGTATAGCAGTGGCGGTTCGCTCGATGAGTATGGATACACTACGTGGATTCTGAACCCGGCCTGCAAATGGTTTGCAGATGAGGTGAAGGCTTCACGCAAACGTGTAGCTGCGAGTGCCAAGCACAGCGGAATTGCACAACTTGATCCTCTGCGGTCCATCAGTGATGACATTTATGCTGTGGTCACAGAGAGCACAGATAATTACAAGAATAAGTTCGATAAAAAGAAACGCGAGAAAGGAGCAGTGAGGGCTTCCCTAATACCGTTCGGCTGCACGCTTACCAGTTGGCCTTGGCCTTTGTGTCACGCGCTGATTGCAAAGATGCAGAAGCAAGAAAGTATTGTGGCACAACAGGAGCCTGCAAACACCGTGATCTTCCCATCGTCGCGGCGATGTGGGTCCGGTTCGACATACCGGGAGGTCTCTAGTGTAAGAGACTTAAACCTTACATCGGTGTCCATGGCAGATCGCATGGGCGCACACTATAACGTCGTGGATGGTGTGTGGCAACAGTTCTTGGAAGGTTGGCACCCCAGAGGTCTCTCTGCTCATCAATTGCAGCGAACTCGGCTGGAACAACTCTTCAGGGGAATGCAAAATAACTCATCATTGCATGGCTGGACTGTTTCGGCCTACGATTGGGTTCTAAACACCGATCCATCCAGTGCTCATTTCAATGAGTATGTATGGTCCAACTGTGGCAGGGAAGTGCACAACGTACAGTTCTTCACTCAGGCTTCCGAATTTGCATCTAGCAGTGAATCTTGCACGTGCTGGCATTGTGGGGAGAAGTTCTTAACATACAACTCTCTACAAGCGCACGTAGATAAGCACTCTACATGCAAAACCTTCGTGCAGTACTGTATCTCTCTTCGAGACAAAGATGGAACCGTGTCAATACGTAACAAGCACTATGGAGTCGTCAAGTTCGTCCGAGTTCTGCCTTCCGATGAAAGCAGAGCATGGATCACAAAAGGTGGCGGCTACATAGGAGTTGACACCAGCACATTGAATCTCAAGAACGGTGAGGACTTGAAAGGTTCGGAGACGTTCAAGTGGTTAACAAAGAATGTCTACGCACCTCCACAGGAACCAAGCCATGTGATCACAATGTCTGAAGAACAAACCGAGATGCTACACAATTACCTTTGTGTGGTCTATCCAAACAGCAAATATAACAAAGCACTGTGTGACTTCAGAGGCTACAGAAGGGAGCAAGGCTACAACCTGCTGACCGACAACACCTATCAGTTTTTCGATGCACTTGAGGAACGCAAGGCAAAGAAGCAAGAGCTAGGCATCAAGACCACCAAAGATACAACAGAAGAAGGGGTTCGTTGGTGTTTGCGGATGTCTCGGGTAAAGCCGTCTTTGTCCCTCGGTGTGATTGGTTCACCAGAGCGCCGTGATGTTCCAAGTAAGAACGAAGTCCATGAGCACTGTGTGGCAAAAGCTAGGGAATCCCAAGACAATCCCAAGCTAAGTGCTGAGTGGGCAGCATGGGTCATCAAGGCACATGTATGTAGGTTGGCCGGAGCGACTTGGTATGATGGTGGGGATGACATGCTCAGTGCTATTCCACAAGTACCGACTAGCTTCGTTGCTAAACTAGCAGCGGACCCGGAGGCCATCGAACCTGTTGGCACTCTGGCGGAAGAATTAGATGAGTGAAGGGCTGGCTTTGGCTGGCCCTGCACATTTCTAAGGAGATCACCATGCGGCAACTCGCTCTAAATTTACTGTGGTGGTAAACGAGCTGAGGCGAGTAACAAGTAACGTATGGGGCAGGGCGATTGTGCTCTGCCTCTTTTGGCACGGCGGAGGTGTACGTGACGCCGAAGGAGAATGTGAAATGAAGACTAGCGGTAGATTCCAGTTTCCACCTAGAACACAAGGCGGTTGGGTGGTCCAAGAAACCCTCGGGGAAATCCTAGTGGGCTTTATTGAGAAGGCGGACGGCAACGGTCCTTACACCTTCTATGCAGATAGGACAAACAGAACTGTTGGGTTCACCGCAGAAGACCTCTCAGTCCTTGCCAAGTTCATACACGATGAATCTACAGCCACTAAGTAATGAGCCTCGCCTGCCAGCATAAATCAAAAGCGTTGCTCTAACCGAAGTTCACCCGTCAGAGGAGGTCTTGAAGTAATGAATCTCAAAGCATACGCAGCTAGTGTTCCTCAGCCCGGACGACAGAATGAGGACGCCTTTTTCATAGACAGGCTTTATCCGTTGGTTGCTGTGTTTGATGGTCAAGGAAATGCGGAGAACGTTGCGAAGAAGGCCGCTCGTCAATTGGAGCGTTTGTGCAGAGAGAATGGAAGCAAGCCGGACTGGACAAAGACTGCGAAACTTCTAGACTCTTATCTGCTCGGCGTGAACAAGAGCACAATGGTTGCTGCGAGTCTCACTGAGGACATGGTGTCAGTCTGTTGTGTAGGGGATTCGAGGGCCTATCTAGTCAGGAACGGTCAAGTAACCATTCTCACTGAAAAGGCAAACAAACAGAAGTTGGGTAGTGGTTCTGTTCAACCGTTGGTCAAACAGATCACCGTGAAGGACCGAGACTTGGTACTGCTTATGACTGACGGGGCTTTTACCCCACTCAGCCTGTACCTGTTGTCGAAGATCACAGTCAAGAATCTACTGAACTTGCCTGAGTTGCCCCACGAACTTCTAAAGCAATCAACCAAGGCAGGTATCTGGGACGACGCAACGGTTGTGTGCATGTGCATCCGGGGCTAGTAAGTCATCTACGGGCCGACGATGAAACGTTTGATGTTGAGTGGCGATCCTCGATGATCGCCCGTGAGCGTCGCATCCTTGAAAGCAAAAAAAAATAAGGCACCATCATTCCTTTGGCTAATAACCTTGGAGTGGTGGTGCCTTTTTGTGTTTCTGATAAAGAGCGACTTCCTTTATTTGCAATGACCTACAGGTCCATCAGACGGCTATGTTGTTGAATCTAAACAGTTGCACCTAGCGAACCCCTAG
>Ga0182024_10017788_pt1 | contig 13304 bp, 15 predicted proteins | sample P32metaG_FD_120480 | JGI IMG/M metagenome (GOLD analysis project Ga0182024, IMG submission 120480) | Permafrost microbial communities from Stordalen Mire, Sweden - P3-2 metaG (Illumina Assembly) | ecosystem: Environmental > Terrestrial > Soil > Wetlands > Permafrost | place: Sweden: Stordalen...
CGGCCTTGACCCCCGCGCACACTTCCCGCGCCCGTTTGGCGTCGTGGTGCCGGGCCGTGTCCACGATGGCAAAGCGCGGCAGAAAACTTTGCAGATCCAGCCGCAGATGGCACTTGGCGGCAGTCCACGAGTTAGCGTGAATGCCCTGCTCGCGGCGCAGGCACTTTAGGAATTCGGTGTCCACGATGCGGAATTCGAGGCCAAATTTTTCCTGCATTTCCAACTGCCACTTGAGTTGCAACGAAGACGGACAAACGACGAGAACGGTGCGCGCACGGTGGCGAACGAGCAACTCCTGGATGACGAGTCCGGCCTCAATGGTTTTGCCGAGGCCGACATCATCGGCGATGAGCAAGTTGACTCGCGCCATATCAATAGCGCGCACGACAGGATCAAGTTGGTAGCTCTCGATGGAAGCGCCACTGCGGAACGGCGATTGGAGGAATCCGCGGTCGGCATTCGTGGCCGCACCCCAACTGACCGCATCAAGAAAAGCTTCGAGACGCGTGGCGTCATCGCAGCCAGAAATGGACGGCAGGCCGGCACGATCCAACACGCGAGCACCTGGCTCTAATTGCCAGATGACCTGCAACTCCTCGCCAAGCGAATCTTCATCTACGGAAACGAGGCTGACCAAGCCCTGGCGCGTAGGAGCAAAGAGGTCCCTAAAAGCGGATGCGCCGACATCGCCAACGACCCACTGCCTCCGCCGCACCTCAACCAACTGACCTTGCTCAGGGAACGAGCCACCGTTCTGCAGGGCGGGAGTCGAGATGGTGTCGGGGTTGTTCACGGTGCGGTTGGGTCAGCGATGCCTAGCTTTGCGCGCGGCCTTTTTCCGCTCCGTTAATTCGAAGTTGCAAATATGTTTGATCAGGCTACGGCCAATTGCCTTTCCCAATTTGACAGGCACAGCGTTGCCAATGAGCCGACCGAGGACCTTGAAATGGATCGGCTGGCCGGGTTTAACGAAACGATACGCTCTTGGGAAACTCTGAATGATGGCTCCCTCTCGCAACGAAATAGCGCGGTTCTGTTCGGGATGCCCGAAACGGCCATTTCCAAATCCAAAAAACTGGGTGGTCATCGTCGGCGCAGGTTCATCCCAACTCATCCGGCCATAGACGCTCGGATAGGTCTTGCCGCTGCGTTTGCGATGACAGGCGGCGACGAGCCTGGAATCCCAGTCACGCCAAGTGCCTCCAGGGGTCGAGGCGCGGATGCGGCGAAGATTCTTAGGCGAAAGCGTCGCAGTTTGGTGTAGCGGATCGCCCGGATGTTGACCGCCGGCTATCAAACGCGGGAGCGAACGAATGGCTTGTCTGACAGTGCGAGGATTCTTCGCGTGCGTCGGGGGAATCAGATCAATCGGGCCGAGCTTAGATGCGAGAAGAACGAGGCGCTCCCGCTTCTGTGGCACACCGTAGTCGGCGGATTTTACGACCTGAAAGCTGACGTGATATTTGGCGGCTTTCAACGCGGTGACGAACGCCCTGAAAATTGTTTGCTCGGCGAGTCGGGGAACATTCTCCATCGTCACCAACGTCGGTTTTGTTTGGATGACAAGGCGCTGGAACTCGGCGAGCAGATTCCAGCGTCCATCTGTTTCGTCGGTATTTCCCTGGCTGTAAAGGGAGAACGGTTGGCACGGGGCGCAACCGGCCAAAAGTGAAAACTCGGCACCTCGCCAAGCCCCCAAAATGTCCTTGCGGGTCAACTTCTGGACAGAGCGGAGCAAAAAACGTGTTCCATTATTGTGTGTAAATGGGTATCCACAGGCGGGGTCCAAATCAACCCCGAGCTGAACATCAATACCAGCAGCTTTCAGCCCCTTGGTGAGGCCTCCAGCTCCACAAAATAGGTCCACAGCGCAAATGCTTTTCATTCCTTCTCGAACGGTTCCCAATGTTAGGATTTGTGTCCACCAAATCTTATGGGCGGTTCCAGACGCCTCACAAGTGGCTTGAGGAGAATATATTGAACTCGCCCGGTGTGGTCGAGTTATAACATGAAAACCTGTGCTGCCGAAACCCGGAGAGCTTTTTGCAAGTGTGAAGGGCAATAGCCAGCATTGGAATTCGATATTGCATCAATTTCAGATCACCCTAGGAAAGCCGCACACTCCGCGCGCAATTCCTAAAGGCAAGAATTTTGGCGGGGCGAGGATTGTCAAGTTGAGCGCAGTAACGAGAACTTCTTGAGGCCCGCAGCGCCGCCATACAATGGTTGCCGGATGCAGCGCGAGCGCGCAGACGGACACAAATGATTTTACACAATGTATTCACTTGTTGATATCTGCATACATTATGTAATAATCGGGATGTGGCACAGAATCACAAAGAAAGGCTGCTGCGATTGGTCCGCAAGCTGGGACTGCTCCGCCCGCGTGACCTGCAATCGGCGGGCATTCCAAGGGTCTATCTGGCGCAACTCGTCGAGCAAGGCGAATTGCTGAAGACCGGACGGGGGCTTTACGTCCATGCGGACACCCCTCTCACCGAGAACCATTCCCTTGCCGAAGCGGCCAAGCTGGTTCCAAAGGGCGTTGTCTGCCTGCTGTCGGCCCTGCGATTTCACGATCTCACAACGGAAAATCCCGCCGAGATATGGCTGGCTGTCCCGCGCGAAACACGACGGCCGAAGTCCGGCATTCCCGCTCTCCGCATCATGCAATTCTCTGGAGAGACGATGCTGTCCGGCGTTGAAAAGCACAAGATCGAAGGGGTGAGTGTCCCGGTTTACTCCGTCGCCAAGACTGTCGCCGACTGTTTCCGGTTCCGAAACCGGATCGGTGTCAACATCGCGGTCGAGGCGTTGCGGGATGCGTGGCAGAACAAGAAAACCACGTCCGATGAACTCTGGCGTTTCGCCAAGATATGCCGGGTGCTCAATGTCATGCGGCCCTACTTCGACAGCCTCGCATGAAGAACCTCGCCGCTTCAGTCCATGCCCGTCTCGCACAGCGTCGGGCCAAAACGGGGGAAGACTTCAACGTGTTGCTGGTGCGGTTCAGCCTGGAGCGATTGCTCTACCGTCTTTCCCGTTCCGCGCATCGGGAACAGTTCATCCTGAAGGGAGCCATGCTCTTCGCGCTCTGGGAACCGACTTTGCACCGGGTCACCCGCGATCTGGATTTATTGGGATTCGGAAACCCATCGCGCGGTCGGTTGACCGAAATCTTCCGGGAGTTGTCTCGCCTGGAAGTTGAGGCTGACGGCATTGACTTTGATGCGGCCAGCGTCACCACTGCGGAGATTCGCGCACAGGACGAATACGCCGGCATTCGCGTGAAACTGAAGGCGCGCATCGGCAAGGCGGTCATACCGTTGCAAGTGGATGTAGGTTTTGGTGATGCCCTGTCGGTAACGCCGGAAGAAATCACTTTCCCCGTTCTCCTGGGCATGGCCGCGCCAAAACTGCGGGCCTATTCCCGCGAAACCGTCGTGGCGGAAAAACTTGAGGCCCTGGTCGAATTGGGAATGTTGAACACGCGCTTCAAAGATTATTTTGACCTCCATTTTCTGGCGCACAAATTCACTTTCGAGGGTGCGGGTCTGTCAACTTCCATTGCCACGACATTCAAGCGTAGGGGCACTCCCTTTCCCGCTGGTTTGCCGGTGGGGCTTACGCTGACTTTTTCACAAGACCCCGCGAAAATTCGAGGCTGGGAAGCGTTCTGCCGCAAAACAGTATCCAAGGCTGCCGTGTTCGCGCTTGAAAAAATCGTCCAGCGGTTGGTTGAGTTTCTCGAACCTCCTCTGGAGGCCGCCGCAAAAGGAGAGAAGCTCCGCAAGAAGTGGGGATCAAATCGCTGGACGGAAATATAACCGAACAAACTCCGACCGACGGCAGATTGCGTGATAGTTTTTCGCGGCGCTACGAGGGGAAGTTCGAGAGGGGAGACCGGTTTTCGGAAGCTCGCTGTTGAGTGCTGTTTTTGGCTGTTGTTCATGTTGTTGAAGCTTCATACCAGCGACCTCCCCTCGAACATCGTTATCTCACACCACACCGGTCTAATCAACGTCAATGCAGCACACCGTTTTGAACGGCGCGTTTCACTACTTGACGAATGAATCCGCCCATTTGCGCCCTACATAGTGCGATGAACTGCGCCAAATTCGTGTTCAATGGAATCGCATTGCAAATCAGCGTCACACCTGTTTCTGGATCAATTCCAGGCAAGCGCACACTCCGCGCGCAATTCCTAGAGGCAAGAATCTTGGCGGGGCGAGGATTGTCAAGGTGGAGCGCAGGAACGAGCAATACCTTTACAACCGCAGACCCGCCATACAATGGTCAACCGAACGTCGCGCGCGGGCACGGCCCAAAGGTCGTTCTCCGACAAAATATGGAACAGGTTCCTCGTGCAACGCCAACGAAACTGATTCATTCTGCCGGACTTCAATTGCATCGAGAATTTCTTCCACCGCGTTCCTGATGAACCCGCCCATCTGCGGCCAGGTGATGCGGTGCATCTCGATGGCGTTGATGCCCGGTGGCATCGCCACAGGATGCGAACGGGCAAAAAACTCGCCGTCATCGATCAACTCATTCACCCGGTGTATGGTCAGGACCAAGTGCGTGAGTCCATCGCGCTGCATCGCTGCAATGGGGTCGGGACCGGGATACGACGGCCAAGTCGGGCCGCTGTGATGAAAATTGAAAAACCCCATTCGAGGGACCTCAATGATGTGTTTGGGAATCTTCTGACCGAAAGTGGCCATTAGGCACAGGTTTGGTTTCCAGTCATTGACCAGCAATTCATGGAATTCTAGCGATTTCACCCTGCCGGTGAACACTGGAATCTCCTGCGATTTGGCAAACTGCCGGACCATCGTCTCATCCCCCGGCGTGTGCGGATGTTTCCAAAGCCGGACCCTCGCGTTGGTATAGGGCTGTGTTGGGTCGTCCGTGGCGACGCCGACCACCTGCACCCGATTAGAAAGCTCCCCGAAAATCAGTTCGCGCAGGACGTGGTAACCACCCATAAAACTGCCAAAAACCACCACCCGCGCCCGGCTTTCGGAATCGTTTCGTAGATGGGGGTTGGGCCGGAGTCCATTGACCCCGCTGGTTGGGAACCAGGTGTGCGCATTCATGGGGTGGCGCGATTGCCACGATCAATTTGGCCTACCCAATAAAAAATGCAAGTTGTTTTATAAAAACAAGTTACAAATTATTCTATGGGACCCATTTTGGGCGGTTTAGGGCCTTTAGGATGCCCGTTTTTCGCATCACATTCTCGACATAGGCGATGGTTTGCTGGTCCTTCTGCGCCTCGACCGCGTGCTCGATTTCCAGTCGGTTATTGAAAAAGAAGGTGCCAAGAGAATGATGTGGCGTTGCATCCAAATTGAGGCATGGGTCGCCATCATCCAACAGCCATCGCACGATGTTTTGGAGGAACCGGGCATTGTCTTGCGAAGCCAACAAACCATAAGCCCCGGTTTCGAAAGCGTGAGGCCCGCCACAAAGCACAAAACGTCCCCGGCCCTGAGTCCCCGCCACAGCAATCGGCAGTGAGGAAAAACTAATGCGCCGGAGGCTGCGGTTGAAGCTTATGCAACGACCCCCGGCGGAGAGCGCCAGCGGCTGAACATTTGCCCCTGGGAGAATGGTAAAGGAGGCCATTGTGCGCCAGCGCACAGTGTTCACTTCCTCGCTCGCCCAGGACAGGGGCAGGAGCGACTTTGGCGTGTCAAAGAATGCTTCGAGCGGAAAGGTTTCGCGAAGCAATTGCAAATCCAGCACTGCATCGTCATTGAGCAGGCAGCCAAGCGGTGCCATGAGTTCCCTCATGTTTGAGGCCGTAAACGAATCCCCAAAGCGATACGCGAATGCCAGCAACCGTCCGCCATCCTGAATAAAGCGGAGCATGTCCCGCACATTTTCTGTGGTGAACATAGATTCAGGCCGGGGCGTCCAGCATTTTTTCAATGAATTGTAGCCGCCTGTCGGTGGTGGAATTACCAGCAACCGGGCGCGGGTCAGAAGATCGGGCAGTGGTTCGAGTCCCGTCCGGGTGCAGGTGCAACCGAGACGGCAAAAAAGCTCCATGACACCGGCGAAGTTGGTGTGCATCTCGCGGGATGTAAAACCTGTTTGAGACCAATTGGGCTGACCGTGACTGGCATCAAACAATACTAATGGCCCAGCCACGTCCTGGATGCGAACACGCGATATACTTGTCGTCCCCATTTCAGACACGGCCTCCGGCGATTTGGTTTGTAGGGGTTGGTTTGTCCTGCGTGAAACGAGCGCGAAGTTTGGCGAGCACATCGTAAAGCGGAGTGTCGCTTTTTGTTGGGCCAGCCCACCACTCCATGACTTGAAACGCGGCCTTTTTCAGTTGGTAGTCGAATCGGCGAAGCTCGATTCAACCGTCGCCGACGTAGCCCGTTGGGTCGGGTTGTCCGGCGAGCCAAAATAAAAAACTTCGTGCGGCCTGACTTCCCCCGGTATCCTGGCAAGCCGCTTCGTAAAGCAAGCACAGGGATTCTTCGGGCACCGGAGGCCGGGGCATCCGCAAGACCCGTTTCAACTCCGCGACCGCAGCCTCGGTCTCGGCGGGTGTTTGCTCGTGAGGAAAAAGAATGTGATGGCTTGACATGGCAAGTTCAAATTGTTGACGGACTGTAAAAGTGTGAGGGTTGTTTTTTGTGGGGGCACAATCCTCGAAAGCCTTGAACCTTTGCAAGAACCTCAGCGGTCGTCATTTCCTTTCGACGCCGCTTTGCTTGCGCTGTCCTCCCCTTGGCTCTGTTCAAAGATCCAAGAGTGTGTTTGGTCCGCAACTTTGGAAAGCAACAACAGATCATCCCGGCCGAACGAGTCGGTGGAATTCCAGGTGTCGCCATCTTTGTAGATGCGGCTGAAGGTGACGTTGTAGCGAACGCCAGCTTCGGTTTCGTTTTTCCAGACTGCGGCTTTGATGTGGCCGAGCCGGACCTCGTGTATGGGCTTTTGTTTTGTGTTTTTCATACGTGATTCACCATTTTCGGAAAAAGTCTCGGTTGCCATTTGTCCTCCAGTATAAAAACACTCTGACCCAATCAATGAAGCGAAAGTCTTAATACCATGTTTTGAATCGCTAACCAAACCCGGTGGAACGGCTTAAAATCCTGTGGAATTAAGCAGAGTTGCATGGAATCAAAACTCCTCCGGCATCAAGACTGTTGTGACTTTTCTATCGGCTTCAGTGATGATCCAGAAAAGCTGGCCCTTACTGCTGCGATAAACGTTGAGGAGACGGCAACCCGCCAAATTGTCTGGAGCGAGCGGACCTTCATCGTCTGATCTGCCGCCGCGCATGTGAAGCAAAAGCGCGTTCAATAAGTCCTGTCCTGACAGCGACTTTCTCACGCCCGGCGTCATGATGACTCGTCCCAGATGGCAAATTGGACCTAAATCGTTTCGCAACATATTACCCTCGCTAAAGCAGTGCCGAGAACCGAACAAAAGCGAACAAAGAAAATGGCCTTTACCAAAATCCAGGCCGGAGATGCTCGAACACTACGCGCAAGCAGCTTCGACCATTGCTTCTTCCGCAATTTCACCCTCGCCATTCGCCGTCGCCCCGCCGTCGTCACCGCTCTCGACCGATGCCGCGTCCAGTTGGGCAGCGGCCTGACCCTTGGTCAAATCCAGCGCGTCGTCAATTTCCGCCTGACGCAGTGACAACGATGCGAGCCGTTGCTCATACTCGAACGGTTGTCCCGTTTGCACCTGCAAATCGAAGATGCGCTTGCGTGTCTCAGCCATGCGCTGTTCCATCGTTGCGGCGACCTCCTCCAAATTCTGCACGGCATATTCCACGGAACGAATCGTGCCTAACGCCGTGCTGCCAACATTCGCCGTGTGCGTGCCCGCCCCCTTCACCACGATGTCCGCTCCGCTCATGAAGTTGTGGGCAACGAACACTTGAAAGCCCGCGAACTGTCCCACCAAACGATCAGCCCGTGTCACCTTGACCCGCTCTGCCTGGCGCAACAACAACTCGCCCGCAATGCCACGATCACGGATGCTCTGGCCGTCAATCTGCATCACGAAGGCATCGCCACCTGAATCATTCCCCGGATTCGCTGAATCAGCCGGGAGGACAGCCCTTCGACGAGGCGGATGTGGTCGCCGTCACGAATTCCGATCTGGTCGTTGACAAGGGTGTAGGCATTGGGCTTGACGTGCTCCGGCGCGGGGAATACGAAGAGCATATCCTGCAAATCTGCGAGGCTTTTGCGGGGCTTCCGCCCGGTCGGGCTGATGTGCTGCGGCGGGCACTCAACAAACAAAAACGCCCGGTCATTGAAGAAATTCGTGGCGAATTCAATTCATCCGCCCTGGCTCGTGGTCATTCACCCGAAAAAACCGCAGAAGTGTGGGAACTGGTCACGGGATTTGCGGGTTACGCATTTTGCAAAGCGCATAGCACCGCCTACGGTGTCGAGGCGTATCAATCGGCCTGGTTGAAGCGATATTTTCCGGCTGAATTCATGGCGGCGGTGCTGTCCAACGGCAAGGGGTTTTACAACCCTCTCGTTTACGTTCTGGAATGTCACCGGCTCGGTCTTAAGCTCCTTCCGCCATCGGTGAATGAACCGGGTCCGGCATTTGTGCCGCATGGAAATCTTATTCGCGTTCCAATCACCCGCATGAAAGGTCTTTCGGATCAAACGTCGGACAAAATCATTGCGGCGCAAGAACATGGCCCTTTCACGACTCTGGCAGACTTTTTCCATCGCGTCACGCCTTCTGGCGAGGAGTTGGAATCCTTGATCCGGGCCGGTGCGTTTGACGTTTTCGGGGATAAGCGAACGCGGCAGTTTTGGCAGGCGCAATATCTCTTGCGCACGTTCGGCTCCTCATCCGAACCGAAGCAGGGCTGGCTCATTCCACCAGCAGACCCAGCCAAGCTGCCGGAACTTCCCGTGGTCGAACCGACCCGCAAGGAGCAACTTTGCGCGGAAACCGAACTGTTTGGCTTTGCCGTCAGCGGCCACCTTCAGCGCACTGGTATTGCAGACAACAAGCCGCTTTATGCACAGCGACGGAACTGCGAACGACCCTGTGAAACGTGAAACCAGGTGCCTCCGCTTCGTCCTTGGCCGCCGTGCCTTCGCCATATCGCTGGTCAACAGCAGCACAATTCATCTGATATAACGCCTCCGCGAGACGGTGCAAGTCCTCCGTCCGGGTGACGTCAAACCCGTGGTCCGTGACCAACCAACCGAACCACGTTGCGTGGTAATTAAGGTAAGTCACGATGCTGTTGATACACCCAGGAGCAACAATAAATGCACTCATTTTAATCCCCTCCATTTCTATAAAAATCGTCTGCCGCAGCGGGGCCGGAGGCTGTTTCCGGCTCACACAGCGGCTGATATGCGTCACTCGCTCCGATGAGCAAGTAGGCGAGCTCTCGCGGCCTCGAAATATTGTTCATCCTTTTCAAAAAGGACGAAGTGGCGTTCGGACGCACGCGAGGCAATTGCCGTAGAACCAGAACCGCCAAACGGGTCCAGAACTACGTCGCCCTTCTTCGAATATGCCTCGATGATTGGCATAAGCGCCGAAACTGGTTTTTGGGTTGGATGAAGTTTATTGCCTGAATACTTCCCCCAAGCGAGAATATCAGGCGGCGGATTGACGGGCTTTGCTGGTCGTCCCTTCACAAGTAAGTAGGCGCATTCGTGCCACATCTTTGAATATCCAGTGCTTGAGCTGTAGGTTTTCACCCAAACGAAGTGTCCCACCGGCTTGAAGCCGCATTTGCGCCAAGACGAAAGAAACGTATCGACGTGATTCCAACCGTAAAAGCTGACGCAGAAAGAATTGTCCTTTAGCAGCCGGTAGGCTTGACAAAATGCCGGGTAAACCCAACGAGTGTTGTCGTCGTTGGCAATTCGGCGACCACCACGCTCGCAATAATTCACGATATAAGGCGGGTCGGTCAAAACCAAATCCACGCATTCATCCGGCAGGTGGCGCATTGCATCTACGCAATCCCCAAGCGTTACCCTGTCCAAATATGGCCGCACATCCGCTGTTGATTGGTCAGTGCTGTAAGCATCGACCAGGGAAATTATTTCAGTTGTCGCGTTCATTTATCCCCTTGTTTTGCCCCGCGTATCGGTTTGAAGTTATCCAAAGACAGGCTCCTAACAACGAAATATTTATAGCATGGCCCAATGATAAATGGTATATATATTTGCAAATAATTTGTTTTACACCGATATTTCTTGCTGGTTAAGTAAATTACTGGAGACCGGTAGCGTCCAAGAAAGCGGGCGACACAGGCATTGCGCAAATTTTCAGTCGAGCATGGCCAACGAACCGCCTCCCCTTAGCCAGCCAGTCTGAAGCAACCGATACGGAAATTTCAACTTGGCCCTTGATGACAGCCGCCCCCCCCGCTTTGCGCCCTTGTTCGCTGCGAGCGGGTCAATTTTCGTTTTCCGCGTATTGTGGAATATCTGTCTCCTTGGCTTTGCTCCTTTTGTCTGATGAGCTTTCACCTTTTCGGTTATTCTTGATCCGCCAATATTCCGAAATCGCATCACTAGCCTTGCCCATCCACTTTTCATCCCGGCGCAGTTCTTTCATTGCTTCCGTCAGGAAGAACTTCGGAGCGTTTGGGGCTGGATGCCCAAGCGGCTTGAGCAATCCCCTAGCCGTGAGAATCGGAATTTCGTGCGGAGAAAAGCCAAGCAGTCCCGCCGCCTGTTCAGTTGTCGCGCGGGCGGGCAAATTCGCCAGGTTAAGAAAGCGTTCAATTTCCGGATTCATAGCTCCCTCCTAAGCGCGAATCCCGCGGTCGATGGATTGCGTGATTTTCTCCCACATCGTCTCCTGATTTCTTGGTGCGCCAGCATGTGCGCATTCCGGCACCGATCCATCATTTGGGTTATACCGCCGGTGGCGCGACTTCCCTCAATGTTCACCATCGAACGGGCGGAGGTTGTTCCAGAATCCTGAACAATCGTTCGTATTGCTAAATTCTCGATTTTCACATGATCGAATATAGTTGAAGCGACCGTCAGACAGGTGTGCGTGACACGCAATCGGTCCATCCGTTTTTTAGTGGCGAGCGGTCCGCAAATCTAGGCCCAAACCTTCTGATGAAAATTTCAGCCCACTTGGGCGCGTGCCATGCATGCCGTACAAATGCGCGTGCCAACGATTAAGTCGCGACGGCAATGACTGCATTGTTTGCGCTGGCTTCATCGAGCAGCTTTTGCAAAATCGCCCCGGATATGAGCAGACCCTCCTCGACCAACCCAGCGCCGCAGCAAAGGGGTGGAGCAACGCGCTCGACGGAAACCCAATCTGCTGCATCACTTGCTTTGGATTGGCACCAGTTGAGCCGTCGCCGCTTCACCTTTTCGGTTATTCTTGATTCGCCAGTATTCCGAAATCGCATCACTGGCCTTCCCCATCCATTTTTCATCCCGACGTAGTTCTTTCATCACCTCTGTCAGGAAGAACTTCGGAGCGTTTGGGGCTGGATGTCCGAGCGGCTTGAGCAAGCCTCTGGCCGTGAGAATAGGAATTTCGTGCGGAGAAAAGCCAAGCAGTCCTGCCGCCTGCTCTGCTGTCGCGCGGGCAGGCAGATTCGCCAGGTTAAGAAAGCGTTCAATTTCCGGATTCATAGCTCCCTCCTAAGCGCGAATCCCGCGGTCGATGGATTGCGTGATTTTCTGCCACATCGTCTCCTGATTTCTCGGTGCGCCAGCATGTGCGCATTCCGGCATCGATCCATTATTTGGGTTATACCGCCGGTGACTTCCCTCAATGTTTACCATCGAACGGGCGGAGGTTGTTCCAGAATCCTGAACAATCGTTCGTATTGCTAAATTCTCGATTTTCACAGTGTCGAATGTAACTGAACCGGACGCTCGCGAGATGTAGTTGCTACACAAAATCGTTCAACAGCCATAAAATTGTAAGTTATTTAAGTCCAATGTGTTGCATATAAAATGCTTGAAAACTAGCGGGTTTTTATCTTTGTGAAATAGCCTAGGATTCAAGAAAGCCAATGAAATCAATGATTTCGTGAAGTTTGGCATGTTAATTTTGGTCATTTTTTATGGGATGGCAGTGAAATCGTTCCATCGCCTCCTTTCAACTGGCTGCTAGGCCGAAAACTAGGCCGAAATCTCCCAAAAAAAATTCAGCTCATCCGGGCACATGCCGGTTGGCAGGTGTGCCGTACAAAATGCGCGGCCAAGAGGCGGATTTTCTTCCAGTCGTGACAGGGCTGTTCCTCGCGTGTAGCCTCGTTTCGTGCTGGGAATTAGCTTGCCCCGTTAAGGTGAGTGCATGAGCAAATTTCGTGTTTTCGTAAGTTCGATCCAAAAGGAATTGGAGCCGGAACGGGTTGCCGTTGCGTCTCTTATCACGACGGACCCGTTTTTGATGCAGCACTGCGTGCCGGTGCTGTTTGAAAAGGAGCCGATTCCACCGCGACCAATCGGCCAGCCTTATCTGGAGTGCTTGCGTTGTTGTCAAATCTACGTTCTTCTTGTTTTTAACGATTACGGACAGCGTGACGGTGATCTTTCAGCAACGCATCATGAATATCGCCTTGCCCAGGAATTGAGGCTGCCCACGCTTGTTTTTCTAAAAGGAAAGACTGATGAGGCGCGCAGCCCGGATACAAAAAAGTTTGTGGCTGAAATCAAACAAAATAAACATACCTATTGCCGTTTTGTTGATCGCGAGGATTTGAAGCCTGAAACTCGGCGGGCATTGCTAAATCTGCTTAAGCAGGAGTTCGGCCTTGAACCCTCAGCCGACGAAGCCGCCGGCGGTCGTGAAATGATTGAAGCAGCGTCGCCATTTGAAACGGCCCCGCTTCCTAATGTGCCGTGGAAATCGTTGGATGAATCGTCCGTGGCGCAGTTTGCAACTCAAATGATCGAAAGTCCCGGTCTAAGAATTTGGGATGACGTTGTGTGCGAGGCCCTGCACGGACGTGGTCTTGTTTGGCGCAGGGATGACAACGCCGAGCACTATGCGACTACGGCAGGTTTTGTGTTGTTTGGCCGACGTCCAGCCGATCCTTTTCCCCAATGCGAGCTTCTCGTGGACGCATACGCCGACACGAAAATCTCCGGCAAACCGCGAGGCCAACTTAACATCAATGGCCCGATACCGAGAGCAATTGAGCAAGTTTTGGAATTTGTGGACAAGCATACATTTCATCCCACGAGAGTGGTTGGCATCAATAATGTTACTTTGGACGAGTACCCAAGGCAGGCGTTGCGTGAAGCCCTCGTCAATGCGACGGCCCATCGCAATTACGAAGA
>Ga0182024_10017789_pt1 | contig 13304 bp, 12 predicted proteins | sample P32metaG_FD_120480 | JGI IMG/M metagenome (GOLD analysis project Ga0182024, IMG submission 120480) | Permafrost microbial communities from Stordalen Mire, Sweden - P3-2 metaG (Illumina Assembly) | ecosystem: Environmental > Terrestrial > Soil > Wetlands > Permafrost | place: Sweden: Stordalen...
CGCGCTCGCCTCCTCCCAGTCGATCGGCAGGGAAGTCTCTTTCGGCGACAGAACGCTGAAGTGCAAGGCGCTCGACCACTACGACTTTTCCACGACCGACATCTGTCTGATGTCGGCGGGCGGCGTCGTATCGAAGGAATGGTCGCCCCGCATCGGGGCGCAAGGCTGTCTTGTAATCGACAATTCCTCGGCTTGGCGGATGGACCCCGACGTGCCGCTGGTCGTGCCCGAGGTCAACGCCGAAGCCGCCAGGGGCTTCAGCCGCAAGTACATCGTCGCCAATCCGAACTGCTCGACGGCGCAACTCGTGGTCGCGCTGAAGCCGCTGCATGATTTCGCCAAGATCAAGCGCGTGGTCGTATCGACCTACCAATCGGTGTCCGGCGCTGGCAAGGACGCGATGGACGAATTGTTCTCGCAGACTCGCGCCGTCTTCGTCTCCGATCCGGTCGAGGCGAAGAAGTTTCCCAAGCGCATCGCGTTCAACGTGATTCCTGAAATCGACGTCTTCATGGACGACGGCTACACCAAGGAAGAATGGAAGATGGTCGTGGAGACCAAGAAGATCCTCGACCCCAAGATCAAATTGACGGCCACCTGCGTGCGCGTGCCCGTGTTCATCGGCCATTCCGAGGCGGTCAACATCGAATTCGAAAACCCGATCAGCGCCGACGAAGCTCGCGAAATCCTGCGCGAGGCGCCGGGCTGTCTGGTCATCGACCGGCGCGAGCCGGGCGGCTACATCACCCCGCACGAGGCGGCGGGCGAGGATGCGACCTATATCTCCCGCATTCGCGAGGATCCGACGATCGACAATGGCCTCAACCTCTGGGTCGTCTCCGACAATCTGCGAAAGGGGGCTGCGCTGAACGCGATCCAGATCGCCGAGGCGATCGTCAATCGCGGATGGTTGAAGCCGAAGTTGAAGGTGGCGTGATCCGTCGAGCCGAACCGGCTGTTCAGCCGCTGCGGGGCTCGACTCGTCGCGCCAGCCGATTTGCGATCAGCCGCGCCAGCCGGCCATCGATGAGCGCGATTCCGATCGCAATCGTCGCAAGTCCGAGAATTTGACGCAGCGCCAAGCTTTCGCCTAGCATGAGCGCGCCCAGCAGAATCGACGAAGCCGGGGCGAGCAAAGTCACGAGAACGACGTTCGTAGCGCCCGCGCCGGCCAGGATGCGGAAATAGACGATATACGCGAGCGCGGTAGACAGCGCCGCGATCGCGATGAGGGCGGCGACGACGGCGAGGCTCGGCGCCGGCAGGCCCCACGGCCGATCGACGAGGAGCGCGAGCGGCAGCAGCATGAGGCTCGAAGCGGTGAGTTGCCCCGTCGCGACGTCGATCGGCGCCAGCCCGAGACCGCGGAAGCGCCGGCCGTAGACGCTCGCCAGGGCATATGAGACCGCGGCTCCGAGGATCGCGAATTCGGCCGCCAGATGGGCGCTCAGTCCAAGTGCGAGGTCCGCGCCCATCATCGTCGCCACGCCGATCAGGCCGAACAAGGCGCCGGCCAGTCGGCGCGGGGTCAGCTTTTCGTTCTCGGTCAGAAAGTGCGCGGCGACAACGGTGAAAATCGGGGTCGAAGCGTTCAGGATCGAGGCGAAGCCGCTCGCCAGCCGGGTCTGGCCGGACACGATCAAGACGAATGGAATCGCGTTGTTGAGGAGACCCATCAGGGCCAACGGCGCGAAATGATGAAACATCCTTTTCGGCGCTAGTCCCGTCAGGGGGGCCGTGAGCCACAGAAGCGCGGCGGCGAGGGTCACCCGGGTGGCGACGATCGTCAGCGGCGGCAACTCTTTCACAGCGACGCCGACGAAGAAGAACGAGCCGCCCCAGAGCAGCGAGAGCAGGAGCAGCAGGCCCCATTCCTTCGACGTCATCGGGCGTTGCTGGACGATCGACATCTCTGGGCGTCGCGGGAGGGATCGGAGGCTGGAGGCCCTAATACATAGAATGGAGAATGTCCGCCCGATTTCGACGGGGGTCGATCGAAAAGGCGCGAGGGAATTGCTCGAAAATCCAAGACCGCGCCCGAGTGCGCTCTCAACGAGAGCGCAGGGCGAAATCATGCGTCCAAACCGTGCTGTCTCAACCCTGTAACGCGGACCCGCGATGAAGGGCAGGGCTCCATCGCGAGCGAACGGCGAGACGGCGGCGTCGATGCGTTTTTTGCTTCGCGGCTAGTCTCCGTCCGCTATAAGAGGCGGTCTAATCGATTGCTGTGGTGTTGTGGCAAAACGCCGCAGCGGAAACTGTAAAAAAGGCGGGAGGAAATACGATGCGAACTTCGATAGCGACCGTGGCCATTGTCGCTTTGTTTGCTTTGGCCGGCTGTTCAGGTCCACCGGGACCGGCCGGTCAGCAAGGAGCCAAGGGAGACGCCGGTCCCGCTGGGCCGGCAGGACCAAAGGGCGACGTCGGGTCGGCGGGACCGGCAGGGCCCGCGGGACCGAAGGGCGAGACCGGCGACGTGGGACCTGCCGGTCCGGCGGGACCGAAGGGAGACGTCGGCGCGGCTGGCCCGGCCGGACCGCCCGGCCCGAAGGGCGAGGTCGGCGACGCAGGATCTGCTGGACCGCCGGGACCGAAAGGAGAGGTCGGCGGAGCCGGTCCAGCCGGCCCGAAGGGCGAGGTCGGCGACGCAGGACCCGCTGGACAACAAGGACCGAAGGGAGATGCCGGTCCAGCTGGGTCGGCGGGACCTGCGGGACCGGTTGGTCCAAAGGGCGAAACGGGCGCGGCGGGGCCAGCCGGTCAGCAAGGACCCAAAGGGGACTTGGGCGTTGCGGGACCGGCCGGAGCCGTCGGACCCAACGGCGAGACAGGCGCGGCCGGACCAGCGGGACCGCAAGGATCCAAGGGAGACGCGGGCGTCGCAGGACCACAGGGACTTGTCGGGCCCAAGGGCGAGGCGGGGACCGAGGGACCGGTCGGACCGCTGGGACCGAAGGGAGATTCCGGCGTCGCGGGACCGCAAGGACCCAAGGGCGACACGGGAGCCGCAGGACCAGCGGGACCCAATGGCGACGTGGGAGCCGCAGGACCTGCAGGACCTCCAGGAGCCAAGGGAGAAGCGGGCGCGGCAGGACCGGCGGGTCCCAGTGGAGACGCGGGACCGGTCGGGCTGAAGGGTGACGCGGGACCGGCAGGCCCCAACGGAGACGCGGGATCAGCCGGGCCGAAGGGTGACGCGGGACCGGTTGGGCCGAAAGGAGACGCGGGACCGGCCGGACCGAAGGGTGACGCGGGGCCGGCGGGGCCGGCTGGCGCGGGTTCGGCGATACGGGTCATCGCTGATCAAGCGACGGCCGCGTGTGAGTCTTCCGAAATCATGATCAGCGCATACTGCACCGTCGAAGGCAGCACGCTGCACATCAATGGCGCCAGCGGCGCCACTTGCGAGGGGCCGGAGAACGCGACGGTCGTCGTGGCCTGCGTGAAAAAATAGCTCAGACTAACGGGATCGGGCGTCAGGCGCCCGATCCCGCCAGACATCGCCGAGCGCGTCTAGTTTCCGAGAAGTGGGAGCGTTGGGCGATTGCGGGGATCTGGTCGTAACGTTCCCGCGGTGAAATTCGCGGACTGCCTATCGCGAGCAGGAACCCGAACGCGGCGACGGGCTGCGCCGTCTGGAATCGACGTCCAGCGCGATTCGAGCCTATTCGCTTTTCGCTGGCGGAAATCGGGCTCGCGTCTCGAGATCGTCGAGGGCGACCGAATTGCGGACATATTGCTTGGACGCGTCGCGGTGCGGCTGGAAATCCCAGCTCCGTTGCACGCCCTCGTTCAACGCGGCGTCGACCAGCCGCCGCCGCTGCTGGCTAGCCCGCACCTCGACGTCCAGCGCCGGGAGATTCCAGCGGCGCGCGACTTCGCGGCGGAAGTCGTCGACGCGCTCCGTCTCTTCCGCCCGTGGCGCGAGATTTTCGCGCTCCCCAGGATCGTGCTCCAGATCGTAGAGCTGGTCAGGATCGCTAGGCGAATGAATGAACTTGTAATTGCCCCGCCGGATCATCACGATCGGCGCGATGGCGCCCTCGGCGAGATATTCGCCGATCGCTTCGTCGCGCCCTTCGCCGGTCTCGAGATGCGGTGCGAGGCTGCATCCGTCGACCGTCTTGCCGAGCGTTCTCGAGTCGCCTCCCGCCAGGTCGATCAGCGTGGGCGTCACGTCGAGGAGAGAAACGCTGCGCGTCACGCGGCGGGGGACGAAACGCCCGGGTGCGCTGACGATCAGAGGCACACGCGCGGAACCCTCGAAAAAGCTCATCTTGTACCAGAGACCGCGTTCGCCGAGCATCTCGCCGTGATCGCCCAGGAAAATGACGATCGTGTCGTCGGCAAGCCCGCACTCTCGAAGGGCGCGAGTGAGGCGACCCAGATTGTCGTCGACATAGGAAATCTCGCCGTAATACGCGCGCCGCGCGGCGCGGATCTGCTCTGTGTTCACGGGTTCGGATTCCATCGCGTAGACATGACGCAGCCGGCGCGAATGAGGATCAAGCCGTTCGGTCGGGATGGCGGGGCCCGGCATGTCGATCTCGTCGTCACGGTATAGGTTCCAGTATCGCTCGGTGATTGCGTAAGGGTCGTGCGGATGGGTGAGCGAGGCGACCAGCAGCAGAGGCCGCGGATCGATTCCGCGCGCCTTGTCGTAGATTTCCCGCTCTGCGGTGAAAGTCACCTCATCGTCGAAGTCGAGCTGGTTGGTGCGGACGCAGAGGCCAGCCTGCGTGACCGAGCTCATATTGTGATACCAGCTCGGCCGCTCCTGCGGGCGATCCCAATCGGGCGTCCAGCCGAAGTCGGCAGGGTAGATGTCCGTGGTCAGCCGGCTTTCGAAGCCATGCAATTGATCCGGCCCACAAAAGTGCATCTTGCCGGACAGAACGGTGCGATAGCCGAGCCGGCGCAGATGATGGGCGAAGGTCGGAATGTCGGCGGCGAATTCGGCCGCGTTGTCGTAGACGCGCGTTCGCGAGGGCAGGAGGCCGGACATGAACGAGGCGCGCGAAGGCGAGCACAGCGGGCTGGCGCAATACGCGCTTTCGAACACCACGCCGGCGTTTGCGAGGGCGTCGATATTCGGCGTCTTGACTGTCCCGTGGCCGTAGGCGGGCAGGAACGCCGGCGCCAATTGATCGACCATGACGATGAGGATGTTCGATTGGGCTGAGGTCATGCGGGTTCCGGCTATTTGGCGGCGCGCAGGCGGGTCCACTCGGTTTCGATCGCGGCCGACAGTCGCGGATCGAGGGCGCCCTCAGGCCACAAATGCTTCAATGTTTCCTCTTGGCCCGCAATTTCGGCGCTGACAACGCCGGCTAAGTGCGCGTTCGCTTGCGAAATGTCGGCGCGCAGGAGGAATTGCAGCAGGGCGTAGGCTTCGTCGGGGCTCGGGGCGTCGCGTGGGATCGCGAACGCGTCCAGCGACAGGGCGCCCCCCTCCTTGGGTTCGACAAAGCGGATCGTCGCCTGCGCGCCGCCCCGGCGGCCGCGCGCCTCGGCGGCGTCCGCCTCGCCGGCGCTGCCCATGCTCAGGCAATCGCCGCCGCGAGCGAGCGAACCCACGATATCGGGAACGCCGAAGCCGCGGATCGCGGGTTTCGCGCGCGTGAGTATTCCCGACGCGCCCTTGAGGTCGACGAGCGTCGCCTTCGCCGGATCGACGTTCATCAGCCGCCAGGCCGCGATGAAGAGCGCGTCGCGCGCGTCGGGCAACGCGATCCCGCAGTCCGACATTTTGGCGGCCATTTGCGGCAGCAGCAGATTCGCCCAGGAAGCCGGTGCGCCGCCGAGCCGTTTGGCCGCCTTGTCCGAATCATAGAGCAGTCCGATCGCCGACCAGCCGAAAGCAACGGAATAGACGCCGCCGGGATCGTAGGCGGAGAGCTTGGCCACGACGGCGCCCTGCACGGCGCGCGCGCCCGGCAGACGCGATTTGTCGATTTTGGCGAGCGCGCCCGCGACGATGCGGCGGGCGAGCGTGGGTCCGGGCAGCACGACGAGATCATAGGGCCCTTCGCGCCACTTGTCGGCGATCCCATCAGGCGATTCATACGAATCATAAGCAACGGAATAGCCGCTCGCGCGTTCAAACTCGTCGAGCGAGCGCGGGTCGAAATATTCTGGATAGGCGAGCAGGCGCACGATCTTCGGCTTCGGCGGCGCCGCCGGAAGGAAGGGCGAGGGGCTGTCGGCGAAGGCTCTTCGCGCGATCAGGCCACACACCAAGGCGATGACCAGTCGCAGGCGCATACGACCAACAACCTCTGCGACGCGGATGAAAGGAAACGCGGCGCCCGATAACGGTCCTGGTCTGCCATATCGACCGCCTCGTGGACTTCCCCTCCCGCGGAAGGCGCGAGGGAGAATGCCGAGATCGGCTCGAAATATCGACATGACTACCTGAACGGGTTCGATTCTGAAACGCTTAGCACCCGGCGTCGGCGCGGCGAAAGCGGATTGCGCCGCGCAGCCGAAGCTGAGATCAAAGGCCATGAGGTTGCCCGACTCCCCGCCGATCGACTGCCGCGCCCTCCTCGTATTGGGCGGCGCCCGATCGGGAAAAAGCCGTTATGCGCAGGCGCTCGCCGAAGAGTCTCGGCCACGCCGCCTATTTCTGGCGACCGCAGAAGCGGGCGACGACGAAATGGCGGCTCGGATCGCTCGCCATCGCGCCGACCGCGGCGAGGGCTGGTCTACGCGCGAGGAGCCGCTCGCGCTCACCGCCGCGTTGCGCGCGGAGGCGCGACCGGAGCAGATCGTCTTAGTGGATTGCCTGACCCTCTGGCTCAGTAACCTGATGTTCGCCGGGCGCGCGTTGGCTGAGGAAATCGCTGATTTGGCAGCGGAAATCGGCCGCCTCGAGGGTCCGGTCGCGTTCGTCTCAAACGAGGTCGGATCGGGCGTCGCCCCTGCGACGCCGCTCGGACGCGAGTTTCGAGATTGGCAAGGGCGCGCCAACCAGAAGATCGCTTCGGCCTGCGACGCGGTCGTGTTGGTGGCCGCGGGGCTGCCGATTCTGCTCAAGCCGGCGCCCCTCCCACACTTGCGGTTGCACTGATTGCCTCAAAATCGCTTAAAAGCGCTGGCCATTCACGTTGCCGTTGGGGTAGTATAGCGTGCCATGTTGCGATTATTTGAACGTCGAACGCCTGGGGCGCCGGTCGGGCATATAGAAGTGACGAACGGCGGGGACACCTTCCGCGTCGCCTTGAAGCGCGTATCGACTTCGCGGCGCTTCACGTTGCGCGTACGCGCGGCCACGCGCGATGTGTTGCTGACGATGCCCGCTCGAAGCTCCCTGCAATCGGCGCGTGAATTCGCCGAGCGTCACGCCGCCTGGATCGGCGTGCGGCTGGCCCGATTGCCCAGGCCTGTCGAGTTCACGCCGGGCGCGGTGACGCCGTTGCGCGGCGTCGATCACACGATCGTGCACCGTCCGGGCGAGCGCGGCGTGGTTTGGATCGAAATCGACGCGCGCGGTCCCTTGCTCTGCGTCAGCGGCGAAACTCCGCATATTCCGCGCCGCGTCGCCGACTTTCTCAAACGCGAGGCGCGCCAGGATCTGCAGGCGGCGGTCGCGCGCCATGCCAAGCGCCTGGCCGTTTCGCCGAAGCGCATCGTCTTGCGCGATACGGCAAGCCGTTGGGGTTCGTGTTCATCGACCGGCGCGCTGAATTTTTCGTGGCGGCTCATCCTGGCGCCGCCGTTCGTGCTCGACTATCTCGCCGCGCACGAGGTCGCCCACATCGTGCACATGAATCATTCCCCGTTGTACTGGAAGCTGGCGCGTCGGCTGTTTCCCGAGACCGATCGCGCCGAGGCGTGGCTGAAGGTGCATGGCGCCGGCTTGCATCGCTTCGGCGCCGTCGCAGCGTGAATCTCTTCACGCGAGCGCTTCGATCGCCTGGAACAGCAACGCCAGATCCTCTGGCCTAGAGAGCCGATGCTCGCCGTCGCGAACGAGCGTCAAGGTCACGCTTTCGTCGGCCATGTGCTCGATCAGGGTCAGGGCGTGCCGAAAGGGCACGTCCGCGTCGCGCATGCCCTGCAAAATGCGCACGGGACAGTGGCTGCGCACGATTCCTCCCAACAGCAGGTGCCGGCGCCCGTCCTCGATCAACGCGCGCGTGATGACATAGGGTTCCAGCGAATAAGCGGAGGGGCGCTTCCAGGCCCCGTCTTCCATGATCGCGCGCCGCGCATCGTCGGGCGCACGCTCCCAGATCAGCGCCTCTGTAAAATCCACCGCCGGCGCGATCAAGACCATCCCCGCCAGCCGAGCGAGTTCTCCCGCCCGCTCCAATTCGCGCGCCAGCAGCAGCGCGAGATAGCCGCCCATCGACGAGCCCACTACGACTAGCGGTCCTTCGGTCAGCGCCCGAAACGCGGCAAGGCTTTCCTCCAGCCAGCGCGAGATCGTGCCGTCTTCGAACCGGCCGCCGGAGGCGCCGTGGCCGGAATAATCGAAGCGCAGGAAGGCTCGGCCGCGCTCGCGCGCATAGTCGTCGATCGCCACCGCCTTGGTCGATTCCATGTCCGACTTGAATCCGCCCAGCCATACCAGAGCTGGGGACGCGCCCGCGGACGCGCGACGGCGAAACGCGATGCGGCGAATCTCCTGGGCTTCGCCGACTTTGAGGAATTGCAGTTTCTCGAGGTTCACGCTCAAATCGCCCGCATGATTCGCTCGCGCCAGCAGAGTCTACGCGCCGTCGACTTGGCGCCGACGCCTTCCTTCGTCAATCGTCGCCTGCTCGCGGCGCGATCGAGCGCGCCGAAGTGAGTGCGGGGGAACTGGCTCCGTATGGCCGTGCGCGGGCGAGTCTGGCAGGCCGGACGATCATGCAGGTGATTCCTCGGCTCGACGCCGGCGGCGCGGAGCGGACCACCATCGATGTCGCGGAGGCGCTGGTGCGCGCGGGCGCGCGGGCGCTCGTCGCGTCGGAAGGAGGCCGGCTCGCCAGCGAATTGCAAGCGATCGGCGGCGTGCTGCTGCCTTTCCCGACCGCGACGAAAAATCCGCTCGCGATGCTGCTCAACGTCCGAAAGCTCGCGCGTCTCATCATCGCCGAGCGCGTCGATCTGGTTCATGCGCGCTCGCGCGCGCCCGCCTGGGTTTCGCTGGGCGCTTGCCGCATCGCCGAACGGCCGTTGGTGACGACCTATCACGGCGCCTACAGCGGCGCCTCGACGCTGAAGCTGCGCTACAATTCGGTCATGGCGCGCGGCAATGTCGTGATCGCCAACTCGCAATTTACCGCGGACATGATCGCGCGACTCTATCCCGAGGCCCGCGATCGGTTGCGCGTCATCCCCCGCGGCACAGACTTGCGGGCGTTTTCCCCCGCCTCGGTCGAGCGAGTTCGCGTGGCGCGGCTGCGCGAGGCCTGGGGCGTCGCGCCGCACGAGCGCGTCGTGCTGGTCGCGGCGCGGCTGACCGCCTGGAAGGGACAAAAGATTCTCGTCGAGGCTGCGCATCTGTTGCACGGGCAGGGGCTCGAGGACGTTCGCTACATCCTGGCGGGCGACGCACAGGGCCGCGACGGCTACGTCAAGGAAGTGGACGCCCTGATCCAGAGCCGTGGACTCGAGGGCGTGGTTTCGCGGGTCGGCCATTGCGACGACATGCCGGCCGCCTTGTTGATCGCGAGCGTGCTCGCCGTACCCTCGATCGCGCCCGAGGCGTTCGGTCGAGTCGCGGTCGAGGCGCAGGCGATGGGTGCGATGGTCGTCGTATCCGACCGCGGCGCGGTTCCGGAGACCGTGTTGGCGCCGCCGCAAACGCCGGCCGAGGCTCGAACCGGCTGGCGCATTCCCGCCCGCGATCCGCAGGCGCTCGCCGACGCGCTGAAGACCGCCCTGACCCTCGGCGCCACCGCGCGCGAGGCGATTGCGCGGCGCGCCCGCGCGCATGTCGAGAGCCTTTTTTCGCTCGAGCAAATGACGAGCGAAACCTTGGCCGCGTATTTGTCGGCGTTGCCGGGGTAGCACGATCCGGGCTTGGTCACTAAAACCGAAACCGATACCATCGTGTCCCCCATGGCGTGCGCTTCGGAATGTCAGAGGATTTCCACCCAAAACGACAAAAGTCACTCTTTCAGTGGCTTCGTACAAACGCGGTCGCGCTGACAAAGACTGCCATATCGAGCGTGCTGGTGGGTTTCCTGGCGTGGCTTTTGAAGGGCGCCGCCATCGCGCTCTGGATTTGGGCGATAGCTATCTGGGGCATCAGCGCTCCTTCGCTGCTTCCCTCTCCCCCTATGGCGCCCGCGCCGCTTCCCCCGTGCATGCAAGAGGCGAAATTCAATGAGGCCATGCGGGGCGGTGTCGGCGCCCTCCGCGTCTACGTCCGGGAGTGCAAGTCGAGCGGAGGCGCCTACCTCGAGCAGGCAACAGCCACGCTGGAACAAATCCTGATCAACAAGACCGAGACCTGTATCCGCTCTTCATGCTTTTTCAACGCATGTCTCGCACTTTACACCGACGATTTCCCATCTGGCGCCGCGTTTTCCACCTTGAAATCCGAGACGGACGAAGGGCGCAAGTCTTCTCGTTGCACGCCACTTTCGCCCTGCACGCAGCCGGCTCATTTCAAGGAGGCGACTGACAGGGGCGTCGACGGGCTGAAAAGCTTTATCGCCGAATGCGGCGCCGTCGGAGGCGCCTTCGTTACTCAGGCCAAAGCGGTCCTGGAATCTAGTCTCTACGAGCAATCCGCAAATTGTATCCGCACGTCCTGCGCCACTAGTAATTGCTTGGCGAAGTACTTTCAGGAGATGCCGAATGGCCCACGCGCCATCGAACTGAGGGTGGCGGCGGAGATCGCAGGCAATTCCCTCCGATGCAAGCCGGCCGCACCCCTTCCCTCGGCCACACCCACAAAACACCAATTTTGTGTGCTGGTGGACGGTAAACAACTCTGTGATTGAACCCCACGTCTTGCGCCCGGCTGGATGGATTTTTGGCCATGCGCGAGTTAGAGGCGCCATGCAGATGATGCACGGCTGTGAGAAGTCAGACTCTCCGGCGGCTCGAGGCGTCCGCGTGACTATGGCAAAGGGAGCGGCCTTCGCAGCTCCGGTTCGATGAGTTCTCCGTACCTGCGTTGGTCGGCCCTCTCGATAGCGGCCACATCTGGAGCGCCACCCTTGCGCCAGTCTCGATAGGCGTCGCTGGCGTCTATCCCCATCCCCTCGGCGATGAGATGTACCCAATTTCGGACGCGAATACCGTCCTTGCCGTCCAGCGCGGCCAATTCGCGATGGCAGGAATGAAAGATCGTACAAACCGTGTCGCAGTTGTACGCGATGGCGCCGCTCCACGTATCTCGGGCGGCGCCCGCCAATGCCCGGGGAACGGCGGCAAGTGCGCTGCACATATGGCCGGGGTGCGCGGGTCCTTCGAATAATTCCAGGCCCGGCACGCGAGAGAGTAGGCCGGCCACGCGATCGTTGACAGGGAGATGCGTGGCAAACCCGACGTGGCGATGCAACAGCACTCGTCGCTTTACCGGAACGCTCAGCAGCGGCGCGAGGTGATCGACGGCGTCCGCCAAAATTTCAGTGATATGGGCGACGCCAAAACTCGTGGCATTGCCGGGCGCCATGATGTCCGACATGTGCATGTGACACGATGGGCACCAAGTGACCACGGTGCTGCGCCCGTCGTTTTCGGCGCCTTCATTGAAGCGGGCCACGGTGCGGGCCGCCATGTTGCTCGCGGCTCGCGGTTGATGATCGTGGGCCGTGCCACAATAATAGGCGGGACCGCCGGCCGCGTTCACGTCATACCCGGCGCGTTCCAGAAGCATGATCGAAAGCCGGATCATCTCGGCGTGTCGAAGCATGTTGCATCCGAACCAGAAAGTGACGCGACTTCCGCCTAGAGCCATTCAGCGAGTTCCTCGTCACTGAGTTGCAGTCGAGCGAAGACCTTGATGCGCGGGAAATACGTCGGGTCGGGCTTGACCGGTAGCTGACATGTATCATTGAGCGCGCGCTGTTTTGCGATCCTGACGAGCAGCATCGCATCGAGGCCCGCAGCCCGTTCCGGACACGGCGCGACGCACTGGCCGCTCTTGGCGCAGGCGCCGACCCAAGCGACAGTCTCTACAGGCGCCGGCTCGCCCATGGCGAGTCGGCGCAATCCATCTGTCGTCGACAGCGGATCGGAGCCGCGAAGGCCGAGCTGATCAACCATGGGACAGGCGTTGAAACAGGCTCCGCACGCTGTGCATAACGCCGCGAGTTCCGGGCCCGCTCCAGCCAGGAAGGCTTCTGTCGTATCTGATCGCGCGACCCGTAACTCGCCCATTATTGGAAGCTGCATGCCGCCGGGCGTCGCGTCAAGTGGTCCTCCGGCCCGCTTGAGCTTGACCCCGCCGTCGGCGCTTCCTAGGCTGCCCGAAATCGCTTGCCGCGGAGCCAGGAATGGGACAGTTTTCGACCCGGCCGCCGCATTCCGCTCTTCCGTCGAGGCCTGCGAAAAATTTCGCGCTCCATGCCGGAAAAGGCTTCCTCGTAACGGGGGCGGCGGGTGGCGTGGGTTGCGCCACGGCGGCGCTGCTGGCGGCTCGGGGCGCCCGCGTGGCTCTGGCCGACGTCCGCGCCGAGGCTCTGCGAGCGGCGGTGGCGGCGACGGGAAGCCGGGACGCCTTCGCGGTCGTCCTCGAAATGGCGGATCCCGCTTCGATCGCCGCTGCCGTTCGCTCGGCCGAGTCGCGGCTCGGCCGGATCGACGGATTGGTCAATTGCGCGGCGATCGTCATCCACGCCGACCCGCTAGAGGCGGCCTGGGCGGACTGGGAAAGGATATTTCGCGTCAATCTGTTCGGCGCCTACGAGGCCTCCCGCCTCGTCGCCAAGTCGATGATCGCCGCGGGCGTGCGTGGGGCGATCGTCAACGTGGCGTCCGAAGCGGGCAAGAAGGGCCACATCGACTCGCTCGCGTATAGCGCCAGCAAGGCGGCTCTCATCAACATGACGCGAACGCTCTCCGCCGCTCTCGCGCCGCACGACATCAACGTGAACTGCGTCTGCCCCGGCGGCGTCGCGACCGACATGTTGCGCGAGGTCGCCATCGCCTACGGCCAGCTTGTCGATGCGACCCCGACCGAAGTCTTCGCAGAGCTGGTCAGTTCGCAATTGCGGCGGCATATCGAGCCTGACGAGGTGGCCCGCACGATCTCTTTCCTTTTGAGCGACGACGCCCTTATAATTCGTGGTCAGGCGGTCAATGCGGACGGGGGAGATACGCCGTATTGATGAAACGAGAGACGCGCCTCGCAATGA
>Ga0182024_10017790_pt1 | contig 13303 bp, 14 predicted proteins | sample P32metaG_FD_120480 | JGI IMG/M metagenome (GOLD analysis project Ga0182024, IMG submission 120480) | Permafrost microbial communities from Stordalen Mire, Sweden - P3-2 metaG (Illumina Assembly) | ecosystem: Environmental > Terrestrial > Soil > Wetlands > Permafrost | place: Sweden: Stordalen...
CGAACAGCCTGGACCCGGGCAGCCGCGGCGACGAGACCCTTGCTCTTACATTGTATGGAGGTTTGCGGCCATGGGCGAATGGTGAGGTCTGGGCCGATGGCGATATGGACCAGGGTTTTGGCTTGTCGGACACGGTCGGCGTCGCCGCCTTCCCCAATGGCGAGGGCTACAAGGTTGGCAGCGCCACGCCCTATTTCCGACTGCACCGGCTGTTCTTCCGCCAGACTTTCGACCTGGGCGGCGATGACGAGGATGTCGCCCCCGCGGCCACCCAATTGGGCCAAAGCCGCGCCCACGACAATCTGGTGGTCACACTGGGGAAATTCTCCGTCACCGATATTTTCGACGGCAATGATTATGCGCACGATCCCTCGCAGGATTTTTTCAACTGGGCGGTGATTGATGCCGGCGCTTTCGATTATGCCGCCGATGCCTGGGGCTACAGCTATGGCGCCACGGCGGAATGGAATGAAGAGGATTGGAGCCTGCGCGCCGGACTGTTCGACCTGTCGCGGGTTCCCAACGGCACGGATTTGACCCGCGGCTTCGGCAAATACGAACTGGATGCCGAGATCGAACGGCGCTTTGAACTGTTCGGTCAGGACGGGAAAGTGAAATTCCTGGGTTGGATGAACCACGCGCCGATGGGCTCATACAAAGACGCGCTGGCGCTGGCGGCGGCGGATCATCAAATGCCCGATACTGCGGCGGTGCGCGTGCCGCGCTCGCGCCCCGGCGGCGGCGTCAATCTCGAACAGGGCCTCACCGGCGATCTGGGATTTTTCCTGCGCGCCAGCCTCGCCGATGGCAGCCAGGAGGCTTATGAGTTCATTGATATGGATGAGAGCCTGTCCGGCGGACTTTCCTGGAAAGGCGAAAGCTGGGGCCGCAAGGACGACAACATTGGCCTGGCGCTGGAGGAGGGCGGAAATTCCCGGTCCGCGCGCAATTACCTGGCGGCAGGGGGGCTGGGCATCCTGATCGGCGACGGACGCCTGACACATTATAATAGCGAGGATGTGCTGGAGGCCTATTACAGCGCCGCCCTGTTCTCCGCCGCGGCGCTGACGCTGGACTACCAGTTCATCGCCAATCCCGCCTATGACGCCGACCGCGGCCCTGTCTCAGTGCTGGGTCTGCGCCTGCACGCCCAGTTCTGACTTTCCGCGCGCCGTCCGCTATGCCAGATTCCTCAAACATGCCAAGTGAAGCGCTCGATAGCGACCTTGCTGAACTCGCCCGGTTGCTGCGCGCGGCGCGTCGCGGCGTGGTTTTCACCGGCGCCGGCATCTCCACCGAATCCGGCATTCCCGATTTTCGCTCGCCCGGCGGCATCTGGACCAAAATGACGCCGGTGCATTACCAGGATTATGTCGCCGACGCCAAGACCCGGCAGATTTCCTGGAAGCATCGCTTTGAAATGGAAGAAACCTGGAACCGGGTCCGGCCCAATGACGGGCATAACGCGGTGGCCGAACTGGTGGCGCGCGGCGCCATCGCCCATGTCATCACCCAGAATATCGACAATCTGCATCAAGCGTCCGGCGTGCCGGAAGACAAGGTGATCGAGCTGCATGGCAACACCAGCCATGCCAAATGCCTGGACTGCGGCGTGCGGGTTGAGATCGCCGATATCCGCCAGCATTTCGACCGGCACGGCGACGCGCCCGATTGCCGTCATTGCGGCGGCATCATCAAGACCGCGGTGATCTCTTTCGGCCAGGCCATGCCGGAGGAGGAAATGGCGCGGGCTGAGGCCGCCAGCCTTGCCGCCGACCTGTTCCTGGTGCTGGGTTCCTCGCTTTCGGTCTATCCGGCGGCGGCTTTTCCGGTCCTGGCCAAACGCGCCGGCGCCCGGCTGGTGATCCTTAATCGCGAAGCAACCGAACAAGACCCTTATGCGGACCTTGTTATCCATAAGGAAATAGGCGCGGCTTTGCGGGCTGCGGTGGGCGCTCTGTGACCAGTTGCCCGCCCCCCAATCCCCGCTAGTATGCGGCTCGAATCACCCCCGGAGTTTGCCGTGCGCCGCGCCGACGAAGATCAAGATGACGATGAAAAGGACGACGACAAGAACAAGTCGCCCGAACCGCAATCCTCGCCGGTCGCCCAGGCGCTGTTCAAGTCGCGTACGGTGCTGATCTTCGGCGAGGTCAATATGAAGATGGCCGAGCGGGTCACCGCCCAGCTCCTGGCCCATGCCGAAAGCGCCGGCGATATCCGCGTCATCGTCAATTCGCCGGGCGGCCATGTGGAGTCGGGCGACACTATCCACGACATGATCCGCTTTGTCGGCGCCAAGGTGAAAATGATCGGCACCGGCTGGGTGGCCTCGGCCGGGGCGCACATCTTCCTGGGCGCCAAAAAGGAAAACCGTTTCTGCCTGCCGTTCACCCGCTTTTTGCTGCACCAGCCTTTGGGCGGGGTGCAGGGCCAGGCCTCGGACATCACCATCGAGGCGGAAGAAATCATCAAGATGCGCGCCCGCCTGATCCGGGAAATCGCGCTTGAGACCGGCCAGCCTTACGAAAAAGTGGTCGCCGACACCGAGCGCAATTTCTGGATGGGCGCGGAAGAAGCACAGAAATACGGCCTGGTGCACAAGGTTGTCGCCAGCGCATCAGAGGTCTGATTTGTCCGCCACGCCCTGGTGGAAGGGCGCGGTTGTCTATCAGGTCTATGTCCGCAGCTTTTGCGATTCAAACGGTGACGGGCAGGGCGATTTCGCCGGCCTTATTTCCAAGCTCGACTACATCGCCGCCCTGGGCGTGGATGCGATCTGGCTTTCGCCGGTCCATCCCTCGCCCAACCGTGACTGGGGCTATGATATTTCCGACTATGAGACTGTCCATCCCGATTACGGCACAATGGCGGACTTCGATGCCCTGGTGAAACAGGTCCATGCCCGCGGCCTCAAACTCATCCTGGATGAAGTGCTGGCCCATACCTCCGACGAACATGCCTGGTATACCGCCAGCCGCGACGGCGATGACAGCAAGAGGGATTGGTATGTCTGGGCCGATCCCAAGGACGACGGCACCGTTCCCAACAATTGGCTGTCGGTGTTCGGCGGCCCGGGCTGGTCCTACCAGCCGGCGCGGCGGCAATATTATCACCACAAGTTCTTGCGCCAGCAGCCCAAATTAAGCTGGATGAATGCCGATGCGCGCGAAGCGGCATTAAAAATGTTGGACCTGTGGCTCAGCCGCGGCGTCGACGGCTATCGCCTGGATGTCGCCAACGCCTATCTGCACGACGCCAAATTGACCGACAATCCCGCCATTCCCGCCGCCGAGCGCAATTTCCTGGAATGGACTGCGGCCGCCAACATGCAGTTGCATTATTTCGATTCCAATCTGGTGGAAAACCGCGCCGTGCTGGATGTGGTGCGCCGCCGGGTGGAGGCCTTCGACAACCGCTTTGTCTTTGGCGAATTCTCCGAGGAGTTCGAACGCTCGGGCTGCTACCTGCCGCCCGATAAAGGCCTCCACGCCGGCTACAATTTCGCCCTGCTGGTGACGGGCGACGCCGAGGACATTATCGCCCATCTGAAGACCCTGGCGGCTTATCCCGATCACTGGCCCTGCATCGCCTTTTCCAACCATGACGTCATCCGCACCGCGTCGCGTTTCGGCGCGGGTTCGGCCAAAGTGATGCTGGCGCTGTTGTTTGCCATGCGGGGCACGGTGCTGCTTTACCAGGGCGAGGAACTGGGGCTGACCGAAGTGGATCTGCGCCGCGACCAGCTCAAGGACCCAGTCGGCGATCTTTATTATCCCCTGTTCAAGGGGCGCGATGGCTGCCGCACGCCCATGCCCTGGGATGCGTCCAAACCCAATCTGGGATTTTCCGCCGGCACACCCTGGCTGCCGCTTGGCCCCGACCATGCCGCCTTGGCGGTCTCGGCCCAGGACGCGAACCCCAATTCCCCGCTTGCCTATGCCCGCGCCTTTCTCAAGGCGCGCAAGGATCTGCCGGCCATGATCTCGGGCGACCTGGTCCTGCTGGATGCGCCCACTTCAGAAGACATTGGGCCCATCATCGCTTTCACGCGGGGCGCAGCCTTGCTTTGCCTGTTCAATCTCAGTGACGAAGCGCAGAAATGGACTTTGCCCCGCCCAGTCAAAGAAATCGCGCTGGGCACCGGTGGTGCGGTGCTGGCCAAGGACGCCGTTACCCTGCCGCCGCTAAGCGCTTGGTTCGGTGAGTTCTAGAACGTCCATCGCTTCCAGCGCGGCTTCCAGCGGCAGCAACACGCATTTGTGCCGCGCCTTGTGCCCGGACAGCCCGTCAAAGGCGGCATAGGTGTCAAAGGGCGCGCCCGGCGCATCTCCTCCGGCCAATAGCCCGCGCACCGCTGCCGCAAGCTCGACGATCTCGGCGCGGTTGAGGCCCACCGCGTCCGCCCCCAGGATCGCAGCCGAAGCCTGGGTCAGAATACAGGCTTGGGTGTGGTGGGTCAGGGCGGTGATTCGGCCCGACTCGACCGCGACGTCCACCGTCACCCGGTCGCCGCAGGCGGGATTGCGCACTGTGGCGCTGCCACTGGGATGGGCAAGGCGTCCTGCCCCGGCGGCATCGGCGGCCAGGCGGAGGATTTCCTTGCGGTAAAGCGGGTCAGTCATCGTCCGAATTCTAGGCTGGGATGATGGCCGAAGCACGACGCTTTTGGCTCATCCGGAACCGCAGCACTTCACTCCAGGACATTGAAAATCCGTGTTATTCTAAAATCGAAGCGGAAAACTATTGTCAGTAGAAACTACTGCGCCGCCATGTCGATCCGGGGCAGGATCATCCGCGCCCTGAGGCCGCCGGAGGCGCGATTCTCCAGCACCACCCCACCGCCATGGCCCTCGGCGATGGCCTTGGCCAGGGTCAGGCCAAGCCCGGTGCCGCCCGTGGCGGTGTTGCGGGAACTTTCCAGCCTGACAAAGGGTTCGAACACGCGCAGGCGCTCATCCTCGGGAATGCCGGGGCCTTCATCCTCGACCACGATTTCATAGCCGGCGCCGCTATCGGTGATCTGGACATCGGCCCGGGAGCCATAGGCCACGGCATTCTCCACCAGATTGCGCACCGCGCGGCGGATCTCATTGGGGCGGCAGGAAACCGGGGCAGGATGGTGGTTCTGCCAGGTAACCGGCTCGCCCATATCGTCCAGGTCGGCGACCAGGCTTTCCACCAGCGCCGACAGGTCCACATTGCGCTTGGTCTCGCCACCGGCGCCGCGCGCCGCCGAGAGCACATGCTCGGTCAGGGCCTGCAATTCGTCCAGGTTGGACAGCAGCCGGTCGCGTAGCTCATCGTCTTCGATGAATTCCAAGTTGATGCGCATGGCGGTAATCGGGGTGCGCAAGTCATGGCCCACCGCCGAGAGGAGATGGCGCTGGGTCTCCAGGGTTTTGCTGACCTTTTCGGTCATGCGGTTAAAGGCGATGGCAGCATTGCGCACATCGTCGGGGCCTTTTTCCTCGACATGGGGGGCATTGCCGCCCCGCGCCACCACCGAAGCAGCGGCGGTCAGTTCCGACAGCGGCCGCACCACCCGGCGCGCCATCAGCGCCGCCGCCGTTGAGGCGAGCAGGATGGCGGTCACCGCGGCGACCAGGATTTCGATGGGCCAGTCCGCAGGGGCGCGCAGGAACACCGCCGAGAGCAGAGTGCGGCGGTCCACCGGGATATAGACCTGGATAGCCTCGGCATTGGGGTCGCCGTCCACCGGCAGCCACGCCTTGGGCAGCTCGCGCGGCTTGCGATGCAACTGCACCATCACCGGCAGCTTCTGGACATTGGCGGGCAACATGGCGGCAAGGCGCTGGGCCATGCGCTGTTCCTCGTCGTCCATTGCCTGCGGCTTGGTGTTGGTCGGAATGGGGGTGAATTGCCAGATGCGCGAACTGAAGGTCTTCAGCACCACCGGCCGCGAGGCGGGCGGCAGCACGCCCGCCATGGTCGCCACGGCAGCGGCGCGATCGAGCACGCGCTCATTGGCGGCGGTCTCGCTCTGCTGCTCATTGCCCTGCTCGAACCAATAGGCGACACCGAAATTGGACAGCACCACCGCCGCGGCGGTCACCGCGATCAGCTGGACGACAAGGGTGCGCGGCCAGACTCTCAATTTCATGCGGCTTCCGGCTCCATCGCGAAGATGTAGCCGCCTCCCCAGACTGTCTTAATATAGCGCGGATTCTTGGGATCGGGCTCGATTTTTTTGCGCAACCGGCTGACATGATTGTCAATCGAGCGGTCGAAAAGGTCGGCATCCCGCCCCTTGGTCAGGTCCAGCAACTGGTTGCGGGTGAGCGCGATCTTGGGACGCTCCAGAAGGGCGGTGAGCAGGCGGAATTCGCCGCTGGACAAGGGCAGGGCGATCCCGTCCGGGCCGATCAATTCGCGCTGGCCGGTGTCCAGCATCCACTCGCCGAAGCGGATGCGGTCGGCGCCGGGGGGCTTCTGGCGCGGCGGCAGGGCCTGGGTGCGCCGAAGGACGGCGGTGACCCGCGCGATCAACTCGCGGGGGCTGAAAGGCTTGGCGATATAATCGTCGGCGCCCATTTCCAGGCCGATGATGCGGTCGACTTCCTCGCCCCGCGCGGTCAACAGGATCACCGGAATCTGCGAGGTTTCGCGGATCGAGCGGCAAAGCGAAAGCCCATCCTCGCCCGGCATCATGATGTCCAGCACCACCAGGTCGATGGCGGCGGCCTTCATCACCTTGCGGGCGGAAGCGGCATCGGGCGCGGTGGTGGCGCGATAGCCATGCTCGCGCAGATAACGAGCCAGGGGCTCGCGGATGTCGCGCGCATCCTCGACCAGGAGGATATGCGGCTTGGCTTCATCCTTGTTCATGACGCGCAATTTGGGCCTTCCGAATCTCCCGCGCAAACAGGGATTTGTCGCAAACCCTGTCATTTTCAAGCGCTTGCGTCAAAATCAAGCCTAAAAGAGAGGCTTTTCGGGGTCGCGAGCCGTCTGTTAAACGCCCGTCACTGGCCAAGGCGTCCAGCCATGCTATCCATCCGGCCCATGCGCACCGCACTGTTTTGCCTCTTTGTCCTGTCGGCCGGCCCCGCCCTGGCGGCGCCCGCTTGCCCCACGCCCAAAAACATGACGTTCCAGTTCGACCACAAGCTATATCGCGATGTGCTGGGCTTCACCGAAGGGCTCGAATATCACAATCACGATCTCTATGAGAGCACCGGCGCCCTGGGCGGCGGCACACGCCTGATGCGCCTGGATGCAAAGGGCCATGTCACGCTGCTGAACGATTCCGGCGACAAGTATTTCGGCGAGGGCCTCACCTTCCTGGGCAATCGGCTCTATCAGCTCAGCTGGCAGGATCACCTGGTCTTTGTCTATGACCAGAATTTCAAGCTGCTCCGCACCATGAAGAATCCCCATGAAGGCTGGGGCATGACCAATGACGGGCATTATCTGATCTTTGGCGATGGCAGCGATCGTCTTTATTACGCCGAGCCCGGCGACTTCGCCATCAAGAGCAGCATCACCGTGCGTCTGGGCGACAAGACGATGAATAACATCAACGAACTAGAATATGTCGGCGGCAAAATCTACGCCAATATCTGGATGACCCGCACGATCGTGCGGTTGGACCCCAAGAGTGGCTGTATCGAGGCGGCGGCCGACATGAACTCCCTCTGGACCCACATGACCGGTACGGAAAAGGACTATACCCAAAGCGATGGCGACTTCGTCCTGAACGGCATCGCCTATGACCCGGATTCCCGGCTTTTCACCCTGATGGGCAAGGAATGGCCCATGGCCTTTGTCGGCCGTTTTGTGGATCAGTAGCTATTGCGGTGTAGCCGTACCGGCGCTGGCGTTGGCATCCGCGCTGGTATCGGCGTTCGCGCCAGCGCTCGCATCCGTGGTGGCGTCGGTGTCAGCATTCACACCGGGCACCGCCGGGGTATGGCCTTGCGCACCGCCGCGCTGGTTGTTGGGATCGTAAACCGTGCTGTGGGCGTCGGCATCGGCGCGGCGCGCCACCTGCGCGTCCGGACCGGAGAGATTCTTGAGATCGGCGCCCGGCGCGTCGGCGCTTTGATTGCCTTGCAGCCGCGCCGTGGTGCCCGCGCCGCCCTTGGGGGTCGGTTTGGGAACGATATGGGTGTTGCTGTTCGGCGCAGGGGCCATTTCGGCCCTCAGCCCGGGCGAAGCCGTGGCGGCGCCGGCGGTCGAATTCTTCCCGTCCAGGGTGGTGCCGCGCTCGGTCAAGGCCGTGGCGCCGGCGGTATTGCCGCCGACATCGACGCTCTGCGCCTGCGCGGAGAGGGGAAGCACCATGACGCTGCAGAGCGATGCTGCGGTCAGAAGCTTTTTCATGACAATGCCTTCCTGTTCTCGATGATGCCGCGTTGCACCAGCTAGGATAGGCAACGGCCCCGACCGGTAAAGGTTTCGCCCGGCGGCCCGTTCCATAGACCAACAAGCCCAAATCCCGCTTTTATTGCCCGTTTCGGTCCAAGCGCGTATGGGACCGCGGCATCAGGGACGGGCCATTTTTTGGCCGTCACGGTAGAATTCGGAGCGTAGCGCAGCCTGGTAGCGCACCTGCTTGGGAGCAGGGGGTCGTGTGTTCAAATCACGCCCGTTTTCGTTTGCGCGCCGTTGGCGCGCTTACGAAAACGGAGCGCTATGCGAGCGCGCGGCGCGAGCATGCACCGCGTCTTGGCTTTATCCAGCAGGCTGCCAGTCCGGTTTGGCAATCCTCTGTACTTGTTGCTTGGGGACATTGTATGGACGGGGGCCGGGCTAACTTTTTGGCCGAACGGCAGGATTCGGAGCGTAGCGCAGCCTGGTAGCGCATCTGCTTTGGGAGCAGAGGGTCGTGTGTTCAAATCACGCCCGTTTTCGTTTGCGCGCCCGTTGGCGCGCTTACGAAAACGGAGCGCTATGCGAGCGCGTGGCGCGAGCATGCACCGCGACTACGTAATCGCTTTTCCGGCAGGCGGCCAATCCGGTTCGGCAACGCCCTGTACTTGTTGCTTGGGGATAGGACATTGTATGGACAGGGGCACGGGCCTTTTTTTGGCCGCACGGTAAAATTCGGAGCGTAGCGCAGCCTGGTAGCGCATCTGCTTTGGGAGCAGAGGGTCGTGTGTTCAAATCACACCGCTCCGACCACGCCCCTTTTCGTAAGCGCGCAAAGCGCGCTTACGAAAAGGGAGCGCTAGCCGAGCGCAGCGAGGCTGCACCCCGCGAGCGGCGCGAGCGGGTTTCCCCGATGTGAACCGGGCCACCAACTCGGCTTGCCGTGATAATCGCAAACCCGCTGAAAACCGGCGATTTTCGGGTGGTTGCATGTTTGGGCGCATGCCATAGAATTGCGGTTGCTTTGGGTTCAATTCACGCTGCTTTTTCAAGGAGACTTCTGTTGCGCGCGCGTATCTACAAGCCGGCCAAGAACGCGATGCAATCGGGCAAGGCCCGCACCAAGCAATGGCTGCTGGAATATGAGCCGGAAAAAGCCCGGACGCCCGATCCCCTGATGGGCTGGACCAGCTCGGACGATATGCGCCAGCAGGTACTGCTGGAGTTCGAGACGCGGGAAGAAGCCGTCGGCTATGCCGAGAAGCACGCCATTCCCTACCAGGTGTTCGAGCCGCACGCGCCAAGGCCCCGGGCCAAATCCTATTCGGACAATTTCCGCTTCGACCGCAAACTGCCCTGGTCTCACTGATACTCTTACTCTCTGTCATCCCCGGCGAGCGATGTGCGAAGCACAGCGCGAGGGAAGGGGACCCAGCGCCGCGCGTGGCGCGGCCACAAAAAGACGGGCGGCCCGGCCAAGCTCAGCCTTGCAGAACTTCACTCTCTATTCGAATTTCTGTTGCGGATCAGTTGGCGGATAAAGGCTCCGGCGGCCGCCAGCATCATCCCTGCGACTCCCCATAATCCCACATGCAGCCAATAGGCGTTGGTGGACGGTTCGACTTGCCGTACTCCGATATAAATGCCCATGCCTGCGCCAATCACCGCAGCAACCAGAAATGCAATCTGATGCTCTCGTTTCCAATGAACTGGGTTCATTTTGCAGCCCCGCTTTCCGCAACCCTATCAGAAACGTCCGCCGCCATGGCAGCGGGAGACGCGGGAGGTCTATAATCGAATCGGCCTATGCCGTCAGGGCGGCCGGAGGAGGGTCAAATTGAAAAACGTTGCTATTGTTATTGCCACCGGGTTTTTGGCGTTAAATGCCACGCCGTCATGTGGCCAGGTTATAACGCCCAACCTGCAGCCGCCGCCCTGTTCAGGCCAGAATTGTATGTTCCACCCGCGCGGAGCAAGGGTGGTGCCTCCCGGCGCGGGCGCGGCACAGAAAACGGCTTGTCCGCAAGGCACCGTCTATAACCCGCGTCGAGGAACATGCAAAGTTATGCCGACGATTGCCGGCACGCCCTAATTCAATTGAAAGAAAACACGTTCGGTGCCACCCAGAATCCGGCAGTGCCCCAAGTTGAAGTTGGCTTTTGTGCAGCCAGATTTACCCGCTACGGTTTATCTGGCGGACCCGTCGCACCAAAGCGCCTGGGATTCTACAACGCATGCGCTTTGACGCGTCGGACCGGCCGTATCGCGGCAGTTGGATAGCGCCTGTTCTCTGGCCGTATTGGAATCGCTCGCAATAGCCCACCCAAACCCCGGCGTGCCGGCCACGGGGTCGATCGACTCTGCCACGCACTGATTCTCGAAGGTGGCTCCGATCTTGCAGAGAGATCTCGAGGTACTCGAGGCGGATTGCAATGATTGGCACCCCTCTAGCGCCTTTTGCTTGGCATCATCTGACGTGGCGGAATTGACAAAGGTAAAAATCGCAACGCCATCCTTGGCTATGTCTGCCGGCTGACCGACCGCAACAGCGCCTGCGGCCATGCAAGGACCATTCACCATCAGACATATTGCCACCAGACATATTGCCACCAGACATTTTGTAAGTGCCGTTGCGCCAATCATCGTTCGGTGAAGCATATTCCCCTCCTTATGCAGCGATGACAATCCTGACGATATGCGACATGCTCTGCGCCCGGCGGGAGCCTAACAGCAATGCCCAGAGGCCCCAAGGACGAAAAGCGCCCCGCCCACGCCAACCAACGCGCCGTCATGGTCGCGCGGATCGCCCAAGCCTTTTCTAAGAAATTCGAAATCCACATTTGCGTCTTCGCGCTTCACACGATGTATCATAATTTCGTGAAGATCAGCGGCGCGCACCGCATGACGCCAGCCCAGGCCGCAGGTGTTGATAGCCGCCTCTGGAAGATTGTGATATTGTGAAGGTGGTTGAGGAATGGGAAGCGGCACAATGATGAGCGAAAGGTATTGTAGATCGTGAAAACAGCCAGGTTCGTAGTCGCCGCGCTTCTCCTGTCATCGGCCGCCATGGCGCAAGACAAGGACATAGGCCCGTTGCCTCCGGGAAAACCGGCCGGTGTCAAACGGGCCAATGGGGCTGATAACGAAGTCCCTTGGCTGATCGTCACAGCCATTGTCTCCCTCGTGGGAGGGTACATACTTTTTGGTCACAATACGGCAGCTGCGCCCGTGGCAACCACCTCTTGATCCCACAACCGTGGGTCAAACTGTAACCGTCCCGTAAAATTCAAACTGACCCACTACCAGCGGCCGGGGTAGATAGCCGCCTCTGGGAGATCAGTGATATTGTAAGGGTGGTTGAGGACTGGGAACGTGACAATGGCTGAAACCAAATATCTTGCTCGCTGGGATACCAGGCGCGCGGTAACGGTCAGCTTTTCCATTGCGTGGCTCTATGGCGCTTTTCGCGCCGGCACTGAATATCAGTGGAGCATGGGCACTGAGGTCATAGTTTCAATTATATTTCAGGGCATTGGAGCTGGGGCATTTGCGGCGTTTATCGCATGGCTAGTCTGCCGTTGGCACAACCGAGTCGCGTCGCAGCAGCAAAAGAAATCAAACTGACCCACTACCCAGAGTCCTCTCCGCTTGCCAACAGGCTCATCGCTCAGGCACCATTCGGGATTGGTTATCGTCCCTCAGGACCGCCATAGATGCGTCCCATCCGCCAGACGGAACAACTGATTCGAAGCGTGATTTTGCTGATCGCGTCGGCGTTATTTTCGCTTGTGGCGTTTTTTGCCGGAGCCTTTAACTTCACCAACCAGAATTGGACCTATGCATGCATCGTCCTTGTGGTGGCGGCGGCGGCTGTGGTCAGCCGCCTGGGGGCAAAGTGGGTCATGCGGCGTCTGGCCAGCTCGCAAACCGGGCAATAGCGCCCGTCGGCTTCCCGGCGGCGGTTGAAATCCTAGGCTGATTTCCTGCGCGGCGCGTCGGCATACACACATTCATCGCCGCGCCAGACCTCGGCTTTATCGCCGTCTTTGCACAAATGCAGAGCGGCGCGGATGGCGGTGAAATCGCTGACGTGTCTGTCGACGGCGACCAAAGACAATGCGCCGTCCCTGTTGATTATGCGGATTTCGTAATCCTGCATGGCCCTCTCCACGGAAGAGTTACGGCCATATTTCAGCGCCGTTTTTCCGCCGAGTCCAATATTTTGTTTCGGAACCATGGGAAAAAAGCGGAAGGTTTAGCCCATGCCGCCCTAAATTTGGCGCTTTTGGCATTCCGGCGGCGTGGCGGGGGTATGGCAGCAGAAACCCAAACCCCCGGTTGTGCGTTATCGGACTATGGGCGCGAATTTACCCCCCGAAACCGTTCATGCGGAGAAGCTGTTGGCCCTTGCCGCGGGCTGGCGGGAGCGCGCCGACAGGTTGGCCGATCCCTACCAGAGTGACGTGATGCGCCGCGCCGCCGAAGAGTTGGAACGGGCGGCAGCCAGGTCGAAAAGCCAGGCGCTAGGGCGCAGCTGACCGGACGTTTACCGGTTTTGGCGGCGTCCCGGTCACATGGCCGGGCATCCCCCCACTTGTCATGGCCCGGATTCCCGGGCCATGACCGTTGGGCAAGGGATGGGAATTTCACCTTTTCTCCATAGAATAGGCTTGTGACTCCGTAGCTCAGCTGGATAGAGCACCTGCCTTCTAAGCCGGTGGTCGCTGGTTCAAATCCAGCCGGAGTCGCCATTCTATTGGTGGTCGCGTCCGCACCCTGCCGCTCGCTAGGGCTCGCGGCGTGCGTCGCTTGAATTGATCGTCGCGCTACGCTGCCGCTAGCGACGGATCAATTCACCGCCTTCGGCGGACGCTCCGCACCCCTAAACCGGCAAAACGCCCTGTTCCTTTTCGCGCACGGGCTTGGGCGGATTGGCCGCCCGCCGGGCGAAAGCCAGCACATGCTGGAC
>Ga0182024_10017791_pt1 | contig 13303 bp, 30 predicted proteins | sample P32metaG_FD_120480 | JGI IMG/M metagenome (GOLD analysis project Ga0182024, IMG submission 120480) | Permafrost microbial communities from Stordalen Mire, Sweden - P3-2 metaG (Illumina Assembly) | ecosystem: Environmental > Terrestrial > Soil > Wetlands > Permafrost | place: Sweden: Stordalen...
AAATTTAGCTAATTCAACCAATAATAATGGTTAACGACGGGCTTCATCGCCCATACAGGTAACTCCTCACGGAGTATACTTTAAGGCACAAGGCTCAAGGTTAAAGTTATTAAGTTCATAAGGTTGAAGTGGTAAGTGGCAAGGTTAATCTGAATGGATTTTAACATTCAGAAACCCTAGTACAAGTTATCGTTTTTTCCTTTCTTCATCCAGAACTTCCTAGGCTTCCTTTTCGGGAGTGAGTTGTACACAATTTATGGAATACCTGTTAACGGAACAGAAGCTGTGCTGTCTCGTTAACGGTCGACCAAAAGGGTCCAGCATCATCAACGCCACATGTAACTGTGGACGAAAGCTATGCGACCCTTGCGTACTGAACTTGTTCAGGAACAGGACTAAGACTAAGATGCAACGCATCTCTAAGCTCTGGCCTCAGTCAAGTCTGAATGTAATGGCGGACCACCACTACTTCTATAGTAGAGAGTGTACACTCGTACAGAAGTACATCGAGCTATACGGTCCGCCTAGCCTAAGCAGTTGCATACCCACTAACAATGAAACACAAACTCCAGATTGAAGATATGATGCGTGCTAAGTGTTCCTGTGGTCAATGGGAATACATTGGCATCACCGCCGAAGCAAGTGCATCGATCAAGAAGATCTATCAATACCATTTTGGCCTAGACACTCCCGTTAAAAAGACTAAGAAGAGAAAATAATGTTGTGCAAACACTGTGAAGTAGAAATTCCCCCAGCACGCCTGGAAGCTCTCCCCGAGACTCGAACCTGCGTCAATTGCAGTGACGTACAGCCTTACAAAGCTATCATTAGCGGTACCACCAAGAACAAACAGTTTGATGTTCAAGTAGTTAAAGCGGATGATCCTTCTTTAGATTACCATGACGACAACCGATGGGGAAAAGTCTCCGAGACCGACGATTAACACCCGCGTGAGTCCGCTGTGTTGCTTAGTCAACACAGCCTACATCTGTAGGAAGTGTGGCGCTCGCATCTGTGAGTCGTGTAATAAGAGTGACGACGAAGAGGTCGGCGATGAGTGGCTTGGCTATACAGGTCACGTCGATCCTAAATGTTTGACCTTTCCGATACACGAAGTCAACCAAAACTTCTGGATCAACTTACATTACGAGGCACAGAAGAAAGAAAGAGAAGCGACTATCAAAGAAGCGAAGGAGCGTAAGGAGGAGAAGTGAACTCCAAACAGAAAGCTCAACGCGTTCACGCAAAGCGTCGGGCTAAAAGCAGATACGGTCTAGACTTCACCAAAGAAGTAAGACGATCCTTTACTCAAAAGATCCATAATAACAAAGCTAAATTCCTCTATGGTCAATCACGACGAGTGTCCATATTTGAGATTGTACACGATGAGAAGACATACAAAGTTGTGTATGATAAACTACGCGGGGAGATTGTAACCTTCCTGCCTAGCGAGGACATAGGACATGACGTACCTATTCAATAGCATATCAGTGTTGTTAGCCGTGGCTGCACTCTTTGCCGCACGTAATGGGCAGATGGAAGGGGCTAGCTTTTGTTTGCTCCTAGCAATCTACATTGACGGTAGACTTTTTCTATACAAGGAATAAAACAATGGTCGACATGAAATCAACTAAGTGGTGGGCTGACTTCAACGAGAAGTCCATACTTATAGGCTACCGAGGTAGCAAGACGTTCGGTACCTTCCGACCTAGTACTGATCCTAAGTCGATAGATGATGTCGACGTCATGGGCGTACTGATGCAACCCCTTGAGGCGTACTACGGCTTCGGTCGGCAAGAAACGTACGAACGAATGGAACTTCCTTGGGACGTAGTCATATACGACACAAAGAAGTTTGTTGATCTTCTAACGAAGATGAACCCGAACGTCCTCTCTTTACTTTGGTTACCCAAGAACCTTTACATAAAGGTTGATCCGCTTGGTCAACGTCTTATAGATGGTCGCGACTTATTCGTTAGCAAGGAAGCTTACAAGAGCTTCACGGGCTACGCTTATAGTCAACTCCATAAGATGGAACACGGTGCCTTCCAAGGCTACATGGGCGATAAGCGGAAGAGACTAGTAGAGGCCCACGGCTATGATACAAAGAACGCAAGCCATCTTATACGCTTACTTAAGACAGGTATGGAGTTTCTATCGACCGGCACTCTCAATGTTATGCGAGAGGACAACACGTACCTCGTCGACATAAAGAACGGTAAGTACCCTGTTGAGTACATAAAGGAAGAGGCGGACAGGCTATTCAAGCTGTCAGAGCTAGCCTTAGTCAACAGTAAGCTTCCTGATCGGGTTGATAAGGAGAAGGCAGAGAAGCTCCTTGTCGGCATAATGAAAGACTACTTCGCAAGGGAGATAGCCAGTGTCTAAGTACGATTCCTTCAGCCAGGTACTGGCTATCTCTAGCGAGGCTAGAGTTAATAAACTGTTTAAGGAAGTAGCCTCGATGGTCGTAGGCAATCTTAAACTCCGACGGACTATCTGCCAGATCGATAGTCAGTTGGACAAGCTCGGTGAAGAAGCCGACCCTGCTCATCCGTTCCACAAGCTCTACGTTAGTCAGCGGAAGAAGTTAGAAGCGCTGGAAGCGAAGAGATACAAACTCAACAGTAAACTTCGTATCTATGGAATCGATCTAAGATGAAACTAGAAGAGCTCCACGCCAGGCACAAGAAAGCCTTTGCGGGGACTATCGGATCGATCAGCGTAGGAGAAGGCTGGATAGGTCTCCTAGACGAGATGATGACCGAGCTCGAAGAGGAAGGGATTCAGTTCGAACCTGACTATATCAAAGAGAAGTTCGGAGCGCTTCGAGTGAGTCTGAACTGGACGTCCGAGTCTCTTCACGAGGCTAAGGACGAACCTCTTGTTGATCTAGGCTACCACATCATCGGTAAGTATGAAGATAAGTCCCTCTCAGTCTGTGAGGAATGCGGCAAGCCAGGCATACTTAGGTTAGGTGGTTGGATACGAACGTTATGCAACGCTCACGCAAAGGATCAGAAGATGGCACATTACAAGCCAAAGCCCAACCATAAATGTAAACACTCGTGGGATACTTGTCCGGAATGTAATAAGGAATTGTGTTCCGAGTGTAACGTAGCTTGTTACAACTGTGTCAAAGCATATCGACACCAAGCATGTGCGGAGAAGCACATGAACGAAACTAAGCATGAAGGTCAGCTTAACGACCTTGTATGGTTAGTTTCCTTGTCTGATCATCGGACGGACGCGAGTGGAATACACTATGGCTTCTAAGAAAGAGAAGGGACTTAAAGGTATAAGCGCACGGGTCGTCTATGACGAAGAGACCGGCTCGATGTATATCTATCTACCGGAAGCAATCGATACAATGGTAGCTAAGTCCAAAGAGTTGAACACGTCTGTCATCGCGGACTATACTAAAGAAGGAAAGCTAATGGGTCTGGAGATCCTAGGTGTCCATCTCTAACTTATGTTGTTCAGTCAATCCGCGAATCACTTGCATTGACTGTCACGAAAGGTGGTGCGACGATTGTTCAGAAGATAAAATCATCTGGACAAAACAACAGTGTCCCGTAATTAAAGGTTCGCGTCCTAACCAAGAACATCATTTAATTTTTTGGGACGCGTCCTGGAGATCAGGTAGGCTACATGTTTGATTATGGTATGCTCAGCGTAGGTAAGCTGGATGAGATCCTTGATGAGAAGGGGATGACCGCGTACCCTCTCAGCTACAAGTGCCTTGATTCCATAACCTATGAGGTGGTGATGTCACTCAATAAGATCGATAGACCCCTTCTGGCCAGCCACATAGCATGGCTAATTCCTATCGTAGGTGCGTTTGAACCCTCTAGGATAATCTCTCTAAAGACCGGTTGGCAGCTAAAGAAGATCCTTCTTGCAGTCACGGAAGTAGAGATGACGCGACCGATAGAAACTATAAGAACGATTGACTTAACATCGTCTATGTATGCGTCCGTACATAATAACTATCCAGTCCTTACTGGTTGCGCAAAGCAGATCCCTTTAGACGAAGAAGAGAAGTTCCTATGCGACATTCACGGAATAAAGTATGTCTAAGCTAACATTCCACATTCCGTATCCAATACCCGATATCGGTATTAATGTCTCGTGGACCTTCGGAGGCCCTATGAAAAAGAAAGTAACGAAGGCGAAAGCCAAGAAAGTAGTGAAGCCGGTCGCTCCTAAGGTCAATGAGTTCGAGGTCCCGCAGCTCGACTGGCAGACTTGGTTCGGCCAGTGGCTCGTCGCTTCTATGGTAATGGAAGCTTGGAAGAGCACGGGCAAGCTCCCGAAGAAGTTCTTAGTCCCGCATGATGCTATCAAAGATCAGCCGGATGGAAGTGGTCTTATGAATTTTGAGGTGGTGTACGACGAATAACCTGTTGTGTCTCATTCGCGGACATATTAAACAACCCAACAAGAAAGGGTATGTGGAGTGTCCGAGATGTCATATCCCCTTCTGTTGGGGCTATGATGACCCGACTATGGTCGATTCAACAAAGGACGGCCGTAAGATAATGCGGCACCGGTATAGTAAGAAGTGGGTAGAATGTAAGCATCCGGTATGCCCAAACCGTCGTCTACACAAAAGTAGGCGTGACTGGCCCACGTCCCAGCTCGAAATGGACATGGGTTACAAGTTAAAGTACAGTTAAATACGTCGCCCGGTCTTTAACCAGATTCCACGCCTTCGTAACAATACGCTCGTAGATGTGTAATATATCTGCGAGTAAGGAGAATAAATTGAGTCTAATCAAGGCTTCGGCCATCAAGAAACAAATTCGTGACGCTGGATATCGTGTCTCAAAGGAAACGTTTGCCCAGTTCGAGCGTAAGCTAGCTCTAGCGGTTCAGAATGCTATCGAAGCGGCTAATGCCGACAAGCGCAAGACGGTTCAGCCCAGCGACGTATACTAAGTAGTTGGAGGTCTCATGGCTTGGAGTCATTCGGAAACGAAGGTTGATGTCCCAAAGATCTGGACTATAGAGGAACTATTGAAGACTGAACGTCATTGGGTATCGTCGTACAATGAGCCCGAGCGGTGGATTAAAGACTTCAAGGATGTTCACTACAAGCTAATCGGCGAGTACGAGGTTGATAAGACGCATAAACTTTATCGCTTCGAGCTGGATGAGACTCATAGAAAGGATCTATCCGTGCTAGTGTCTCACTTCCAGAACGTACTAATTGACACGAGCATGGGGCAGGCTAAGCTGGGTAACGACTTCACCGAGAAGGAAGTACCCAAGGTAGCCGATGTACCTAAGGTAGCAGCCTGTGAGACCTGCAAGAGACCGTTCGACAAGGATAAGAAATAATGCCTTCCACTGAATGGGGACAACCCGGTAAGCGTAAGAAAGCGTTCCGTGAGGAGCAGTATCGTCGGAACAGTGCTCCTAATAAGGAAGTGTCGATCGCTGATGGGTTAAAGTTAGTAGCGACTTATAAGAAGAAAGCGTCTAGTAGACTCAAAACCTTCTATGCGGAGTCGCTCCGTATGGAGACGAAGGTTCAAGAACTGATCGAGAAGGCTAAGAGTATTGGCGTCCACATTACTAAGTTAGAGCTTAACTCTGTCGATGCTGAGTACATTCTTAACTTTCGGAAGAAGACTAAGACGATGAGCTTCGAAGTAGAAGCTACCCGTGACGCGTATAAGTTTGTAGGTCGTCTCGATATAACGCCCGCATCGATGCAATTGCATTTGAATTGTAGTGATCTGAAAAGGATAACCACGAAGAATGGTTTCGGATTGGATCATCTTAAGATTACGTACTACCGTACTCTTAACGTTAGAGATAACTATTTACCATCACTGGTCGGCGGTGGGACATACAGGCCTGCGGAAGTAGATGAAGAGGCATCGGAGATACCATTTTAAACTCTAAACAACTAATGCTCCCAGAGGGAGAACCATCTAATTGGTCTAGGTTCAAGTGGTGGGTGGAAGAGGAAGTATTACCATATGATCTAGTATGGTTCTATCAACACCACGACTGGCTTCATCCATCTAGGATCTATCGGAAGATCAGTAACGTAGTCCGATGGGCTCCTACACTATGGAATGATGTAGACTGGGACTATACGGCGCTTCTTCAGATGATGAGTCAGAAGGTTAAGTACATGCGAGAGCATCAGCGCGACCATGCTAACCATACTGACTTCGAAGAGATCATGAAGCAGATGCAGTCTATGGAAGACGCTCTCAACCGTCTGATCAAGAACGACTACTGCTCGGAAGAGTACGACAAGCACACCGAACAGTTCCCTCATCGGAAGGCAACGTTGGAAGCGGATGGATACTACCATTCTCCGTCTATGAGCGACGAGGAGAGAGATAGCTTCCGGAAGATCTCCAAGTCGGAAGAAGCTCTTATCCAAGAAGATTTAGAAGAGATCGGAGAGATACTTAGAAAGCATTCACGTGGATGGTGGGATTAATGGTTAAGACAACTACTAAGCAGAAGACGGTAGACTACGAGTCCCGTAGCATCTACTGTGACCTCTGTGAGGAGGAAGTGCCGGAAGGACAAGTTACCATCCAACTCATGCCCTCGATCGCTAGGGCCCAGGGCGAACGCTATCGCGGTAGCGACGAACATAAGATAGATATCTGTTCCGTTGATTGCATGGTAAAGAATGCAGCAGCAGCGGGACTAGTACTGAATACTAAGATCCTACCTGACCTAAGAGGTAAGATGGGGAAGCCTATAGGCCAGACGAACTACGATATGTTCGAGATGGAAAAGAAAGCGGCATACGATAAGAAGCGCAGTCCGTTCAGTCCGTTCGACGACTTCAAGAAGGTTGCGGAGTCGCTGCCGACTAAGTACGCGTCTAAGTTCGTAAGCACTTATAAGTCGTTCGACCAGTACGCAACACAGATCAAGAAGTAATGTACTCCTCCCTTACGCAGTGGCAACTCTATAGTAAGGGACCTGCAGTGATATCAAAATATCGTAAGTGGGTCAAGGCTGTTAAGGAAGGCAAACCTGTATTAGGTGTTTATCGAAAAGGTAAATGGTTTGTCGCAGTACCTAACGAAGACAAGCCAGGCTCAACCTTAATAGAAGTACCATTCCAAAATAAACCGGAGATCACAAATGACCGAAGCAGCAGAGCAGGAACTAATCCGATCCGTCCAGTCGTTGATTCAAAACAACCTTCGCTACGAAGTTCTCATCCGCGCGGTAGTAAACGTGTTGGAAAAGAAAAAGCAGACCGATGGTACTCCCCTGATAACTATCGAAGAGCTTAACACCACTGCGGAAGATATCAAGAAGCAGATCATCGCTAGTGCCCAGGCTCAAGCGGAAGCTGCAGCGAAGGCTGCGACACCTGTAACGCCTGCACCCGCAGTCGTTCCTCCTAATGCCTAAGTTGTGTTGCATAGTTAATCCTGTTACTAAGTGTAACGGATGTCACAGACCACTATGCAAACATCACATAGAGAGACAGACTCTATACGGGTACGAGGACGGAGAGCAGACTCCTGAAGAGCTTGCTGAATCCGTTCTCTCCTGGTGTAGAGACTGTCTCCCTATAAGAGGATTCCAATGAGCGGAGAGACAGGAAAACATGGATGGGGTTTCTGTGGAAGTGAAGTACACTTGCCAGAACAGCTCTTTAGAAGGATAGTCAACTGCTACATCTCTGTTGTCTATTACGCTGGCGTAGCCATGGTTGGTCAACGGTTCTCTAAAGAATTAGACATAATCAATGTCGATGCTTGGAAGTTTGCGTTCGATGAAGCCGACCTAACAGAAGCACTTGGTCACTTCTATTGCGATGCCCTCCCTACAGATTACCAGAAGATCATTCACGAAGAGCTGGACAGACATGCCCTTAAGGGTCTTGCACCTGCAATGATCCCGATTAGCACTAAGGGAGCGAAGGTTCAGTGGAATGCTAACGCAGAGAAGTTCGGTGAGCTCGAAAAAGAAGTCAACGCTTGGGTTCAAACGAACTTAGATAAGCTTCCGAATGCAATAGAAAATTTCGAGGGAACATACCTCGATGAGGAAACAGATAGCGACTATAACGAAGAGCAGGAGTAAATTACCAATTGCTTTTCGTTTGAAGTTATGTTATAATACTATATGAGCAAGAAACAGAAAGGCCCTGGCGATGACGTAGCTCGTAGCTTATCCATACTCAATAAGCCTATCCGTATGCTGATCGAGGAAGCAGTAGGCAAGGTTCAGATAGAAGGGGACTACTGTTACTGTGAAGGTAACTGTACTGGCGGTCATGATTTCCTTGGTGGACAGTCTGAAGCTGTTGATGCGCTAGACGAACTATTTAAGCAGTACCTGCAAGCTGAATTGCAGAGACGTGGTATAACCGAGGTCATATAATGAAAAGCATTACCGTGCAAGTAACTAAGGCGGACATCATAGCTGGGCGTAAGGGCGACGTTAGCAACTGTGCCGTAGCTCGTGCAGTAAAGAGGACTGGAGCTAAGAGCGTTGCGATCGACGGGGACATCGCGTTTAAGAAGGGCGGAAAGTCTTACGCAGGTACTCTTCCTGCAAAAGTCCAGAACTGGATCCGTAAGTTTGATGACTTGAATCTTGAGAAGACCTCGTTGAAGCCTCTCAGCTTCACTGTCAAGTTAGAAGACGTTACTATCCCTAAGTAATATGTCTGACGAAACAGTAACGGACTTCCTGGGAAGACCGATTGGTATTCTCAAGAAGGATGGAGATAAGACCACTGTTACTGATTGGGTAGGGAAGCCCCTGGGTACCGCCGACAAAGGCGGTACCCGGGACTTCATCGGTAAGCCAGTCAGCAACAACAACGTACCGGAGATTCTATTGAAGCGAGGTACCTAATGGTACAATTAGCCCCTCCTAGATTGGATGATTACATAGGGCAAGGCCGAGTAAAAGCTAACTTACGAACAATACTAAGCTCAGTAAGAAGTAGATCTATATACAGTCCGCCATTAGATCATATCTTATTCAGCGGACCACCCGGTCTTGGCAAGACAGCGTTAGCGGAATTAATCGCAACCGAAGTTGGAAGGCCCATCGTGAAGTTGATGGGCCCGCAGTTGAAGTTAGATAATCTGTCAGTACTTACCAGCATACGCCCCTGGACGTTCGTATTCATCGACGAGATCCACGCTCTCCCTACTAAGGTTGAAGAAGCGTTGTATGAACCGATGGATACTTTCAAATGGGCCGGCTCACCTATCAATTCGTTTACCCTTATTGGTGCAACTACAAAGGAAGGTTTACTAAGTAAACCATTACGAAGTAGATTCACTATCGCGGAAACATTGACCCTTTACTCTGTAGAAGACTTAAGTAAGATCATTTGTCGGTCAGCGACAATACTTAATTTGTCGATCGATGACAAAGCCGTAGAAGCAATCGCAAGACGTTCAAGAGGTACTCCTAGAATTGCGAACCAGCTACTGAAGCGTGTTAGTTACTATAGCTCGCAGATTGATAGTTCTATCGCGCAGAATGCGTTGGACAGCATAGGAGTTGATCAATTCGGCCTCGAGATGCTCGATCGTTGTATTCTTAAGACGATCGCAAAGGATTTCGCGGGCGGACCAGTCGGTATAGATTCACTTGCAGCTGTCGCAAACGAAGACGTAGCGACAGTCGAATCGAGAGAACAATACCTTGTAACTGTCGGCTTCGTGCAGCGGACAGGCAAAGGAAGAGTCTTAACTGCAAGTGGAATGGGATATGTAAAGGAGCTAGATGAAATTACTAAGTGAAGCAGTACGAGACGGTAGCCAGAAGACTGGCAAGCTGGAAGGCGGGTTCGCGGAGACTAACCGCAGAGGTAACACGGACGCCTGCGCTATGGGTGCAGCGTTCATTGAGCTGACTGGCGATGTAGGTGGAGCCGCTTCCGGTGGAAAGGTTATGAAGTTCCTTTCAGATAACTATCCTCTCATCAAGGATCCAGACTGTTTCAGTCATAGGAAGGAAGAAGAGAAGATGAGCGAACGCCTGACCGACAAGTATGGAATTGAGTTTCCGAAAGAACTTCTTCGTGTCACGCGTCAGGTAGAGGACAACAAGCCTGAGTTGAAGGGATGCCGCTGCAAGACTAAGGGCGACATCATGCAAGAGATCATGCAGCGTAACGACGGTGGAGAGTCTCGCGAGTCCATCGCTGACTGGCTGGAGTCGATCGGATTGTAAGATGTGCTCCAACCATTTAACTAAAGAGCAGGCAGCAGAACTTCTTGAGGACGTAATAGACACTCTCATAGAAGTTGGTAACGGTACTACGGATGAAATGTTACATGCAGCTTGTCAGAAACTCTTCAAGTTAAGGGACGGATTCATTAATGCCCATTGAATATAGGGTTGGTAACTTATTGGAGCAGAGCGACTTAACGCATTTAGCTCACCAGGCAAATCTGTACCATACCTTCGGTTCTGGTATAGCGAAAGCTATCAAGGATAAGTATCCACGAGCGTTTGAAGCTGACCTCTTAACTGCACGAGGAAATAAATACAAGCTCGGCTCATGGAGTGTCTCGAAAGGCACGCCAACCATATTCAATATGTATTCACAGATTGGAATGGGTAGTGACGATAGGAAGACATCATATGACCAGTTGGATATTGTTTTACGGGCTCTGGAAGCGCATCTAAGAAAGGAAGACGACGTGAAGTTAGGTCTCCCGCACTTCTTGGGATGCGGGCTAGCGAATGGCGATTGGAAGATCGTCGGAGCAATGATCGAATCAATCTTTCAAGGATCAAGTGTAGAAGTAGTTATATGCCGACTAAAATCCTAAAGGACATGTGCCGTGTTGTAGGGCACGAGTGGATGGGAGGAACCTTCGCTTGCATCCGATGCAACTGGGTACCCGTCTACGGAGTTACCATATTCGAGTTACAGAAGAGCGGTACGATGTATGGAGACAACATGAGACGCCCTGGAGAAGGATATAGCGTCCAACACCGGACAGTAGTGTTCGACTTACCCATAGCACAAGGAGTTCAGTTCGATATCTTGATCGGGGAAGGTAGTCCCTGGGGTGTACAAACATTTGTAGGAGATGGAATACGTAGGGGCTTCCGCATAAAGCCCTAGTAAGGAGACAACATGGCAACATTGACTAAAGGCCGAAAGGTCCTAGTTAAGAGACTTAGCCTAGCATATTCTGATTACAAGAACCTGCCAGGTGAAGTTATTGATATCCATGGGGAGTACGCAAGCGTAGCAGTACCGAAGAAGCTGTTCAGGCAATATGCCCTAAAATTAGAGGAATTGAATATGACAGTTTGGAAAACTAGCGGCGAACATCAATATGTTGACGGACGTTATCTCTGGAAAGATACTGAAATTTTTTCATTCGGACCAGTTCGTATTGAAAATGGGGAGGAAGTAATTGATGGATATACGCAAGCACAACTTCCCCCAACGATAGCGACAAAACCATATACGCTGGCGACTCGTTGTCTCGAGAAGGGTTACTCAGATCATGCGGAGAATCCTCCTCAGTTTTAGGAAAACAAATGGATAGATGTGATTCTTGCGGCGCGGTCTGTAGTCATGTACCACAATACTGTTGTTTTAAGGTTGTGTACAAGTATACGGACGGCCAAGTAATAGAGGAAGCATTCTACTGTTTGAGATGCTATTACCAACGATAACGGACCGCGCTCATGATCACGACTAAAGATTTGATAAGCCAGAGTGGGAATATTCTTAACTACCACTCCACTATTCGAGATGGACAAGTACGTAAGTTGATGTTAGGGGAAGTAGCAATCTTCGATACGACGGTACCATTGCTAGTATCTACTCGAGATGGAAGCATGGTGGCGAAACCATACTGGTCATATGAGGCTGATGGGCCGGGACCTAAAGTAGGCAGGGTAACGGTAGACACCTTCGTCATAGCTAAACGATTTGACATTATACCTGATGAGCCTCTCAACACGGAAAAGATGAAGAGAGAATTTCAGGCCTACGAAGTTTCACAAGTAATGAAACGGATTAAGAATGCGGACGATGTTGTGTACGCACCTGAACCAGAAATTAAAAGGTTGCAGAAGTTCTTTGACGACGTAGGAAAGAATGTAGCGGTACTATCTACCGGAAAGATAGTTGAGTTGGGTAAAGACTTCACTTTGATAGTACGGTCGGAGCCGTCTATGGAGACTATGACGGATACAGCGACTGGGCTGCTGCATGTGGTCTTATGGGAAGACATCGGGTTCACATATGACATGTCAGCTACCTAACCTCACAAAATAGCTATTGGGCATTAAGTATAAAATTTTATCAACAAGCGCGCGACAACATAAGCAGCAGTCAGATTCTTTGTCGCCTGTTGTTATATAACTTAGGAAACAGTTTGATCGTAATAGTATAATTTCATTATAAAGGTATGAGCATCATGGCAACAGTCAGATTTAGTAAGTCATATTTACCGACAAGCATATCAGCGGTAGATACGAACTTGCTCTCTCCCCGCCATAATAGTGGAGAACAGCAAACCGGCAAAGCCATTAGGCGACAAGTTATGTAAGATTTCTTCCTCACCAGAAACACATAACCTCCGCCTAGAAGTCGAAAGCGGAGGTTTTTTTATGTCAACTCACGTCACTAGGTACCTACGAGAAGGTAAAAGACGTGGCTGAAACGTATCTTAACAATTTGCCCTTATAGTGTAATAGAAAGCATGAGACGCTTCGAACGTCTCGGTGAGAGTGCAATTCTTTCTAAGGGCACCAGATTTAGTGTAGCGCTTCTAACCCCGACGTAGCCAACTACGATCAGATAAACGTTAGAAGACGTTGGTGCACCAATTTGTCGCACGTGTAGTTCAATGGTAGAACACCGTCTTGATAAGGCGGCTACAGAGGTTCGATTCCTCTCACATGCATATATTAGACGCACTGGTAGCTCAATTGGCAGAGCAAGCGGCTTATACCCGCCATCCGCAAGGACGCCTCTAGATGAGAGGAAGGTTGTGGGTTCAAGTCCCACCCGGTGTACCAATTTAGTTGAATGGTGAGTACTTCCCTCAACGACCGATGTGAGGCTAACACAAGAGTAGTGTACCTGCCTGTGACGCAGGGTATTCGGGAGCATTGACCCGAGCTTCACCCCATTTGCCGGATTAACATTGAAGCATCAATGAGCCAGCTTGAAACCCTGGAGAACCAGGAGCGTTACCTGGGTCCGGCACCAATCTATCACCTAGAGGTTTACTTCTAGGCCCCCAAGGTCGAGAGGCTTTGGGACTTCGGGCCTGTCACCTAATGGCATGGTAGCCGCCTTTTA
>Ga0182024_10017792_pt1 | contig 13303 bp, 8 predicted proteins | sample P32metaG_FD_120480 | JGI IMG/M metagenome (GOLD analysis project Ga0182024, IMG submission 120480) | Permafrost microbial communities from Stordalen Mire, Sweden - P3-2 metaG (Illumina Assembly) | ecosystem: Environmental > Terrestrial > Soil > Wetlands > Permafrost | place: Sweden: Stordalen...
GCGCTTGAGTTACGCCCGAGCGTGACGAACGCCGCTGCTGCCGTTTGTCTCTCGCGGCAACATCATCCCCAGATTGATTTTGCCGAGGTTGGGTTTGGGTATCGGAGGCAAAAAAACATGCTTCACATCCCCTCGCTTCGAATCCTGCCGGGCGAACAGGTCGCCATCGCTGGGGAGAACGGCGCCGGAAAAACCACTCTTGCAAAACTCATAGCACGACTCTACGACCCTGATTCCGGTTCGATCCGCATCGGAAACGTAGATATCCGGAACATTCAACTCAAAGAGCTGCGCCGCTACGTCTGCTATCTGCCACGCGATCCCGTCCTGTTTGATGGAACGTTGTCCTTCAATCTTCGCTTTGTGCGGCCGGCAGCGCCTGACGATGAACTACAAGAGGCCATTCGCAGCGTGGACCTCGCGCAATTTGTTGCAGCATTGCCCGATGGCTTACGCCAACGGATCGGACCCGGAGGCTGCCAGCTTTCCGGAGGTCAGCGCCAACGACTCGCCCTCGCAAGAGCGATTCTGCAGCGACCTCGGATTTTGATCTTGGATGAGGCAACTTCCTGCCTGGACCCTTCTTCAGAGAGAGTCATTCTTGGGAACGTTCGCCGTGGCCTCACAGCGTCAACGCTGATTGTTGTTTCCCACCGCCCTTCAACATTCGCCACCTTTGGCAGAGTTCTTGTTCTTTCCTGCGGAGAAATCGTGGAAGACGGCAATTCCCATTCTCTCAAGTTTGCTTCGAGTCGCCCCTCCAACCAATCTTTTTCCACAGCCTCTAGCATCGACGAAAAGTTCCGAGAAACTTCTCTGTAAATACAAGCTGCGTCGGACTTTGTTCCTTGCCGCCCTATCGTAGGGGACTTCAGCGACGGCAATGCTGATTAAAAAGCGGACACTTTGATTTTTTCCACGCAAGAAATCTGAAACGCATCTTGTTGTTATTAAGCAACTTCTCTTTGCGCATGTTGGTTTACCGAACCTTTTCACCTTTTACTGGCTTTCAGGTATCGAAGGGTGGCACAGTGCGCTCCAGGCATTCGACTTCGGAAAAACAAGGGATGGGGCAGCAATGTACAGAGTTTCTGACACGGTGCGCAGCACACACAACCAGGACGGCGCAATTGTGCTGGATGTCCGGCAAGGTCAGATGTTCAACCTCAACTTCGTTGGATCGCGAATCCTCGAACTTCTGAAAAACGGATCCACCGAGTCAGGGATCGTCGATGAGATCCGCCGAGAGTTCGGCGTTAGCCGGGACCTTGCGGAGAACGACGTGCGCGAATTTCTCCAGAACTTGAAGAAGTGTCACTTGGTCGAAGAGCAGGAATCCGGCGTGGCGGTCTGAGCTGGAACCAAGATGATGGAATCGACACGACAGTCCGATCGAGAGACCTAACGCACCATTGTGCTCGGGCAGGGTCGGAATGAACTGCTCATCAGTTGCAGCTGGCGTGTGAATGAGGTGTGCACTATGTCGTTTCTTGTTTTGAAAGCGTACTTGAAGCTGATTCACTTCGATCTCTACTTGGCGCGAGGTAATTTCGCGGTGCTCTACGACAAGGTTCGCAACTATCCGGTGGGAAAGACGACGCCTGCTCCTGACGCAGTGGAATGCGTTTGTTCGGCCGTCGACATGGCTTGTATCTGGTACTGGAAAGAGGCGCTTTGTTTGCAGCGTTCGGCAGCGACGAGTTGCCTCCTCAAGAGCCATGGGATATTCGCCCAAATGGTAATCGGGGCACAACAGTTGCCATTCAAGGCGCATGCCTGGGTCGAGGTGGATGGTCGCGTGGTCAACGACAAACCGTACGTGCAGGAAGTGTACGCAGTCTTGGATCGATGCTAATAAACGACAGGTTGAAGATTCTGGGCAAAGGCAACTATATGAGCGTCCAGTTTGGAATATGGAATTTCGAAGGCCAGCCGCCTGCCCCGGACTACATCGAGAAAGTCAGTGCGACTCTCGCTCCCTACGGCCCCGATAGCAACGAATCCTATTCCAAGGGTGGCATAAGGATCCTCTATCACGCCTTCTACACCACGAAGGAATCGCATCGCGAGAAGCAGCCGCATATTTCTCCTTCCGGAGCCGTGATCACTTGGGACGGCCGCTTGGACAATCGTGCTGAGCTCATCAGCGAACTGAGCGATTCCTTGACCAATGCTTCCACGGACGTGGCCATCGTCGCAATGGCCTTCGAAAAGTGGGGCGCCAATTGCTTTGCCAAGCTCATCGGAGATTGGGCGCTCTCCATCTGGAACCCTGGCAACCACTCGCTGATCCTGGCCAAAGACCCCATCGGCACACGCCATCTTTACTACTCTTTCGACAACAATCAGGTCACTTGGAGCACGATTCTCGATCCGCTCGTTCGCCTTGCGGGTAAAACCTTTGCTCTCAACGAAGAATACATCGCCGGTTGGTTCTCTATGTTTCCGGCCGTTGATTTAACACCCTGCGTCGGCATTCACTCGGTGCCGCCGTCTTCGTCGGTGCTCCTCCGACCCGGAAAACACGCAGTGAGCAAGCATTGGGATTTCGACCCGAAGAACAAAATCCGTTACCGCACTGAGGCTGAGTACGAGGAGCACTTCCGCGTCGTTTTTGCAGCAGCAGTCCAGCGCAAACTCCGTTCCGATAGGCCCGTTCTCGCCGAGCTTAGCGGTGGCAGGGACTCCTCGTCCATCGTCTGCATGGCCGATACCATTGTTGCCCGCGGCGCCACCGACACGCCTCGTCTCGATACCATCTCCTACTTCGACGACGCCGAACCTAACTGGAACGAGCGCCCCTATTTCACCAAAGTTGAAGAAAAGCGCGGTCGCACCGGCTGGCACATCAACGTCGGTGCGCAAGATCCGGAAAAAATCCCCGCACCTGAACTACCGCCCGAATCTCCTCACGGCCGCTTTGTGCCAACTCCCGGCTACGATGGCCGCACTTCTCCGCAAGTCAGGATGTGTATGGCCTCGCTAGGAAATCGCGTCGTGCTTTCCGGCATCGGTGGCGACGAAGTCATGGGCGGTGTGCCCACACCCGCGCCCGAGCTTGAGAATCTTCTCGCACGAGCACAATTCGGCGCCCTCGCTCATGAGCTGAAAGTCTGGGCCCTGGAAAAGAGAAAGCCCTGGTTCCATCTGTTCTGGGAAGCCGCCCGTGGATTCTTCCCTCCCGCCCTCGTGGGTGTCCCGAAATATATGCGCCCGGCCCCATGGCTGCAATCCGGCTTTGTGAAGCGCCATTGGGCGGCGCTGACCGGCTACCCCTCCAGGACAAAGCTATTCGGTTCTCTGCCAAGCTTCCAGGAAAATGTGAGCACACTCGATGCCTTGCGAAGGCAACTGGCGCGCACCGCTTTGCCATTCGAACCACCCTACGAGAAACGCTACCCCTATCTGGATCGCGACTTGCTGGAATTCATGTTCGCGATCCCACGGGAACAACTCGTCCGCCCGACCCAACGCCGTTCCCTCATGCGCCGCGCACTCGTCGGTATCGTGCCGGACGAGATCCTAAACAGAAAGACGAAAGGATTTGTTGCCCGGTCGCCGATGGTAGCCATGTCAAACGGCTGGGCTCATTTCGCGGAGATGACCCAGAACATGCTTAGCAGTTCGCTCGGAATTGTGGACTCGGCACGTATCTCGGGGGCCTTGCAGAAGGTTCGGCGGGGCGAAGAAGTTCCCATAGTCGCTTTGAAGCGTACGCTCTGGCTCGAAGGTTGGCTCAAGGACCTTCGAGTCTTGGGGATCATAAACCTGGATACAACGATGGAGCCTAACCTGAGATGGCAGGGTTCTATCCAAGGCTAGCGCGTATCAGGCTAACAAAAACAGTCGCGGGAAGCATATCGAGATCGAGCGGGGACAAATCATGAGCGTCCAGTTTGGAAGATGGAATTTTGAAGACGAGCCGCCTGCCCCGGACTACATCGAGAAAGTCAGCGCGGTTCTCGCTCCCTACGGTCCCGACAGCAACGAATCATACTCGAAAGGTGGCATAAGGATCCTCTATCGCGCCTTCTACACCACGAAGGAATCGCATCGCGAGAATCAGCCATGCATTTCTCCGTCTGGCGCTGTCATCACCTGGGACGGCCGCCTTGACAATCGCGCTGACCTCATTAGCGAACTGCGCGCCTCAGCAACCGTCAATTCCACGGACGTCGCCATCGTCGCGGCGGCGTATGAAAAGTGGGGGGTGAACTGCCTGGGGAAACTGATCGGAGATTGGTCGCTCTCTATCTGGAATCCTCGCGCGCGCGCCGTCTTGCTTGCCAAAGACCCCATCGGCACGAAGCATCTTTATTATTCATTTGACGACAAACAGCTATCCTGGAGCACCATCCTCGATCCGCTCGTCCTGTTCGCGGGCAGAACCTTCGAAATCTGCGAAGAGTACATCGCCGGCTGGTTCGCGACTTATTTCCCCGCCGTGCATCTCACGCCTTACGTCGGCATCTACGCCGTGCCGCCCTCCTCGTCCGTGCTCCTCCGCCCCGGAAAGCATATCCTCGGCAAATATTGGGATTTTGATCCTGGCAAGCGCATCCGCTATCGTACAGACGCTGAATACGAAGAACACTTCCGCTCCACCTTCGCCACAGCCGTCCAGCGCCGCCTCCGTTCCGATCGCCCCGTCCTCGCTGAACTCAGCGGCGGCATGGACTCCTCCTCCATTGTCTGTATGGCCGACTTAGTCGTCGCCCGCGGTGCCGCCGAATGCCCGCGCCTCGATACTATCACCTGGTACGACGAGTCTAAGCCAAACTGGGGTGAACTCCCCCATTTCACCAAAGTCGAGGAAAAACGCGGCCGCACCGGTCACCACATCGATGCCGCTGCCCTAAAAGAAGATCACTCACAAATGCCTTTCGGATCCGAATTTGCAACAGATCGCCTTGCGGCGACCCCAATCCCCAACAGCCGCACCTCCGAATTTCTCAAGCAAAATGCAGCCTACATAAAATCCCAAGGCTACCGCATCACCCTCTCCGGCATCGGAGGCGAGGTTACAGGCGACGGCGTGCCCACACCGACGCCGGAATTCCAAAATCTCCTGGCAAGAGCGCATTTCTTCACGCTCCACAGCCAACTGAACGCCTGGGCCGCCAAAATGAGAAAAAACCGACTCCCTCTGCTTTGGGACGCCGTTCGAGGATTCGTCACTCAGGACACCCCAGAATACGTAAATCCAGCCGCTCCCTGGTTTCATCCCGACTTCACGCGCCGCAATCGCGCCGCCTTCCGCGGCTATTCCTCCAGAATTAAACTGCTCGGCCCCTTGCCTAGCTTTCAGAACCACATCGATAATTTGTCGGCCACTCGGAGGTTCGTGGCGTCCTGTGCCCTCCACTCCGAGTTGCTCCGCGACGTACGCTATCCCTACTATGACCGGGACCTGCTGGAATTTATGTACGCCATCCCCCGCGAACAGATCGTCCGCGTCGGCCAGCGCCGCTCCCTGATGAAACGCGCTCTTGTCGGCGTCGTCCCCGATGAAATCCTCAACCGAAAAAAGACGGAGGCTGTTCCCCAAGAGTCACCGAAAGGCAGCCGCAAAGAACCACCTCACTTGCCTGAGATAGGGCAGCACATCACCAGCGGCACCATCGGGATTGTAGACCCAGACCGATTTGCGGAGGCATTGCAGAAAGCCCGGTGCAACGAAGACGTCCCGGTCCATAGCCTGAACCGCACACTGTCGTTGGAGTCTTGGCTCCGTCACCTCACGATTCAGGGAGTCCTCACAAACTCGACGCCACCGGAGAAGCAAACCAACTCCCCGACTTTGGGGGCAAAGCAACTCCAATCGTCCGCTTAGCCCCAAGAGTTTTAGCTAGCTATGTACGTGAACTTTCACAAAGAAAGGAGGTGAAAACAATGAAATACACAAGTCCAGAACTGACAGCATTGACGACCGCAATCAATGCTGTTCAGGGAGCCGATGTTATGCGTAAGCCTACAGGTCCGCTCACGGACAGTCCTCTGCCCGGTAATGAGGAAATAACGGGCTATATGGACTGGGAATAAGCGGCACCCTGCCGGAGCGTCCGAAGCAATGGGCGCTCCGGCAGTTTAGCAGTTAATATCTCATACGGTCCGGCTCCCCGACGTTTCCTGTCGCTTCGCTCGGAATGACGAGGTCTAGGTTACTCTGAGACACCTTTCTGTGTGGCCAATCTATTCCCGCTCCCTTGCAATTTCCTCAATTCGCGCCAACGGGCGTACTGTGCGGCCTTAGTAGGATTGGGATCTTCTTCGCCTTTAAGCCAGAAGCGGAACCAGTCCACAGAGCCGCCTTGCGACGCAAGGCGCACCGCGGGATTGCTCAGAATATGTTCATCAGAATTCAACATTACCACATCTACCGGCTTTTGCAGATAGCGAAGTCCTGCATACGGTTCCCACATAGCAAGCAAACTGCCGGGGCTATTCCCGACTACTAGTAAGGGCGCAGTTATTTTGTCAAGATTAAAACCCGGAGATCGTTTCAGCCATTGTTGCAGGCCCTCACCAAAAGGCTTCGCACCAATCATCGCCTCCGCTTCTACGAGCATCCCGTTGTTAGTTCCGACTTCTAGCATATATTGCGGATAACTCACTAGAAAGCCATCAGTGATGGAAGCCGCCTTAAAGTGGATGGAACCAGTCGTAAGTGCCTCCATTACATAAAAGCAGGTACGACTGAATCCAACTATACCGATCTCGTCGGAATCCACAAGTCCGTCCGACACGAGCTGCCTTGCTGCGGATTCATATTCGGAGACGGCACAAGGTCCTTCAGAAAGCGTTAGCACAGGACATTCTTCTTCGACCTGCAGCACAACGATTCCATTCGCAGCCAAGGCTCTGGCCGCGAATGCTGTCGGAAATGCACCGGAGGGTCTAAACTCTGATTCCGCGAAACCGTGCGTCTGAATCACTAGTGGATAACGCTGTCCGGCTCTCAAGTTGCTGGGCTTGAACAGCCCACCTCTCTGCTCATGCCCCACTCCGTTCTTCCATGTATAAACGCTGGCCTGCCCCAGTTCGATGTCGTTGAGCTGGGGATTGGGGTCCCAAATGACGCGCGATGTTTGTTTGTTCTTAGCGATCAAAAGCGGCGGATCGTTGAGCCCTTGTTTTACAGTGATTTCCAGATGGCCATACTTAGCTTCGGAGTTAGCGTCAGAGTCCGCCTTGCTATGTCCAACAACTTGCCACATACCGTCAGCAGTAAATGCATACTCTGTGTTCTCATTAGTCTGGCCCTTGTAAGTGTTAAAACTAACTGTCACCCGCTGTTTGTCTTTATCTGCAAACTGAGCCTGATTGACCCTGTGGTAACCATCCTCTACACCGGTTTCGGTATGGCCCTTGAGCATTTCCACGCAAGTACAGGTATTGGACGATAGGTCTACAACTGCCACGCACGGTCGCGACGGAGCCCCGTCTTTAGATCTAATAAAAGTACCCGGCAGCAGGATCGCCCGACCGTCATTCGACCAACTCGGCCTGTCACTCGCCCACCAGCCCGCATCCTTACTAATCGGCGCGTCGGTAAGCGCTTCAACTGAACCCGTTTGAAGATCGATGCGAACGTATTGGTGTGCAGATGTGCCGACACGGATCATGTAATGTTGCCGATTATGGTCAGGGTAAGATACCAGGGGCGGCGGATACAGTTGTTCCCAGGAGAAAGGAATCGTAGAAACTGGTAACGTTGCGACCAACGAAGTGCCATCGGGAGATAATGCAAAGTCTCCTTTAAGGTCGATGGACACACCATCATGCTTCACTTCGAAGCGCTTCCCTCGGACGACAGCCCACAGATAACTCAGAGGAGACTCAAGCCAACCTACTATGATAGGGTCGTCCGGGAAGAGCAACTCGAATAGGGACTTTCCTGTCCCTACGATCGCAGACGTCTGACGCTCCGCTTGCACCCTCTTTCGTTCGGCTGGATCAACGACGGTATAAACGTAGTTTCGCCGATCCAGGATATCGAATGAGTTGACATTTTCCATTGCGGAAGTCAAAGGCTCTATCATGTTGGTTCGAAGATCAGTCACGACTAGTTGCTCATTGCCACCAGTCGCACGCTCCAGAAAGGCGACTCCACTCGAATCGCTGAGCCAGCGCCAATCATTGATGATCGGTCCGTCCTTGTCTGTCGAAAGAGTGACGACTGAGACTGGAACCGGGAACGGCAAGCCAGTAGACTGCCCCAAGAAAGTCTCGATGTTCTTACTACGGTAGAAGTGTAGAGAGTCCTCCACACGGTTCAAGTCCAAGCGCCCACGCTCGGCCCAGACGGCGAAATAGTTTCCGTCCGGCGAAAAACGCACCTCCGGCCACCTCCCCGACGGAGCGATAAAGAGCGTCAACCCAATTTCATCGGCAACGGTAAAGGGCTTCTTTGTTTGCTGCGCGGATGCAATGGGGGAATACCTACCGCTAAGAAATCCGAGGATAATGACAAGCAACCAGAGCATTTCTATTTTCCTAGAGTGCATGGACCCCTCAACTCTTCGTGGTAAAACTATGACAATGCGGGAGCAAAATGGGGACGACGGCATAGTCACCACTAGCCGTTTATCACTAGAATGTTAGTTTGAGGGCAAACTGCATCGAGCGCGGGCCGCCCATCTGGTAAAGCGGGCTCAGAACGCCCAGCGAACTGGCTAGTGTAGCCGTCGCCTGCCCAAAAGTATTCTGTCCGAAGTTGGGCTCGATAGTTCCGAAATTGGGATGATTGAAGAGGTTGAAGGCCTCCGCGCGAAATTGAAGCTTGAGCCTTTCAAGGATCGAAAAATCCCGGCGAATCGCCAGGTCCATCTGCCAAGACCCGAAACCTCTCGCAAAGTTGCGCGGAGCATCACCAAGGCCAGAACTTACGTTACTAAAGGCATTCGGGTTAATCGCGCGACCGCCGGGACACGGAAGTGTATTTCCATAGAGGGCCGCATAAACCGCAGCACATTGCGCACCGTAAATATACACAGGCTGGCCCGCAACCAAATTGAGCCCTGTAAAATAGATCTGTCCGGTCGGTTGCACAAGTTGATTCCCATTCAAAGTTACGGGAAAGGCCGTTCGAGCCGTAAAACGGTCATCAAAGCCCCAATGGTGCAGAACAGCGTTCACAAATGCGTTATGTTCAACGTTCGGCAGATCATAGGAGAACGCAGCCGAAAGATTGTGCCGGACGTCGAAGTCGCAATCCGCACGCTGGTATGCGAGGAAATAGTTCTGGGAGCCGTAGTCGATACAGTGGGACCACGTGTAGGAAGCCAGAACCGCCAACCCCCGGCTCAGTCGCCGCCGGAATTGGATCTGCGATGAGTCGTAGTCCGATGACAGGCCGTTCTGAACAAGCAAAAACAAATCTGTGTTTGGATTGTTGGTCGGCTCAAACGCATTTTCCTGCAGCAACCTAGCCGCATGCGAACCAGCGTAAGAGATTGTAACGGTCTGCGACGTGCCGAGGGCTTGCTCAAGACTAGCATTCCACTGAAGCGTATACGGCAGTTGCAAATGCGGGTTAAAGCCATAGGTAGCTCCGCCGTATGGCGGCACGGGCGGATTCACAATGATAGGAATTGTCACAGGTGATGGAAACGGTGCAACTTGATACTGCGGCGGTGCAGCAAAAAAACCTGGCCCGTTAAAGCCCAGTGAACCCAGTTGCTGACCGCTATCGAAGAAAACACCGCCCCCGCCGCGTACAACAGTTTCATGCCCTGGCGTGTTACGGAGTATGTACGCTGCACCCAGGCGAGGCGCGAAGTTAAACCAGGTGGTCTGCCAGAGAGGAGTGCCCTGTGGCGCCAGCGCCATGGTATTGGGGTTGGACCCTTGAAGCGTATAGGGCTTTAATCCTTGCGTCACGCCGGGTGCGGGGTTCACTTCCCAACGCAGTCCTAGGGAGAGGCTCAAACGCTGAGATACCCTCCATTCATCCTGGCCAAACGCCGAGAAATTTGTGTACAGTGGATATGCCGGAGCATAAGCCTGCACATTTGTAAGCGCGCTGTTCGTCTCAACTGTGGATTCACTGAAATAATAGTATGGAATTAGGGGAGTAGGCTGAACTGCAAATGGCGCCAACCTGCGATAGTCCACGCCGAATTTGAAGTGGTGGCGCCCCAGAACGAGAGTTGCGCCGTCCACAAGATTCCACTGCCTCTGAGCAGCAGACTGTTGGAACTGTATGACTGAAATCTCGTATCCATCGTAAATAAGACTAACAAAAACATCTGCTCCGGCACCCACGCCCAAAAGCTGTGCCAGATTGACAGGCGTGTTACCGCCAAAGGCGTCAATGACGTAACTACCCGTTGTCCCATTCGAGCTGTAATTGAGGCGGAGCTCATTACTAAGACGTCCGGAAACAACACTGGTGGCACCAGCAGTATAGGTCCGCAAAGTATAGGCTGAGATTTTGTTCGTCGCGGGAGAGCCTGCAAACTGCGTCAGACGAGTGTCTGAGCTAGAAGTTGTGTTGCTGAATCGAAAGAACAACCGCAATTTGTCGTTTACAACGTGGTCGAACCGGACGCTGGTGGAATTCAGTGAACTCGGATTAGACCAGCTTCCGATGTATTGGGCGATACCATTTGCCGTATCATCAATCCCGTTGGGACTGGGCAGGGGAAACGCGTCTATGGCAGGCAAGAGCGCACTGGCGGCTGGAGCTCGTCCAGTCGGGCACGTGCCCATACCTCGCATGCAAAGGTCAGGCACGTAGTTGACCGAGGCTGGCTGTGGCGCAATGAGGCGCAGCCCCTCATAGGAGACAAAGAAGAAAGTCTTATCTTTTCCGTGGTACAAGTCAGGAATATCAACCGGACCGCCGAATGTGCCGCCAAAATCATTCTGCCGAATGGCAGGGTTCGTTAAAAGAGGATTCAACGGACGAAGGTAGTCATTGAAATAGTCCGGGGCATCAAAAGCGCCGTTTCGTAAATAGTCGTACGCCGTGCCATGCCATTGGTTCGCACCTGATTTCGTCTCAAATGCAAACTGACCCCCCGGATTGCGCCCGTACTCTGCCGAGTAGGTCGAGCTCTGCACGCGAAACTCCTGAAGATCATCCACGGAAACTAGAGCCTGCGTGGTCCCCAATGCCGTGGAGGCAGGAACCGAGCCACCAGCTCCTGCCCCGTAAGTCATGGTATTACCGGCACCCGCACCCACGTTAGCGCTCACACCATCCACCGTGTAATAATTTGATTCCGGGCGTTGGCCATTCACACTGAACTCACCTGTCTGACCGATCGTGCCAGTGTTCTGTGGGCTTTGCGTCACAATCCCCGGCGTAAGCAGAATCAAATCCTGAAAGCTGCGCCCATTCAGCGGCATATTTTTCACGTACGTTTGATCCACCACCGTGCTGACTGACGCATCCGTTGTATTGATCATCGACGCACCGCCTTCAACCGTCACCGTTTCGAAAACGGCCCCTACCGGCAGGGTAAAGTTGATGGACAGTGCGTCCTGGATGTTGAGAACAATATCGGGCTTGATCAGTGTCTTGAATCCGACCTTGGAAACCTGAAGCCGGTACGGCCCTGGCGGAAGATTCGGCACGACGTAAATGCCGTCGTCATTGGTCTTGCCAGAATACTTGACGCCTGTCACATCGTTTATTACCAAGATGTCAGCCGCAACGATTACTCCGTTTGAGGGATCAACAACGCGGCCGTTGATGCTCCCATTCGGAGACTGTGCCGCCAGGGGGAGGGCTAGCGACACGGCACAAGCGATAAGAAAAGCGATGCGGGGGAAGCGCACGCGCACGGTGATTCTCCTGTGGCCGACGGATTCGGAAATCCTATTCAGGTCTACGGAGAGGCGTCTCACCTGGTATCACTCCTTCCTTAATTAGTTGGAAGCCTGCCGGAGCCAGGAAAGATGCAACCGCGATTAAGGATGATTCGGGTCGACTCGCAGGTAAGCAAAGAGGAGGGGTTTGCCGCTTGGCTTGCGACTGCCGCCATTGGGCTCGATCGTAACGAACACGGCATCAATTTGTGCTAGTAGTTTCGGGTCGTCCAGCTTCAAGACCCACCGCTTCTTTGAGGCATTGTCCTCGTAGAAGATACCGAGGGGAAATGCCTGCTCCCGGTCCGGTCCGCGCCTACCCCACACCTGGAACGTGCTGGTGTTCTTCGCTATAGTCTGCTGATCCAGGTCATAGGCGTAGAAAATCAGCGACTTCCCCTTCGTGTAAAACACGCGCCCATAAGGTTTCTGAGTCGCCCCGTTCCGGGCCACGTCGTAGACTTCCGCGACATAGAGATCTCGCGCGCCAATGAGTTCCCGAATATCACGGTCGTGCGCGAGCAATTCCTGTTGCTGATCCACGGCGGCGTCACGCTGATGGAGCAGGTTCGTCAGTTCGTTGACTTTTGCGTCTAATGTTGCCGCCTGCTTTGCATCTTGGGAAGACTTTTCTGCGATTGAATCGAGCTTCGTCTGCAATGCCTGCGCGCTTAACTGAGCGGCATTGAATTTCTGTTCTGCCTCAGTCCGCTGCTGGATGAGTTCCTGTCGTCCAGCATCAGCGTTGCGTAGCGCAGCCTCCGACTGCTCCTGCGCCGCTTTCATCTGATCCATTTTCGCGGACTGCTGTTCCAACTCCCGACGCAGATCGGCAATCACGCTGTCACGTTCCTTGACTTGGGCGTGCGCGACCTCGCCTTCATGGCTCGCGTCACTTAGTTTCTCTTCCAATGAAATCTGGTTTTGCGTGTCTGGATGGGCTGCTGTAACGATTGCGGCATTTGTCCCGCGGCGAATACCGACCTGGTAGGCGCAGAAACCGAGACCAATGAAAAGCAGTATTCCGGCAGCATAAAGAGCCCACACCCTGCGCCAAGCAGCGGCACTCGCGGGGGAAAGCACTCGACAAGCGCTATTTTGACTCCGGATTTGAATCGGCCCGTTACGCTCAACTCCGGGTTTGCCCTCTTCCCGTGCTATGCGATCGAAAAGAGCAGACTCCGCCCGCTTCTCCGACCAACGCGGCCCTGCTTCCAGATTTTCTGGTGTCTCGTCTGCTGCCATCGCTGGGATTGCTTGGCGAATGATCGCTTCGTATTGCTGCAGGGCCTCACGGCAGGAGGAGCAAACCACAAGGTGCTCCTGTAGTCTCCTCTGGTCTTCCTCGGTTAGCTGGCCCGAGGTTGAAACGGCGCAGAGTTCTAGGAACTCGTCATGAGGTTCGATTCGAGACAACGCCCCTGCTCCTCGGATGAATGACGCCTCCTATAATACTGCTCAATCGCTCTGCCGGTTACAGCTAAAA
>Ga0182024_10017793_pt1 | contig 13302 bp, 15 predicted proteins | sample P32metaG_FD_120480 | JGI IMG/M metagenome (GOLD analysis project Ga0182024, IMG submission 120480) | Permafrost microbial communities from Stordalen Mire, Sweden - P3-2 metaG (Illumina Assembly) | ecosystem: Environmental > Terrestrial > Soil > Wetlands > Permafrost | place: Sweden: Stordalen...
CCCGTGGCGGACGTGCGCCACGTGCGCGCTCGAGTTCAACGGGGCCGGCAGATGCGTCGCCGTCACGAAGGACTGTTCGTAGTCGCCGATCTCGGCTAGAAAAGCAGTCGCGCGCTCTTCGTCAAGCTCCGAGAGCACGTCATCCAAGAGCAGCAAGGGCGCCTCATTGGAACGTTCTTTCATCACCGCATACTCGGCTATCTTGAGTGCGAGCACCGCCGTGCGTTGCTGGCCCTGCGAGCCGTACGCTGCCAGTGAATCGTCGTCGAGCGAAAGGCCGATGTCGTCGCGGTGGGGTCCTGCCAGGGCCGTCTTGCGAGCCCGCTCGGCTTCGTGCGTCTGTCGTAACCGCGCTTCGAAGGCCGCTCCGACTGCATCGCGGGTCGGCGACTCAAACGGCACGTTCGGCTCGTAGGTGAGCGCCAAACGTTCGTTTCCGCCAAAACGCGCGTGGGCTCTGCGCGCCTCTTGCGCGAGCGCTCTCACGAGATGATCGCGCGCGAGTATAATCGCCGTTCCCGCATCGATCAGCGTACGCTCGTAAATCTCGAGCAGGTCGGCGTCGCCGGCCACGGTGCCACGCAAGATCGCGTTCTTTTGCTGCAGCGCCTTGCGATAGCGCGCCAGCTCGTAATAATAGCGAGGTTCGCTCTGCGAGAGCGCGACATTTAGGAATGCGCGGCGAGCCCCAGGAGTTCCGGCGGCCAACTGCAAATCCGCCGGCACGAACGTAACGACGCGGATCTTTCCAAGATAGGACGCATAGCGCACGGCACCGCCGTTGACGGTGTAGTTCTTGCGGGTGCCCCGCCCGCTCTTTTCGATTGCGCAGACCAGCTCTATCTGACCGGTTCGCAGCGACGCTTCGCCCCGCACTACCGCCAGCTCCACGCCATTACGCACGGTATCTCCGTCTCGAGACGTGCGAAAAGACTTGCCAGTGCCGAGCATTGCGATGCTTTCGAGCAAATTACTTTTACCCTGCGCGTTGGCCCCGACATACACGTTCAATCCGGTGGCCGGCTGGAGATCGAGCTGAGGGTAATTACGAAAGTTCGATAGAGCGAGATGCCGGAGGAGCAAATTATTGCCGCAGCGGCATGAGGACGTAGAGCTGCTGGCCGCTCTCGAGCGGCTCGAGCGGACGAATCGCCGCGGGGGAGAGCGGCCCGAGGAACTCCATCACGACCTTCTCACTCTTAATGTGATTGAGGATCTCGACGAGATATCGTGCGTTGAACGCGATTGCGAGATCCTCGCCGCTTTGCTCAATTTCTAGCTCTTCATAAGCGTTGCCGGAGATATCGGAACTGGCCGTAACGATGAGCGTCTGATTGGCGACCGAGAGCTTAACCATACTGGCGCGGTCTCCGGCGACCAACTCGGCTCGCCGCAGACTTCCTATGAATGTCGCGGTGCTTGCGGTAACCGTCCGATCGAACTTCGCCGGGATGACCTGTTGATAGTTCGGATATTGCCCATCGACGAGGCGCACCGTGATCGAGACGTCGCCACTCGTCATTTGGAGCTGATTACTTTGCGCGCCAAGCGCGCTCACCGAGATTCGCTCGCCCGTTCCGAGATTACGCGCGACTTCGGCGAGGGCGCGAGACGGAACGATAAACTTTTCGTTGCCGGACATCCCATCGTCAAGCGTCGTAACGAACTTTGCAAGACGATATCCGTCGGTGGCGACCATCGTTAGCGCGTTGCCCTCCACCTCCAAGAGGGTACCCATCAGGACCGCGCCCCGAGCCTCTTCGCTCGACGCGGCGAAGATCGTTGCGTCGATGCCGTCGCGAAACCGCTTGCCGCCGATCGTAAAGTGCGATCCGCGAACGGCGGCGGGCAGCGGGGGATATTCGTCGGCGGGCAGTGCGTGGAAATCGTAATTGCTGCGGTCGCACTTAACGCTGGCCCGAGTCGGCGTGCCGGTTACCTCGAGCCTGCCTGGAGCGAGATTTCCGAGGTAGCTCGCGAAGAGCTTCGCCGGGACGGTAACCGCGCCGCCCTCCATCACCTCTGCCGCAAAGGCGTGTTCGAGAGTCAGCTCGAGATCCGTCGCTCGAACCGCTATTTTTTCGCCCTCCGCTTGCAGCAACACGTTCGAGAGGATCGGTACCGTTGTGTGTGCGTTGACAACTTTGCTCGCGGCTCCGACGGCCGCGGCGATGTCCTTCGTAGTACAGGCGAATCTCATTGGTTCCACCGTTGGGCGTGCGAGGGCGTTTTCCTAGTAGAATAATACAAGAGTAGTAACAGCAGTAGCGCGGTGTATTCTGGGGAGAACTCCGGCTTTACCTTACGGGGCGCGGGTTTGCGCGTCGGATAAAGGTGTGGACGGGCCGCCGTCAACCGTGCACTTTTCCACGTCGCGTAAGCTGCGGGTGGTTTATCCCTGTGGGTAGCCCGAACCTGTGCACGGCTGTCCCCTGCGCCCTAGGTCAGGGGTTCTGGCACATCGCGATAAGCTGGCGAATCTTGTTGCGGTAGGCTTCGTCCCGCTGCATCTGGTCCTTAATTTTGTCTCGCGCGTACATGACGGTGGTGTGATCTTTCTTGCCAAAGTCCCGCGCGATCTGCGGCAAGGAATAGTTGGTGAGCTCCGTCGCGATATACATGGCGATCTGCCGCGGCGCCGCGAGCCGTTGATCGCGCCGGCCATTATCCATCTCCTTGACGGTGAGACCGTGCGCGCTGGAGACCGTCTCCTTAATCTTCGAAATCGTAATCCGATGCAACGGCGCTTGCGCGACCGCGCTCTTAAGAACGTCGGCCGCCAGGTCGGTGGTAATCGGCGCTTTGGTGAGCGAGGCGTAGGCGATCACCCGAATCAACGCGCCTTCGAGCTCGCGGATGTTGGACGGAATGACCTTAGCGATGAACGACGTCACTTCGTCGGGCACCGGAATGTTCTCGCTCCCCGCCTTCTTGCGAAGGATCGCCTCGCGCGTTTCGAGATCGGGCGCCTGGATGTCGGTGAGCAAGCCCCATTCGAATCGCGAGCGCAAACGCGCTTCTAGCGTTTGAATTTCTTTGGGCGGACGGTCCGACGAAATAATGAGCTGCCGTCCCGATTCGTGCAGCGCGTTAAAAGTGTGGAAGAACTCTTCTTGCGTCGTCTCCTTGCCGGCAAGGAACTGGATGTCGTCGATAAGCAGTACGTCGACCTGACGATAACGATTACGGAACTCCGGCGTCCGGTTGTTCTGCAACGCGATGATAAACTCGTTCGTGAACTTCTCGCACGTGAGGTAGACGACGTTTGAGGCTAAGTTGTCCTGGATGACGCGATGCCCGATTGCGTGCATAAGATGCGTCTTTCCTAAGCCGACGCCGCCGTATAGAAAGAGCGGATTATACGCGTGGGCCGGGGCCCCGGCTACGGCTTGGGCCGCGGCATGGGCAAACCGGTTGGAGTTCCCAACGACGAACTCTTCGAAAGTATAACGCGCGTTAAGGTTGGCGGTGCGGAACTCCTCAAGCGGATGTGACGCGAAAGGGGTGCCCGGCCGGGCGTTTTCCACGGGATCGGCGACGGAAAGACGCAGCTCGACGCTGGTGCCGAACAGCTCGCTCAGCACGCCGATCATCTGATGTCGCAGCTTGCTCCCTATCCAGTCTTGAGCGAACTTGCTATGTACCGCGAGGTGAAGCTCGTTCCCGTGGAACGAGATAAACCGAATCGGCTTGATCCACATCTCGAAAACGGGCTTTGAAAAGGTCCGTTCCAACGTATCGAGTGCGGACTGCCAAAGCTCGTTGGAGATGTCCGAGTTGATCGCTAGCGCCATCCTCTACCCTCTTTACGTCGTTCTGCGCCACCCCCGTGAGGGCGCAAAGGGTTGGCTTAATCAAGCCGCGCTCCTCTGGAATCTATGCACGATGTTATACACTTATCCACAGATCGCCAGCCACGGTCTTTCCGCGATTTTTCCGAATTATGAACCGGCAAAGTGCCGTACGGAATAAGGCGAGATAAACCCGACGTCATAAGGCTTCCGCCGGCAATTAACGACCCCTGGGAAGGGGTTTCTCCACAACCCTGTCCACAGGTGTGGAGAGGAAGGGTAGTGGTCTCGTTTGAGGGGCGATGGTCGCTTGCCAATTAAACAAGCGCGCTGGTGGCTTCGCCCAGGGCATGGTCGGTCTGCTCGCCTAACTCTACCCGATAGGGATGATTACTCCGACGTGACCCTTGTCGCTATGGCCCTTCGCTACGAACGTAGCGGATCCCATATAGTCCACTGTTCAGGGTTGGGCATCGTTTGCGATACGATGCTTTCAAATGACGACACCTCGGTGTCGCTTCCGTATGGGAAATTTATGCCCCTGGGGACCGGATTCGTGCTGGCATACGCTGGCGATCCTGGGGTCCTCTATAGGGTCCAAAAACAACACGTAGACCAGCTTAATGAGCAGGGTCTGACGTATGACTCCCTCGACGGGGTGGAACTAGCCGAAGGGTTCGCTAAGGCGTACGCCTCAGTCCGGAGGTCTGTCATCGATGAGACCCTCGCCGGTCGGTACGGGCTCTCTTTGGAGGACCTTTATTCTCGCGGGTTGCAAATCTTCGGGGAAGATAAATTTCACGCCCTATGCCAAGAGATCGAGGAATACTGGCTAGACCTTGGCCTCATAATTGGTGGATGTTCCTCGAAATCAAAGTTGTGGAATCTTTTTCGTATCCAGAACCCGGGAACTTACCGCTATCAAATAATGCAAGGTTACGACGCGGTTGGCAGCGGGGCACCGATCGCGCTCGGGCACCTACACGCCTGTTACCAGCAGTTCTCGCCCTCCTTGGAATGGAGTTTAGCGAGGCTCCTGGAGGCGAAATTTATGTCAGAATCTCAACGTAACGTCGGTCGGGAAACCTATCTTCTTAGGTTTGAAAGCGGCGCGCCGTTAACTCGAATTCAGGATGACAAAGTCCAGGCTTATCGGGAAAAGTGGGAGGCGCAGAGACAGAATATCCCTGGAGATTGGACAGCGGAATTAAGCGGCGGGACTATCCCGCAGGACTTCACCAAGATTAGCCAGGTCGAAGAGGGTCCAGATTCGATCCGTTAGGCCGTGCGCGATTGCCGGGGTCGTTTTGAGTGTCATATGCCGCCGGCAAAAGTTATAGTGCATGAAGTGGATTGCGAGAGACCGGTAGTGGTTCTGCGCCTTCTTGGAAAAGGCGTTCGTTAGCCGCGTGAAACGCCGGTTTTGCATCCGCATCGTCAGGTTGTTCCGCTCAACGTGGGCGGTCGTAATATAGTCGGGGTCAGGAGCGCCAAGCACAGGAGTACGGCGCATTTCCTTGACAACCATCGGGCTGTACTTGCGATCGGGTTGCTCGTCATCGTCTATGCCAAAAACCTTTACCTCGGTTCCATAGTCAACGCGGTGACCGAACGCCTGCCGTATGTTTTCCTTGTACATTCCGAGGCCATCCGTTGTAAGTTGTACGTACGATTTAACGCGCTTGGCTAGATCGCGTACAAAGATTTGGCAAAAGTCGTAAGTACGCTTTCCGACAACAAATGAAATGACGAGCTTGGTATCGGCGTCGATCGCGACCCACGTCCATAGGTCGCCTACCCAATCGCCGCCGCGAAGCTCGGGCTTAAGATTACGCTCCTTTGCGTGGCAGAACGACCATATTTCGTCGCATTGAATCCGGACGCAAGTGAGGTCCCGCATCGTTTCGTCTAGGTAGCGATCACAAGCGTCCCCTACGTCAGCCAGGAGTCGAAGGATGGTGCTTTTCGACGCGCCGGTCATCCGGGAGGTTGCCCGAATGGAGTTACCCTCGACGAGAGCTGAGAGGACCTGAACGCGGGTGGCGAGAGGGAGCCTGTTCATGGTCTTATTATACTAGAGCGCTCTAGCATTGTCAATTGTCTACGTTGCTAGTCAATTGCTTCACAATGTGTTAGATTCCCTAACACATTGACCACTATGTTTGACAATTCGGCTACCGGCCAGGTATAGTCTCAGTATGTCAACGGATACGCGCCCAGTTTTAGCTGGGGGCCGTGACCGCATCGCGCTTGACTAACCAAGGAGACTACAGAATGAATGCAACGGAGGTTCTTCGGCGCAATGTCGTCTTCAAGCGAGCGGAGCACGGGTTCTCACAATCGGTCCTTGCATCAAGAGCAAGCGTCACCCGACAAACCATCTCCAAGATCGAATCCGGTTACGGAAACGTTACTGTCGAAATCCTGGAGAAGATCGCTTGCGTCCTTGGGTGCGGCATCGACGAACTCTTCGCTCCACGATGCTATCGAGCTGACGACGCAGAGCTGGAAAAGCGAGCTAACGCCCCGCGTAGTGAATTCGTCGATGCAAGAACGCTCCTCGGAGCAATCGACGAAGCAAACGAAGTACGATACAGCCGTGCCGGTCGGCCAAGATCGGTGGGGCGTAAAGCTTCATAGGGAGCCCGGCAAAGACGTCGCTAATTACGGGCTTTGCGATCCTGCCTTCTCACCGACTCTTGGCGAACTGATAAGCGCTCTTGAAGCTAACCCTAAACAGTTTCCCAAGAAGAACGGTCCCCTAAAAGAGTGCCGCGCCGCTCCCCTTAAATTCAAAGGCAATAGCTTCCGCGCCGTTTTCATCCTCAATGAAACGGCGCGGATTGTTTTTATTCTGGCAATCGACTCTCACGACGATGCCTATGACAAGGCTATCCGTCGTTGTTAAGGCGTCTTTTTCCACCGCGCCGCGGCGGCTTTCCGGGCTAGCTCCTTGCGTTGCTCAGGATTAAGAGCGGCTATCCTCGCCGGGCCACCCTTGAGGCCGCCTCTGCGTCCTAAGGCGACCGCCGCGGGGTCCTTGCCATCGGTCTCGCCGGTTAGTCTGGCGATCGCGTCAATGACGGCGGCGGCGGCACGGTTTTCGTCGGCTGGGGGCTTACTAGAGCGCTTTGGCATACTCCAAGAGTACCACAATGCTGCAAGGTGACACTAAGTGGCTGCTCTTTTTCCTAACCTGCACGGCTGCAATAAGCGTCGCCTATTACTTCGTCGTCATTGAGCGGGTTGACGACTGGCTGGCCCTCTTGATCGCTTTTTGCATGGTAGGGATAGTCTGTCGGCTGTTTGTCTTTCCGGACCGATAACGCGCCGCCGCCCCGCCCGCCCTCAAACGAGACCACTACCGAGAGGAAGGGTAGTGACTCAGTTTGGATCCGCGGTAAGATAAGCCGCCCACGTGTGAACGCACCAGTCGGCCCAGTTTCAAACGCCTTAATAGGGCATCGACTCTCTCCCGCGCCCGAGCGGCTGGCTGCTCCCTGAGGCGCCGTCCGGCTCTTCGGGCGGCTGCAGCCGGAGTAGCATAGCGACGGGTCTGTGATAGGCTTAGAGCGATGCCAAAGCATACTCGCAAGCTCCCGTCCGATCCGATCCAGGCCGCGCACTCGATCCTAGCCCAGCTAACGGGCGAGGAGCCTCGCATGGTACCCGATAGCAAGGAACCTGCAGCGGTTGCCCTAGGGCGCAAGAACGGCCTTCAGGGTGGCAAGGCGAGGGCCGAGGCGCTAGCCGTGCAGCAGCGGAAGTTGAGCGCCCTGAAAGCCGCCTATGCCCGGTGGTCAAAAAAGACCACGACCTGAAAAGGGGGCCACGCTGACGGCGGATCGGCGCAAAGAGAGCGCCTTGCTTTTTGGGCGGCCTTTGCTACAATAGCCCGGCTATGTTCGAGTTAGATCTTCAGCTTTTCGCCTCGAAAAAGGGCGCCGGCTCGACCCGAAACGGGCGCGACTCCAACGCCCAACGCCTCGGCGTCAAGCGGTTCGGCGGGGAGCGGGTAATCGCCGGAAACATTATAGTGCGCCAGCGTGGGACGAAGTTCTATCCCGGCGCCAACGTCGGCCTCGGCCGCGACCATACGCTCTTTGCCCTTACTGACGGGATCGTTACTTTCAGCACGAGCCGCAACCGCCAGCACGTTTCGGTGCTGCCGGCCGCGTAGACCCGTCCGCTCGCCGTTCACTGGGGCCGTTAGGCCTCTTTTCTTTTTCCGGCGAAGGTAAGTTGCCGTGCAGTTTATCGACGAGGCCGAGATTGAAGTGGCCGCCGGGGACGGCGGCCACGGAATCGTCGCCTGGCGCCGCGAGAAATACGTGCCCAAAGGCGGCCCCGCCGGTGGCGACGGCGGTCACGGCGGCAGCGTTTACCTCGAAGCGACGCCGGAACTCTCGACCCTCGTCGAGTTCCGGTTCAGACGCAGCTTCTCGGCCGAATCCGGGAAGGCCGGCGGAACCTCGAAGAAGTCCGGGCGAAGCGGGGTCGATCTGACGATTGCCGTTCCGGTTGGAACGCTGGTCTACCGCCGACTCGGCGACGCGCCCGAAGCCCTGCTCGCCGATTTAGCGAATGCCGGCGCTCGCTTCGTGGTAGCGAAAGGCGGTCGCGGCGGTCTGGGCAACCAGCATTTCGCCACCAGCGTTCGTCAGGCGCCGCGTTTTGCCGAACACGGCGAACTCGGCGAGCGCGCGCATTTGCGCCTCGAGCTGCGTCTGCTCGCCGATTGCGGCATCATCGGCGTCCCGAATGCCGGCAAGTCCACGCTGCTCTCGGTCGTCTCATCGGCGCGCCCAAAAATTGCCGATTATCCTTTTACGACGCTCGAACCTCAACTCGGCGTCGTCCGCGTCTCCGATGAAGAATCGTTCGTCATGGTGGACGTGCCGGGTTTAGTGGAAGGCGCACACCATGGCACGGGCCTCGGCGATCTCTTCCTCAAGCACGTCGAACGCACGCGTATCTTGCTGCACTTGCTCGACGGATCGAAACCCCTGCCCGAGATTCTCGCCGACAAGCAAATCATCGAACGAGAGCTAGCCAGGTGGAATCCTCGATTGGCTCACAAGCCGACGCTCGTCGTGCTCAATAAACTCGATTTACCGAACGCGCGCGATTCTTTGCCGGAGCTGCGCGCGCTCTTTCCAGAACTGCGCGCCATCAGCGCTGCGACGCACGCGCGCGTGCGAGAACTCGTGCTCGATGCATGGCGCGCGATCGAATCGGCGCCGTTGCCGGAGATCGTCGCGCAAGAGTCGGTGCGAATCGAGTTGCGCGATCCCGACGCGTTTTCGATCGAGCGCGGCGCCGATGGCGAGTTCGTCATCACCGGCGAGCGCGTCGAACGCCTTGCAACGATGACGGACTTCGACTCCGATGAAGGCCTGGCGCGCTTCGAGCGAGCGCTGGGAAAGATGGGCGTGGAGAAGCGGCTGGTGGAGCTCGGCGCGCAGCCGGGGGATACGGTCCGCATCGGAACGTACGAGTTCACGTACTCGTGAGAATCGGAGTCTTCGGTGGAACGTTCGATCCAATTCACAACGCGCATCTTTTCGTCGCCGAATCGGCGCGGATACTGGAGCAGCTGGACCGCGTGCTATTCGTCCCAACGGGCAATCATCACTACCGTGACGAACCCCAAGCCGATGCGGCGCACCGTTGCGCAATGATCTTGGGCGCAACAGCAAGCAATGCGGGCTTTGCGCTCGATGACGCCGATTTGCGCGAGAGCGCAACCGGTTATACCGCGGATCTGCTACCGCGTCTGCACGCAAAATACCCCCAGGCCAAGCTAACGTTTATCATCGGAGCCGATTCGCTGGTGAACGCGGCTTGGACGCGGTTCGACGAAGTGCTGCAATCGTTAGAGCGGTTCGTCATCGCGCCGCGCCCCGGCGTTCGGGCCGATGCGCTGGCGCGCGTCATCGCCGCAGTCCCCGCCCCGCTGCGCGAGCGCGTAAGTAGCTTGAACATTCCCGAGATTCCGGAGTCGGCAACGTTGGTCCGGACGTTGATTTCTCAAGGCCGCAGCATCCGCTATCTCGTGCCTGAGCCCGTCTGGCAATACATCGTGGCCCACCGGCTGTATGGATTCGACGGCGGTGCGTAGCGGTCGCGCGATCCTCGTGACGCTAATTGGCGCGTCGCTCTGCGCCTGCGCGGCCGCGCAAGCTCCGGACGACGCAGCCGTCTGCGGGGCATTTTCCGCGCAACGCTCCGGCGTCGAGGTCGTGGCGCAGGGGAGGGTCACGCGCGTCCTGGGAGTGCAAGCCGGGCGTAGTAGTCCGCACGAGGGCTTTCTGTTGCGGCTCGATTCCGGCTGCGCCCTCGTCGTACGCGTGGAGGCGAACACCGCTTTTACCGGTACGATTCCGCTCTCGATCGGTCAGCGCGTCCTCGTCAAAGGCGACTACGAGTATTATTCGCGCGGCGGCGTCATCCACTGGACGCACCGCGACCCGCGCGGTCGCCATGAAAACGGATACGTCGACGTAAATGGGACGATGTACTACTAGCCGGCAGCGATTAGATTTAGAATGCGTCTCTCTCGGATCGTTCTCGCCAGCGAGTCCCCCCGGCGGCTAGAACTGCTGCGTTCGCTCGGTTTCATCGTCGACGTGGCGGCAAGCGGCTACGCGGAAATGCCGCTGCCGGGCGTTTCGCCCGCCGATCTTGCCTCGTACCACGCGAGGGAAAAACTCCGTGCCACGCTCGAGACGCACGGCCGGCCGATCGACGTCCCCGTTCTCGCCGCCGATACGGTGGTGGATCTCGACGGCAGACCGCTCGGCAAACCGCGCGATTTGGCGGATGCGGCGCGAATGCTGGAATCGCTGTCGGGACGGGAACACGTCGTCCACACGGCGTTTGCGCTGGCGGTCCCAGGCAGCGCAACTTGGACCGAAGAGCGGTCGTCGACCCGGGTGCGCTTTTATCGGCTGGAAGCCCGCGAGATCGCCGAATACCTGGCTACCGGCGAGTCGCTGGACAAAGCTGGCGCCTACGGCATCCAAGGGCGCGCCGCGTCGTTGGTGAAGGCGATTGAGGGCGACTTCTACACGGTCATGGGTTTGCCGCTGGCCCGCCTCGTGCGAACGCTGCGGGTGTTGGGATTTACACTTCCAATCACGAAATAGCCGTCGCAACGAACGAGTGTCACTAGGTCGGAGAGCGGAGCGGCCATCTTCACGTATAGAGACGAACGAAAACTTTTCGCGCTGATTAGCATCATCATCGTAGCAGGGCTTCTCGCCCTGCTTCAGATCGGAGCGCAGCGTGCGGGCGCCGCTAGCCCGGTCTCGACGACCGCGAACTCGGTCTTCGGCGTTGCCGAGAGCGGGATCTCGGCGGCCGTCGGGGGTGTTCGCGGCCTGGCTGCGGCGATCGTCGCGCTGCCTGGGCTCGAAACCGATGTGGCGCGGCTGCGCGCGCGCAACGAGCGGCTGATCGAAGAGAACGACCGGCTTCACGAGCTCGCTTCGGCGTACAAAGCGCAAAGTGGGCTTCGCTCCATCGCGGACATCTATCGCGGCATCGAGGCGCGTGTCATCGGGTTTCCGCCCGAGAACGAATCTCGCGCCGTGACGATCGACAAGGGCTCGTTGGCCGGAGTTCGCGCCGATGAAGGGGTGCTCGCGGTCGGCGGCGTGGTTGGCCGTGTCGTTGCGGTGGGTCCGTTGTCGAGTACGGTCGTACTCGTCACCGATTACACTAGCCGCATCCCCGCGGTAGTGCGACGGGGGCGCTGGTGGGGAATTGCGCGCGGAAATCTCACGAGCGTCGTCGTTGACTATATCGAGCAGGATGCGCCTTTGCACGTCGGCGATGTCGTGGTGACGGGCGAAGGACGATCGTTCCATTCCGGTCTTCCGATCGGCACCGTGATCCAAATCGAGCGCGGTAATGCGGCGCTCTCTCAAACCGTCGTGTTGCGCCCTTCCATCGATCTCGGCGCCCTCGATCGCGTTGTCGTCGTTCCGAAGTAAGCCCCACGTAGCGCCGTTTGCCGGACCGCGCTGGTACGCGGCGGCTGCGTGGCTTTCACTAGCGATCGTCGCCCAAGCCACGCTCGTGCATGCTCTTGCAATTCGCAGCGTCGTGCCGAGCTTTGTTTTGGTGGTCGTCGTCTGGTACGCAATCCGGGTGGACGCGCGCCGCGCAGCAGTCTATGGCCTTGTCGCGGGACTCTGCGAAGACGCGCTCTCGGCCGGAACCGGGGCGGCGTGGATGATTTCGACCTGCAGCAGCGCCGTCGTCGCGAGCATGCTGTCGCGCGGGTTCTTTTCCGATTCGATTCCGCTGGTCAGCGCGATCACCGTGCTCGTGACGCTGCTGCGCGCACTGATTTTTTGGGCCGCCATGGCGTTGGGCGGATATCCCCCCGGCCTTGGATCGATGCATCTGCGTGAAGCGCTCTTCGAATCTCTGCTCAACGGCGCGGTCGTCGTCGCCGCCATGCTCGCCGTTCGCCGTTTCGACGCACTGCGGCGATGATGCAGCGGCGCGACTTACATGCAACGGCATGGCGTCTTCCAACGTGGCGACTGATGGGCCTCGCGGCGATCGTCGCGATCTCGCTGGCGGGCCTAGTAGCTCGACTCGTTCAAGTACAGCTCTTCGACGGCGGTTCGTATCGCGCGCAGGCGCTGGCGAACCAGATCCGTCTCATTCAGGTCGCGGCGCCGCGCGGAATAATCGCCGATCGCCACGGCACCATTCTCGCGCGCAGCCGCCCTTCGTTCGTCGTTGCGCTGATTCCGTCGGAGGTTAACGACCTCGAGCGCGAGCTGACATCGCTTGCCGGAATCATCCATGTGAGTAAGGCATCGCTCACGCACCGGCTGCTGCATCACCGGGGTATCGATTACTCCGGTTTTGCCCAGGTCGCCGCGAACGAACCCTACGGCCCCGTCGTGCTCGCAACAAACTTGCCGGTACCGACGGTGGCGCGCCTATCGGAGGTGCTCGCGGGCCTTCCCGGCGTCGATCTCGAGGTTCAGCCGATTCGCGATTATCCGCAAGCCGCGCTGGGTTCGCATCTCATCGGTTACGTCGGAGCGATCACACAGGACGAATTCGAGCGGCGCAAATCCGAAGGATACTCGCCCAACGACGTGATCGGCAAGGACGGCCTGGAGTTTACCTACGACGACTATCTGCGCGGCAGGCCCGGTGGCGAGCGTGTGGTCGTCGATGCAACCGGCGCCGTCGTTGCGAACGTAAGGCTCGGATCGAAACCTGCGGTGCCGGGCGACACGCTGATCACCAACGTCGATTGGAGGCTGCAGCGCATCGTCGAAGAGGCACTTTCGGACGGGTTGCGCGCGGCCGGGCGGGGCCACAGGCTTTCTGGCGCGGTCGTGGCGGAGGATCCCTGGAGCGGCGGGATTCTCGCTCTTGCAAGCTACCCAAACTACAATCCAAACGACTTCGCCGGCGACCGGTGGTTGCGCGTCAACTTCGACCTGACCGATTCGTCGCAGCCACTTTTCGATCGCGC
>Ga0182024_10017794_pt1 | contig 13300 bp, 10 predicted proteins | sample P32metaG_FD_120480 | JGI IMG/M metagenome (GOLD analysis project Ga0182024, IMG submission 120480) | Permafrost microbial communities from Stordalen Mire, Sweden - P3-2 metaG (Illumina Assembly) | ecosystem: Environmental > Terrestrial > Soil > Wetlands > Permafrost | place: Sweden: Stordalen...
GCGTCCCCACCGGGAGCTGCCGCCTGCCGGCCCTGCGCCGGACCTGAGTCAGGTCACCCCTGCCGATGTCATCCATCTCGCCGTCTCTGAGTCCTCGGGCAAATACGCCGCACCATCATTGTCGGTTGGCGAAGCTCGAGGTCGCGCCCAGATTGCGGGTGAGTTCCGTGTGATCCGGAGGCATGCCGTAGTTGACCCGACTTTTATCAGAGTTGCGGGTTCACGCTGACTGCAGCTCTGTGACCTGCGGGTAAACGAGATCAACAACCACCAGCGTTGCGAACTAGCCTGATAAAAGTCGGGTTAGAAACCATCCGCTCGGACCCGTCTGGCTGGACGTAGGCGCAGATCCCGTCCGAGACCTCCTGCACTTCCGGGTCGGCGGGGGATGGTGATCTCGTCGGTCAGGCTGCTGCTCATCATGCTCCCTTCACGCGACACCCCGCCGGGGCGTAATCTCGGGGTCGGCGCGCGGGGCGCCGCCGGGTCCGCGGACAGGGCCGAGCCCACCCGAGCAGGTTTGTCACGAACGGTACTGGCTGATCAGCCTCCTTTCGGCCTGACGATGCGGACCGCAGGCGGTGAAAGGGGGTTGGCAACATGCCATCCGTATCTCTGCCCGACGACGCCAGCCTGGAGCAGCTCCGCAAGCAGGCCAAGGACGTGCGGGACCTGGCCCGCGCGGGCGTGCCCGGAGCCCTGGATCTGGTCGCCGAGTATCACCCGAAGGGCGCGCACGCGGTCACGCTGACCGGCGCCCAGCTCGTGGTCGCCCGGCACAACGGGTTCGCGTCCTGGGCGCGGCTGAAGCAGCACCTGGAGATGATCGAGCGGTACCGCCGGTCCCCCGACGAGGTCGACCAGACCTCCGGAGCGGCGGATGAGTTCCTCGCGTTCGCCTGCCTGCGCTTCGGCGGCGACGACGAGCCCTCCCGCTGGGAACGAGCGGCCCGGGTGCTGGCCGCCCACCCGGAGCTGACCCTCTCCAGCATCTATGTCGCGGCCGCCGCCGGGGACGAGGCGTCGGTCCGGGCGCAGGTCGCGGCCGACCCGGCGCTGGCCAGCCGCGAGGGCGGCCCGTACGGGTGGGAGCCGCTGTTGTACCTCGCGAGCGCCCGGCACGACCCGGGGATCAGCGAGGAAGCTACGCTCGGCACGGCCCGCGCGCTGCTGGAGCACGGCGGCGACCCGAACGCCGGCTACCTGTGGCACGGCCTGTACCCGCCGTACACGGCGGCGACCTGCGCGCTGGGCAGCCACGACGAGGACGAGCACCCGCACGCGTTCGCGCTCGCCGAACTGCTGCTGACCGCGGGCGCCGACGCGAACGACGGGCAGTTGCTGTATGACCGCCAGTTCGGCCGCGACGACCGGCACCTGGTACTGCTGTTCGAGCATGGTCTCGGCCGGGGGGACGGCGGGCCGTGGGCGATGCGGTTCGGCGACAAGGCCGACTCGCCGCGCGAGATGCTGCGCGGGCAGCTGTGGTGGGCGATCGTGCACGACATGCGCGACCGGGTCCGGCTGCTGGTCGAGCACGGCGTCGACTTCCGCATGCCGTACGCGGCACCGGGCGGACGGCCGACAGCGCTGCGGAACTCCGACGGGCTCACCCCGGCCGAGCTGGCGAAGCTGAGCGGGTACCCGGAGCTGGCCGGGTGGCTGGTCAGCCGCGGCGCCGCCCCGCCGGCGCTCGACGAGGTCAACTCGCTGATCGCTGCCGTCCTGGCCGGAGACCGGGACACCGCGACGCGGCTGCGGGCCTTCGCCCCTGAGGCGCGCGAGCGGCGGCCCGGCCTGATGGCCTGGGCGGCATCGGGCTGCAAGCTCGACGCGATCGCGCTGCTGGCCGAGCTCGGCTTCGACGTGAACGCCCGCGGCCGCCTCGACATCCCGCTCGAGCAGCAATGGTTCACCCCGCTGCACGAGGCGGCGCAGACGGGCGACGCCGAGATGGCGCGGCTGCTGCTGGGGCTGGGCGCCGACCCGAACATCAGGAGCGAATGGGGCGCGACGCCGCTGGACAGCGCCCGGCAGCACGGCCGGGAGGCCGTCGCCGAGCTGCTCGAGCCCCTGACCGCTACGGCTACGGGCCGGTGACCGTGATCCGGGTCGCGGCGCTCAGCTTCACGACGTCGACGCCGTCGATCGCGGATTGTCAGTGGCGAAGCTCGAGGTCGCGCTCAGATGGCGGTGAGTTCCGGGTGATCCGGAGGCATGCCGTAGTTGATCTTGGGTCAGAAGCGGGCGGAAAGGCGCCCGTGCTGACCCAAGCTCAGAACCATCGGCTGTGATCAGGAACTTCCGTCGCTCGGCCGGGCGGCTACCGCTGGCCGGAAATGACCACCACCGGGCACGCCGCGTGATGCGTGACTTGAGCGCTCACCGAGCCGGTTAGCCGCCGGGCGAAGCCGCCGCGCTCGCTGACGACGACCATGTCCGCATCATGCGAGGCCTCGATGAGCGCGTCGGCCGGCTGGCCGATGAACCCGCGCACCGTGACCGAGCTAGGCCGGTCATCGCCGAGCTTGCTCATCGCCTTGCTTACTGCCTCCTTGACCGCGCCCACGGTCCGCTCCGCTTCGGGCCGGTCCGCGGGATAGATGATCGGATTGCCAGTCCATGGGCTCGCCGCGACTTGGTGGACGGCCAGCACCGTGAGCGGGGTGTGCTCGAGCGTCGCGTGCGTCATTGCCCATTCGAGTGCATGCTGCGAGTCAGCTGAGCCATCGAGGCTTACCACGATTCCAGACATTTCCCTGCTCTTTCCGAAGGGCTGCTCTCTACGGGCAGCCACTTTTGCCGGAACGCTGCGCGGTGAGGATCGCTTCCGGCCCTAACACCCTTCATGCACTAAACCGGGTGATCTATGCGGCTTCCATGCACGCATACAGCCACCAACGTGAGCCGATACTCGGCTTGGGCCGCCCTGCCCGGGCCGTATCACGCCTCCGGGCGACTTGCCCACTATTTTAAATCCTATGAGGAAAGAGCGCTTGCCCGGGCGCCCGGATCGGCGTCCAAGGCCGCAGACGTGAACGAAGAAAGGCAGCTCGAGGGCCATTCTTGCGGACCTTGACGCCATTAGCCTGTCCGTGCTGGTTTCCCTCACAGGCGCAACCCTTGCCGCTGTACACGCCGACCCTGCAGAGCCGGCGCGATGGGCTGGCCTGGCCGTTACCGGGCTCCCCTGCGTCCCACCGCCCTGGCGCCTGCGCGCAGCCCTGCGCCAACTGCCGCATCAAGGTCCGCTCCGTGGGCTAGCGCGGCCGCGAGCGCGCCAGCGAAGGCGTCACCTGCTCCGGTGGTGTCCACGACCTTCTCCACGGGCACCGCGGGAAGCAGCCGTGCCCCGGAACCGTCGGCGACGGCAGCGCCAGCCGGCCCGAGCGTGATGACGGCAGAGGCCGGCCCGAGCCGCAGCAATTCCCTTGCCGCGTCCTGGGCGCTGTCGCCGAGGCCGTCTGCTTGCAGCAGGAACGCTGCCTCATGCTCGTTGACCAGGATCGGGTCGAGGCCGCTGAGCAGCTCAGCTGGAACTGGCTGCGCGGGCGCCAGTGTCACAACCGGCCGCAGCCCGGTGTCGGCCGCCAGGCGTACAGCGGCGGTAACGGCGCCGAGCGGGATCTCCAGCAGGGACAGCAGCACGCTTGCGGCCGGCAAGGCTGGCCAGGCCTCCTCGACGGCCGCGCGGTCCACGAGCGCGTTGGCACCCGGATCCAGCACGATGGTGTTCTCACCGTCGGGGGTGACGGTGATGTAAGCGGCTCCGGTGCTGGCGCTGTCCGCAATTCGTATCGCCTTCGTGCTCACGCCGCAGCTGCGCAGGTCCTCGACCATGCGGATCCCGGCGGGGTCGTCGCCGACGGCCCCTATCATCGCGACTTCCGCGCCGGCTGCCGCCGCCGCGACCGCTTGGTTCGCACCCTTGCCGCCGGGCAGCCGTTCGATGCGCTCTGCCGTGACGGTCTCTCCGGGCCGGATGCTCCGGCCGAGCTGCAGGATCACATCCTCGTTGATGGAGCCGACGACGACCACGGCCCTGGAGTCAGCTGAATTCATGAGTGCATGGTGGCACGGGCGAATCCGCCGCCGGGCTGGCGCCACTGCCGGGATATCACCACAGCCGCGGTCCGGCCAGCCGGGCAAGCCGACGACTACCGGGATTTCCGGGCGCGCTACCACGCCTCGGGACGGCAGCGTGTCGCCTGCGACGCCCCGCGAGACCGTGCCGGCGGCGTCAATGGAGCGGAGGCGAAGTAACGTCACGAGCGGGCCAACGCACGGGGCCGCCGCCACTCCGGGGCGAAGCGGCATCCCCACCAACGAGGAGACACTGCGTCCGATGCCGTCCACCGATGCTGCTGAATTCGATCCGAGCGCCATCCAGCCGCCCCGGCCGCCGGCTGCTGGGCGCGAACCGATCACGATCACGGACGTCACCACCGTGTGCACGGCTCCGGAGGGCATCAGGCTGGTGCTGGTCAAGGTGCAGACGAGCGACGCCGGCCTGCACGGATGGGGCTGCGCCACGTTCACCCAGCGGCCGCTGGCGGTGGTTACCGCCGTCGAGCAATACCTCCGGCCATTTCTGGTGGGCCGTAACCCCGATGACATTGAAGACATCTGGCAGGCAGCGTCGCTGAGCTCGTACTGGCGCAGCGGACCGGTGCTGAACAACGCGCTCGCCGGGGTCGACATGGCCCTGTGGGACATCAAGGGCAAGCGCGCCGGACTGCCCGTGCACCAGCTCTTTGGCGGCCGGACCCGCCGTGCCGCGGACGTCTACGTTCACGCTCACGGCCGCGATCTCAGCGATCTCACCGAGCAGGTGCGGCGTTATCTCGGCCTCGGTTTCCGGCACGTGCGCTGCCAGGTCGATGTGCCCGGCTACTCCACCTACGGCAAGGGCAGCGCGCGGATCAGCCCGGACGGCGCCGCGGGGAGCCCCGCCCACCTGGCCACCCAGGAAGGCCCCTGGGAACCCCGTCCTTACTGCCGCACCGTGCCCCGGATGTTCGACCATCTCCGCAGCGAGGTGGGCGACGACGTTGAACTCCTGCACGATGTGCACGAACGCGTGCCACCCATCATGGCCATCCAGTTGGCCAAGGACCTTGAGCCCTATCAGCTCTTCTTCCTCGAAGATGTCGTCTCCCCCGAAGACAGCGAGTACCTGAGGATGCTCCGGGGCCAGTGCAGCACGCCGATCGCGATGGGCGAGCTGTACGTCAACCAGCACGAGTATGTCCCGGTCGTACGGGACCGGCTTATCGACTTCATCCGGGTGCACCTTTCCGATATCGGTGGCCTCACCCCGGCCCGCAAGCTGGCGGTGCTCTGCGAATACTCGGGGGTGCGGACCGCCTGGCACGGACCCGGCGACGCATCCCCGGTGGCGCACGCCGCCAACCTCGCCCTCGACTTGTCCAGTCCCAACTTCGGGATCCAGGAGACGCCCCTGTTCTCGGACCGCACCCGTGAGGTCTTCCCCGGCTGCCCGGAGATCAGGAACGGTGCGATGTGGTCAGATGACCGCCCCGGACTCGGCATCGAGGTAGACGAGACGCTGGCCGCCCGTTACCCGTTCCCCGAGCACCCCTACAACGGGGCATGGCCGGAGATCCGCCGGCTCGACGGCACGGTCATACGGCCGTGAGGATCGCTCAGGCAACACCGTCGCCACCCTGAGGAGTCGCCGGGAGCGCATATTCATTCTCCGTAACTGCCCGGGTCGCCTTGCCTCTGCCGCAATTGGCGGTACCCGGAAGCGTTAAGCCCGTAGCGCATGAGCGGGGCAGGTTCGCGGTCGGGGCCGATCAGCGTCACGGTACCGCGCGTCTCGTAAAGCAGGAATCCGACCTGGCTGAGATCGCCGATGCCGTTCTCGCGCAGCAGCGCGTGCACGTCCGCGTCGGTCAGCCCGGCACGGGCCAGCTCCCTTCCTTGGAGTTGGTTACCAGAAAGTACATCACGATGCGCAGGCGATGCCGGTGGATGCCTCTTAGGGCTGGGAAGACGCGGCCGTTCAGCGCGGCACTGGGCGGCTCCCGAGCGGGAATGCGAGTTCGTAACCTTCAACTCTAACGGTACACGTAGCCTCTCAGGAACTATCAACTCTAACGGTATGCGTAGCTCCTAAGAACTAGTAAACTTGGCGTGCTCGCGACCTTCGCGGGTAAAGCGCCCGCAAACCGCCTCCGGGTCCGCCACGTAAGGAGGAAACCGTGACTGCTGGCAAGCTCGTTCGTGCAGATGATGGCGAGCACGGTGGCTGACGTGATGGATATTCGCGGGGTCGTTAAAGGAGTTAGGCCAGGTCGGTGGCCATTCTGGTTGGTGCGGGGAAAAGGTCTGTAAAGCACGTACCCAACGAGGCAACCGCAGCGCATCCGGGCACAAGACATCGAATGGGTCAAGCCGCATTCCGGGGATGCTCGGGTAATCCCTGGGCTTCTTCATCCATCGGGAGGACAGGTGACTGACACAATCAGTGTCCGCGAGCCGCTCAGCTGGGCTGTCAGGGACGCGCCCGGTCGCAGCCAGCGGCGGGAGGAAGAGGAGTGGCAGCTGGTCAGTGACGCAAGCCACGAGTTGCGGACGCCGGTGACTGCGCTGCGCACGGAGGTCGAGCTGGCGCTGCTCGGGGACCGGGATGCCAGTGAACTCCGGGCGGCGCTCAGGTCGGCAGCGGATGAGATCCGCCGCGTGTGCCGGCTAGCCGACGACATCCTGATGCTGGCCCAGGCGGACCACGGACAGCTTCCGTTGCGGCTGCGGCCGCTGGAACCGCGTGTGCTACTCGAGGCGGCGGCGGCCCGCGCGGGCCGCCGCCTGGACCCGAGGCCGGCAGATCGTGGTCCGCGACATGGCGCCTGGCAGCTGGGTGCTCGGTGATTCCGACCGCGCAGCGCAGGCGCTGGATAACCTCGTCTCCAACGCGCTGCGGTACGGCGGTGGCACGATCACGCTGACCGCCCGCGATGATGGCGGGCTGCTCGGGCTGCACGTCGCCGATCAGGGTAGCGGTTTCGCCGAGGATATAGCGGCGCGCGCGTTCCAGCGTTTCGCCCGCGGGAAGCGGCCGCGCGATCCCGGCAGCGGGCTGGGGCTGTCCCTGGTTGCGGCCATTGCCATCGCGCACCGGGGCGTGGCGACCATCGGTAACCTGCCCGAGGGGGGTGCAGACGCCTGTATCGCGCTGCCGCGGGCGTAACGACTGCCGCGCGGGCGCGCTCAGCCGGTACCCGGCACCGCGGACAGTCTCGATGGTCCGGACGCCGAACGGGCGATCGATCTTGTTCCGCAGGTAGCGGACATAGACATCGACCACGTTGGACCGGTTCTCATAGGCCATGTCCCAGGCCCCCTCAAGCAGGTCGTAGCGGGACAGGACCTGCCCTGGCCGGCGCATGAAGACCTCGAGCAGCTGGAACTCCTTCGTCGACAGCGCGATCTGCGTGCTCCCTCTCCTGACGACGCGGGTGCCTGCGTCCAGGCTAAGGTCACCGATGCTGAGCACCGGCCCGCGAGTCGCCGGGCCGCGGCGGGCCAGCGCCCTGACGCGCGCGAGCATCTCGCAGACATCGAACGGCTTCACCAGGTAGTCATCGGCGCCTGCATCGAGCCCTGTCACCTTGTCCGTAATGGAGGCGCGCGCCGTCAGCATCAGGATCGGGGTGTCTACCCGGGACGCACGAAGCTGCTGGCAGGTCTCGAAGCCGTTGATTCCGGGCAAGTTGATGTCCAGCACCATCACGTCGTACTGCGTCGCACCCGCCATCCACAGCGCGTCTTCGCCGTCGTGGGCGGCGTCGGCGAGTGCGGCCTGCTCACGCAGCGCTCGCTGGATCAGGCCTGCCAGCTTGACGTCGTCTTCTACGATCAGCACCCGCATCGTGTCTCCAGGATCTCAGATCCAGGTATTCGTGATGAACCGGGAGCCGGGTCGTGCGCCGGCAGGCTCTGGCCGAGCCCGCCGCCCGCACGGCCCGGGGCTCACCCGCAGCTGGTAGCGGCGCACCGCGGGCGCCTACTGGACGATGTACGGCTTCCCCTTGTTCGCGGTGATCGCGGCGGTCGTCGACTGGTCCAGGTTCAGGTGGGCCTGAACGAGTTCGGGGGGTGTGAGCGCGAGCCACTGGTTGAGTGAGATGTCGGCGAAGCGGTCGCTGCGGAACATTTCCAGGAACCGGACCGGCTCGGTCCCGGTGTTGAGGATGTAGTGGCCCATCGCGAACGGGACGTAGCCTACGTCGCCGGCCTGGTAGTCAAAGGTCCTGGCCTTGCCGCTGGAGGCGAACACGGTCATCTTCGCCTGGCCGGAGATGTAGTACTGCCACTCGTCGTTGGTCGGGTGCCAGTGCAGTTCCCGCATGGCGCCGGGGTCCAGCTCGACCAGTGCGGCGGCGATGGTGCTGGCGGCGTGGAAGGTGGTGGAGTCGACGATCCGGATCCGGCCGCCGGGCACCTCGACCGGGTCTTGTCCCAGCAGCCGCCAGGTCATCTGCATGGCCTCGCCGGCGGGTGCGCGGACCATGTCCTTGGCCAGCGGCGGCGGTATCTGCCCGTTGAAGATGTACCGCTCGTGGTTGGGGTCGGAGGGGAGGTTGGCCAGCGCGGACGGGCTGACGCCGAGGTTTTTGGCCAGCACGTCCATCGGGGTGTGGTTGAACCAGTCGGTGAGCAGGAACGTCTCGTTCTCCGAGAACGAGCCGCTGTCGAAGACGATCAGGAACTCACAGCCGTCGGCGAGCGCCTGGATCGAGTGCGGCAGGCCGGCCCGGAAGTTCCACAGGTCACCGACGTTCACGTCGTCGATGAAGTTGCGGCCTTCGGGGTCGACGCAGCTGACGCGGGCGCTGCCGGCCAGCATGTAGGCCCATTCGGCTTCCTTGTGCCAGTGCAGCTCGCGGATCGCGCCGGGCTTGAGCCGCATGTCCACCCCGGCCATGGTGGTGGAGATGGGCAGCTCGCGCTGGGTCACCTCACGCGACCACCCGCCGGTCAGCAGCCGGTTCCGCGCATTGGAGAACGAGAACTTCAGGTTCGGGATCGTGCCGTCGTCGGTGTCCGGCGATGCGAGCAGATCAGGGTTCTCCCGCTCCAGTGCCACGTTACGCGGCCCCAGGATGGTCCCGCCCAGCCCATTGCGGACCGGCTCCGGAAGATCACTTCGAGCCGGCTGTGCCATGACTGCCGCTCCTTTCGCTTCTGGTTGCGCTCGGCTGTTGTTGCCGCCGCGCCGACTCGCGAGCGGCTGAGCCGCTCCTGCGCTGCGCGGCGAAACTGATCCTCCGCGAGGCAGATGAAACGAAAATGAGCGCCGCCATTCAGCGCTCTCATCTCCGGCTCATCACCGCCTGCGCACGCTGGAGCACTCCGGACCCCTTGCCGCGGGTGGCCCGGGCCCGGCATCAGCCATCGCCCGGGGCCGTGGCAGTCTCCCCAGCAACAGCCCGGCCAGGTCACGTTCCTGCCCCGGCGATAAGCAGCCCCACCGCCCGCAGATCCCGAAACGACCAGTGCTGATGATCTGTCATGCCGAGAGTTATGCGTTTGCCCGGGGACTGCTTTGCAAGGATGGCAGTATGCGATTCGCCTTCAAAACCTCCCCGCAGAACACCACCTGGCGCGACATGCTCGCGGTGTGGCAGGAAGCCGACCACATTGAGCTGTTCGAGTCGGGCTGGACCTTCGACCACTTTTATCCGATCTTCTCCGACTCGGCGGGCCCCTGCCTGGAGGGCTGGATGACGCTTACCGCGCTGGCGCAGGCGACTAGCCGGCTGCGGCTGGGCACGCTGGTCACCGGCATTCATTACCGGCATCCCGCGGTCCTGGCGAACATGGTCGCCACCCTCGACATAGTCTCTGGCGGCCGTCTCGAGCTGGGCATCGGCGCTGGGTGGAATGAGGAAGAGTCCGGCGCCTACGGCATCGAGCTGGGCGGCCCGGCTGAGCGCAGCGACCGGTTCGAGGAAGCGTGCGAGGTCATCGTCAGCCTGCTGACGCGACAGACGACGGATTTCACCGGCCAGTACTACCAGCTCACCAGCGCCCGGTGTGAGCCAAAACCGGTGCAACAGCCGCACCCGCCAATCGTCATCGGCGGCAGCGGGGAGCGGCGTACGCTGCGGACGGCCGCCCGGTTTGCCCAGCACTGGAACTTCGTCGGTGGGCCGCCTGAGGAGTTCGCCCGCAAGCGTGATGTTCTTCATGCCCACTGCCACGACATTGGGCGCGACCCGGCGGAGATCGTGCTGTCCAGCCATGTTCGGCTCGGCCCTAACGGCGAGATTGGACCGGCCATCGACACCGTGGCCGCGCTCGGCGACCTGGGCCTGGACCTGGCGATCGTCATCCTCCCGCTGCCGTACGACCCCGCCGTGCTCGCCCCGCTTGCCGATGCCCTGGCCCAAATCCGCTGACACCGGAATCCCCGGCATAGCCGCGGGCTCCTTTGCGCGTTGGGTTCTTCATCGGGCACGGGACGCCGGGTAGCTGCCGTGATCCGCGGCGCGGTTCTGGAACACCGCGCGCTCTGCGATGTCCCGGCGGATGTCACGCGAGTGCCCATCAGGCTGGCTGGGGTGCCATCCTTCCTGCTGGCTGGTAGCGGAGTTGGATGCCTGCCGGGCAGCGGCGGGCCCGGCCGCCGCGCGATCGTGAGCTATGCGCTCGTGCCAGCACTGTCCCGGACGCCGAGACCCTTTCTCATGGTCCTGACCTGCGTCGCCGCTGTCGCCGTTGTCTGGCTGGCCCTCTGGGGCGTGATACGGCTGGAGAGAACCATGGGTGAAGCACGCCTGCCTGGCGATAGCAGTCGAGCTACACGCCAGCTGCCTGGCCATACGCATCCCCGGTCTGACACTGCCGCACGCATCACCCGAACGTGTGGTGACCTCGCCCAACCGCGTATCGCAGCAGCGCCGTCCTGCCCGCGCCCGGCTCGCCGCGCATCCGGGGCGCGCGGCTCTGGCCTGCGCGGACAGCATCGGCCAGCGGGGTCAGCAGGCCGCGGTCCCGCTCGGACCACTTAGTCCTGCCGGAATGCCCCAGCCCGGGGCGGCGGCCACAGTGTCTGCAGGGAGATGGCTTGTGCGACTCCAGACCCACGTTTGTTCTGTGCCCCCGACGATGACGGTCGCCGTCGGCGGGGAGCTCGATATGGAGTCCGGGCCAGATTTGCGTGACCGGCTGACCTGCATGATCCGGGCCAATGGCCCCGAGCTGGCCCTCGACCTCACCGGCGTGACCTTCATCGACTGCGCGGGCTTGACCGCGCTACTCGCCGCCCGGAATGCCGTCCAGGCGCAGGGCGGCTGGCTGCGCCTGGTCGCGGTGTCCCGGTGCGTGCGCAGGCTGATCGAGATCATCGGGCTGCAGGACGTGCTCGTGATGCCCCCGCCTCCCCGGCACCCCCGGGACCACCCGGAGGCCAGCCTGGTCAGCCCGGCCTATCAGGCCACCTCATGAGGTAGCGGGCCGGCCCGGTGAGCGGCCGGACCGGCCAGGCGACTCATAGCCCGGACTGTCCCCATTATCCCGAACGGTCCGTTCGTGATGAATGACAGTGAGCTGGCCAGAAGGGCTGCGGGCGTGGGCGATGAGTTCCGGGATCCGGCGCGGTCTGACTAACAGGCCACGGCAAGGAGGCTCCAAGCATGGGCGCAGCTGAAGTCCTGATGGAAGGAATAGTTTTCGGCGAGTCACCACGCTGGCATGACGGACGGCTCTGGTTCTCTGACTGGGGCGCGAATCAGGTGATCGCGCTCGGCACCGACGGAACCTACGAGGTGGTGCTGACCGTAGCATCGTTCCCGATGTGCATCGATTTCCTCCCCGATGGCCGGCTGCTGGTCGTGGACTCTGCGCAGCGGCGGCTGCTGCGCCGTGAGCGCGACGGGTCGGTGGTCACGCACGCTGACCTGTCCGGAGTCTCGGCCAAGCCATGGAATGACATCGTGGTCGATGATCGTGGCAACGCCTACGTCAATACCATCGGCTTCGACTTCCCCGGCGGCGACTTCGCGCCGGGCCTTCTCGTGCTCGCCACGCCAGATGGCCATGTCCGTCAGGTCGCCGGCGACGTCGCGTTCCCCAACGGGATGGCGATCACTCCGGAAGGCGGATCGCTGATCCTCGCAGAGTCGTACGCCAACCGGCTCACGGCCTACGACATCGCCGCGGACGGCGGCCTCAGCAACCGGCGGGTGTGGGCGCAGACCCCGGGCGATCACCCGGACGGGATCTGCATCGATGCCGAGGGCGCGGTCTGGTACGCCGACGTGGGCAACCAGCACTGCGTGCGGGTGCGCGAGGGCGGCGAGGTGCTGGCCACGCTCAGCCTGGACCGTGGCGCCTTCGCTTGCGCGCTCAGCCGGGGGGACGACCCGCACCTGTTCGTCGTCGGCCAGAACTACGGCGGACCCGAGACGGCGCAGCCCTCCGGGCGGGTCGTTGCGTTCCCTGCCCCCGCGCCAGGCGCCGGGAAGCCCTGACCAGCGGGACCGGCCGACCGTCGTGGCCTGACCCGGCACGAGACGCCCCTGGCGTCGCCGCTGTTCGCCGCACTGGCCGGGCTCCCGCCGCTGCTTGTCCAGGTAGGCACGGCCGACCTGCTGCTCAGCGATTCCGAACGCCTGGCCGCAGCAGCAGCCGGAGCCGGGGTCGACGTCATCCTGGAGGTTGGCGAGGGCCTGCCCCACGTCTACCAGCTCCTGCCCGGCACCCCCGAGGCAGCCGAGGCCACCGGGCAAACCGGGAAGTTCCTGCGGGCCCGGGTTCGCTAACCAGAGTCCACAGACAGCAGCCTTCCCGGCGCCCGGTCCGTCCTCCTGCTGACCCGCTCTCGCTCAAGCCCGTCGGGCAGTGTTCAGTCCGCCGGGCGCGGGGAGGAAACAGTGCGCGGCCGCCCGCAGCGCCTGATTCCAGTCACCATCGCGGGCGGCCGGGCAGGCCTGCGCCGGACTGGCTGCGGGCTGCGGACAGCACGTAAGGAAGGCAAGCACATGGATCGTGACGCCAGGACCCGGGCCCGGCTGGAGCAGCACTGGGAGGCCTCCGAGCGCGGGGACATCGAGACCGAGCACGCGATCTACGCCGAAGATGCCATCCTGGACTACCCGCAGTCCGGGGAGCGCTTCCGGGGCCGGTCAAAGATCAAGGCGCAGCGCGGCGGGCACCCGGCTGAACGCCACTTCACTGTCCTGCGGATCCGGGGCGGCGGCGACCTGTGGGTGAGCGAGTGCGTGATCACCTATGACGGCGTGCCCACCTACTCGGTGAGCGTCATGGA
>Ga0182024_10017795_pt1 | contig 13300 bp, 8 predicted proteins | sample P32metaG_FD_120480 | JGI IMG/M metagenome (GOLD analysis project Ga0182024, IMG submission 120480) | Permafrost microbial communities from Stordalen Mire, Sweden - P3-2 metaG (Illumina Assembly) | ecosystem: Environmental > Terrestrial > Soil > Wetlands > Permafrost | place: Sweden: Stordalen...
ATCGCGGATCAGGCCCCGGGTGGCGACATCGGTCTGCACCTCATGGAAGACATTGGACTGACCCTCCACATCGACCTCGACGCGCGGGACCTCGATGTTGGCGTGCGTGGCTTCATGGCGGGCCGCGCCATGGCGGGAGAATGGATCGTCATCGTCCGCCGCCTCGTCGTCGTCGTCTTCGCCCGCCACGACAGGGTTGAGCAGGGCATGAAAGTCCAGGCCGTACTCGGCCCCGGGGTAGATCGCCAAGGCCCCGACGGTCCGCGAGGAGAAATGGATCTTCAGGCGCGCAAGGTCGGACTGGATGGCGGTGATGAGTTCGGCGATGGCGTCATCCGAAGCCGGATCGATCGCACCACGCGCGACTTGGCGGGCATTGCTTTGCGCGTTGATCGCGTCGATGGCCGCGATCTGGTCCTCCCGCATGGGCGGCCGCGACCACGGCAGCCGTTCGAAGCCATCCGGAGTCTGGAACCCGCGACGGTCCGCGACAAAAACCGCGACGCCGTCAGCTTTGAAGGCGTCGATCACGGGCTGGATGCGTGCGACCCACAGGTCCTGCAGGATCTGCGGATCGCCAAGGGTGTCGGCCATCTCGCCGAAGAGATCGCTCTCGATGCGCCCGCCCGCGGCGAGGTACCGCTCAAGTCCCACCAGGGCGAAGCGCGGATCGCCGGCGTCGACGCGCGCGCCGTTCAGCACCTCGCGCAGCTGATGTTCCGCGAAATATCCCTCCATGGCCTGGTCGGCGAATTCTCGCTGGACCTTCTTGTCAGGGAGCCGGGCCAGCAGCTTGGCTTGGCGCAAAGTGAGCTTGCCGGCACGCAGGGCCTCGATGGCGCGCGTATCGAGTTCGGCGAGCGCGCCGAGGCGCCGGATCTCGACTTCAGAGTAGGCCAGGGCGGCTGCGATCGCGGCGGTGTCGTAGCGGCGCTTGCGCAGCTTGCCGATGGCCATGATCACGTCGGCGACGTGGATCGCGACCCGCTCGTCGTTGGCCACCAAGGCCGCGGCCATCTGGGCGGTCTTGTCGACCTGGTGGATGACCGGCACGGGATAGTCGTCGGGAAGCGCGCCCGAGGCGACCAGCAGTTCCAGGGCCAGGAGACGGCGTCGCCCGTCCAGGGCCAGGACCGGCTTGGCGTCCTTCTTGTCACCGGCGCGCACCAGCAGGGGAACGAGGATGCCGACCGCGACAATGGTGTCGGCCAGGCGGGGGATGGCGGCGTCCGCCGGTTCGAGAGCGCGAACGTTCTCGGGCGCGACGGCGATATCCCGAAACGGAACGTGTTGCAGGGTGAGGGTCAATTGGGCCTCGGCGACGATGGCGACGTGTTTGGTCATTTCGATCAGATCCAGCGCGGGTGAGCGAGGTGCATCCTGCCCTTGGCGCGCACCCCATCCCCAACCCTCCTCCTTTCTCCCGACGGTCTATCGGGAACGCCGCGTATCGGCCGATCACGAGGCCTCCGCATCGTTCCAGTCGCCGAACGGAGCATCCGGGAAGGCGAGGCGAGTGCGCACGCCCTGGGCCTCCAGGCGTTGCGCCAACACGCTCGCCGAGCGGCGGCCATCGGCCCCGTTGTCGCCCGCGATCAGCACGGAGCGCACGTCCCTCGGCGCCGACCAGGACCGCAGGTTGCGTGTGGAGAGCAGCGCCCAGGTCGGAAGGGTGAAGCGCGCGCGGGCCGACAGAGCCGTGATGAACCCCTCTGCCACCAGCATGTCTGCCGCCGCCGGATCGATGCGCACGGCGCAGCCGGCCGGCACGCGGCCGATGTGCTTGCGCGGGATGCGTAGTTCGTCGGCCCGCCGGCCGTTCGGGCGCAGATAGGTCGCCTCGACGCCGGTGAACGCGCCCCCGGCGTCGCGGATGGCGACGACGAGCGCGGGGCGGGTCGCGATCCAGTCTTCGGTGCTGTAGGCGCACAGGGGAACGGCGGGATTGAAGCGCGCCACGCGGGGACCTGGGAGATCGCCAGAGATGTGGCGCAGGCGCAGGTGGGTTTGCGCGAGGGTTCCACCGATGGCGCGCCCGCCCTCCCAGATGCGCCCGGCGGTCGCCGCCCTCTCGCGGCTGGAGACAAGTGGGAGGGGGCCCAGCATCGGCAGGCCTGAACCGGTGGGCCGGTTGTCGCGATCGATCAGCCCGAGGTTTCGCAGACGGCCAAGCGCCTCCTTCCAGTCGCCCGCGCCCAAGCAGCTGACCACGATCCGGCCATTGTCGGACAGAATGGAAAGCGAGCGATCGGCGCGGCTGTGGCCCGGGTAGGGGACATTGGCCCGGTGCCCGCCGGCATAGAGCTCGCCGCCCAGGGCGCGAACGATGTTTCGCAGGGGCATGTCACCCCACGGCTCGGGCGTGAGCTGGGATGGGGATCAGGTCGGTGACGCGGTGAGAGCGGCGGCGAAGGACGCTCTCCCTGGCCGACCAGTGGACCATGGCGGCGCGGTTACCGGCGCGTCGCGCCGCCCAGAACTGGTCGCGGGCGAGGCTAGCGAGTCTAGATGCCGTTGTGGACGAGCCTTGTTTGGTGGTGTCGGGCGTTTGGTCCATCGGCTGTCGCTCGGAAGTCATCATCGGGTAGTCTCCGGTCCGAGCTGGGATCTCCCCCACTCTTCTGGACCACCCCATCTCACTCGCCTTCCTTCTCCGCCTTGGCCGGCAGGGGCCGGCGGCTTGCTTGCTCGCGATGAGGGCCATCTCCTGAATCAGGAGCGTCCCCTGTTCGCTGGATCGTCGGCAGGGTGATTCGCAGAGCCACCGTCGCTCGCTGCGGCGGCGCCCCCAGCAATTTGAGCAGTGCGGCGACTGTCATTCGTCGGACCTCCCTCCAACGGGAACGCCCGACAGTGCGGAACTTGAGGGTGCGGATGTCCAGTGGCACTTTCGGCGCTTAGCCTCGCCAGGAGCAGAGCCGATGGTCAACCTCAACCGCGAACCGACCGCCGACGAGCTGGCTGGCATCGAATGGTGGAATTCGATCTCTGAGCCCCGACGGGCCGATTGGCTGCAAATAGCCGAGTCGGCCAAACCGGCCACGCCTGGGCCGAATACAAGCGGCGGACCATCGAGGCGCGACACCAAGAGACCGGGGTCAACTGACACCGCGCCGTACAACCGACTTGATTTCTGATAACGCGTTTGTCTCTGAGAGCCCCTATATACCTGATAATATAAGAACTTCTTCGGCCTATTTCCGATAAGATATATTAGGCGCGAAATGCATGTAGACCGCCGATAGAGTTGTCAACGGCTGTCTGCGCGTCCAGATTCGCGAACCGTGAGGTCGTGCGCTCACGGCTGTGCGACCACCGGGGCGGCTCCTCGGCGCATCCAGAGCCAGAAACCCATGTTCTGCATATAGTACGCCAACCGACGCATCAAGTGGAGAGGCATTGCATGAATGTTAGAGCGTGTGCATAGTGACGACTGGGGAGTCGGCTTACGAGGTTCGCACTATGGAGCATTTCGACATCATTCTCGCTCTGGCGAGGACCGCTATCAGCGGCGATGGTGAACGCTCCAGCCATCAGGTCCAGCGCCTCCGCGATCTTCTCGCCAAGACCAAGCCGGATCAGGCGGAGAAATTGACCCGCCTGCTCAATCGCGAAGACCGGCGCCACGCTGTAGCGCCCATGGCTCTCGAGCAGATGCGCGCCAAGGCAACTGCAGCACCCACCCTTCCCGGCGAAAAGCTTGGCCGAAACACGCCGCTCCCGCATGACCGGGAAACTGCCACGCCCTTGGTCCGCGTGATCTTTCCAGACGACAACCTCGGCCTGATGCCCGTGTTGACACCCGTCCTGGCAGACGCCCTTGACGATTTGATCGGCGAGTGGGCGCGCACCGAAGAGCTTGCCGCTCTCGGTGTGCAGCCAAACATGCGGTGCCTGCTCTACGGCAAGCCAGGCGTCGGCAAGACCATGCTCGCTCGTTATATCGGGGCCAAGCTCGGCCTACCGATCGTCGAGGCGCGCCTGGACGGACTGGTATCCTCCTTCCTCGGGACCACAGCGCGCAACATTGGTGCCTTGTTCGACTTCGCCGAGCGTTATCGCTGCGTCCTGTTCCTCGATGAGTTCGACGCCATCGCCAAGGCGCGGGATGACGCCCAAGAGGTCGGCGAGATCAAGCGCGTCGTGAACGCTCTGCTGCAATGCCTCGACGCGCGCGGGCGCCGTGGCTTCACCCTCGCCGCGACCAATCACGACCATCTCCTCGACGCGGCCGTCTGGCGACGTTTCGACGGACGCATCGAAATCCCGCTGCCGGACGCCGTCGCGCGAAAGATCCTGCTTGAGCGCTTTCTCCCGCCTCTCGCGCCGGGCGAGGCGGAGATGAAAATGCTAGTCTGGATGACTGAGGGGATGAGCGGCGCCGATCTGGAAACGCTCATCACAGGCGGCAAGCGATTCCTGGTCATGAAGGAGGCTAATGGCGCGAACGGTTCGCGGCGCAGAGCCTTGCTCTCTTCGCTGCGCCGACAGGCAACGCTCAGCGGTCAGCTGTTCGGTCCTGAGCGGCGGGCGCTGCTCTTAGGCGCCAACGACGACCTTGCCGCCGCGCTAGTCGATGCAGGCGGCCTCACCCAAAGGGAGGCCGGCTTGTTAGTCGGTCTGTCACAAAGCACCGTCTCTCGGCGTCGCAAGGACGCCGCCGGCGCCCCTGCGGAGAGCTGAACCGCGATGGCCGAGATCCTAACGCGCCCAATCCAAGTCTTCCTGGACACCCAGCGCCTGATTCAGGTCCAGCCCACCGGGACGCGCGGGCCAAACCGGGACTTCTTTGCCGGCGACAACTCCAGCTTCCAACGCCACAAGACCCGCGTGCGTCAGCAACTTGCGGAGGCCAGCGCCAACCTGAGGACTGACGAGAATCCCGCCGGATTTGTCATGGTCCAAATGCGCGAGGAGGGCCTCGCCAAGAGTTACCGGCCACTCGGCGCGCTATTCACGGCACAGAACCGCTGCGCTCTCGTTGGCGGCGCGGCCATCGGCCAGATGTACTTCCAAACCACGCCCGACGCGCTGGATCAGCTTGGCGAGCTCATCGAACGCAAGGCCGAGATCCAGCCTCGCGTAGTCAAAAACCCCGAAACTGGAGCAATCGAAGAGAGGGTCTCGTCTTACCGCAGTGAGGTCGGCGCGATCGATGAGATCCGCGTGCCCACACCAGCCGATCGTCTCGCCTTCTCCGCTCAAGACGCTGTAGCCTGGCTCGATCAGGAAACCGTAATCGGCGGCTACGTCGTGGAACTATTCAGGCCCGATCCGCGGGTCACGCCGCTCGCGGTGCAGGCTATGGTCGACCGCTTTCGGGCGCGGCTTACTGCGTTGGGTGGGCTGGTCGCCCTGCCGTTCGGCTCGCGGACAGCTGAAGCGTCAGTCCCCACGAGCACCCTAAGCGTAGATCTACGGGCCGACGATTTGCGGGCCATCAGCCTGCCGTTGCTCCCTGAAATCGACTCGGATCAGGCTATGCCGTTCCCTGCCCTCGGTCCGCGGGCGCCGGACCGATCGCTTGCCCGCCACCAGGCGCTGCTCGACGTCCTGGCACGCGAGCCGCTCGTGCGGCGCATCGAATTGCCGTTGCGATTGGAAGCGGCCCCAGCCAGTGCAATCAGCCTTGAGCTGGACGCCGAAATTCCAGCGCCCGTGGCAAACCAGAACTATCCGGTCGTCGGCGTGATCGACTCTGGAGTAGCCGACATCGAACAGCTAGCACCCTGGCGCGCCGGAGCGGCTGGGCTCGTGTCTGGCGCCGACCGCGACGAGGCGCATGGCTCGTTCATCGCCGGGCTGCTCGCGGGCGCAGGTGCCCTCAACCCCGCTATCGCCGACCGGCTTGAGCCAACGCCCTGCCGGTTCTTCGACATCGACGTCCTGCCCCGCCGGGGCCTCCTCAGCCGCTATTACCAGACGCCCGACGAGTTCTTCGACCAGCTCGAGACCCAGATCGAGGCGGCCAAGGCCGAAGCGGGCGTGAGAATATTCAACATGAGCCTAGGCGCCCCGGGCGTTCGCCAAGGCCTCGGCTATAGCAGCTTCGCCGCCCAGCTGGATCGGATCGCCCGAACCCATGACGTCATATTCGTGGTTTCGGCAGGCAATCTCCGAGGCAGGGAAGCCCGACCGGAGTGGCCGGCGGCGGCGGCAGATGCGCTGGAGATGCTGGCCACGCGCGCCATGGCCGAAGAGCGCATCACCTCGCCCGGTGAACACCTGTATGGCCTCACCGTCGGCGCAATTAACCCTCCTCACGTAGATGGAGCTGCGGCGGACGCCCCCACCACATATACGCGACGCGGTCCAGGGCCCGGTGGAGCGCGCAAGCCCGAACTCGCCCACATCGGCGGCGTCTCGCCGAAAGGGGGCAACACGTCGGGCCTTTACTCCATCGGCATGGATGGCCGGCTGGTTGACGGCTGCGGCACCAGCTACGCCACACCCCTAGTGACCAGCTCCCTCGCGGCGATCGACCACCGCCTGGAAGGCCAGGCGCCTCGTGAGACGCTGTTGGCGCTCGGCGTCCACAGGGCGTCCAAGCCGCAGATTCTGCGCGCCAAGCCGTTGCGGACCGTGGCCCGCGACTTCGTCGGCTTTGGCGTGCCCCTCCACGCCGACGCGTGCCTCACAGACGAGCCCCACAGCATCACACTTGTGTTCGCCGACATCCTGCCACCACGCCGCGAACTATCGTTCGTCTTCACATGGCCACGCTCGCTGACGACGGCGGAAGGCAAGTGCCGGGGCCGCGTCGACGTGACCTTGGCACACACTCCGCCGATCGACGCGGCGTTCGACGCGGAATGCCAGCGAGTGCAGCTGGGCGCCTTCCTCTATCAGCTTGAAGAAAAGGAGAATGCGGACGGCGAGCTCGTGCCGGACCCCCAACAGCGCCTCAACCATTGCGACAGCCAACTGCCACAGCATCTCGAATACACCGAGCGCTACCTCCTCGAAAGCGGGCTGAAATGGACGCCCATCAAGCGCTACGACAGAAATATGCCTCGCGGTTGCGGCACGACCAGCGAATGGAAGCTGTCATTGAAGGCGCTAACGCGAGCGGGCGCCATCTACCCTGACGACGGCGTGCCGTTCGCGCTCCTGATGACCATCACGGATCTTCGCGGCGCGGCGCCAATCTATGAAGAGGTACGCGCCGAGATCTTGCGGCGCGGCCTGCGCATGGCCGACATCACCGTCGCCCAGCGGCTGCGAGCAAGGGGAAGCTAGGTGATCGAGGTGAGCGACAAACTTTGCGCCATCAGGTCGTCGATCTTCGTCGCCTTGATATATCGTGCCGGGTTCTTCCCAATTGCCAGCGCCGTGAAATGTGCTTCCCCGCAAGCGATCTTGGCTGCCTCGTTGTCGCGCAGGTCGTCGACGAACAAGCTGCCCTTGGTTTCCACAACGAAATAGAGGCGTTCTTCGCCGCTGACCTCAACAAGCACCGCCCAGTCCGGATTGTATGTCCCTAGTGGCGTCGGCACTTTGAACCACCCTGGCAGCTTGGCGTAAATCTTCACCGCCTCGTTCTTCTCAAGCTGTTCGGCGAAGGTGCGCTCGACCCCGCCGGAATCGTAAATCACGTGCTCGAAGACGGACTTCTTCGCGTCCTTCAGCATGTTCCGCAGATATCCCGTCAGCTCTTCCTGCTGGAAGAGCTCCTGAGCGTAATACTGATCGTCACCGATCCGCTGGTATTTGATGCCGTCAACAACGGCGAGCCGCTTGGTCCGATTGATCACCTCGCCCGCGATCTCGATGAACGCCTGCGGGTTACGCTTGAAGTCCGTCAGACGGCCGCATTCAGTCAAGATGCGGACCAGGCTTTTGCGCGTGAGCTGCGTCCGATCCTGAAGATCGGTGAGCACGTCCGGGAGGACGATGTCGCCTTCCTCGATCGTCACGATCGTTCCGCTGTCCTTGTCGTGCTCCTTGGCCAGAACGCCGCCCTGACCAATGGAAAGATCGGCCTTTCTGATCCGAACGCGCGCCTTCGACACAGGCGGCCCGTTGGCGATAGCCTTCGCGCAATCGACGAGAAGCTTTTCGTTGTCGAAGTGAACGCGATAGGTCGTTTTATGCTTGATACGGTCCCACAGCGCCTGGAACTCGGCGCTTTCCAGAATGGCTTGCCGCGTTTTGACGACGACGCGCTCATCGGCATTCTTGATATCGAGCTTGCCAGCCACCTTCTTCAGGACATCGCGCACCGACGCCAGATGCGGCGCCAGCGCCGGCGGCAGGGCGAAAGAGCCATCTTTCAGCGCGGTGCGCAGGGTGTCCTGCACCTTGCCTTTGGCGTCCACGAATCCCTGCGATTTCAGATGATCGAAGATGGCGGCCGATTCCTCAAAGCCGAGCATTCCGGTCGATCCATCGGCCTTCACCACCGGGATGGCGGCGAATTGGTGCTTCTCGACGATGCCGAACTTGATGCCGGTGTCCTTCTCGATCTCCCTCTGCAGGTGCTCGGCAAACTCCTCGTAGCTCTCGGTGGCGATCACGGTCAGCGTGTTGATCTCGAAGCCGCGCAAGCGATCACCCTGCTGATTGACGCAAAGCCGCAGCCCCCGACCGATTGTCTGCCGCCGCTCCCGCTCGGTGCCGATCTCGCGGAGCGCGCAGATCTGGAACACGTTGGGATTGTCCCAGCCTTCCTTCAGCGCCGAGTGAGAGAAGATGAACTTCAGCTTCGTCTCGAAGCCGAGGAGCTTCTCCTTGTCCTTCATGATCAGGCTGTAGGCACGCTCTGCGTTGTCGCGGGAGACCTGATTGTTGTCCGCGGTGTCGGTCCAGCGCCTGGCCTTGTCGATTGAGAAATAGCCGTCATGGACTTCCTCGGCCTCGGACGTCAGATCGACTTCCTTGAACAGGCTGACAAACTCGGGAAGCTTCGCCGCGCGGCGATATTCCTCCTCGAAGATCCGGGCGTACTTGCCCTTCACCGGATTTCCATCGGCGTCATAGGACCGGTAGTGCTCGACCGCGTCGATGAAGAACAGGCTGAGCACCTTGATGCCCAGGGGCGCCAGGCGCTTCTCCTTTTCCAGGTGCTCGTGGATTGTCCGGCGCAGCATCAGCCGCTTCAACGCATCTGCGTCCACGTCGCCCACGGCCTGGCCGGGCTGGAGAAACGTCTCGCTGCCGGGCAGTTTTACTTCCAGAAGCTGGTTGTCGCGCCTAGCGCGGATCTCGCCGATCCGGCAATCGGCATAGATGGCGCGTTTGGTCAGCTCCTCCAAATCATCGCCGTCCTGAACGACCACTTCCTTGCGGCGGACCTGCTTGCCCTCTAGCACGTCAATTTCAACGCGCGCCGTGACCGGCCCCTTGCCGTTGCTCGCTGAGACAAAGCGGACATAGGCCTTGTTGTGACCGCCCTCGACTTCCAGCGAGGCGACCTCGATCTGTTTGACCAGTTTGCGCTCATAGGCGTCGATCGCGTCCAGGCGGAACACCATGTGGTGCTTGTCGACATGGGTCGCCGAATAGCGGAGCGTGCAGAGCGGGTTCATCTCGCCCAGCGCGCTCTTGCCGGCGCCGGAGAGGCCGCCATCGACGCTCTGTGGCTCGTCAACGATCAGGATCGGCCGTGTCGCGCGGATTAGATCGATCGGCCGCTCGCCGCCGGTCTTCTCGCTGTCCTTATAGAGGTTGTTGACGTCCTTCTTGTTGATGGCGCCGACGGTCACGACCATGATCTGGATGTTCGGGCTGGTAGCGAAGTTTCGCACCTGACCGAGCTTGGCGGAATCGTAGAGGAAATAGTCGTAAGGCTGTCCGGAATAGAGCCCCTTGAAATGCTCTTCCGTGATCTGGAGCGTCTTGTAGACGCCTTCCTTGATCGCGACCGACGGCACGACGATCACGAACTTGGTGAAGCCATAGAGCTTGTTCAGCTCAAAGACCGTCCGCAGGTAGACATAGGTTTTCCCCGTGCCCGTCTCCATCTCGACCGTGAAATCGCCGGAGGTCAGCGCGGTTGACGGCGCCAGGCCATTGCGGAGCTGGATGTCCTTGAGGTTGGCGATGATCTCGTCATCCAGCAGGGTCAGCCGATTGCCGATGCCGAGTTCGCTCTCGACGAGGCCGAGCTCCCCTTGCAGGCCGAGGAAGCCGCCGAGATCGAGGCTCGGCTGGCCCGCCCGGTCCGCTAATGGGCGCCGCGTCACGGTGAATTCGGTGCGGTTGATCTCCTGGCCGCGAAACAGGTCCGCGACGGATTCAATGGCGAGCTTTTGGTAATCGAGGTCGGGCTCGAAATGCAGTTTCATCGAACCCCCCTCACAGGCTGCGAACGTCGGAAATGCCGTTCTGGGTCAAGATCGCCGCCATGTTGGTTTTGGCGATGTCATCGGCGAAGCTGGAATCCTTGAACACGACACGGGTGTCGACGGCAGGCGCGAGTTCCTTGATCCACGTAACGATGCCGGCGCTCAGTGACTCGATCACGTCCATCGTCAGATCGTCGGCCAGACAGGCGATTAGGGCGCCGCCGCCGATGGAGTGGACGGTCTTACTGGCAATGGCCCTCGTTTCGATTGGCACACAGAGATCAAGACCTAATTTCAGCAGGAGTTCATAAAGTATATCCTGCTCCTTGCGGCCGTAGACGAGGTGCTCGACGTTCTTCAACAGACTGTTTTCAAGATCGCCTATGTCAGGTTCCCACGCGAGGATGTTGGAGGTGGCCAATTGATATACGCGGAAACCTACGTCTGACGAAAAAAGTGGGTTCTCAGACCGGACTCGATTACCAGCGCGCCGAAGTCGCTCTTTCGTCAGCTCCGCGATATTCGCCGGACGTTTTATCTCCTTGCAGAAGTCTGCCGCGGCCTTTTGGTCTTTGTTTTCGGGGTCTAGCCGCTCAGGAAGCTGAACCAAGAGTGCTCGGAGTCGCTGCTGCTGAGCTGCATTGAACCGCCATACCGCCTCTGCCGTCGTTCCGGAGCCCGCAAAAAAATCGAGCACGATATCCCGTGAATTGGCCCCGGACAGTTCTATGAAATGTTTGATTAGCGTGGTCGGCTTTGGCGTATCGAACGGCACCTGATTATCGAAGAGCTTCTTTATTTCTCCAGCCGCGTCTCGTGTCGTGCCGACTTCCTTACCAAATAGAATTGTCTCCGGAGTCCTGCCATCAAGAGAATCTAAGTAAATCTTACGAATTATCCTTGTCTCATCAGCCGAAAAAACAATTTCACCGGTCGACATTTTTTGCGCGACAGTTTCTTTGCTCCATCGCCAACCATTTTGAGGTGGATCGATCGTCTTCCCTGATGGCGTTGTGATCTTATAAATGAGGTTGGGTCGGTAAAGCGCGTTTCGCACATCTCCAGCCCGCCAATCGCCCCTTGGATCTTTGTCCGGATTCGAATAGTTTCTGTTGTGCTCATCTGTCCGGTCGAGGTTTGCTAACTCGAAATCTTCCCCCTTCTGATAACACAAGACAAAATTATGGTGCACTGAAAACGTTCCGGAATACCCCTTCGGCTGCACGCTATGCTGCCAAATTAGGATCGCAAGGCAGTTTTCTTCGCCAAATATTTCGTCGCATACAACACGTAAGCTGGCGATCTCATGATCATCGACGGTAATAAAAATCACACCATCAGAGTGAAGAAGGTTCCGCGCAAGCTTGAGACGCGGATACATCATATTTAGCCAGTCAGTGTGGAACCGTCCTGACGCCTCTGTATTTGATGATATTTTTCGACCACCTTCTACTTGTCCCGTTAATTCCAGGTAGTTTTTGATGCTGTCGCGAAAATCGTCGGGATAGACAAAGTCCTTACCTGTGTTGTAGGGCGGATCGATATAGATCAGCTTCACCTTGCCAGCGTAGCTCTTCTGCAAAAGCTTCAACACTTCAAGGTTGTCACCCTCGATCATCAGATTTTGCGTCGCATCCCAATCGACGCTGTCTTCTGGGCAGGGAAGCAACGTACCGGTCGACGGCGTCAACGCTATCTGCCGGGCGCGGCGCTTGCCGTGCCAGTTCAGCCCGTATTTCTCGTCGCGCTCATCGACTGCCGAGCTGAGCAAACCCTTGAGCACCTCGAAGTCGATCCGGCCTTCCGTAACCGCGTCTGGGAAGAGCGACTTCAGCGCGTCGATATTCCCTGCGACGATGTCGGCGCTCTTGGTCTCTGGGCTTTCGGCATCAAGCTTCTTCATGTCTTTTCCAACTCAAGCGGGCGCAGGTCCGTGGTGGCGGCTGTCAGGCCGCTTCCAAGTGCAGAATTTCGGTTTCGACGTATGCGCGGAAATCCGTCGATGAGGTGAAGCAGCGGAAGCCAGCCCCACTCGCGAAGGCGAGGATATCCGCGCTTTCGTTCAGCAGCACCGCAACCGGGGCGGTCAGGCCCGCCTGAAGCCCTTCGGGCCACGCAAGATCGAATAAGGCCTTCTGCGCGCCCGTCGCCTGATCTGCATAGTCGAAACCGATTTGGCCGCGCGGCAGGCCCTGGCTTTCAACCCAGTCGTTGAGCGACTCCAGCTCCGCCTCTTCGACTTCACTGGTGATGCCGCCCATCGTCGTCGTTTCCGGCTCTACCACTGGAGCTGCCTTGCCCATCCAGCCTGTGTCGCCGTGGAGCAGTTCCTCGAACCGGCTGTTCGCCTCCGCGGCGAGCAGCGCCTTCCTGGCTTCGAGAAAGTCGAGATAGCGGTCGGCTTTCCAAAGCTCAGGATCCGTGGGGATCCACTGGGACGCCAGCGCCCCCGGATGCTTCGCTTCGATCTCCGGGAAATAGGCCTCCGGCAGCCGGTCGCTGATGTTGAGGTTCGTATCCTTGGTCAGGAAGCAGAAATTCGCCAGGGCGTTCACGTCTGGACGCCGGTGATGCAGCTTGTAGAGCTGCGCCTTGGGGAAGATGTGATGAACCTCAAGGCGGCTCATCTTTCCGAGCAGGCTGGCCCTGAGCGGTAGCCCCGTGCCCCAGTCCCGAGCCTCACCCATACGTGTCAGCATATAGAGCACCGGATAGAACCGGGCGCCGAGGCTCCACCCGGTGAAATGGCCCGCTTCGACTCGAAGCCCGCCATGCCACAGCCGGAGCTGCTCCAGCAGCGTATCCAGCCCGCCGTTCGGACCTTCGAGCGCGGCGAGATCCTGATCGATGAAGGTCTCGGTCGAGCCGGAAAACCGGCCCCACATGCCGGCCTGGGCGAACCAGAAGAGCAGCTTGTCACGCTCCGTGGCGTCCAGAGAACCCTTGTTCTTGTCCATGTAGCGAACCATCACCGGCACGCCGAAGCGCCCGAAGAAGACCTGGTCATGATCGAG
>Ga0182024_10017796_pt1 | contig 13299 bp, 10 predicted proteins | sample P32metaG_FD_120480 | JGI IMG/M metagenome (GOLD analysis project Ga0182024, IMG submission 120480) | Permafrost microbial communities from Stordalen Mire, Sweden - P3-2 metaG (Illumina Assembly) | ecosystem: Environmental > Terrestrial > Soil > Wetlands > Permafrost | place: Sweden: Stordalen...
ACGGGGGCCTTCCGCCGGAGGAAATGGAGCAGCGCTTCACGGGCAACTTCGAACGGGCTCTGACGACGACGGTGAACGGCATCGAGCACATCGAGAGTCAGTCGCTCTACGGCGTCTCGGTGACGAAGGTGTTCTTTCATCCTGGGACCCGGATCGAGATGGCCAACGCGCAGGTGACGGCCATTTCGCAGACCATCATCAAGCAATTCCCGATCGGCTCCACGCCGCCGCTCATCGTCAACTACAGCGCCTCCAACGTGCCGATTCTACAGGGGTCCGTGCACTCGGAGACCATGTCCGAGCAGGAGTTGTTCGACCTCACGAGCAACTTTCTTCGCACCGGCCTCGCCACCGTTCAGGGGGCGCAGATGCCCTGGCCGTACGGCGGAAAGGTGAGGCAAGTGATGGTCGACATCGACTTGCCGAAGCTCTACGCGCTCGGGCTTTCACCGAACGACGTAAGCAACGCGATCCAGGCGCAGAATCTCGTGCTCCCCTCGGGCACCGCGAAAGTTGGGCAGCAGGAGCTCCTCTTCCGCATGAACAGTAGCCCCGACGACCTCAAAGAAATCGCGAACCTTCCGATCAAGAGCGCCAACGGTGCCACCGTAACCGTGGGGGACGTCGCGAACGTTCGCGACGGCTTCGCCCCTCAGACGAGCCTCGTTCGGGCCAACGGTCGGCGGGGCATCCTCATGACGCTGCTCAAGAGCGCCGGGTCTTCGACGCTCGACATCGTCAAGCGCGTCCGATCCGTGATGCCGGGGATCCTGGCGACGCTGCCGCCCGAGTACAAGATGGATCTCCTGTTCGACCAGTCGCTTTACGTCCGTGCGGCCGTCGAGGGGGTCGTCAAAGAGGCCGGGATTGCGGCCGGGCTGACGGCGCTCATGATCCTTCTCTTTCTCGGGAGCTGGCGGAGCACCCTCATCGTGATCACGTCGATTCCGCTGTCGATCTTGGTCTCGTTGATCGTCTTGGCGTGCATCGGCGAGACCCTCAACCTGATGACTCTGGGTGGCCTCTCTCTGGCGGTCGGGATCCTCGTCGACGATGCCACTGTCGAGATCGAGAACGTGCATCGCAACATGGCGATGAAGAAGCCGCTCTTGCAGGCCATCCTCGACGGAGCGCAGCAAATCGCGACGCCCGCCTTCGTGGCGACGCTCTGCATCTGCATCGTCTTCATTCCGGTCGCGTTCATCTCTGGCGCCGCACGATCGCTCTTCACTCCGTTGGGAATGGCCGTCGTGTTTGCGATGATGATGTCCTATTTCCTGTCGCGCACGCTGGTGCCCACGATGGTGCACTACCTGCTCGGGGCGGAGCTCGATCTCTACAGCGGCGAGGGACACTCGCCGACGAAGAAGCGCGACATCGTCTGGCGTGTACACGAGCGATTCAACGTGCACTTCGAGCGCTTTCGACGCCTCTACGGCGGCTACCTGGACTTGGCTCTCGATCACAAGCGGCTCGTGACTGCGGGCTTCGCAGCATTCGTCGTTCTCACTCTCGCGAGTCTGTTTCCCAACCTCGGCCGAGACTTTTTCCCGTCGGTCGACGCCGGGCAGATTCGTTTTCACGTACGAACCAACCCCGGGACGCGCATCGAAACGACGGAGCAGCTCTTCGAGCGCGTGGAGGACGAGGTTCACGCTGTCGTCCCGAACGAAGAGATCGTGACGATGATCGACAACATCGGGATGCCCATCAGCGGCTTGAACCTCGCCCTGGGGGATCCGTCGATGATCTCTTCTGCGGACGGCGAGGTCCTGATCCAGCTCGCCGAAAAGCACCGTCCCACGGCCGAGTACGTGAAGAAGCTACGGAGTCATTTCGCGGTCGACTTCCCCGCGACCGAGTTTTTCTTCCTCGCGCCCGACATCACGACTCAGGTGCTGAACTTCGGTTTGACAGCGCCCATCGACGTCCAGATCGCCGGGCCTCTCCGGAACAACGAAAAAAACTACGCCATCGCGCGAACGCTGCGCGAGCAGATCTCGCGCCTTCGCGGGGCCGTCGACGTGCACCTCGCACAGGTGGTGAACCAGCCCGAGATTCGAATGAGCGTCGACCGCGCGGAGGCCAGCGAGCAGGGGTTGACGGCGCGAGACGTCGCCAACGACGCCCTCGTCTCTTTGAGCTCGAGCAGCCAGGTCGCGCCCAGCTTTTGGCTGGACCCGACGAAGGGCGTTCAGTATCTCGTCGCGGTCCAGACGCCGCAGTACAGGGTCGACTCGTTCGACGCCGTCCGGCAAACGCCGGTACACCTGCCTCACAGCGACGCGCCACAGACGCTCGGCAATCTCACGTCGCTGAGGCGCGACTTCACGCCCGTGAACGTCACGCACAACAACGTTCTTTCGACCTTCGACGTTCAGGCCAACGTGCAGGGGTCGGATCTCGGATCCGTCTCCGACTCGGTGAATCAACTGATCGCCGACGCAAAGAGTTCTTTGCCGCGCGGCACGAGCGTCATGGTGCGCGGACAGGTCGAGAGCATGAACGCAAGCTTTCGCGGACTCTCCTACGGGATCGTCGCAGCGGTAGCTCTCGTCTACTTTCTCATGGTCATCAACTTTCAGTCCTGGCTCGACCCCGTGATCATCCTGTCGGCGCTTCCAGGCGCGCTCGCGGGCATTGTCTGGATGCTCTTCGCGACCGGCACGACTCTATCGGTGCCTGCCCTGATGGGATCGATCATGAGCATCGGGGTCGCGACCTCGAACAGCATTCTCATGGTCACGTTTGCGAACGACCAGAGAAAGGGCGGCATCGACGAGAGACGGGCCGCGTGGCTGGCAGGGATCACCCGCCTGCGGCCAGTGATGATGACGGCTCTCGCGATGATCATCGGCATGCTTCCGATGTCGCTTGGCTTCGGCGAAGGAGGCGAGCAGAACGCGCCGCTGGGCCGCGCCGTGATCGGCGGCTTGTCGGTAGCGACGCTCACGACGCTCTTCTTCGTTCCCGTCGTGTACAGCGCTTGGCGCAAGCAGCCCCCGCGTTCGAGCGAGCTAGAAGGAGTGGCGGCTTGATGGTACCGAACGAAACGACACCGACAGTCGGGCACGACGCCGAGATTCACGGCGAGGGGGAAGTCTTCGATCCCGCCCCCTTTCGCCCGACGAAGAAGGGGCTAAGGTGGTCGGCGACCGGGGCCGCGGTGGTTCTTGGCGGACTCTTGGCGGCGGGAATCGTCCCGCGACTGCTTCATCGATCGGCGATGGTCGATGAAGCGCGTGCCACGGACGAGCAGGCGGCGAGTGTGCTCGTGGTGCGGGTCGCGCGGACCGTCGAGGGTTCGAACCTCGCCTTGCCAGGCTCCGTGCAACCGCTTCAAGAGACGAGCGTGTACGCGAGGGCGAACGGCTATGTCCGCAAGTGGCTCGTGGACATCGGCGCCCACGTGACGAAGGGGCAGGTTTTGGTGGAGCTCGACGTCCCCGACGTCGACGAAGAGCTGAGGCAAGCGCAGGCCTCGGCGAATCAGGCTCTCGCCGGGGTCGCGCAAGCCAAGACTCAACTCGAACTCGCGCGGGCGACCAACAAGCGGTACGGGGCCCTCGGCCCCTCCGGCGTGGTTTCGCAACAAGAGGTGGATCAGTACCAAGCCGCGTTCGACGCCCAGCAATCGAATGTCGTCGCCGCAGGTGCAGCCCACGGGAGCGCTTTGGCGAGCGTAAGGCGTCTTCAAGACTTGAAAAGCTTTGGCGTGATCGTTGCGCCTTTCGACGGAGTGGTGACGTTACGTACGGCCGAGGTTGGGCAGCTCGTCACCTCGGGAACGGGTATGGGGCAACCGCTCTTCAAGGTGGCAGAAGTCGATACCGTCCGCGTCTTCGTCAACGTGCCCCAGCTCTACGCGGCGGATATCAAAGTGGGAATGGATGCGCCCACGACGGTGCGCGAGCTACCCGGGCGCATGTTCGAAGGAAAGGTCACACGGACGGCGAACGAGCTCGACATGGGCACTCGTACACTGCTCACCGAGGTCGACATTCCCAATCCGGATAACGCGCTCATGGCGGGTATGTACGCGCGGGTCTCCTTCCACATGACGGGACACAGTCAGCTCCCCATCGTGCCCGCTACAGCGGTTCTCATGGACGCGCGCGGGACTCGCGTGGCCGTCGTGCACGACGGCATCCTCTCTTGGAAGAAGGTCGAGATCGAGGGGGACTTCGGGGATCGGCTTGGCATCGCAACGGGCGTCGCGGATGGGGAGATGGTCGTTGCGGCGCCGAGCGACCGTTTGGTCGAAGGGATGCGCGTGATCGCACGCGAGCCGCAGGTCCCGAAGGCCCGCGTCGCCGAGACAAAGCCACCGTGAGCGCGCGCGCGCGCAACCCCTCGGCTGCGGCTGCGATGGGCGACGCGGTACGTCCCGTCGGTCGTCCGCGCAGCGAGGCTGCCAGGTTGAGAATTCTCGCCGCCGCTCGCGAACTCCTCGACGAAGACGGCTTTCGTTCGATGACGATGGAGGCGATCGCGGATCGCGCGAAGACCAGCAAGGTGACGGTGTACCGCTGGTGGTCCCACAAAGCGGCCGTCGTCCTCGATGCAATGCTGGCCGACGTCTCGCCGATCATGCCGTTCCGCGATTCGAGTTCGCCTCTCGAAGCGCTACGCGACCAGCTGAAGTCGTTCACCCGCTTCTTACGTTCCCGGAAAGCGCAGCTTCTCGCGGCCGTCCTCGCGGAAGGGGTGCTGGACAGGGAGGTAGGGGACGCCTTTCGAGACCACTGGGTGAGGCCGCGCCGTGACGACGCGCGCAAGCTGCTCGGCCGAGCCGTGCGGGCGGGGGAGCTGCGGCCGGAAGTCGACGTCGAGGTCGTCCTCGATGCCTTGTTTGGGCCGCTCTACTATCGAACTCTCGTCCGACATATTCCGCTGGATCTCGCGTTCGGTGAGAGAATCTTCGAGAGCGTGATCCTCGGAGTCGCGACCGAAGGGACGCGCGCCCAGCTCCGGCTAGGCTGCCGGTCTTCGCCGACGCGAGCGAAGCGCAACGCCCCCTCCTAGACCGGTAAAGGTCGTACGAGCGGATGACACTGTCGAGCAACCGCGACTTTCGATGGTTCTGGTACGGCCAGGTCGTTTCCAACGTGGGAGACGCGTTCGCCACCGTGGCACTTCCGCTGCTCGTGCTCGAGGCGACGGGCTCGGTCACTCAGATGGGATACGTCACGGCCTTGGCCGCGGGGGGGCAGATCGCGATGAGCCTCTTCGCAGGGCTCGTCCTCGACCGGGTCCATCGGCGCCGCCTGATGATCGCGACCGACCTCGGTCGCATGATTCTCTACGCTTCTTTGCCGTTGGCCTGGGGCTTTCGGGCGCACCGCATCGGACTTATTTACGTGGTCGCCGGAGCCGGAGCGGCCATGGGCAATCTCTTCTCGGTGGGGAACGTCGCGGCGATCGCTAACCTCGTCGAGAAAGAGCAACTCCGCGAGGCCAACAGCCGCACGCAGGCATCCACGGCGCTGGCCTACGTCATCGGCCCTATCCTTGCCGGCGCGATCTGCGCGCGCTTCGGGACGGCGACCGCTTTATGCGTCGATGCGGGGTCGTTCGCGGCGTCTGCGACAAGCATGGCGCTGGTGCGCTTCGGCGCGGACGAAGCACCGTCTCGAGTCAACGAGGGCGGCCCAATCGCCAATCTCCTGGCTGGCTTTCGCTTCGTATCTGCGGACCGCGTACTTCGCCGGATGCAAGTCTTCATGAGCGTCATCGGCCTTATGGCGAGCGTCGGCGTCGGCGCCGCGGTCATCGATCTCTTCATCTTCCGCATTCGCAGCGATCTAGCGCAGAGCAGCGCAATGGTCGGAGTGTGCCTGGGTGTCTCCGCGCTCGGTGCGGCGGCCGGAGCGATTTGTTCTCCACGGGTTGGGCGACGCTGGGGGTTCGCCGCATGCTTCTTCGGAGGCACCGGGCTGCAAGGTGTGGGGATGGTCGTCGGAGGCGTGCTGCCGCTCGTCGCAGGTGCCATCTTGGGGGGCGCGCTGTGGTCGGGCGGTCTCACTTTGCGCGCGGTCGCCGCGATCTCCATCCGTCAGGAGCGCTCACCCGACGCGCTTCTCGGTCGCACGATGGCCGCATCGTGGACCGCCACGTTCGGCGCCGCGTGTCTTGGCGCGCTGTTCGTGACGAATCTCGCCGCGAGGGCGGGAGCGGGTCACGCACTCACTTGGGTCGGTCTCGCGTTAGTGACGGCCGCCCTCGTGGGGAATGCGAGAGGGGTCGGGCTTACGAGCCCCGCGACCGTCAAACGTTAGTGGGCCAGCCGAATCCTGCCTTCGCATCCGGCATCACGCCAGAGACACTTTCCGGAACCTTCGCACGGTCAGCGTCATGAGCACCAACGACATGGCGATCAGGGCGAGGACGCTCGGCATCATTTCGAGAACCGTGGCCTCGCGCAGGACGACGCCGCGCATGATCTCGATCATATGGGTCACCGGCATGAGGCGCCCCAGCCAGTACAGCGGCCAGGGGAGTCCGGCGGCCGGAAAGATGTATCCGCTCAGAAAGATGGCAGGCAAAAAGAAGAGCTGCGCCATGCCCTGCGCCTGCTGCTGCGTGCGCGCAACCGTCGAGATGTACAGCCCGAGCGAGAGCAGTGCGAACAGATAGATGAGGCACATCGCGAAAAGAAACACGATGCTCCCCCGTATCGGAACGCCGAAGCCGAAGCGCATCGCCACGAGGATGAGCATCACTTCTCCCACGCCGACGAAGAGATACGGAACCACCTTCCCCAGCATGAGACCGAGCGGATCGATCGGCGTGACGAGGAGCTGCTCGAGCGTCCCCTTCTCGCGCTCGCGAACGATGGCGATGGCCGTCTGGACGATACCGATAAGCTGGAGGATGACCGCGACGAGGCCGGGAATGATGTAGTTCGCGGTTCGACCGGACGGGTTGAAGAGAATGACCGGGTGCGCGGAGAGCGTCGACGCGAACTTTACGGTGCCGCTCATCGAGCGCGTCTCGGCCGCCTCCAAGTTCTTGGTTGCGGCGAGCCCATTGATGGCTGCGAGCGCCTGTGCGCTCACCGTCGAGTCTGAGCCGTCGATGAGCACGAGGATGTTGGCGCCGGCACCTTCCGCGCGGCGCTCGTGGTAGTCGGGTGGGATCTCGACACCGACCCGCACCCGTCCGGCGGCGATCGCGCTCCGGGCCTCGTCGGCGCTGGATGTCACCATGGCGATCTTGAACGTCTTGGTCGCTCGCATCTCGTCGAGGAGCTCGCGGCTGTAGCGCGAATGATCGTGGTCGACGATGACGGTAGGGAGGTCCTTCACCGTCTGGTCGATCGCGCCGTACAGGGTGAGCTGCACGAGCGGTAGGAAGAAGACGAGAAACAGCGCACCCCGGTCGCGACGCAAGTGCACGAACTCTTTCTGCATGACGGCGACGAACGAGTTCCAGAAACCTCGCGAGCTCATAGAACCCCCGGCACACGAGAAGCCGCTTCCTTCTCGGATCGTTCGGTCAATGCCACGAAGACGTCTTCCAGGGACGGCTCGACTTCGCGCACCTCCACATCGAACCCATGCGAGGCAAGCCGCTCCACGACCACGTCGTTCCCTACGCCGTTCAAGATCACGGCACGAACCGTCTCGCCCAAGATCGTCGCGCTCGTGCAAAACGGCTCCTGGCGGAGCCACGGGAGCGCCTGCGCCACGCGGTGCGTTCGGACCGAGATGCGCCGTGTCCCTTCGGGAGTAACGGAGGGCAGCGTTTTCAGCTCGTCGGGAGTACCGCTCACGATCATCTTCGAGAGGTACAAATACCCTACCTCCCCGCAACGCTCCGCCTCGTCCATATAGTGCGTGGTCACGAGAAGAGTGATCTTCTCCGCTGCCAGCTTGAAGAGCAAATCCCAAAGCTCGCGTCTCGCGACCGGATCGATCCCTGCGGTCGGTTCGTCGAGAAAGATCACGCGCGGTTCGTGCATGAGAGAGGCGCCGAGCGCGAGCCGCTGCTTCCACCCTCCTGAGAGCGTGCCGGCGCGTCGATCCCGGTACGGCCCAATGTGCGTACGCTCGACGGCCGCTTCGATACGACTCCGGAGCGGCTTGCCGGAGAGACCGTAAATCCGGGCGAAGAACTCGAGGTTCTCATTCACGGTCAAGTCCTCGTAGAGAGAGAACTTCTGGCTCATGTATCCGATGCGGGACCGAATCTCCGGGCCCTCTGTCGCGACGTCGTAGCCCAAGACGGTCGCCTTGCCCGAGGTCGGCGGCAAAAGGCCGCAGAGCACGCGGATGAGCGTCGACTTGCCCGAGCCATTGGGCCCGAGAAGGCCGTAGATGGTCCCCTCGTGGACCTTCAGGTTCACGTCGTCGAGTGCCGTGACTTTCCCTTCGAACTGTCGCGTGACGCCTCGCACGTCGATGACGAGCTTAGGGTCGCGCGGCGGTGTGCTTGCCTCGGTCACTTCGGTACCCGGATGAACGCGGCCATCCCGGCGCGCAGGATATCCTTCCCCTCACGCAGCCCCACGCGCGTGGCGAAGAACTCGTCGGCGCGGTCTTCCATCGTCTCGAGATTCCGCGGCGTGTACTCCCCAACCTCGGCGATGTGCTCGACGACGCCGAGGAAGGAACGATTCGGGAACGAGTCGACGATGACGGGAACCTCCTGCCCGATCTTGACGAGACCGAGCCTCGTTTCGGGCACGTAGATGCGCACGTAGAGCTGATCATCCTCGAGAAGAGTCGCGGCAGGCGCATTCTGCCCGAGGATGTCCCCAGGCCGCAGGTCGAGTGACTCGACGCGGGCCGCGCGCGGCGCCGAGATCGTCAGCTCGAAGATCTCGTTCGCGATCTTGTCCAGCTTGCCTTTCGCCGCGGTCACTTGCGCCCGGGCGAGCTGAACGTCCTCGACGCGCGACCCCGCCTTGAGGAGGTTTGCCGCCGCCCGCGCCTGCGAAGCACGCGCCGCGGCCTGCAGAACGTCTTCGGCGCGCGTTCCGTTGACGAGCGCATCCATCGCTTGCTTCTGCGCGTTGCGTTGCGCTAACGCCGTTCGAAGCGCGATCTCGGCGTCGTCCTCCTCCGCCTTCGCGATCGAGCCGGAAGCGAGGAGGGATCGCGCGCGCCGCGCATCCGCCTCGGCCTTGTCGACCGCGGCTTGCTCCGCCTCGAAGCGCGCGCGCGCCTGGGCGATGTCCTCGGCACGTGCCCCTTTCTGAGCCTCCGCGAGAGCCGCGGCCGCCTCGCTCGAGCGCGCGTTGGCCTCCGCGATCTCTTCGGGCCTTGAGCCCGCTTCGACCTTCGTCTGGTTCGCCATCGCCTCGGCAAGCTCCGCCTCCGCCTCCGCCTTCTGCGCGTCGAGGTCACCCGCCTCGAGCACGAGCAGGGCGCGGCCGGCGGCGACGCGGTCGCCTTCGTGGACGAGAACCTCCTTGACGCGGCCTCCGGTCCTAGACCCTACCGTGATGTCACGGGCCTCGACCGTGCCGCTCCATTGGTAGGGCTTCCGCTCCTCGTGGACGCGGAAGGCGAAGTAGCCTCCGCCGAAGAGGACTACGGCACCGGCGGCGAAGAGGAGGCGGCGCGCTCGAGGGTTGACGGCCATTGTGCGAAGATGGCGAACCCGAAACCCAGATGTCAACGCGACAATCGTACGCGCAACGGGCTTTCCGTCTCGCGCATCGAAAAGGCCCCCCGGCGCAGCCCTATTCGGCGGCGACGCGACGTCCCGCGACGGGCGCCTGAGTCAGTAGGGAAGCCTCCGGAGCCCGTAGGGGTGCCCCGCCTTCGGAATCCGCGCGCGCTCGCATGGCAAGATCGAACGTCAGGCCCCACGGAACAGTGTCGTCGGCCCCGAGGAGCCACACCGAGGAAGAGCAGCCGGCCGAGACTTTCCGCAACCCCTGCGTCCCCAGCGTGAGGTCGGGTCCCGCGAACCCACGGGCGAACTTCTGTGCCGTGCCGCCGCCCGAGCTCCAGACCTCGATGGAACCGTCTCTCGCGACCATCGCGACGGGAGTGCAGTCCGCCGGTGAGCCATGCACAAAGGTCAGAGGAAGCTCCCCCAGTGAGGAGTCTCGCATGGTCGTATGAATGCGGGCGCCTTTCGCTTTCGCCTTCCTGAGCGCAAAAACGACCGCCTCGACGCGTGGCGTCTTCGCTTCTCGCGTCGCGTCCAATGCGACCATCTCTCCCTCGACGAGCGGCTTTCCGCTCAAGAGAGCGAGGATCCGCGCGCGCGAATCCGCAGCCATGAACAGGACCTCTTCGCCGTTGATCGTGTACGCGCCGTCGTCGACCGAGATGGCTGGGGCCATCGGTGCGGCAAGGGGGGGAGGGGTCGAGACCGACGGAGGGGGTGGGGGCGGAGCCGCGGCTGCCTCGACGATCTGGTCGAGTTTGGAAGGCTCCTTGTCACATGCCGCGAGAAGGACCCCGGCGGCAGCCATCCACAGTCGAGCTTTCATGAGACCCCGCTTCGTTGTGACGTTCTCGGTGCCTGCGACCGGTCTTTTCCCATAATGGTGCACGTTCCGCTACGCTCCCGGGCACCGCACCTCGCGCGGCTCTCGGTCCCACAAGGTTTCGATGACTCCGCCGCCGCACGACGTCCCTGAGCTGGAAGGTAAAGTGATCGGCGGAAAATACCGCGTCGATCGAATCATCGGGACGGGCGGAATGGGCACCGTCTGGGAGGGTGTCCACGAAGCCCTCGGACACAAGGTCGCCATCAAGTTCATCAAGGCGGCGTACGCCTCGCATCCCGATGCGCGCAAGCGTTTCGAAATCGAGGCGCGCGCGGCGGCCAAGCTCAAGACGAAGCACGCCGTTCAGGTCTACGATTTCGGCGTCACGGAGGAAGGTCTCCCCTACATCGTCATGGAGTACCTCGAGGGGCAGTCCCTCTCGGAGTTGCTCATGGCACATGGCCCACTCCCGGGGCGGGACGTGGGTCTCATCATCGCGCAGGCTTCGCGCGCGCTCGCCAAGGCGCATGCGGCGGGCATCGTGCATCGCGATCTCAAGCCCGACAACATCTTCCTCGCGACGAACGCCGAGGATCTCGGTGAGCTCGGCTTCTCGGTCAAGCTCGTCGACTTCGGCATCGCGAAGATCGTCCAGGATCCCGTCGAGCTGGCCGTATCTTCGCCTATGGGCGGTCCTACGCAAGACGGCGCCGTCGTCGGGACGCCCAACTTCATGAGCCCCGAACAGCTCACGGTAGGCGGCGCGCCCGGTCCCCTGACGGACCTCTGGTCTCTCGGCGCGTGCGCGTTTACCGCGATGACGGCGCGCATCCCGTTCGAGGGGGACGTCCTCGGCGACATCGTCCTCAAGGTGTGCGTCTCGCCGCTGCCGCTTGCGTCGCAGTACAACGCCAAGACGCCTCCCGGTTTCGACGCCTGGTTCGCCAAGGCGTGCTCGCGCGACGCAGCGAGGCGGTTTCAGTCTGCGATCGAGCTCTCCGAAGCGCTCGAGCTCGTGTGTGGGGTGGCCGGCACTCAGAGGGCGCGCGCGCTGTCGCTCGATGAGGCGGGGGTACAATATGCGCTCAGGCCGGCGGCGCCCGATGCATTCCCGAGCGACGAGATCGAGGTGCCGAGCTCGATGTCTCCGCGGACGGCGCTCCTCGCGGGGCTGGTTCTAGGGGTGACCGTGATGATCGGGATCGTCGGAGCGCTGGCGTGGCGACAACGCGACCTCGAGGCAGGCGGCGAGACGCCCGCGGACACCGCCAGCGTCCAGAAACCCTTGGCCCTCTCCCCGGGCGCCCCGGACGCTTCGAAGGTCGACGCGGGTCGCTGATCCCGAACTACCGGCCTCCTGCGACGCGCAGCACAGTGCCGGTCGCATAAGACGCGGCGTCCGACAGCAGAAAGAGAACGGCCTCGGCGACCTCGTGGGCCGCTCCGGCGCGCCCCATCGGCACGGTAGGCGCGACCTTGCCGAGGCGGTCCTCGATCCCCGACGTCGCGTGCAGATCGGTGTCGATCAGGCCCGGAGCAACGGCGTTGACGCGTACGCCTTCGCGGGCCAGTTCGCGCGCGAGGCCAAGGGTGAGCGTGTCGATCGCCGCCTTCGACGCCGCGTACCAGATCCACTCTCCGGGGCTGCCGAGCGTGGCGGCGCCCGACGAGACGTTGACGATGGCGCCGCCCGGGCCGCCGTGTCGCGTCGAGATGCGTCGCGCCGCGGCTCGCGCGCACAGGAACGCGCCGAGAATGTTGAGGTCGAACACCGACTCGAGCGTCTTCGAGGAGACTTCGTCGAGACGCCCCGCCGGTCCGGTGATCCCCGCGTTGTTCACGAAATGACTGACCGGTCCGAGCAGCCTTTCGGTCTCGTTGAAGAGCCGCTCGACCTCTTCCTCGCGTGAGACATCCGCGCAGATTGCGACCGCGCGCCCGCCCGCGCTCTGGATCGCCGCCACGACTGCTTCGGCGGTCTGCACCTGGGTGCGATAGTTGACGGCGACGGCAAAGCCCTTCCGCCCGGCAAGTCGACAGACGGCAGCGCCGATGCCGCGTCCGCCCCCACTCACCAATAAGACTCGCTCTCTCAACGCCGGAACGAGGTCACTTGAAGAATGCACCGAGCAACCTCTTCTGGAAGCGGTCGAATGCATTGGTGTGCATCTCGCCGTAAATCGCCTCCTCGGGCTTTTCCGCGTCGCTCGCCGCAGCGGTGTCGGGTACGTGCCATCCGTCGAGGCCGATCTTTACGGGCTTCGTGGTGTCCGGAAGCCGGAAGAGCGCGGTGAATGAGATCTCGAGGCCACAATAGACGCCCCGTGGATTCTTCATCGTGACGACGCCTCCGTGCCACGACGCGCCGTGTTCGATGAACAGTGTGGGTACTGCGATGCTCGACGACAGCGGGGCGTCGGGATCCGCGACCGGTTCGCCCGCAGTCATCGCCACGAGCTCCGCCGGAAAGACCTTCAAAAAGCGCTGGGCTGTCGCGGCGACGAGTGCGTCTTCGTACGGCTTCTCCCCATCGCCGTCGAAGTAGCGCGAAGGAAACGATACCGCCCCTTTGAACATGGAGTGCTTGGCCACGGCGCCGTCGGCCTTCTCGAGAGTCTTCGATCGCTCTCGGAAAAACCGGATCTCCACCCGGGCGCCCTTCGTTTCAGCCCAGTTCAGAAGGGCTTGCATGAACGCGGTCTCGGCGGACGCTTTGGGTGGGGCCTCGGCGAGGTAGCGGCACCTGACACGCCCCGCTCGCTCGGCGGGAGCGGGCGCGCCCTCTCCCCTCTCTGGACTCTCCCCTCTCTGCTCTGGATCTCTGGATCGTGATCTTGATCTGAAGAGAG